>Ga0172365_10003416_pt1 | contig 11831 bp, 13 predicted proteins | sample LakKivSesite48cm_FD_114535 | JGI IMG/M metagenome (GOLD analysis project Ga0172365, IMG submission 114535) | Sediment microbial communities from Lake Kivu, Rwanda - Sediment site 48cm | ecosystem: Environmental > Aquatic > Freshwater > Lake > Sediment | place: Rwanda: Western Province, Lake...
AAACCAAACCAGCCTATGGTTTTGCTTGCTAACATGTATAGGAAGAAGCCTGCGCTAAACCAAAAGGTTATGCCAGAAAGAGTTTCAGCTTTTCTATTCAACGACTCGTGGAGAACAAATCTTAAGGCTAATATGACTATTTGAAAGGCACCGAAAATCAAACAGAATTGCATGGCGGCAGTATAGACCTCTAAGTGATTATACTGGTGCTCTGGAGCAGGAAAGACTATATTCTCGGTTACATTCTGGAGATGAAAGCCCTCGAAAAAATCTCTCACTTTTTTTGTTAATTATTGGTTTTCGAGAAATCAAGGATGAAGTGAAGGTCAAAAAGAGTAAGAATGCGCTGTTAAATGTTTAGGGGATTGTTTCAGAGAATCTTCATTGCTAGCTTATCTGCCATCTCTTTCACTTATCCTCAAGGAACTGAAGTACAGTTTTTCTCCTAAGGCAATGATTATAGGAAGTGTTTTACTTATTTACGACTTCAACAAAAGCCCCATAAGCAAAATGGGATTTGAGTAAAAGCATTACGTAATTTCTTATATTAAAATCAACATAAAGACCTAACTTGTAACTCAACTATACAAAGGATAAGTCACTTTAGAAGGTGATAATGAGTGGATATGCGAAAACTGATTTGTGAACACGAGAAGCATTTGTCGTATGCGTCAGCAACGGCTTTCCTTGTCCTTATAGGGTTAATGTTTGTCGTTACCCCTAATCTTGGTACAAAAACCTCAGACTTCTTAAAGGATCTATACCTCGTACATGTGTCTAATTCTGAGGTGATTCTCCCTGCTCCTGCCCACCCCAGACTTCATACGCTTTTTTATACTGCAACGTTCCAATTTTGCTTCCTATACTCTTCATTATTAACATGTGTTTTATTGTTAAGGTTTGTTGCCAGCTCTTCGCTTTACAAGAAAGTCAGGAATTCAATTGCGATAGTTTTTTGGCTTGCGCTAGGTGTCAATACTTACTCGCTACGTGAAGAGATTACAACTCACGCGACGGTGAGCATATACATGACCTATTTTATTTATTCTTTGGCTATCTTCTTAGGTGGCATAGTATCATTTGTTGCTGTTTATTACAAGCTAGGAAGGAAAGCGACAATTGAGTCAATTGTCCTTGACTACGTAAAGAAACATAAGTTTAAGATCCGTGTATCAGAATGCGCTATGGAACTTGGCATAACAGAAGAACAGGCAAAAGAAACATTAGCACTTTTGGAAAAGAAAGGATTCATCAAAACAAAGAAGTAAAGTTCATGTACATATTTCTATAGCGCGCGCTACAGGTTTTGCATCTACAACTGTTGCTGTTTCAGGTTTTTCGTACAATTCTAGAGTGATAATCACTTGGGACGGATCAACTATACTCTCTATTCCTAATCTTATGATTACAGATGAGACTGGAAGCTTCACAGCTTTGATAAGTGTTCAAACTCAAACTTCTCCGGGTGTTCACACAGTCAACGCAACAGACGAATCCGGCAACTGGGCAACCGCCACATTTACTGTTGTTGACATGAGAGGACCTGCCGGAAATATACAGGAACTTCTCATCTTGGTCGCGATGCCTACCATAGTATCCGTCTTGACCATCTGTCTGGCAACTGTTACCCTGCTAAAGAAGAGATCCTAAGACATCCTCCTTTCTTTTTTACGCGCTAATAATCAGTTGTCTGTATTAGTACGCGATATAAAAATGCATTTGAGATCAGATTTTCTCAAAAGACGATTTCAGGCTGAATGAAGTATAAAATAGATAACTGGACTACGGCTTGATTCTGATTTAATTCTGCTTTTCCAGTTTTGTCATATCAACACTTATCAGCCCTTTTTGATTAAGCGATTTCAACGCGTTTTCAACATCATTAACTGTTATCCCAAGCTCTATTGCACATTCTGAAATCTGTATCTTCTGATGTGACTTGATGTAGTTTAGAACAGCAGATTCCGCATCTGCAATTCCTTTGAACGTTCCCCTTCTCAAGTAGAAACCGAGAAGTCCACCACCGAAGAAAGACATTAACGCGATTCCCAAAACCAGCGCCTCTGCTTCAACCATTGGATAACCCATGCTCTCAAGTATTTGCCAGAGCCCCGGAAACGCTATGGTATAATAGTAAACAGCATATAAGACAGGTCCTATTGCAAAAGAGCCAATGATGTAAATGGCAGTCTCAAAAAATGATCTGAAGTAAAAGAATGTCAAAATCAGGATCACGATGAATTCGATCACAAACAAGGGCCAAAATAATGTAATTGGCAATCCGTTACTTAATTGAAGACTGATGGAGAGGAATGGTGCTTCTTCATAAAGAGTTGCCCAATCTATGGCTCCACTCTGATAGATTACATATCTTAAACCAAAAAGCCCCAATCCTGTAAAAACTGTAACAACAAGCAATTTAACTGCCTTGGATTTTTCAAGCTTCATCAATCTGTGCCTTTCCCTCTCTAACAGGTTGGAGTTTGTATGACGTAATTCATCTTGTTCCAAGCTTAAATATTAGGGTAAACGCTTCTACACTCATTTATTCCTGTACATCTACATTATCTTGGTCAAAGACATCGCAAGCGATATCGCATTGTTGACGATGTGGGCACAAATAGCAGCACGTATCAACGATAGCGTTCCTACAGTGACGTTCTATCAACGAAATGTCGTCCTGCACTGCTTTACATTTCCCAGCAGAGAGATATTGACAACTGAAGTCTGCTCTATCTGCCTTTGGGTTTTGAAAGACGTTTAAGAGACCTTTTGAACTGAGTGACTTTATAGTGTTTTCAACTTCCGCGAAGGACAAAACCAGTTCAGCCGCACATTCTGATATGCGGATCTTGTAATCATGCTTAACGATGTAGTCCAGAATCATTTTCTCTATTTCAGAAACTCTATTTCTCTGAGACAACAAAACGTCCTCCGTTTTTGAATATTCCTTTCATTTTACCTTCCTTAACAAGCTCAAGTAAAAGCGCTTTTGCTTCTGTTACATCAATTTTGAACTTCCTCCCGACCTCCTCCATAGTTGCTTCTTTGTATGCAGTGAAGTATGTTTGAATCTTCTGCTTAAGTGCTTCTTGATTTGCTTTGTCTTTCTTAAAACGAATCTGGTCAGCAAGTTTCTGTAAAACGATTTCCGCTTCGTCCCATGTTTCTCGGGAGAAACTCTCAACCTTGGCTTCAATTGCATTAATCTCCTTTTCAATCTTTTCTCTCTCCAGCTCCTTCGTGTAGAATTCAACAAAAGCACCAACGACTATCAGCAAAAATCCAAGCACTAAGAAACTCGTAACGGGTGATAAAGGTGCCCAATTTCCAGTGCGTCTAAACTCCTGAAAGCTCTCCGAACTAAGCGTGAAGAGTGCAGGAACCGCGAGTAGCGCAACCAAGACACCTCCCCATTCCATCACTTGTGCATAAACGGACCCTTTCACTTTTTTCTTCGTGTTTTCCAAAATCATTATTCTTTCCAGTTCTCGGTGAATCTTTTGTTGTGCGTCTTGATGAACGAAAGATAAAGCAGAAAGCGCTTCGCGAGTCGCATTATCTAAATCTTCTTTGGCAAGAGCAAGTCCAAGTTTTTCCTCGAGTCTGGAGAGCATTGTTCTTTTTTCATTATATATTTTTGATGTGGCTGTTTTGGAAGTGTCTGCATCAGACAACAGCTATGTCTCCAGTGTGAACTTGTCCGTTTTTGGGTCAATCGAGCCTTTGATTTTTTGTTCTGCGAGAAGATCAAGTAAAATATCTTCAACTTGGTCTCTGATTACTCCGAAGCGCGATGCAAGCGCTTCTAATTTAACCTCTCTATATGCAATAACATAGCCAAGGATTCTCTTCTTTATTAGAACATCAGGCTCAGTTAGCTTCTTGCTAGGGGAAATGGTAGTTGCACCGCTCGAGGTTGGCTGAGAATCCTCTGGCAAGATTACAACAGGTATCGCTTTAGACTTGTCTTGCTTGGCTTTTGAAGGGATTATGCTTTTCAACAATCCTAAGGAAAAAGCGCGATCTCCAAGGTAGGCTGCAATTCCAGTTGAGAAAAGAGATGCGATGGCACTCTCAAATAATGCTCCTGAAGACAAGATGTTGGACGGTGACCCCCCAATAAGAAACGTCCAAAAGCCCAAAGTCGACAAAATAAAACCCTCAAGTAGACACAGGAAACCGCCTATCGCTGCAATTATGATTGTAGCTATAAATCCTGCGATGAATATTGTGGCTGTAAATCCCGCATTCTTTCCCACAACATGAACGAGGTATGTTATAATAAGCGTAATTATTAGACCTAACCCGAAGTTTACATAGAAGGCTGCTTTCCAGAGAAAAGCAATAACCATGCCGATTATTATCAAAAGTGCGCCTATGCTTTGTATTGACTGAAGCAAGGTGCTTATGATGTCCATTCTACTTTCACCTCTTGCTGGTTGAAAGTTAGTTATTTGACTAGTCTAATAAAATTTGAGGCTGGCAATGATGCCATGAATAGTAACCGAGCAACTCACGTAATCGCATTATAGAATAGCTAGTATTGATCCGTCAATTTGATTCGTTGTTCTTGCAATGAGCCAGACGTATCCACTAAAATTGATGTAGTCTGTTGAGTTTGAAGCTAATATGATGGTTATTGTTTCATCTGCTCCGCGCTAGCGCGCGCCTTCCAAGAACTGTTTTGAATAAGGTTTTAGAAGATTGTGGAAAGGTTGTTTGAATTTTACTGTGCCAAGTGTGGATTTCAGCTGTTCTTTTTTCATCATTCATTCCTCAATTCTAGACGTGTACAGTAGGGTCTACATGGTTTCATGGGCAATTTCGAGGTATAAAGTCATTTCAAAACCATCATTCACACCTAATTCAGGCTTCTTTCTGAAAAAGTGTCTTGTATGCAAAGGAATTGGTCAAGTGCACAAAGTGCGAAAAAGTCTAAGATTATAAAACCTATTCAACACAAGTTTAATTGTTTTTTGAGATTTCAGAAAAAAAGGCACTTTTACAACTTTTTTACAATTTATTTTTACAATTTTCAATGCGCTTACATCATATTAACAAATGCTTAGCATTTCTTTCTTAAAACAATTGCCATACGAGTTAGTCAGTATTCTTAAAAGGTGAAAACGCGTACGTAGTTTGATGGAGAGATGATTGCATGAAGGTTCTCTTTGTGGAACCACCGAAGGACGTATGGTTTGTGATGGGAGAGTATTTGCCGCCACCATATGGCATTATCCAGCTTTCTGCATATCTTGAAAAGGAAGTCAAAGATGCTGAAATTGAAGTGTTAGACTGCAACGCTCAGCAAGTGAACTGGAAAGGGCTGGAAAAGCGAATTGAATCCTTTAATCCAGATATTGTGGCTTCAAGTGCATTAGCCACATGTAACGCCTATGTGGTTGCGAGAACCCTTGAAACTGCTAAAAGAATAAACCCTGATATTCTCACGGTCACTGGCGGCCAACACTTTACAGCGACAGCCCAAGAGAGTCTAGAAGCGTACCCGGAAATTGATGTTATTGTACGAGGAGAGGGAGAACAAACCATTGTAGAACTGGTTAAAAACGCGAATAAGAAGTCATCCTTTCCACAGATAAAAGGCATATCCTTCAAAAATAAGGGAAAAATATTCCATAACTCATCTAGACCATTAATTGAAGATTTGGATGCGCTTCCCTATCCCGGATACCATTTCGTTAAGGATGTGGTTCATAAATATCATTTTGCCGCTATGGCTGGTCGCAATGCTCCTTACGCGTTGATCGAGGGTTCAAGAGGGTGTCCGCACTCGTGCACATTCTGCACTCAGTGGAGGCATTGGCAGGGAAAATGGCGTGTGAAATCGCCTAAGCGCATTGCTGATGAAATGGAGTTTTGCTACAGAAATTATGGTAGCAGATTCATTTGGCTTACAGATGATAATCTCGGCTCTGGCGATCGAGTGAGCAATATCGCTGATGAGATTGTTCAACGTGGATTCGAGGACGATTTAATGTGGTTTGTGCAGGCGAGATGCGATGACATTGTCAGAAATGAAAAGGCTTTGCCTAAACTGCGAAAGTCTGGACTTCGCTGGATTCTGCTAGGAGTAGAAAGCCCTACGAAATCAACCCTTGAGAGTTTTAAGAAGGGCATAACTTCAGAAGACGCGAAGAATGCTGTGAAACTGCTAAAGGAGAATGATATTGCTGCCCACACGATGTTCATTGTAGGTGAACGAAAAGACACGGCTGAATCAATTGCAAATTTGAGAGGGTTCATAAATGAGCTGGACCCAGATTTCGCCATATTCGCTATACTTACACCATTTCCTGGAACCGAGATTTTTGAGGAAGCTAAACGAAATGGGTGGATTGAAGATTTTAACTGGTCACACTATGACATGGTCCATGCCATAATGCCAACAGAAAAATTATCGAGGAAGGACGTCCAAGAAGAACTCTACGAATGCTATAGAAGCTTTTATGGTTCTTGGAGCAGAAGACTTCAAGGAATATTTTCCAGAAACGAATTGCGAAGAAGGGTCTACTGGTACATGGCTGGACGCGGCATATTGGGACAACTTAAGACGCTCTTTTAGGCGATATTGCATGCCTAAAAGAATACAGTCAGATTTTATTCTAATATTCACCATAAGCGTCTCTCTTTTCGGATCATTTACAACATTAATGCTTGCACTAAATCCATCACTAGCTCAAGAAAACCTTCTTTGGCGAAAACCGTTGATCGGCTCTCTTTTCACTCTGATTTGCATATTGGGAATCATAGCTGCTTTTTTTCCAAAAAAGTGTTCAGGAGCTTTTCACTTGCCAAAAACAGAAAAACCAACAATTTCTGAAGCTGGAACTCCTAAATCTAACAAGTGTTCCATACCGTTGAAGGGGCATCATCCTAACTGCACAAGATTTTCCGCCCATGTAATACAGGTGGGTAAGCGTGTTTTTTGCACAGCGTGTACAGGTTTGCTTCTAGGAGCGCTTATTGTCCTCGTTGGAACTGTCCTTTATTTCTTCGGTGGGTGGGATATTGGACAGTTTGGCTTCTCTGCTGTTTTGATTGGGCAAGTAGGGATTGTTTTGGGTTTCATTCAGTTCAAATTTGAAGGTTATGCTCGGTTAATCCTTAACGCGTTCTTTGTTTTTGCCGCATTCCTAACTTTAGTTGGAGTTGATAGGCTTGCTGAGAACGTGTTTATTGACTTATATTTGGTTGTTCTGATCGTTTTTTGGCTTTTCACGAGGATACTGATTTCACAGTGGGATCATTGGAGAATTTGTCATACGTGCAAGCTTACTTGCGAATTAAAAGAAAGAGAGAGTGCTAATATCTCCGGCGTAGCCCGTAGATAGCGCCTATGATCACTAAGATGCCGAAGAGAATCACTACAAAGGGCCACCATGGTATGGTTATATCATAGAGTTCTTGGAGTAAGAAGCTAAAACCAGCGAGGATGATTATTATGCCGAAAGCTAAAGCGACAATTGTGCCGCCTCTGGGGATTCCAAAACATTCATCCTCCACCCGTCTGTAAGGTTCTTCGCCTCTGCGGGTTCCGAAGCATTTCCTTCCTTTCGTCTACGTTGCTCGCGTTCTCCTAGGGAGTATAAAGGCGCCCCGCATTGCGAGCATGTTTTAGCGTCATCTGGATTTTTAGTGCCACATTTTGTGCAATAAACCATTTTGTGTTTTCTCCGTATCCTTAATTCATGGGCTGATTGTTTTAAGATTTTTGGTGCTTTCTGCGGGTGCTGTGTAGTGGATTGTGGGGTTGGAGATTTAGTCTGGTTTTGTGTGCGTGTGTGCAACGATTTCTAGCCCCTCTATTAGGATCCTAATAGGCTCCAAATATGTTTCATGCAGTAAGTTGGATTCTCAAAGTTAGACAGATAACTGATACTAAGAAAATGATTACTGAACATGGAATATTGAAATAGAAAAAGGTATGAATTCTCTATATTAGTTCTCTACATATCTTTATAAACGCCAGTTTCCTATAAAATGTGGAAGTCAAGATGAAACTACGTTTTTTTGTTGCAGCGGTTCTGTTTATTGGCATCACAATCGTAGCCGTGAACATAGTTCAGGCAGGACAGGTTGGAGGATGGTCGCCTATAAAGGAGACAGGCTATGCGGTGACCTCAAGCTGGTTTGGAATGGAGGTTCCATTGTATGCAAATGTTGTTGCAACGGCTGGAACTACCGACCCTGATGTCGTCAAAGTGGAGTTCAAGTGGCATGCTCCGAACGGTACTACGATTTGGGATGAGAATGTTACAGTCTCAGGTCCGCTTATCACTCCTGAAGTTCCTCCTGATGTTCCTGAGGAAGTCGTCACATGGGCTACCGATAACCTTGGAGTCACGTACTGGTATGCGCAAAACACGCATTCTCCGACCGTGCTTGGTGATTGGGGAGTACAAGCGATTTTTCACAATGCGACTAAACCAAAGGGCAATAGTGAAGTCAACATTGTCACTAGGTCAACATCCATAAATGTCATACCAGAAGTGCCCTTAGGAACCATAGGAATAATCATCGCCATGTTTGGAGCCTTTGGTCTATTTCAAATTCGAAAGAGGAAAATTTCCATTCAAATGTAGTCTCACGTGCTAGTTTTGTAGATCACTAGAAAGTAGCATCAAAGCTCCTCAGTTCATGCAATTATTAAGTAACCTGTTTATGACTTTAAACTGGAAGCATAATCGAACATGATGGACGCGCGTGCTCACACACTCTGATATGTGACTTGTGATACCCAGTATTTCAAAAGGAAACGACGAATCCCACGTTAAAACTGCAACAACTGAAGAGATTAAGGTTTCACTTGAAGTGGGGTTTGAATATGTATACGGAAAGGATAGATTGGTATTCTTACAAAAACGAAAAAAGGGTCATGGGAAAGATTATAGGGCTATAACTATTAAAAGCTCAAATTGAGAATTCTCCCGTACAACTCCCCTTTTTTCTAAACAAGGCATTCAGAACAGGTTTTTACAACTTGAAATGGTTTGCAGCAGACACCATAAGAAAAGAGAGTTAAATATAATATGCACTTTAAGCAAAGTTAGATAGAAAAGGAATACTCCACAACTGGTGAAAAATATAGTGGCTTTTGAAAAAGGGCTGTGTTGGACTTTATACAAGTTTATGGAAGCTGATTTTGTTCATTTCATGGATTTTGTTCCGTATACTAACCAAAACAAAGCAATTTACTCGCCTAAACTTTTAGCCATGATTTTACAGATATGTGGCTATATTGATACCGTTTTTAAAGAAATGGCAAAATTCAAATCAATACGCAAAATCCCGATGTGTGAAAAAATAAACTCGCTTGAAAGACAGAATTACAGAAGTTATGATATCACACTTGCGAGAGATGCTTTTGAGACGATTTACAATCTGTCTATCAATAATGGAGGAAAGCTAATTGCGAAGCTTGATTGGGTTGGTGACAAGGAATTAACTCCTTTCTCCAATTTCGCACAGAATAGAAGTCCTCAATGGTGGTACGATTACAACAATTTGAAACATAACTGGGCATCGACAATAAGACGCGCGAATATGGACAACGCGTTGGAAGCGCTGGCTGGTGCTTTTCTATTAAATGCAGTTCACTACCCAAGCATCAGGCATCTTTGGAAATTAGGAATCCTTAAGCCAATTGTTAAAAGTGGAAATGAGTTTGCAGAAACTTATCTACCTGAAAAGGTATTTGATGACATACTTAAAAAATCTGTCTCAAGTCTCAAATCATTTAATTATTCTCATATGGTTGAAACCGAGCTATTCCTATATGCAAAAATATGATACTCTTTCACTAGAGCGGTTTCTCATTAGCGGATATGTAAAACTACAATTACCACAAATTGCAGAATTTTCATAGTGCATATATTGTAACGTACTAATATATCGAAGAAAGAAGCCTGATTTTGGTTCCTTTTTTCTTTTTTGTTATTTTCTCTATGGCTTTTTAACTAAACTATACTTTTGAAAAAACTTTACTGCAATAGAAAATTAGATGCCATAAATACGAAGTGTAAGACAAAAATAGTTATATACACCACTTTATATTAAAGAATTACCGATTATTACTAGAGAAGAATAAAAATGAGTAAGAGAACGCCTTCAGAATTGACGGAAAAGTTGCTAATGAATATGGTGAAGGCTGAAGAAACAGGCCAAATTGATCCGTCCATCTGTAAAGAATTATCGATTTTTCATAGCCATTTTGAAAAGCTAAAGGATTTTTGGCTTAAAGAAGGCAGGGATTTAAAGAGTTCATTTGCTCTGTTTCATGCTTCCAAAAATTGTTGTAATATACTAGGTATCATGATTAAACGTTTTAAAAACGCCCATGAGGAGAATCAGAATCCAGCGGTTGCAATAGATGCAATTTCTGTTCTTCCATCAATTTTCGAGTTAAAAGATATACTAGATAATCTAAAACCTGATGAAGTAGATAGAAGTATTAGCTACAACATTCTAGATAGAGTAAGAGATTTGAGAATACATGCCCGTAGACTGCAAATGCTACCATCTGAAGAAGAAGAGGTCAAAAAGATTAGTTTGAAAAAAAGCAAGAACGGTTTCGAGGCTTTTTCAAAAAATGTTCTAGGGATGTATTTTGAAGAACAAGGTTCTTCTTGACACAAACATCCTGATAGCTGCTTCAGTCTATTTCGCTGGAAGCGAGGTTTATGATTACCGCATACAACATGATTTTTTTGATAAAGCCATGCAATTGATCGGGTTGGTTAAAAAATATCTAGCAAAAAGAATAGGAATAATCACGGCAACTATCGAAAATGAAGTCCATCTAGTATTCAATAAAGCTATTCTAGATACAGTCAAGAAATATACGAAGACTGTGGGTAGAAGTGACGCATTTGAAATAATGTCAACTATTGCAGACTCATGTGAATCAAGACTCAATGAATTGATGCTTTTTCTTCTTCGGGAACCAATTGATCCGCTTCAAAAATCAGTATGGTTTGTTGCAATTACAGAGATGTTTGAAAAATTGAAGGAAAGAGCAGAGGAAATAGACCCGCAAGACATAGCTTATAGAAGAGCTGGAACGCAGAGCAGTAAGAGGCTCGTTCGAACCGCATACGAAGTATTTCTAGAACAAGAAAATCAACGATTTGCGCAATTAAAGAGATTATTAGATTCAAGAAAAGAACCAGATAAGATAGACAAGGAAATATTAGCTGAGGCTGCGTACCTAAATTGCTTCTATAAACAAACAGAGGGTGAGATAACTATGTTTTTGGCGACTACTGACCTTACTCTGTCTCCCATTCCTTACACTATTGAATCCAGAATCGTTACTGATGAAATACAAAAGCGTTTGTCTGTTGTTTGTGATTGGCCTGACCGAATAGCGAAAAAGCTAGGCTAGAGCGTAGGTTAAAATACTTATGGAGATAAGATTGAACGAATCTCATTTACAAGCAAAATAAGCTTAAATTAGCTTATTGGTTTATAGGTTAAGCTGATTAATATTGGTTCTCTTTGGCGAAAATCTTTAAAGTTTGTGAAAAACATGAAGGCTTTCAATTAGGGGCTTATGGCTATTTTTATTTCGCTTTTTGATGTTGAAAGTATTTCGAAGGCTTCTTTGATGTTTTCAAGCTTCATTTTTCTCGTTATTAATGGTCTCACATCAATTGTTCTAGAAGCAACAAGGTGAAGAGCTTTTCTAAAGTGCAATGGAGTTGTGTGGAAAGTGCCCATAACCGTTACTTCTCCATAGTGAAGCAGTTCCGTGTTAAGTTTGATTTCAGTTCCCGGTGGGCACCCGCCAAACTCTAAGACCGTTCCGC
>Ga0172365_10003418_pt1 | contig 11829 bp, 10 predicted proteins | sample LakKivSesite48cm_FD_114535 | JGI IMG/M metagenome (GOLD analysis project Ga0172365, IMG submission 114535) | Sediment microbial communities from Lake Kivu, Rwanda - Sediment site 48cm | ecosystem: Environmental > Aquatic > Freshwater > Lake > Sediment | place: Rwanda: Western Province, Lake...
TCCAAAAATATCCCCGGCGCCCAGCATAGATAAGACCTTTTTCTTGCCCAAAATTATCCGATAAATCTCCACCTCACCCTCTTGAATAATATATAAATGCCGGCCCAGCTCTCCCTCTTCAAAAATAATCACCCCTTGCTCAAAGCTGACCCCGAACTCTCTCTCTATGCCCTGTCTCTGCTCATAAAGGTCTCTGCCGAAGTCAAATTTGGGGACCTTGCGGGGGACGGCGGACTCGGACTGAAGAGCCTCTGCTCCGCGAGTTTTTTTCAAGAGCAAATCCAGGTCTAATTCCATTCCTAACTTGAGCAGATGCAGGTCAAACTCAAAAATCTCGCTCAATTCCTGAAAAAGCAAATCTAAATAACCGGGCTTTAGATGATAAAGGTAAATCATCCGATTTTGAATCTGGGCTTTAGTCAGCTCCTCTTTTAAAAGCAGAGGGGTTAGATGCCGACTGAGTCTTGCTACCTCCTCTAACCGATTAGGAAATGAGACCTCAGTAATCAATAGCTGACATTCTGAACGAGCTTTTAATTGCTCCCAGAGCGTCTCACTGGGACCTGTGTCTGCGGTAAAAAGAAATTGTCTATCTCCCTCAGAAACAAAAAATCCTATTGCCCCAGAAAAATGATTGACCAAAACTGGCTCAACCTTATATTTCCCAATCTCATAGCTCTTGCCTGTCTCCAGCTCTGAAAGAATCACCAATCGCTCCAGGTTTTGAATCACTGCTGGGTTTAATATCTCATCAATCAAAAAATTATTTTTTACAATCTCAATCGCCTCCGAGCTCGCAAAAATTTTTAGCGGTTCCTGAACATCCGCGTAAAGCCGATGCTCTAAAAGAAAAGCCAAGCTGTAAAGATGGTCTAAATGGGCATGAGAAAGAAGCAGAAACTTGATTTGATTCTGCTCAGTTATGGTCAAAGAAGCGCTGGCGCTGCCTGCATCCAATAAAAGCTCGCCATCCACCAAAAGCCCGGTCAACTCCTGTCCGGGAATCCTTCCTCCCATACATCCCAGCGCTTTTATTTTCATATATTTTATTTTACCAGATTTTTAAAAGGTTAGAAAACCGCTACGGTTTGACCAGTTTATAAAGCGCATAAGGATAGCGTTTCTCCGGGTCCTCATCATCAATCCTCTTAATTAGCTCAACCGAACTATCTTTTACCTCTCCAGAAAGCCAGGACTTGAGAAAAGGATTCCTTTGCAGGTCTTCCATCTCCATAAAAATATAATCTACCTGTTTCTCTTGAGCATAAGTAATTAATAGCTTTTCATCCACTCTGGGCAGAATCACCATCTGCCAGAAAGGTAAATCAAGGAAGTAAATAAACGGCTGTGGAAAACCAAGGCACATTATTCGGTTTTGAGGAGTAATTTGGGGCTTGAGCCATTTTGCCAAATCTTGCTTGGCAATAAATATGGCTTGAAGATTGGGCGCCGGACGGGTATAGCTTACTCTCATCAGATTGTATCCGATAAACCAGATAACAAAAATTGATAGTATTGACCAGTGTAATACCTTTCTCAAGGAGGATTTCGGGAAAAATCTGGCATAAGCAGAATCTACCAAAATAATAATCTGTTCCAGGCCTCTGGCAGAAATCAGAGCCAAAACCGGAAATAATGTGTAGAAAAACCTATCCCAAGGATTATAGACGCAGATTCCAGAAATCAATCCTAAGCCCCATAGCCAGAGCCAGAGCTCCTTCCTTAAGCAAAAGTCTCTTTTCCTGCGAAGCCAGTAAAAAAGGGCAAAAATGATCGCTGGCGGATAAATCTGCTTGAGTAGCCATTTTAGCGTGTAGCTAAAAACCAGTTTGAGCTTGCCCAGATATGCTAAAGCCAGGTCTCTAAAATTAGTGCGGATAAAGCCAAGAAGGGACTCTTTAAAAGCCTCCCGGTCTCCTTCAACATAAATCCTCTGGCCCAAAGTATGATAGCCGGTTTCGTCCCGAACCAGAGCATAAAGATTATGTTGATAGTCTATTATCGGATTATGAATGAAAAAAAGGGTTCTGGGCTTGGGATTGGGATTGAACTTGCCCACTGCCCGCCAATACTGGATAGAAATCGGCGAGCTAAAAGCTAAATAAATCACTCCGGCAATTATCACCAATAAAATCTTCTTCTGCCAATGGCTTTTCAGCCCGAAAACCAACATCAGGCTGATGAACAAAACAAAAAAAGTCCCCTCGCTCTTAATCAAACAAGAAAAACTGGCAAAACCAATTGCTAAAAGGTAATCTTTGATTTTCGCCTCTTTTTTAAAAACAAAATATAGCGCCCAGAGGATAAAAAACCCATAAATCGGCTCTGGCTCCCCAATTACCCGAATCATTGGATAAGATAAAGACCAGAATAACCCGGCGACCACTCCGACCCTTCTATTGAAAACCTCCTTCCCAATCAGATAAATTGGCGCTATGCTCAAACTATCAAAAATCAGATTCAGTCCCCGAGCGCAAATCTCAAAATCCATCCCTGAAATTTTATGGGCAATCGCCATCAAAATCGGATATACCGGATAAAAATGAAAATGCCAAAAATGCGCCCAGTCCTGATTCAAAAACGCCTGAGCCAAACCCTGATAAAAATACAGGTCATCTAAAGGCAGGGGCAGGGCTTGCAGCCAATAATAATACCTATAAAAAATCCCAGCTAAAAAAAATAAAAAAAGCAAAATCCAGTTTAAGCCCTCTAATTTTTTACCCATTGCCAAAAGCTAAGCCTCCAGGCTTTTTAAAAATTCAATGTTTAAAAATCCTGCCACCATCCGCCAGCCTGGCTCTCGCCTTTAATCCCGCTGACCTTAACCAGCCTCCAGCTGAAACCCTCTTTGGCAAAAAATAATCTCGGATACTCTGGTAAATCCTCTTTTCCCAAAAGATAATAAATCTCTCCTCTTTTCCGGGCTTGGACTATCAGCTTAATCTGCGCCTCTGCCTTTTTATCGCTGACTGAAACCCCAAGCACATTAACTTCTGCGGAAAGCGACTCAAGCTCTTTAGTGTGATTCTTGATTAGCTGATAAATAATTAGATAACTGTTCCCGGAATCATCTTTATAATGCTTGGAGATATGCTCCATAAACGCGTCAAAGTCCAGGGCCTCCGCTTCTTTTTTCATCTGCAGAACCAGCTCCCGAATCACTTTGTCCTCTGGTCGGGAGCAAGCGCTAAGACCAAAGCTCAAAACATTGAGCCAGATAAAACAAAACCAAAATCTCATTCTTATTCTTCAAGTAGCTCAACATTCCAGTAAGCGACATCTATGAAGTTAAGGAACGGGAGCCATTCTTTATAGCGCTGGGGGTCAAACTGGAAGCCTAAATACGGGGTCCAGCGAGGCTTTCTGGGCTTGCGAATCAGGCTCATTCCTGCTTCCTCAGGAGTGCTTCCACCTTTCTTGCGGTTGCATTCATGACAGGAGCAGACCACATTGTCCCAGGTGCTTCTTCCGCCTCTACTTCTGGGAATAATATGGTCTATATTAAGCTCACCAGCAGAAGACTTCCGGCCACAATACTGGCAGGTGTATTTATCTCTTAAATAGATATTCTTTCTGCTGAACCGGACCGTGCGCTTGGGCATCCGGTCATAGGTCAGCAGAACAATCACCTTGGGAATTTTAATCACGCCATTGACCAAGCCCGCCACTGGCTCCCCATCATTGGGCTTAAGCTCTGCCCAGTCATCAAAATTGAACATCTCAAATTGTTCATCCAGCGCTTTTGCCACTCCAATATAAAGCAGGCAAAAAGCCCTCTTCGCAGTGGTGATATGAATCGGCATCCAGCTTCGGTTAAGCACTAATACCGCACTATTTAGCATAATAATAACATTTTAAATAAATAACCGGATTTTTGCAAGTCTTTTCTGGAGAATGCTCAGAAATCAGGATACCTGCGGACTGATTTTATGCTCCGACCTTATTATCATTTCCCAGAGCAACCTTGATTTCAATCCGCTTTTGGATTTTCACTTTTTTAGCGTATTCCTGAATTTATAAAATTTTCAGTTTTTCTAATGCCTTAATCACTCCCTTATAAGCGGGGCAGGTCGGGAGCTGAAAAAAAGAAAACGCATTGGCGTCAAACTCCCTGATGGTATCATCTTCTGGCGCCCAGCCAATAATGTTGAGCTTGGTCTGAGCGCGAATTTGCTTAAGCTCCTCCTCCGAGCGAATTTTATTCAATAAAAGACCTGCTTTAGTTCTGGGGGAAATTTTCCGGGCAACCTTTTGAATGGCTTGTGCGACCTGAATCCCTTTCACCGTAGGGTCAGAAACTAAAATTAAGAATTGCACCGCTCTCATCACCATTCGGTTCACCTGCTCAATTCCCGCTTCCCCATCTATCAAGGTGAGCTCAAACTTTTCAGCCAGAGCTTTTAAAGAATCTCTCAGCAAATTATTGATTGAACAATAGCAACCTCTCTCTTCAGGTCTTCCTATGGATAAAAAAGCAAGATTGCCCAGCTCGGTCAGGGATTCCATTATTAGATAATCCCCCATAAAAGCAATATCCTTCTTATCGCTTTTTCCTTTTTTGATTGACCCTATCATTTCATTTTTAATGTCGCTGAGAGAGCGCCTGGGCTTAATCCCTAATGCCATTCCCAGTCCTCCTGCTGGGTCCGCATCAATAATCAGCGCCTTCCGGTCCCTTTTCTGGAAAAGAGCTTTGGCAATCAGGCTTGAGACCGTGGTCTTTCCCACGCCTCCTTTCCCGCAAATTGCCACTACCTTAAGCATCATCTTCTCGCTGGCTGATTAAGCCTATTTCTAATCTGCTTCAGCTCCAAAACCTTTTCACACACCTCCCAATACTCGCAGGACTCGCATTCAAAATTTTTTTCCTCCACCATCTTGACCAATGCGCCTGAAATCCTTGCTACTTTTTCTCCTGCGGGCTTTAACCGGTTTAAATCCTTTTTTCCGGAGGTGATAAAAATCACTTCCACGCTTGCGACAAAGGATAACGCTTTAATTTTTTTAATCAATGCCCAGCCCAAATGGGATAATGAAAATCCTTGCGCAAGCGCGGTTTGATTAACCCGGCACCAGATAACTTGCTGGCTGGGGATTAATCTCACCATCAAGCCCTTGAGCCGGGTCTGATAAAGAGCGTCTCTTAACTGGCAATAGCATTGATACTCATCTGGAAAAGAGCCATAAACCCGGATGATTTGACCAAACAGGACTTTCTTTTCTTTAAGCTCGCTTAAGTCCGGACCAAGAATTAGAATTCGGTCTTGATTTTTCTTTATCGCTTGCGACCAGACCAAAAATGAGAGAGAGCCTTGACTGGGATGCCCTAATTCCAATGCGCTCTCCTCTTCCAGAATCAGGCTCGCTTCTTCAAGCCAGTTCAAGCCAGGTTTCAGCAGGAGCTCCCTGATTTGTTTTAAACCTTGCTTCTCTCTAAGAAAATCCTCAACCTCTCTGAATGGCTCATCAAAAAGCCCCATTTTTACTCCGAGCCGGCAAGCAGAGCCGCGCCAATTGCCCCCGCCAGCTGGGGATGATGAGGAAAGGGAATGAACTTAGCGGATAATTTTTTGCTTATGTTCTTTACTAATGGCTCTATCAGAGCTACCCCGCCAGTAAGAGTCCAATAATTCACATTTCCGAACCTTCTGGCTTGCGCCACCACCATATTGGCAACCGTAGCGCATACCCCTGCAATGATATTGGAGACCTCCTCTCCTTGATTGACATAACTGATTACCTCGCTCTCTGCAAAAACTCCGCACTGGGCGCTAAGCTCCACTGGCTTATTTGCCCGGGTAATGATTTCATTCAGCTGGCTGAGCTGGAGATTTAATTTATCACTCATCATCTCCAGAAATCGTCCCGAGCCAGAAGCGCATTTGTCATTTCTCATAAAATTTTCCACCTCGCCCTCCTGGCTCAAAAGAATGGAGGTGATGCTCTGCCCGCCTATATCAATGGTTAGCTCCACCTCGGGCAAATAAAAAGCGCTGGCAGATGCTAAACAGGTGATAATGTCCTCCTGAAAATCAGCGGACTTGATTAGCTCAGCTCCAATTCCGGTTCCAGCCAGGCAATCCACTTTTTTCCTGTCTATTCCCGCGGTCTGGCTCAAGGCGCTTAAAAAATCATCAATCTCCTGTCCTAAATTGCCAGTGGTTCTGGTAATTTTATAAGCGACCAGATTATCATTATTCATCATCACCGCCTTGGTGAAAAGACTGCCAATATCACAACCAATGGTTATCATTTTTCTGTTCCTTTGGCTTGGGCAAATAGGGCCGCGCCATAAGCGCCTATCAGCTGGGGGTCAATTGAAGGACTGACCAATTTCACTTTTAATATCTTTTGAATCTCGCTTCGGACCGCGACATTCTTGGCAACACCGCCAGTGAGCATAATTTCTTTTTCCGGGTTCACCCTTCTGGCAAGCGCCACCACCCGCTCGGCCATAGCTTTATTGATTCCAGCCGCAACATCTTTCTTGGCTGTCCCCCGTTGAAGGAAATGAATCACCTCAGTCTCAACATAGATGGTGCAACGGTTGCTCATCTCCACTGGCTTTTTTGAATCTAAAGAGATTTGCCCCAGCTCATCCAGGCTCAAGCCCAGGCTTCTGCTCATCACCTCTAAAAAATGACCGGTGCCAGCCGCGCATTTATCGTTCATCACAAAATTTTCCAGTTTGCCAGAGCCATCAACCTTGATTACCTTTGCGTCCTGACCACCTATATCAATCACCGTGCGCACCTCTGGATTAAGAGTGAACGCGCCTAAACCATGGCAGGAAATCTCGCTCTTGTTCTCCTGAGCCATCCCCTCAGCTTGAAGCTTTTCCCGTCCATAGCCAGTGCTGACAATGAACCTTATCTCAGGGAAATTTAGCCCGCATTTCTTAAGGGCTCTATTCATCACCTCTCTGGCAGAGTCCAGTGGATTGGGAAGCACCGAGATAATCTCAGAACCAATAATTTTTCCATCATTGATTATCACTGCCTCTGCGGTAAGAGAGCCAATATCAACTCCTGCGAAATACATCTTATACTCCTATTATATAAACTAAAAAGTTTAAGCCCACTTATGGAACTTGGATTAGTCTTCCTTTTTAGACCGTCTGATTTTTCTTTTTCCTTGCGCTTTTTTTCTTAAAACCACATTTTTAATGAACTCGTCTATCTCCTTCTGAAGAACACTGATGGGCGTCATTCTTTTTATCCAGGAGTCGCCCTGAAGCACCAGCAGCGGAATCCCGGTGCGTTTTTGCACCTCGTTTCTCAGGATGCTGACCACGCTCCAGGTCTGCTTGCAAGAATGATGACCACAATAAATCACGCAGTCCGCATTCAACTCAGTCACCGCATAAATCACATCCTCGGTCCAGGAGCCGGACATTGATTCCCCTCCCACCTGTCTGGTCATCGGCATATTCCAGGCTGAAAGCGCCAGCCCCTCAACCATATTATCCATACTGGAGGTATCTATAATTTTTGGGAAACATAGGTCAAGACCATCACCTAAGTGAGTGTATCCCTGCTCCTCCATCCAGTTGAAAAACCCAGCCAGGTCAAAATAATAACTGGTATAGCACCAGATGCACCGGGCAACTTCTTTCTCCGCTGGATAAGCTTTTTCCTGAAGCCTTTTTTTTGCAATTTTCACCATCGTCTCAAGCGTCTCTATGCCCTCATCAGTCCCCCACATCGTAAATCTCACGCCATAAAGAAAAAGCGAGAATAAATTAGGCACCGGACAGGGAACCGCTTTATGAATGTCCCAGATTTCATAATATAGCTCAGTGCATCTATTGGCTTTTTCCATCACCCGCCTGAGCTTCTCCTCACTCATCTTCTCGCCGATGAACTCCTCTAACTGCTTAATCAATTTGTGCATATAAATCGTATATAGCTTGAACCCTTTGCCTGAATCATCCGGTGGTTTTTGCAAAAAGAACTGGGGGATACCAAGATAATTGGAGACAAACTCGTGAATCTTGGAATTGACATCACATCCTCCGGGCGCAGATGAGATTATGGCGTCTGGCTTAAAATCCTCCTCGCTGAGCACCGAGCCTAACTCCACCGTGTTAGCGGAGCACATATGGTCCGGAAGCCCGAGTGCCATTGCCATATCCCAGTATTGCTCTCCCTGTCCCTTCAAGCCAATCACCCCTAAAGTTGAGAGAACCTCGCTGGTCAGAGGCACTGCCTTATCAAACGCGTGAATCGCCTCCACTGGAAAATTAAAAGGAACCAGGAGAACCTTTTTTCCTTCTCCCGAGGCATTTTTGGCAGAGGAAATCCATTTAGAAAGCATTTTCAAAAAAGCCATACTGACATCTTTGTTCCGCTCCGCAAATAAAGCAGAAAGCGCATTATAGGTGTCATCATCCAGGATTCTTTTAGCCTTTAATAAAAGCGAGCCAAAAGTCCGAACAATCGGGGCCGGCCAGATACTCAAAAATGCCAGCTGATTCGCCAATCGGTCAAAAAGTCCTACTGGAAATAGCTTCATCAGTGTCCTTTTATCCTTTCCAAAAAAGCCTGCACCCGGGTCTTGAGCCTGCCAGTGTCCGCCTTTCCACCATAATCCTTTTCCAGTTGAAGCACTGGAATCCCCTCCTTCTCCAAGGCTATTCTCAACTGGACATTATCCACGCCGTGAACATCGCAGAATTTGTTATGAACCAGAATCACGCCCTCCACTTTTGCCCTTTGAACCGCGTTCAGCACAAACTCCCTTCTCTTTGAAAAATCATTGAACATCCGAGGACATAACAGATTTTCCAGATACATCTTTGCCAAAACCTTGATTGGGTCTTTTTGCTCCTCATAAACCCTGGGCCAAAATGCCCGAGAGCCATAGCAAAGCGCATCGCTCACCACCAATCCACCGATGTTCTCTATCTCCTTTATAAAATTAACCTCATCAGTTATGCTCCCGGCAATTAGCAATCTTGCCTTATAACCATCCAGCGTCTTATTCCTTCTCTCTTCTATTACCCGGTCTAATAATTTTTCCAGAACCGAAGAAGGTATCGCGCTCCCCAGAAGAAAAATGGAAAGAATCTCGGCGCCGGTAAATGAGGATTGCTCTCTTTCCCGCATTTGATAGATGGTTTTGAGCTTCTCCCGTATCCGATTTTGAAGCTGGATTTGAGCCCAGAGCCCCTCATCGTCTATCTTCCTTCCAAAATGCCCCTCCAGCGCCTTCTGATATAATCTCAATTCCTCCTCAAAATATGTCATTGAATCTTCTTCCACGATTTGAGGCACCCTGAGGTAATGAAAAAAAGCGAACTTTTTGACATAATTCCAGTTCTCAATCATCCCCCGAAGATGGTCACAGCCATTGGTCTCAATCATCCCATCCAAAAAATCATACGCGCCAGATAAACCTAAATTGAGACAAGACCTGCAAAAGCTACAATTAAACCGGGAAAGATGCGCATCCGCAATCTCGGTTGAGCTTGAGCCTAAAGCCCGGACTCGGTAAGGAAGAATTCCGCCTGCCTCTATTATCTCAATCGGGGTCGCTACGCAGATATATCCAACTACTGGTTTTGCGGAGTTCTTCCATTGCTTCACATAGTCATTTTCAATTAACTGGGATTGCTTTAATATCTCGTCCATTACTAATCCTCTAAATCGGTTGTTCAATTTGTGATTATAACCGATCAAACTTATTAAATCAAACCAGAAAGGAAAGCCAAGAGATTTTTTCCCATCGGTTTATCAATTTGACCGAACAGGAATTTATGGTTAAATTCAATTTAATTAGGGGATAGGAGGAGAGGAATATGCAGAACTCAAGGATAATCGGTGCAGGATTTTATGTTCCGCCCAAGGTGGTCACCAATGATGACCTTTCCAAACTGATGGATACCTCAGATGAATGGATAGTGGAGCGGACTGGAATCAAGGAGCGGAGGTTTGTGGAGGATGGAGTAGGCTCAAGCGATCTGGGGGTAGAGGCAAGCAAAAATGCGCTTAATTCTTGCGGTCTTGAGCCCAAGGATATAGATTTAATTATTTTTGCGACCTTAAATCCGGACTATTTTTTCCCGGGCTCAGGGGTATTGCTCCAGCATAAATTAGGTTGTCGGCAAATAGGCGCAATAGATGTTCGGGCTCAATGCTCTGGGTTCATTTATTCTTTAGCCATTGCTGACCAATTCATTAAGACCGGCAGATATAAATATATTTTAGTGGTGGGTTCTGATGTTCATTCTACGGGTTTGGATTTGACCACTCGGGGTAGAGATGTTTCTGTGCTTTTTGGAGATGGCGCAGGCGCAGTGGTGATGAGCGCTTGCGAGCCTAATTATGGAATTTTGAGCACTCATTTGTATTCTAATGGGGAATTTTATGACCGGCTCTGGATACCTGCGCCAATGGGCTGTCGGAAGCCAAGACTCACAAAAGAAATGCTTGACCAGGGATTGCATTATCCTAAGATGGACGGGAAGTTCATTTTCCGAATGGCGGTTGAGAAATTTACCGAGGTGATAAATGAGGCGCTGACCACTAATGGCTATAATCCTCAGGATTTGGACCTTTTCATTCCTCATCAGGCAAATTTACGGATTTCCAATATGGTTGGGAAAAAATTAGGGCTTCCTCCAGAAAAAGTTTTCAGCAATATCCAGAAATATGGCAACACCACTGCTGGGTCAATTCCAATAGCGATTTGCGAGGCGCTTAGTGAAGGAAAAATTAAAGAGGGCTCTTTAGTCTGTCTGGCCGCGTTTGGTTCAGGCTTGACCTGGGCAAGCGCTTTGATTCGCTGGTGAAATAGCCTGAACAATTATTAGGCAAAAATAAAGAGCCGAATTCAATCAAAAGGGGTTTCTCTTTTTTCCACCCCGGCTAATTTTTTGGCTAATTTTTTTCTGAGTTCCAAATCCGCGTATCTCTCAATCATAATTTTCTGGGCTTGAGGAGAGCCAGCGCCGTGCATAGATTCGGTTCTATAGCTGGGCGCGGAGGTGCCCATAGTGATGGCATGAATCAGGGTGAGGATTCTCATTCTTGCCTCAGTCGGAATATCTGCTTTTGCTTTCAGGTATTTCTCAATGAACTTTCCCACTTTGGGATGGCGAAGGTCTTTTTCTGAGGGAAGCGTGACCAATAATCCTCCTGCGATGTCCTCTGCCAGGCGGGCAAGCTCATAAGGAAGTCTTGTGACATTGAGCTTACAGACATTGCTTAACAGGATATTGCTTTGATAGTTTCCGGCTGAGGTTTTCACCCCTTCATAGGAACAGGCAAGTCCGCAGGAGTAAATGGTCTCTACGATATGCACCATTTCGCTTAGTTTATCTTTGATATGGCTGGCTTTGGCAACTCCGTTATATTCTGCCATCACCGCGCTTGCGCCAATTAAAACATCGCCAATTCCGGATTTACACCCGCCATAGCTCTGGCGATGATAGGAGGCGAATCTCTCAACCAGCATTGCTGAGAAATCGGACTCCCCAGCCATAAACACCCTTTCCCAGGGGACAAACACATCTTCAAAAATGGTCAGGGTCTCATGACCGCCGAAGCCATAATTTCCCACATCTATCTCCCCGCCTTCTAATTTTCTGGTATCACAGGGCTGTCTGCCATAGATGATATGAACGCCTTTGGCGTCAGTGGGAAGCGCGCAACAAACCGCATAATCCTTTTCCTCTTCGCGAATCCGTAGCGTGGGCATAACTAAAATCTCGTGGGAATTTACGGTTCCGGTCTGGCTGGCTTTGGCGCCTCGGATGACTATCCCTTCAGAGCTCCGGTCAGCGATATGAACAAACAAATCCGGGTCGGCCTGGTCCTTGGGACTTAA
>Ga0172365_10003420_pt1 | contig 11826 bp, 13 predicted proteins | sample LakKivSesite48cm_FD_114535 | JGI IMG/M metagenome (GOLD analysis project Ga0172365, IMG submission 114535) | Sediment microbial communities from Lake Kivu, Rwanda - Sediment site 48cm | ecosystem: Environmental > Aquatic > Freshwater > Lake > Sediment | place: Rwanda: Western Province, Lake...
AAACGAATACGTTGAAGATGCCATGATTCTTGATCATGGTAAAATCATAAAAAAGAAATCCATGACCGAACTAGAAAAAATAGAGTTCCCCAAGCCTTTTGGGGTTATGGAAGCATTTCTAACTTCAGGCGGATGCTCTACACTACCACATATGTATAAGAATAAGATAGATTACCTCGATTACAAGACAATTAGGTATCCTGGGCATTGTGAAAAATTTAAAACTCTTCTGGATCTCGGATTCGCAGAAGAAAAACCTCTTAAAATCGGAAAACAACGAGTCATCCCACGAGACATTTTAGTTAAACTTCTAATAAAAAACCTGCCTAGCAATGAGAAGGACGTAGTATTGCTCAAGGTTCTAAGTAAAGGAAAGAAACATGGTAAAAAAATTCATTTGGAATACACCCTGATTGATTACTACGACGAAGAAAATGATATCACTGCGATGATGCGTACTACAGGTTATCCTGTTTCAATAATTGCTCAGATGATCGAACGCGGTATAATAACAGAACGAGGCGTTTTTTGTTCAGAAGAAATTGTGCCCTGTGAAACCTTTTTTAAAGAACTCAAAAAACGCAAAATTCAAATTAAAAAGAAGATAGATAACATATATTGAGAGAATTAAGAATATGAAATCAAAGAAAAGTTTTTTCGAAGGAAAAGAAAAAGCGCTCAAATCATTGGAAAAAGCCTTGGGTGAGAACAAGGCGGACGAGAAAATACTGCCGATACTCGAAATAATAAACGATTCGAGGGAATATTACACCACTAGTAGTTGTGCTGGAAGGATTGTCCTACTAGAGATACCTAGCATCGGAGATAAACAACAGGCGAGGTTCCTAGATAGATGGCATAGAACAATAGAACCATGTGAGCTTTTGTCTCCTGCGAAAAAATCGAAGAAGGGAATGATTTGGCTGATTGCACAATCCCCGATCCTCCATATAGCGGCAAAAACAAATACTGCGGCAGATAAAATGGTAAAAATTGCAAATGCAAGCGGATTTAAAAATTCAGGATTGAAATCTGTTGGTAAAAAACCCATTGTTGAGGTCTGCAGTACGGAACGTCTTGATGCGCCCATTGGGAAAAATGGAACTCTTTTCTGCAATGAAGAACATCTTAACTTTTTAGTAGACATTGCAAACGAGGTCATAGAGAAATCAACCTTGAAACTAAATAGATTCAAACAAGAACTTAAGAAATATTTAAGTACTCACAAAACAACCCATTAACTAGAGGATAACATGACACGTATAAGAACACTCAGCATGGTATTTATTTTTTCTCTTGCATTTTTGATCCTATCTGTATCATGGTTTATCTTTCGCATGGTGGGCTACATAGGTTTGATTTCTGCGGAACCCGTAGGTCAATTTGTCTTAGCCATGGCATGTCTGAGTTTTTTAATAGCCGTTATATCTCTGTATAAGATTTTGTCAGATATGAGATATAAAATAAACGACGTAAAAGAGAAAGAGAAAACTGTTAGAGATTTTTATCGATATGATCAGTTGTTGAATCCACCTGATATGGATAACTAGTTACATTATGCGTGCACTAGCCAGGCGTCTTTTGGAATTTTCTGATATATCTTGTACTTGTCTTCTCTATATTTCTTGTATGCTTCTTCTCTGATGATGTCGTTGTTAAATGACCAATAATATTTTCGTATATACTTTCCTTTTTCTTTGTATTCTTCTCTTCTTAGTTTAAGCAGTCTCTCCCGTTGCAATTCGTAGAACAAGGCGCGTGCGTATTTATCGATGTTCATATCTTCTATTTCTTCTTTGCCTTTAAAAATGTTTTCTATAGTTTTAGCGAGTGCAATTGCATCTTCTTTTTCCATGTCGAACTTGTTTTTTAGTGCTTTTACTAGTAATATCTTCATGTTTCTGTCACCACTACATGTTTCTTCGTTGTTTTACTTATAAAGGACTTGTTGTACAACTGTTACCAGGGTCGCCCATTCCGAATTCTTTAAATTCCTTTTCTGTATACACTGCTTCAAGTAAAAAAGGTGATAATATGACTAAACGTGTGTACAATTTTTATGCAGGCCCAGCGACGTTACCTCTCCCAGTACTGAAAAAAGTACAGGGAGAGCTGTTGGATTTCCATGGAACGGGGATGTCGGTTCTGGAGATATCTCATCGGTCAAAAGAGTACGATGAGGTACATAAGAAAGCCTCAGAGCTTCTAAAGCAGCTTATGGGTATACCAAATGATTACAAAATCCTGTGGTTACAAGGTGGTGCTTCTACGCAGTTCTTCATGGTGCCATTGAATCTTCAAATAGTTGGCAAACCAATGGAATATGTGAATACGGGCAACTGGGCAAAGAAAGCGATTAAAGAAGCGAAGTTGTATGGTGATGTAAAGATTGTTGCCTCTTCAGAGGATGGAAAATTCTCGTATATCCCAAAAAACGTACAATTTAGTAGTGGGGCATCCTTTGCTCATATCACCGGGAACGAAACAATCGGGGGGATTGAATGGCAGGAATGGCCAAAGGTACCAAGTGAGGTCCCACTTGCCTGCGATATGTCCTCTAACTTTATGGATAAAGTCATTGACGTTAAAAAATTCGGTGTGATCTATGCAGGGGCACAGAAAAACCTTGGTCCCGCAGGAGTCACCGTCGTCATCGTACGAGAGGATCTCATTAACAGAGTTCCAGAGAACACGCCCACTATGCTTAAATGGAAGACACATGTAGAAAAGGATTCCTTGTACAATACCTGTCCCTGTTTTGCTATTTACATTTGTGAGCTCGTCCTTGAGCACCTTCAGTCTCTGGGTGGAATTTCTGCGATGGAGAAGCAGAACCGGAAAAAATCAAAACTAGTATACGACGTTATTGATAAATCGAAAGGATTTTATAGGGGAGTAGCAAAGCAAGATTCCAGATCACTGATGAATGTCACTTTTAATTTGGCTACTCCTGAGCTTGAGGCGAAATGTGTCGAAGAAGCAAAGAAGAAAGGGCTAATTGGTCTTAAGGGTCATCGGGATGTCGGTGGAATGCGAGCATCTCTTTACAATGCCGTGTCTCTCGGAGGGGTGCAGGTGCTTTGTGAGTTTTTGAGGGAATTCCAAGAGAATAATCAGTGAAGAAATTAAGAGGCGGCAAAATCCTTTACAAGTTACATACTCTGCATCAAAAATAATACTAAGGTTGTAAAAACATATGTTAATTTTTACAAGCCTTGTCTCTATTTTTATTATTTTCGCATATTGACATTTTACCCAGTTAAGTTTATATATCATTAGTGATAGATACTGACATGCTATATAGTATCAATGTGGGTGAAAGGAAATGAATAAAAAAATCTTAATTGTTGATGATGAATCCGATATATTGACTTCAATAAAAATAATTCTCGAACGTCGAAATTACGAAGTAACAACTGTAACGAGCGGCGCTGACTGCATCGTTGAACTAGAAAAAGGCTTCAGAGGCATCATACTGATGGACATAATGATGCCAGGCATGGACGGATGGGATACCATAAGAGAAATAGTCAAACGAGGGTTAACTGAAGGAATAGCGATAGAGATAATCACTGGAAAAGGAACAATTGATCGTCAAAAGATGAACGGACTTGAATCATACATACATGATTACATAACCAAACCTTTTGATATAGAAAAATTGATTTCAAGTGTGAACAGATGCATCACGTATCTATCCGAAAGAAACAATTAAATTTAACTTTGACAGATCAATTAACCCGACTATAAATCATTATTGCTTGGATTGTAATTTTGTCAAATTGACATTTTGTCATTTTGCTATTTTTACCAGGTAATTTTAAATATTATGGTCTAAGTTCTTGTGCTTCCATCCCATCCCTTAATAAGGTGGGTCTGGATCGAATGTCACAGATATCAAAATCTGTATCATTCACCAATTCCCTGCTTTTTAAGATCCAGGCCCTTTTCCAATTCTCTTCGGGTAAATGTTCTACTATACAACCCCAATTAATATATTTATGTAGACTTCTTTAGATATATTAAAATATATATCAAATATTGGTAAAATCTTAGTTTTTACAGAGCCTATAAAAAATTCACGAGATTTAACAGTTTCAACGACCCCTGCTTTACATATATAAACAAAGAACAACCTTTAATGGTATTAGATAGACGTGAGATACGGGGGACATGCCAGCATACAGCTGGCATTTCTGCCACATTTTTAAAAATCATCAAGTTTTTTTATTTTCTGTGCTTTGAAAAGATTATCAACGGTTTTCCATGAAAGTCTCACATGAGGAGGCATCGTTCCATATGTTTTCAACCAGGTGGTAAGAAATTTTTGTGTAACGGGATCAGCAGGATACCCACTTCCAAGAGGAAGATTTATTCTCTTTTCCAATTCTTGTGCGATGATACGTACATGTTCATCTCTGGTTGTTTTCGCAATAATAGAAGCAGCACTGACCACAGGATAGCGCTCATCAGCTTTATGTTTCGAAACAATCGTTGGTTTCCATGAAAGTCTGGATAAGATGTCTCTGCCAAAACGTACATCATTTACATCGGCAGAATCAACATAACACACATCCGGATGAAGCTTTTCGATGACTTTACCAAAGGCAAACACCTCAAGTTCATTTAAGGTCATGACTTTTCTCATATCATCGATATCAGAAGCAGAAATGACAATAATCTCATACTTTCCTGCGAGCTCTCGTATTTGTTTCGCCAGCAATTCTCGTTTTTTAGGTGTTAACTGTTTTGAGTCACGAACACCGATTTTTATTAACTCGGCATCATCCTCAACAATCACACCAGCAACGACAAGAGGACCAATTACAGGACCACGACCGGCTTCATCAACTCCACAAATCATACAGATCTTGTAACAGATATAAGTAAAAAGATGTTACGGAATAGGCAATTTTTTAATATCAGACCCTATTCAAACACTAAATGCCGCCGTAGCTTAGCCCGGTAGAGCGGCTGATTCGTAATCAGCAGATCAAGGGTCCAAATCCCCTCGGCGGCTTATTTATGATAAATTGATCAAAATCACATTTTATCTATATTTGTTATGCACTCTGAACATAAACTGAGCCTGATACTCCAGTAATTAATACCCTCGATACCAAATCTTCTCCGGCATTTCCTACAAATCATTGTCAATCTCCTCAGTTTTATTATTACTTTAAGATTTGTTGATTTTTCTTATAAAGGACTTGTTGTACAAACCTTATCAAAAATCAAAAAACTATGACGAATTCCTTTTAATATCCTTTCAATATTTTTTCTACCCTGATTTTAAGATCTTTTATATCAAAGGGTTTCGTAATATAATCCTCCGCAGCTATGCTTCCCATACCTATACTCATAGTGTCTCCCTTAGCTGTAAGAAAAACTATGGGTATATTATTCCACTTTGGGTTTTCTTTGATTTTAGCTGCCACATCCCAACCGCTCATCTCAGGCATCATAATATCTAATAACACTAGATCTGGAGTCACTTCACTTAATTTATTCAGGCAATCTTTGCCATCAACCGCTTTAATTACTTCATAGCCGCTTAACTCCAGCATTTGCCCAACCGAAAACAAAATATCCGGCTCGTCATCTACAACCATTATTTTTTTAGCCATATTCTTCCTATTCTTTTAGAATATTGTCGACTCTGCTTAATAAAGTATCTTTATCAAAAGGCTTCATAATATAATCGGCTAAACCTTCATCTAGAAGTACCTGTTTCCTTTTATCTGATATCTCCAATACACTCATAAATGCTACCTTAATTTTTGGAGATTTCTTTTTAATTCGGTTAAACACATCCCAACCACTCATACCAGGCATCATAATATCCAATAGAACCAGATCTACTTTTTCTTTCTCGAGTTTCCTTAGACACTCTTCACCACTATATGCTGGTATAACATTATAACCACCGATCTCAAGAACGGTTCTAGTGAGATCAACGATATCATGCTCATTATCTACGACCATTATCTTCTTCATCTTCCCATCTCACCTATGGCACTTTTTGATAATGCTAGTATCATATATAAATAATACATTTTTAAATTAATGCATTTGTCAAAGATTTTAAAATGTTTTTATATTTGAGTTTTTAAAAAACATAGATTAAATTTTAGATTAAGTAGAAATCGTTTTTAACATATAAAAGATTTAAATCCAATAATCCTAATTACTACTTACAAAAGAGGTTGTTTCTATTTGAAAACAAGTTCAAAATCAAATTATACCATAACGGACAAGTTTTTTGCTCATCTGGAGACATGGAGACTATATACTGTTATATGGTGTGGGCTTGTCAGTTTAGCTGGATCATGCATTGCTTTTAGTAGGTTTCCCCCTTTAAAAACTGCGTCTCTAGCATTTTTTATACCAATGATGGGCTGGATAGCAGGATTATACCTATCAGATTATCTGGATAGAAAATTGGACGCTATACAAAAACCCCATAGGCCAATCCCCTCAGGTAGAATCAAACCAAAAGAAGCACTTGCCATAGGTGCCATATTTGCGATAGCAGGCTTTCTTCTATCTTTTCTACTAAGCTTAAATAATATTCTACTAGTATTTGTAGTAGCCTTGCTAGTATCAACCTATGCAAAATTCTCCAAATCACGTGGTATACTGGGAAATCTAAACAGAGGATTTGTTACAGTTGCCGCATATTTTTTCGGGATATTTTCCATTGGTCAGCCTCTAAAATATATGCCAATACAGTCAATACCCATATACATCTGGCTGCTTTCACTTGTATTTTTAGTTCATGACACAAACAGCAACCTTGTTGGAGCGATAAGAGATTTAGAAGGGGACAAAAAAGGGAGATATATGACGATACCGGTAAAATATGGTGTTAAAAAATCGGTATACATCTCACTTTTGCTAACTTTTACATGGCTATTCCTCACCTTGTTCTTGCCATTTTATTTTAAATTTTTAAAAATCGAATTTTATCTGATAATGATAATCGATATAATAGTTATAATCTCATTATACGTCTATTTGTTTAGATCGATAAACAGCTATACGCGAGAGAAGGCGTTAAAATTCCACGAATTTTTTATCATCGAACGGGTAACACTTGCATCAGCATTCATATTTGGTGTTATAGACATTTACATTGCTTCATGTATCTATATTACTGCACTTTTAATCACTGGTCTCTCTCAGTATCTCCTTAGAAAAAGATATGAGTTTGTGATGAAAAAATGAAATATGTAGTTATTGGACTGGGTGCAGTTGGAAGCATTGTCGGTGGGCTTCTAACAAAATCAGGCGAAGACGTAATACTAATAGGTAAACCATATCAGATTAAATCAATCAATAAAAATGGAATTAAAATAATAGGATTCAATGGTGAAACTATTATAACCAATTTGCATGCCTCCACAAACTTATCGGCAATCAAAAATATAGATGTTGTTTTTGTATGTGTTAAATCTCAAGATACATTTGAATTAGCACATAGCCTTAAGAATTTCCTTAGTAAATCAACCCTCATTGTTTCTCTTCAGAATGGTGTGAGAAATGCTGAAATTTTAAGAGAGATAACTGGTAATAATGTTTTATCAGCGGTTGTATTATTCAATGCTGTATACTCAAAACCAGGTGAAGTTATTCTTGCTTTAAAAGGCGGAATAACTCTAGAAAATGATAAAAAATATAGAGAGACCTTACTTAAAATATTGAATAACGCTGATTTGAAAACAATCGCGGTTGATGATATAGAAAGTTACCTTTGGAGTAAACTCATTCTCAATCTACAAATAGCAGTTACAGCATTAACAGGACAAACCATTAAGGAATCAATTGTTGACAAGTATTCAAGAAAAATAATAGTAGAAGCGATGAAAGAAGGAATAGAAATAGTTGAAAAATCCAATATAAAATTAAAAACACTTCCATCTGTTGATCCAAAGAAAATGATTAAAAGACTCAGTAAATCAAATACATTTATACTTAACATTGGTAGCCGTTTTATCGGAATCAAAGAAAACGCTCGAAACTCCATGTGGCAGAGTTTATCAAGAGGTAAACCGACAGAGATAGATTACATAAACGGAGAGATAGTTAAACTAGCTGAAAAAAATAACCTAGAAGCACCAATAAATACAAAACTCGTAGAATTAATAAAGGAAACAGAAAAAAAACATTTGACAGAAAACTTTGATCCATATGAATTAAAGAAACTTTTAGGAATTTAGAGAGGAGGATGCCAGGATTATATCAAAAATAATTCATTTTTTTTTGGAAAAGATAGGTATAAAACTAGATGCTCACAAATTAAAAAAATCCACAGATTTTACGTTTGTTTTCGTTGAAAAAATTGTTTTAAAATTCAAAAAACTACTCCCACCTTATTTAGATTTTTACAATGAAATGGTAAAAAATGAAATTGCACTAGCAGAGATTTCAAGAAAAGACAAGATATTACATGTTGGTTGCGGACCTATTCCTGTTACCGCTATTCTTGTTTCTGAAAAAACTAGCGCAAAAGTTACTGGAATAGATAGAAATCGTTTCTCCGTTAAGCAGGCGCAGAGGTTATTATTAGAACTCAAATTATCAGATAAAGTTAGAGTTGAATACGCAGAGGCTTTGCAATATCCATTAGGATCCTTTGATTTGGTTATTGTATCTCAAGGTATAAAACCATATAACGAGACCCTTGAATATATCTCACAATATATGAGAAATGATGCCCGAGTAATTTTTAGAACAAGTTCCTCAGCCCGTGGAGAACTTGTAGATAAAGACTTATTTCTTAAGAATATCTTTACTGTGAGAAAAATAGTACCTCAAAAAAGAAATGGTTTGCTAATTTCCATATTGTTATCTAAAAAATAATAAACTCTAATAATACTAGAAATGTAAAATATATAAGTATTAATTCAATAGCTTAAGAAAAAAACATTACGTCTTTGGGGGCATATAATATTATTGAACGATTAGCACCATTTGTAAAATCGACATTAGAAGAAAAATCAACTACTTCAAACATAGGCAGACCAGTTTTTGGCGGATTTATTAATCTATGCTTAAAGGAATATAAATGGTTGAAACTAAGGCGGTGTATTAGATACGCCTATGATAATTCTCCTTTTTATCATAGACTTTTCAAAAAATATAAGGTTAAACCAGGTGATATAAAATCTTTTAAAGACATGACTAAAATTCCTTTTACAAACCCCGAAGACTTGCAAAATGATCCTAAATCTTTTTTTTCAGTTCCTGAAGATAGATTTGTTAAAGTTTTTACCACAGCGGGTACTACTAGTAAGCCAAAGAAAGCATATTTTACAAAAAAAGATCTTGATAAGGTAATAAATTCATCTGCGATGGCATTTCACCTCGTGTATGGCATCACTCGTAGAGATATTGTTCGTCTGTCTTTTGAGGTGGGTTATGGAACAGAGATATGGGGGAACAGATATTGTTTGGAGAGAGCATATGAAAAAATCGGTGTTATGACTATAGCTACCGGCAGGTTGTCAATTGAGGACGAACTAGAAATTTTACAGGACTATAAACCAACGGTACTCTCAGATGTTTCATCGCGTATTAATTATCTCACAAATGAGATGAAAAAAATTTATGATATCAAAAAACTCGGCATAAAAAAAATACTTCTTGGGGCTGAACCCACACCTAATGTTATGAGGAAAAACATCGAGGATAGTTGGAACGCAGATGTGTTTATAGGATATGGTACAACAGAAATTGGTTTGTTAATGGCAGGTGAATGTGAGAAAAAGAACGGTATGCATCTCAGTGAAATAAATTTCTTAACTGAAGTAGTTGATCCTAAGACCGGGGGGCAGATAGACGAAGGAGAGATCGGAGAACTGGTGTTTACAACATTTGATCGAGAAGGAATGCCGTTGGTTAGATATAGATCGCATGATCTCGGAAGAATAATTCCTGAGATGTGTTCTTGTGGGTTACCGATTAAGAGGGTTGAAATAAAAGGAAGAACAGATGATATGATACCAATCGGAGCGGGTGATAATCTTTTTACCAGAATGTTCGATGATGCGATTCTCGGTGTACCTGAAGTAATGGAATATCAAGTTGTGTTTGATAGAAAGGATGGCAAGGACCATATTACAATAATTGCTGAAACTGATGTAATAAAAGATTCAATCTCTAAAAAAATTATAGACTCGGTTATGAAAATGCCAGAGATAAATAATGGTGTACTCGTTTCAAAGACGATCACAAAACCAATAGTCAAACTTGTTAAACCAAATACCTTGGATAGAAATTCTATAAAATTGAGAAGATTGGTAGACAACAGGAAACTCTACGATTGATATATCCTATTACTTTGTTTTTTTATTTATTTTGAAATTATCGATTCTTTTAAAATTAAATTTTATTTTTGGATAAGGTGCCAGTTGTATTTTAGTAAATATCTTTTTTCTGAGATAATGCGAATCTAAATCGAATGATATACCAACTCCTTCTGGTGGTTTTAGGAAATCTATTTTCAACGAGTTATGCCCGATAACAGAGACCTGTCGTTGTGGCTCTATTTTGCAGATACCTGAAAGTTTTGTTTTTTCTTTTCCATCAAAATAATATCCCTCGACGATTCCAGCAGATTCACAGATAATAAAACAAAGCCAATATTTTCCACCTTCTGCGAATCTACCGGTGTATTCATTGCTCTCGTTCTTCATTTTGAATCTTAGATATAGTTTTTCTTTTCCATGTTTAGCAGTTATTTCTATATCGGTAGGATATAAAAAATCGTATTTTTTAGAATATTGTGTTTTATTATACTTAAAATGAACGTTGCCAAATTCTGTATACGTTTTTCCATCTTTGGAAAAAATCAAAGTACCTGCCGCGGGCCCCTCCATAATCCAAAAAAGTATGTTTCCATAAAATATAATCCATCCATTATCAAGCAATGCCCAGACCCAATCATATCCAAACGGGTTGTTTTCTGTGCTGAACATTATTGATTTCGGAATCTGTATCCTATGATTATCAATCCACCAGCCAATGAGTTTCGAATAAATCGATATGGTTTTTTTAAGCTCTGAGAAATTTGACAAAGGGTTATCATACCATATACTACCCCATACATGTTCAAAATATCCTTTGCCTTCTAGACGATAGGTTCCATTATTCGTTAGCATTGTTCCAGAAACTTTGCATTTCGGTACAAAACCATATCTATAAAACCCTAACCCCATTGGAAGCCAGCCATCTGTTACTTCTTGTGCGATCCAATGTGGAAGCGATTCCGCATGATAATTTATATTGAGTTTGATATTGTTTTTTTTATCATTAAAATACATCTCATAGTTTGGGTACGATCCCTTTATAAAAGAATCTTCATATCTAATAAAGAAACTATCTTTTACCGATTCTAATTTAGCTGTATCATTCCTTGAGCCATATGTAAAATGTTTATCGCTATCTTGATCAAGAAGTGATGCATTAAGAAGAGAACCAGTTTTTTTTGATTTTTCAAACCATTCAGAGAGAGATGCCTTAAAAACCCATTTTTTATTATCCTCGACTGATCTCAAAAATGAGATTGCACACCACCATTCCAGTTCACTAGGAAAATGCTCCCGTTCGTCCTCTGATGTCCATGGATTTGTATATTCTTTGTTCATATCTTAGAACGCAATATTTGATCTTTGTTTAAATAACTTTACGATATTAAGAGAAACATTTCAAAAAAACTCTATGTTTTTAGTAGTCATCTATTACTAAAAAAGTATTTTATTTTGCAGTATCATTCACATAGATAAAATAAGATGATATCAAAACTTAGGTGATTGCAATAAAAGT
>Ga0172365_10003421_pt1 | contig 11826 bp, 10 predicted proteins | sample LakKivSesite48cm_FD_114535 | JGI IMG/M metagenome (GOLD analysis project Ga0172365, IMG submission 114535) | Sediment microbial communities from Lake Kivu, Rwanda - Sediment site 48cm | ecosystem: Environmental > Aquatic > Freshwater > Lake > Sediment | place: Rwanda: Western Province, Lake...
ATAAGTCGCACCCCGCGCGGGTGCGTGGATTGAAACTTTTATAAGGAATTGAATTAAGACACAAAAATAAAGTCGCACCCCGCGCGGGTGCGTGGATTGAAACTTGGAATGACACCTTAAGGAGGTGTAAACCATGAGTCGCACCCCGCGCGGGTGCGTGGATTGAAACTTTTGGTACGCCACAGCCTCCCCCACCCTTCACGTCGCACCCCGCGCGGGTGCGTGGATTGGGAGAATAAAAGGGCCGTATCTTCAAAAGTCAATAAACAATAAGGCTCTCAGCTTATAGCTTATAGCTGAGAGCTGAGAGCTAATAGCAGAGAGCAGAGCGAAGCTAGAGCTTTACATCCACATTCTCTTTTATAAAATCCACAATTTCCTGTTCTTTTCCTCCGTAGAAATGGTCTGTTGGGATAATCTTGAGGTATTTGTATATGATTGGAAGGTTTTTATAGAACTCTAAAAGGTCATTCATGGGGGATATATCATCAATAGTTCCACCTACTAAATAGATTTTTCCTTTAAATGATTTTAAAAGGTCTGCCTCGTAGAAGGAAAAAGGATAGGCTACAATAAATAATCCACTTATATTGTCCACTTTGGTAGCTGCCTTGCTCGCTATCCATGCACCAAAGGAATAGCCTGCAAGCATTATATATGCGTCTTCATTAATATGGTTTTTTAGAAATTTCAATGCGGCAAGTACATCCCTTACTTCCCCCTCTCCCTCATCATAAATACCACCACTTCCCCTTACACCCCTGAAATTAAATCTCAATGTAGTAAATCCTTTCATTGAAAAGCCTTCGTCGAGGGCTTCCACAACGTTGTTATACATATCACCGCCATAAAGAGGGTGGGGGTGGCAGATTACCACACCTGCCTTTTTACCTTTCTCTTTTAACACACCCTCAAGAGGGTAATCAGACGCTATCGTGACCCTTTTTATTGACATACCACACTTATTTTGGTAGTTTTCTTACAAAAATTCAATAGATAAAATACTATTATGAGTCTGTTTAGAAAAAAAGATAAAGAAAAGAAACCGTACAAAGAAATCGATATACAGAGAGAGCTAAAAAGGGCAGAAAAGGATGAATCCTTATGGATAAAATGCAGTTCCTGTCAGGAGCTGCTTTATAGAAAAGAAGTGGAAAGAAATCAAAATGTATGTTTGAAATGTTTTTACCATTTCCCGATCAGTGTTGAAAACAGGATATCTATGACCTTTGACAAAGGCAGCTTTGAGGAGTTGTTTACCAATATAGAACCTGTTGATTTCCTGAAATTTAAAGATACAAAATATTATAAAGTCAGGCTGGCAGGTACAAAAGAATCCACAAAAAGAAGTGATGCAGTGGTTTGCGGAAGAGGCAAAATAGGCGGTATTGATGTTTTAGCTGCTATATTTGACTTTACGTTTATGGGTGGCAGCCTTGGTTCTGTGGTTGGCGAAAAAATCACAAGACTTCTCGAAGAAGGAGCAGATAAAGGGTTGCCTGTTATTGTTTTCTGTGCATCGGGTGGCGCGAGAATGCAGGAAGGTATTATGTCACTTATGCAGATGTCTAAAGTAGCAGGAGCAATATATAGATTGAAATCCCTTAAGATACCGTACTTAACGGTTCTTACTGACCCTACATTGGGTGGTGTTACTGCAAGTATTGGCATGCTGGGGGATATAATTGTTGCTGAACCTAAGGCGATGATTGGATTTGCAGGCCCGAGGGTTATAAATGAAACCATAAAAGAAGAGTTACCTCAAGGATTCCAGAGGGCAGAATATTTATTAGAACATGGTATGATTGATATGATTTTACCGAGGAAGGGAATGAAACAAAAGTTATACACCATACTGTCTTTAATAACATGAAGGAATATTCAGATGCGCTGAGGTACCTCTACAATCTTGAAAAGTTTGGAATAGTATTCGGTCTTGAAAATATAAGATGGCTACTCAACATTATGGGTAACCCTCAAGATTTTTTAAAGACAATCCATATTGGGGGCACAAACGGAAAGGGTTCTGTAGCATGTATGCTGTCAAATATATCGAAAGAGGCAGGATACACAGTGGGCAGGTATACATCTCCCCATCTTGTTTCTTTTACAGAGAGAATTGTGATTAACGAGGCTGAGATTAAAGAAGAAGAGGTAACAGAAGTCACAGAGTTTGTAAGGCAGAAGGTTGAGAAGGAAGATAAAAACAGATTTTTTACATTTTTTGATTTCACTACAGCGCTTGCATTCGAGTATTTTAATAGAAAAAAGGTGGATATCTCTATCATAGAAGTAGGTCTTGGGGGCAGACTTGATTCGACGAATGTGATAAAACCTTTAATAAGCATTATAACAAATGTTGCTTTTGACCATATGGATTATCTTGGTGAGGGCATTATAGAAATAGCAAAAGAAAAGGCCGGTATTATAAAGGAAGGGGTGCCTGTTATTACAGGCGCAACGGATATGGCCAGGCATGTAATAGAGGAAACTGCTAAAGAGCTTAGAAGCCCTGTATATATGCTTGGTAAGGACTTTTTCTATGAAAAGATTGGGGACCAATGTATGTCTTATTCAGGGCTCAATAAAAGATTACCAGACATATTTGTAAATCTGAAAGGAGACCATCAGTTCACAAATGTGGCATTAGCCTTATGTGCAATAGAAGTTTTGTTGTCCTTAGGATTTCCTGTCAATGAAGATTCCATATATAATGCTTTGTCCAGTATTAAATGGCACGGCAGATTGGAGGTGGTAAAGGAAAGGCCCGTAATCATTTTAGATGGGGCCCATAACCTCCATGGAGCCCACGCGCTTTCTGAATTTATGAATACGCATTACAGAGATAAGAGGAAAATATTGATTTTCGGTGTTATGAAGGACAAGGAATACAAAGAAATGCTTGAAGAGATTACACCCTTGATGGATACAACAATACTTACAAGGCCTGATATAGAAAGAGCACTCCCACCCGACTATATGAAGGCATATGTGAGAGGTGCAATTATAACAGAAGATGTAAGAAGTGCCCTTAAGGAAGCTAAGACCATTGCAAAGGATAAAGATTTGATTTTAATAACAGGCTCCTTCTATACAGTAGGAGAGGCAAAGACAATAATTAATGAAATTTTTTAGAAATATACTTTTAATATTTATTCTTACAGTACCATTATGTGTATATGGTAAGCAGCTGGATTATAAAACTTCATTTACGAATCCTGTAGATATATCCGCATTAATTCTGGAACACGACAGAGAACAGAACGTATATACAGCAAAAGGCAAGGTGGATTTGAAAGAAGGGGCAAGGATTCTAAATGCTGACTATGTCAGGTATAATGAGAACACAAAGGATATATTTGCAGAAGGGAATGTAGTCTTTCAGGATGAAGGAGATATAGTTGAGTGCGAAAAACTGTATTTAAATCTGATTACCAAAAAGGGTACTATCGAAAAGGGGAGAATATTTATTAAAAAGGGGAATTTCCACATCTCTGGTGAACAGATCGAAAAGGTTGGAGATGCTACATATAATATGATAAATGGTGAATTTACTACATGCGGCTGGGAAAAGCCGGCCTGGAAATTTTCTGCACGGGATGTAAAAATAACTGTCGAGGGTTATGCAAAAACAAAAGGCACAAAATTTCATATTCTGGATTACCCTGTTTTTTATCTTCCATGGGGTATGTTCCCCGTAAAAACAGAAAGACAGTCCGGGCTTCTTATCCCTGAACTTGTTACATCAAGCAGGGACGGAATAAAGATTAAAAACTCTTACTTCTGGGTAATATCGAAAGATAAGGATGCTACGCTTTATGCCCAATACATAGAAAAAAGGGGTCTCAGGCTTGGTTCGGAATTCAGATACACACTCAGGGAAGATTTAAAAGGGGTCTGGGATTATTCAATTATATCTGACAAGGATTATGATAATACACGTTATGAGTTAAAGGGTAAGCATGAACAGGTATTTAAAAATGATTTAACATTAAAGCTAAACATGGATTATGTTTCAGATATGGATTACATCAAAGACTTTGCACCAACCACATCAGAAAGAAGTGAAGAACAAATTAAATCAACCATGTATGTCGAAAAACCGTTTAAGAAATCCCTTCTCACAACTGAAGTGGCATATTTCAGAAGCCTTCTTGTAAGAAATAACGATTCTACCTTTCAATACTTCCCTTATATAACTTATTTTACAGAATACATTCCTATTATTAAGGATAAGTTTTATACAGACTTATCTTCACACTTTATTACCTTCTATAGAGAAGAAGGGAGTACATATTCGAGATTTAGCTTAGAGCCAAAGCTCAGGTTTCCCTATTCGTGGAAAGGGGTAAATTTTCTTGTTAATAGCACATTCTATGAAACAGCTTATTTGATAAACCGTTCTGATACAGAGGACAAGGGAACAAAGAGACGGGAAACTTTTAAGATAGAAGGGGACATGAATGTTCAGTTGCTTAGAAGTTATAACACAGAGATGCTTAATCTCGGTGAAATGCAAAGCCTTATAAAACCGCAATTGAAATATACCTTTATCCCGAATACATCTTTCAGGGACATACCGGATATTGACCCATATGATAGGATTTACAAAACAAATACAATAACATATTCCTTCAACCATTATCTTAATGCTTTTTCAGAAAAAGGGTCTAAAGAATTATCCCTTTTAGAAATAGAACAAACATATAGCCTTTCAGGAAAGTTAAATCCGTCTGAACTTTATAAAGGTTATGGTGATAGATTATCAGATATTAATGCAAGATTAACCTTATTTCCAAAGGATGAATTATCATTTGTCCATCAAAGCTCATTTAACACCCATGGAGATGGTTTCACCACTATGAGTAATTCAATAAACCACAGGTTACCGAATATTTACTATTTAGATATTGCCCATAGTTACGCAAAGGATTTAAATAATGAGCTTTATTTTAACTTAGGTGGGGGGACATATAAACATATAGACGGTAGATATCAAATTCGATATTCTTTCAAGGATTCGATGTGGATAGACACATTGTATCAGCTCACTTATCGTCCAGGATGCTGGGCTATTACGCTTACCATGACCCAGACAAAAAGGCCGAGAGATACAAGTGTTAAAATCTCTTTTGACCTCACAGGACTTACAAGTATATAGGAGGCTACTTATGAAAGGTGTAATACTTGCTGGAGGTCTTGGGACAAGGCTTTACCCTCTTACTAAAATTACAAACAAACATCTTTTGCCGATATATGATAAACCGATGATATTTTATCCTGTTGAAACGCTTATCAATGCCGGGATAATAGATATCATGATAGTTACGGGTGGAAACTATGCAGGTGATTTCCTAAGACTTATTGGTAATGGAAAGAAATTTGGCTTAAAGCATATTAATTACACATATCAGGAAGGGGAAGGGGGTATTGCAGATGCCCTGTCTCTTGCCGAATATTTTGCAGATGGAGAACTCATATGCGTTGTTCTCGGTGATAACATTATAGAAAAAAACATTATGAAGGCTGTGAAGGATTTTGAAATGCAGAAAGGAGGGGCGAAGATTCTTCTTAAAGAGGTACCCGACCCTGAAAGATTCGGGGTGGCTGAAATAGAGAATGGTAAACTTGTAAGAGTTGTTGAGAAGCCAGTTCAGCCGAGAAGCAATCTTGCAGTAATTGGTATATATATGTACGATAGCCGTGTCTTTGATATAATAAAAACATTAAAACCATCTAATAGAGGTGAACTTGAGATTACAGACGTAAATAATGCATATATAGAGGAAGGGAAAATGACATGGGAAATGCTTCAGGGTTGGTGGACGGATGCAGGTACCTTTGAATCTTTACTTCGAGCTAATATACTGGTATCTCAAACAGGAGCAAATAATAGGGTATAGGGTATAGGGTATAGTCTACTAACCCCTGACCCCTATCCCCTGTAATAAGGGGGTTTTCATGATAAACGGTGTTATTGCAAAATATTTAAAATTGATACCTGATGAAAGAGGAAGATTAATGGAGATTTTAAGAAATGATGACGACATGTTTATTAAGTTTGGTCAGGTATATATCACAACCACTTACCCTCATGTTGTGAAAGCATGGCACTATCATAAGAGGCAGGATGACTTTATTACGTGCATAAGAGGGATGTTGAAGCTTGTTCTTTTTGACAATAAGGATGGATCACCTACAAAGGGTGAAATAAACGAATTCTTTATCGGTGAATACAACCCCATGCTTATTAAGGTTCCAGGAATGGTCTATCATGGCTGGAAATGTATAAGCGAAGAGGAGGCAATCGTTATTAATATCCCAACAGAACCATACAATAGAAAGAAACCGGATGAGTACAGGATTGACCCGTATATAAATAATATACCTTATAAATGGGAAAGAAAAGATGGGTAATACCTGCATATTGGTTACAGGAGGTTGTGGTTTTATAGGAAGTAATTTTATCAGGCACATGCTATCTAAATATCCTTATAACATTATAAACCTTGATAAACTCACGTATGCTGGAAATCTTGAAAACCTTAAAGAAATAGAGAATGATAGCCGGTATACCTTTATAAAGGGTGATATTGGAAATAAAGCTGATATAGAAAAAATATTTTCATCAGATATTGATATCGTAATTAATTTTGCAGCAGAATCCCATGTGGATAGAAGTATTATGGATCCCGATGCCTTTATAAAAACAAACATTATCGGGACATTTAATCTCCTTGAGACTGTGAAGAAAGGTCATGTGAAACGATTCATACAGGTTTCAACGGATGAGGTCTATGGCTCCATTGGAAAAGAAGGAAAATTCCGTGAAGATACCCCCCTTGCCCCGAACAGTCCCTATTCTGCATCTAAGGCATCGGCAGATATATTAGCCATGGCATACTATAAAACGTATAGAGCGCCTGTGATGATAACGAGATGTTCAAATAACTATGGGCCATACCAGTTTCCTGAAAAGCTAATTCCCCTTGTCATTACGAATGCACTTGTTGACATGAAATTGCCTGTGTATGGTGATGGCATGAATATTAGAGACTGGATACATGTTTTGGATCACTGTGAGGCAATAGATGCTGTGCTCCACAAAGGAGAAAGCGGTAATGTATACAATATAGGTGCAGAAAATGAAAGGACCAACATCGAAATAGTGAAATTGATCCTGAATATCCTTGGAAAACCTGAGACATTAATAAAGTATGTAAAGGATAGACCTGGTCATGATAGAAGGTATGCAATAGACTCAACAAAGATAAAGAAAGAATTGGGTTTTGAAGCAAAGGTAGGTTTTAAAATGGGTATGGAGGAAACTGTCGCATGGTATATAGAGAATAAGTCGTGGTGGAAAAGGATCAAAAGCGGAGAATATCTGGAATATTATAATAAGATGTATGCAGGAAGATGAAAATTATTACAAAATGAAACTCATTATCACTGGTTGCCGCGGTCTTGTAGGAACAAATATCCTACCTATACTAAATCGTTATTTCAGTGTAATACCCCTTGATATTGAAGAATGGGATATAAGTGACAGAAAGGCCGGAGAATCCATTATTCGAGAACATAGCCCTGATATTGTTTTAAATCTCGCAGCATTTACTAACGTGGATGGATGTGAGGAGTATCGAGAGCTGGCACAAAAGGTAAATGGCGAAGGGGCAGGTATTATTGCAGAACTTTGCAGGATGTATAACATCAGGCTTGTCCATATCAGTACCGATTATGTGTTTGATGGTGAAAAAGGTTCACCTTATACAGAGGAAGATATGCCGAATCCATTATCAATATATGGTATGACTAAACTATCAGGTGAAAAGAATGTTATAGAAAGGTACCCGTCACCTCTTATTATAAGGGCCCAATGGTTATATGGAAATGGTGGGGAAACGTTTATATCCAAGGTGATAAAGATTGCCCGGGAGAAAGGGGTTGTAGAAGTAGTTGAAGATCAGAGGGGCACTCCAACATATGCAAAGGATTTAGCTGAACCTATAAGAATTCTTATAGAGAAAGGGAAATCGGGAATATACCATATCTCCGATAGTGGCTCATGTACCTGGTTCGAGTTTGCAAGAGAGGTTTTCAGGTGCCTAAAGATTGATGTTAAATTAAAACCAATTACATCTTCTATGCTGAACAGAAAAGCCAGAAGACCTAAATATTCTGTCTTTGATTGTACTAAACTTCAAATTGATACGCATATTACAATGAGAACTTGGCAGGAAGCCCTTCAAGAGTATCTGGATAAAACGGTATGAAGATTATCTTTTTTGCAGATGCACACCTTAATAAGAAGCATAGCGGAAGGGCTCAATCAGTAGAAACCTTTGTGCACGATATCTGTGAAGATGCGGATATGGTTGTAGTTCTCGGGGATTTATTTGAATTCTATCATGGATTTGATGGGTATATTTACCCGTGGTATAGAAATGTCATTGATGGATTTAAAAACATAACAGAAAAAGGTAAATTAGTTTATTTTATAGAAGGCAATCATGAGTTTGATATGGGTAGTTTTTTTGAATCCTACACCGGTATAAAGTGTGTAAAAAATTTGATTATTGATATTGAAGGCAAAAAAACATTTATATCCCATGGACATGAAATTAATAAATTATGTTTGGAAAATGTCCTTAAATCACCTTTTATCTATGCATTAATGAATCTTTTTGGTCCGGAATTTACCTGGAAAATAGCAATGGCAGTGAGAATCTTTTTATCAAAGAAGAAGAGACATTATAATAAAAAGATACAGAATGCATTTAGAAAATATGCTCAAAAAAGGCTTGAGGAAGGTTATGACGTAGTTATATTGGCACACTCACATATGTCTGATAGGGTTGAGTTTAATTCTGACAACAACAAAAAGATTTATTTAAATGCAGGTGATTTTATTAAATATTCGACTTATATAGAATATAAGAGTGAATCCGGATTCGAGTTAAAAAAATACAAATCGGTGAATAACAGCAGTTGAATAGCGAATATTTTTAGATTCTTCTATAATATTCCTGGAAGTTTGAATTATATTTTAAAAGGAGGCACCATGAGGTCAGATAAGATGAAGAAAGGGATTGAAAGGGCGCCGCATAGAAGCCTTTTTAATGCGATGGGGTATTTACATGAGGAACTGGAAAGGCCGATAATAGGCATTGCAAATTCGGCGAATGAACTTATACCGGGACATATCCATCTGGGGAGGATTTCTCAGGCGGTTAAGGACGGCATAAGGCTGGCTGGTGGTACACCGATGGAATTTTCCACGATTGCGATATGCGATGGCATTGTGATGAACCATGAAGGCATGAAGTATTCCCTGGGTTCAAGGGAGCTTATATGTGATTCGGTTGAGGTGATGGCAAAGGCATATCCTTTTGATGGTCTTGTACTTATACCTAATTGTGACAAAATCATCCCTGGTATGATGATGGCGGCCATGAGACTCAATATACCCTGTATTATGATCAGTGGTGGGCCAATGCTTGCAGGACGGTTTAGAGGAAAAGCAGTCGACCTTATCTCTGTATTTGAAGGAGTGGGGAAGGTGGCTGGTGGGCTCATGGAAGAGGCAGAACTCTCTCTGCTTGAAGAATGTGCCTGTCCTGGCCCTGGTTCATGTAGCGGGATGTTTACGGCAAATTCAATGAATTGTCTTTCTGAGGCACTGGGCATTGCCCTTCCTAATAATGGAACAATCCCTGCGGTCCATGCAGCCCGGATCAGACTTGCAAAGATGGCAGGGAAGAAGATCATTGAACTTGTGAAAAGAAACATAAGACCACGGGATATAATGACGATAGAGTCTTTTAAAAATGCGATTACAGTCGATATGGCATTTGGTGGTTCCTCAAATACAGCATTGCATCTCCCGGCAATAGCCCATGAGGGAGGGATTAAATTGCCACTTTCTTTATTTGATGACATCTCTGACAAAATCCCGCATATCTGCAATATGAGTCCTGCAGGCCCACATCATCTTGAAGACCTCAATGAAGCAGGTGGTGTGTATGGAATTATGAAAGAGCTTTCTAAAAAAGGTTTTATAAATAAGAAGTGTTTAACTGTTGAAGGGGTTAGGATTGGAGAAATTCTCAAAAATACAGTGGTAGCTGATAATGATGTTATTCGCCCGATTGACAGACCCTACCATGAAAAAGGTGGGCTTGCAGTGCTTAGCGGAAGTCTTGCTCCCCAGGGAGCAATTGTAAAAAGGATTGGGGCAGTAGAAAGCGTGTGGCACTTTGTTGGAAAAGCAAAGGTGTTTGAGAGTGAAGAAGAGGCAGGAGAAGCAATCATGGGAGGGAAGATTAAACCAGGTGATGCATTAATCATACGGTATGAAGGACCAAAAGGCGGGCCTGGCATGAGAGAGATGCTTACACCCACAAGTATCCTTGCGGGAAGAGGCCTCGATACTGTCTGTGCCCTTATTACCGATGGAAGATTTTCTGGTGGCACAAGGGGTTTGTGCATAGGCCATGTGTCACCTGAAGCTCAAGAAGGTGGGCCCATTGCCTTTGTTCGGGACGGAGATAAGATCGAAATCGATTTGAATAAGAAAACGATCGATCTTCATGTCACCAAGAAAGAGATGGATAAACGTAAGGCATCATGGAAGAAGCCTGAGCCTAAGATAAAGGAAGGCTACATGGCGCGGTATGCAAAGATGGTAACAGGTGCAGCGAGTGGAGCGGTTTTTAAATTTTAGCTCTTAGGTGATGGTTTAAATTCCATGAGCCATCAACTATGAGCCATGAGCTTAAAAGGGTATGAATAAGAAAATCATTGATGAAATTATAAGGATTATTGGAAAAGAAAATGCACTCTTTTCAGAAGAAGACAGGAGATGTTATTCCTATGATGCGAGAACAGATGGTGCGATTCCCGATCTTGTGGTTTTTCCATCGTCTGCGAAAGAGGTATCTCAGATACTTCTTTTAGCAAACATGTATTTATTTCCGGTGATTCCAAGAGGGTCAGGTTCGGGGCTTACCGGAGGCTCTGTTCCAGTCAGGGGTGGTGTGGTACTCTCCTTTACAAAGATGAATAGAATCCTTGAGATTGATACAAAAAATCTTATAGCTGTTGTGGAACCTGGGGTAATAACATATACACTTCAAGAAGAGGTTGCAGGATATGGGCTTTTTTATCCACCTGACCCTGCTTCCTATAAATATTCGAGTATTGGTGGAAATATAGCGGAATGTGCAGGGGGCCCAAATTCATTAAAATATGGTGTTACAAGGGATTATGTTCTTGGTCTTGAGGTTGTAAAGCCCACTGGTGAGATTATCAATACCGGGGTGAGAACCATGAAAGGTGTAGTAGGATATGACCTCACCCGGTTATTTGTGGGCAGTGAAGGGACGCTTGGGGTAATTATGAAGATAATCCTGAAACTTATTCCTTTGCCAGAGGCAAAAACTACCATATTGGCACTTTTTAAGGAAGTGGATGAGGCAGCAGAAGCAGTTTCTGCTATCATTGCGGCAAGGATAATACCTTCAACAATGGAATTTATGGACAGGGCATCAATCAAGTGCAGCGAACAAGCAAACCCCATGGGACTTCCGGAAGAAATTGGAGGGTTGTTATTGATAGAAGTTGATGGAGATAGAGAGTCTATTCAGTCGCAGGCTGAAAAAATAAGGAGGATTCTGCTTGAGAAAAAGGCTGTGCAATGTGACATGACACAGAACCCTGAAGAGGCTGACAGGCTCTGGCAGGCAAGACGAACCCTTTCTCAGGCAACATATAATCTAAATCCTGTAAAAATTGCTGAGGATGTAGTGGTACCCCGCTCCAATA
>Ga0172365_10003422_pt1 | contig 11821 bp, 9 predicted proteins | sample LakKivSesite48cm_FD_114535 | JGI IMG/M metagenome (GOLD analysis project Ga0172365, IMG submission 114535) | Sediment microbial communities from Lake Kivu, Rwanda - Sediment site 48cm | ecosystem: Environmental > Aquatic > Freshwater > Lake > Sediment | place: Rwanda: Western Province, Lake Kivu...
GGATTTGAACCCGGGTCGTCAGCGTGGGAGGCTGATGTCCTAGCCAAGCTAGACTACGACCGCGCACAAAAACGTGGGCAAGCCCTAACAAGGCACAAGGTTAACTTAAACTTTTGTCCATTGCAAACATCATTGGCGGCGGATCTTTGGTACTTGTATTGTATCCATTGTACTAAACAAAATTCTTATTTTCAACTAACTCGAAGAGACTATATTGTCTGCTCAAACAGAGGAGAGCCGCTTATGACTAGGAAATTTACCTATGCTGATGCTGGTGTGGACAGAAAAGTGAGGGCAGAATCCAAACGGGCACTGGAAGCCTTGCAACAAACCTACAAGTTCAGCCGCTACGGCGAAGTAGTTCGGCTCCCTTACGGAAACATTTTTCCCACAGGAGAAAACCGCTACTTGGATCTCGTAATCGAAGGCGTCGGCACAAAAGTCCTCATTGCACAGCTAGCAGAAAAATATGACGTGATAGGCGTCGATGGCGTGGCAATGGCTGTCAACGATGTAATAAGATCCGGGGCGAAACCCTTAGCCATCGCGGATAATATCCATGCGCAAGCTTCAGATCCAGCCCTAGTAAAAGAATGGCTGAAAGGCATAGCGAAAGGCGCTGCTGAAGCCGAATGCATCGTACCAAGCGGAGAAATAGGCGACGTAGCCGAACTCGTAAAGGGCGTAGCTGAAGGCAAGGGCTTTGACATGATGGTCGCAGCCATAGGCCAAGTCGCAAAACAAAAAATAATTACAGGAAGAAACATCAAGCCAGATGATTCCATAATAGGCTTGCGAAGCTCTGGTCTTCATAGCAATGGCATAAGCCTTGCGAGAAAAATCCTATTCAAACGGTGGGGTGGAAAGCATGATCCGTACTATATCCCAGACGGATTTGACAGGGAAATAGTCCACGAAGTTTTAGAACCGACGAGAATCTATGTGAGACCAATCCTCAAGGTCGCAGAAGAAATGAAAATCAAAGCAGCCGTGCACATAACAGGTGACGCTTATCTAAAATTCAACAACTTAACACGCTTTTCGGAAGGCATAGGCTTCGAATTCAACAATTTCAAGCCTCAACCCATCTTCGAGTTAATCCAGAAAACAGCCGCCGAGCTTGGCGGAATTGTTACAGACGAAGAAATGTTCAAAACATTTAACATGGGATGGGGCTTCGCCATAATCGTAGACAAGAAAGACAAAGAAAAAGCAATAGACATCCTTGAAAAAATTGACGGACAACCTGAACAGATAGGCAAGGCGACAGATTCAGAAGGAACAAAAATCCTTTACAGGAACAAAAAAATAATCTTGAAATAAGGCTTTGCTTGGTTGATGATGAAAGCGTTTAAATCCGCATAAACTCAAACTTAATCCATGAAGTACCGCGTAAAAATTGAAGTTAACCTAAAACTTGGGCACAGTGACCCAGAAGGCGAAACAACAGCACGGTTATTGAAGGAACTTGGTTATAGAGTGGAAGCCGTAAACGTTAGCAAAGTCTATAGCATAATTCTCGAAGCCGAAACACGCGAAGATGCCCACGCAAGAGCAGAGGAAATGTGTAAGAGGCTTCTGGCGAACCCAACAAAAGACAACTACACGATCACTGTTGAGGAGGAAAAATGACCTCAAATCTCTACATCCGCAGAAAAGCACCATTCCAACTTTTTGAGATTAACATACTTGAGGCCAGTGACCCACAACTTTTGGAAATAAGCCGCGAACTGGGCATAGCCCTGAATCTGCCGGAAATGAAAAGCGTCCAAGACTATTTCAAAAAGAAAGGGAGAAACCCCACTGATGTGGAGCTTCAGACCATAGGGCAAACGTGGTCCGAACATTGCTTCCACAAGACCTTCAAGGGTAAAATACGCATAGACGGAAAAGAAGTTGAGAGCCTCTTCAAAACGTACATTTCAAAGGCTACAGAAGAAATTGACCCGCGCTGGTGCTTCTCCGTTTTCGAAGACAACGCGGGCATAATCCGATTTGATAAGGGCTATGGGATAGCGGTTAAAGTTGAAACTCACAACCATCCATCTGCAATAGAGCCCTTTGGCGGTGCAGCCACCGGCGTAGGCGGTGTAATCCGCGACATTTTGGGCGTCTGGGCAGACCCCATCGCATGCACGGATGTTCTGGGTTTCGGACCCTTAGATTTTGACTACCAGAAACTCCCATTAGGCGTGAAGCATCCAAAATACGTTTACATGGGCGTGGTTGCAGGCATAGGAAGTTACGGCAACAACATGGGGATCCCCACAGTAAACGGCGCGATATACTTTGACGAGAGCTACGTAGGAAACGTGACAGTTTACTGCGGTTGCGTGGGCCTTCTACCATTAAGAAAGTTCAGAAAAGACGCCAGATCAGATCACGTGATCGTTTTGGCAGGCGGGAAAACTGGCCGCGATGGCATCCACGGCGTGACCTTCGCATCTGCTGAACTCACGGAAAAATCAGAAGAAGTATCCAGACCAGCAGTTCAAATAGCTAATCCCATTGAGGAAGAAAAGCTGAAAAGAGCTATAATCGAAATTCGAGATCGGGAATTAGCATCATCAATAACAGATTTGGGCGGCGGTGGTTTGTCATCTGCAGTCGGCGAGACAGCAAACAAATCTGAGTGTGGCGCAACCGTGGAGCTGGAAAAGATTCCCCTGAAATATGAAGGATTGGCGCCATGGGAAATTTACGTTTCAGAATCGCAAGAGAGGATGCTTTTAACGGTTCCCCCTGAAAACCTTAGACACGTTTTAGATATTTTTGAAAAAGAAGACGTTGAGGCAACAGCCATCGGAAGATTCACGGCGGAAAGGATTTTGCGGATCTTTTATGAAGCCGCGAAAGTTGCAGAGACGGACATATCTTTCCTTTTTGAACCGCCAAAAACCATGAGAAGCGCAACGTACGAAACCGCAAATTTTGAAGAACCAGTATTTCCTGAACCAGAAAATCTAACTGAAATCCTTTTACATCTTCTGGCTTCACCTAACATCGCCAGCAAAGAAAGCGTAATACGCACCTACGACCACGAAGTCAAAGGAAACACCACGCTGAAACCTTTGCAAGGCGAATACGGAGGACCCAACAACGCAGCCATCATAAAACCCTTGAATGAATCTTGGAAAGGCATAGCAATCTCATGTGGAATGAACCCGAATTATGGCAAGATTGACGCTTATTGGATGACAGCCTCAGCCATAGACGAAGCAGTACGAAACAACATATCAGTTGGCGGTCGCAGAATAGCCCTACTGGACAATTTCACGTGGGGCAATCCAGAAAAACCAGAAAGACTAGGAAGCCTAGTAAGGGCCTGCGAAGCTTGCTACGATTTCGCAACCGCCTTCAAAACACCATTCATCTCTGGAAAAGACAGCCTGTACAACGAGTCGCCTCTTGGACCAGTAACGCCAACCCTTCTGATTACAGCCTTAGGCATAATCCCAGACATTCGCCTAACCGTTTCAACGGATGTCAAGACGCCCAACGATTTAATCTACATCATCGGAGAAACCTTTAAAGAACTAGGCGGCTCAGAATACTACAAACTCAAAGGATTCATAGGAAAAACCGTGCCGAAAGTCCGCCCCGCACAAGCCAAACAAACTTTCAAAGCTGTCACAAAAGCCATAGACCAAGGACTCATCAAAGCATGCCACGACTTGTCAGAAGGAGGTTTAGCCGTAGCAGCGGCGGAAATGGCATTAGCCGGCGGTTACGGCCTTGAACTGGACCTAAGAAAAATTTCGAGAGAAGCTTTAGACCGTAATGATTTTATCTTGTTTTCAGAGTCAAACAGTCGCTTTCTTGTAGAAGTTACGGAAAAAGTAAGAAAGGATTTTGAGGTTCTCATGAAAGGAAGAAATTGCGCTGAAATAGGCAAAGTCACAAAGACTCATAGACTAACCGTTCATGGTATGGACGGCACAGTCATTGTGGACGCTTCGCTGACTGATCTATTGAAACGCTGGAAACAAACGCTGAGCAGTGGGGCTTGACCATGAAACGTGAAGAAATAGAAGTTTGCGTCTTGCGTGTGGGCGGAACAAACTGCGACGCGGAAACGCAACGCGCCTTTAAAGAATTAGGTGTTCAAGCTGAAACTCTTCACGTGAACGAACTGATTAAGCGCAGGAACCTTCTTGATTATCATCTTCTGATTTTTCCAGGCGGTTTCTCCTACGGCGATTACGTGCGAGCTGGAGCCATATGGGCTAAATGGCTGCTAGCGAAAATAGGCAAAGAACTAAAAACCTTCGTCACTGAAAACAGGCCAATACTTGGCATTTGCAACGGTTTCCAGGTGATAGTTGAAGCTGGTTTGCTTCCAGGACTTGAAGGAATAAGCCAGTATCCAGAGGCTTCCCTCGCGACGAATATTCCACCAGGGTACAATTGCCGCTGGATTTACCTAAAGCAGGAAAATAAAGGAAAATGCGTGTTCACATGGAAAATCCCGAGGGGAAAAGTCCTCCGGATACCCGTAGCGCATTCAGAAGGAAGATTCATATTCAAAAAAGAAAAAGAAGGACAACTCCTCAAAAGACTTTACGAGGGCGACTTGCTGGTTTTCCGCTACTGCGAGAAAAACGGTGAATACGCGGAAGGCCGTTTTCCGACAAACCCAAACGGTTCTTTCCATGACATTGCAGGTATTTGCAATCCAGAAGGAACAGTATTTGGCCTGATGCCGCACCCTGAAAGAGCGTTTTACTGGTGGCAACAGCCAGACTGGACAAGGCAAGAACAAATGCCGCAATACGGCGATGGAAAATTAATCTTCGAGAGTCTAGTCGAATACCTAACGAAGAAGTTTTAGATCTTCAAGGCGTGGAAGCCCTGATCTAGCACCCATTTTCATAATGCATCTTGAAGCGACAAAATTGCCCAATCTTCCACATTCATGCAGATTCTTGCCAGTGATCAAACCGTAAAGAAAGCCGGCGCAAAAAGCATCGCCGGCACCGGTGGTATCCACAACTTTCACCCTAGAACTTTCTATTAAGTGGCGTTCTCTTCCATCCGTCACGTAGCAGCCTTTGCTGCCGAGCTTAACAGCTACTATTTTCACGCCCCTTCCTACCAGAAAATCAGCAGCTCTGCAATAATCGGTTTCACCAGTTAAAAGTGCAAGCTCACCCGCGTTTGGCATTAAAACATAAGTGTTTCTCATTACTGGCATTAGCTCAGCTAGGCCCATTCTCGCGTACAAAGCGCCTGGGTCGAAGCTCACCTTAACATTTTCTGGAAGTGCCTCCAAAAGTTTTTTCTGGGTTCCTAAGGATTTTTCTCCAACGAACGATGTTAAATGCAAAAAGCTTGCTTCAAAAGCATATTCAGTATTTATCTCCTTGAATGCTATTGTGTCGTTTTCGCCTGAATCGATGTACAATGCACGTTGACCCTTTTTATCCACGAAACCCATGACTGTGCCGCTTCTGCCACGTTTTGCATGGATTACGCCGTTGGTATCCACGCCTTCTCGTTGGAAATCTTTGATCAGCATTTCGCCCTCACGGTCACCAGCGACCTTTCCAATAAACCCTACTTTCAAGCCAAGCCTTGCTAAACCTACAGCAGTGTTGGCCGCAGAGCCTCCGCAAGCCTCTTCAAAGTCTGTTATGAAGCTTTCCTCCTCTGCCTTAGCTATCCGATTTACTTTGAAGAGTTTGTCCACATTGAGGGCGCCAAATCCAACAGCGTCAAAGCGGCTCATGGGAACAGCTCACGCAAGTGAATTTTATATTTGCCTAGTTTTCCAGCGTAGTTTCCAGCGGAAATTTTTGTGACGCCGTCAACGTTTAGTGCGGCTTCTATGCCTACTTTCATGGCTTCTTTAACAGCATCCATCGAAACGCCATTGATTACTATTTCTGGGATATAATGCACGTTTTCCGGCACTTTTGACGCTTTGCCCAGTTTCTGTTTCAGTGACGGAGAATACGGGTGATTTGTTGTTGGTCCTATCAATGGAAAATGCGTTCTAGGCTTCGAACCCGCAGAACACACGTCAAAGGGCGTTATAACACCACTCACTTTGTGTATGGCCTCTAAAGCCTTGTCTCCGGCTGATTTTAGTGCCTCTTTAGTTTTGCACATGACCCAGAAGTTTGCTCCCATTACTCCGTGGGCATATCCCAAATACCGTTCAATCACGAAATCCGGAACCATTATGGGCACAACGATGACTTCTCGGTCATGACGATTTTCTACCCACTCGTAACCGTCGCCGCAGTGTCCAACTCTTTCCATCATGTCTAGCTTTCCTTCGGCGTCTGGCAACGCATCGAAAATCGCGGTGAAAGGTTTTACGAGAATATCTTGGCGAATCCTGTAAGAGAGCTCGGTTTCAAATTTCTTCAGGGACTCTGGAAAAGGCTTTTTGGGGTCTATTCCTCCCCAGAACTGCAACACGGCGCCTTTGCGCCTGTCCGGAGTCTCTCCTTCAGTCAGCCATCTTTCGATTCCGCCCTCTACCCTGCCGATTACTATGGACGGCGTCGCCGTGGAATCTTCAGCTGCCTTGCGCAACGTTTCTTCATCATCAGCAGTAACCATTACTCGACAGAAGACACCGGCAAAGGCTTCGGCGTAAGTGTCCTCAATCTCAACTTTCTTAACCATTCAACCCAGCCTTCCGACGGCTTCGCCCCTCGCCTTTTTTCTGAATTCACTGCTCTCTTCTGCCAAGATTTCCATATTTTCCCTTGTTATTATTTTGACTTTGGGCAACCCGCTCGGGTACAATGCGAAAAGGCGACTAAGCAAGTTTCGATTTACCGGACTCCGATCTAGGATTTGACGGTTCCAACTTTGCACTATATCTAATGTTCGCTGCCTTCCAAATCTGCAGAAGAGATCACCTATGATGGCGGTTACGACGCTGTTTTCCGACAAAACCGCGATTTCAGCGTTCTTTATGGCGTACCGATTGCCGTTGAAGGAAACAGTCAAGCCGCGATTCTCCTTTACAAGTTTAAAGGCTTCCTCGTCTGTTATGCTATCGCCCACGTACATTGCCCCTGCCAATGACGTGTCTTCTCTTTTGACTGCATCTTTCACGGCGTCAGCCTTTTGGCTGCCACCTACTGGGTTAACTTCAGAGAAAAATCTTGCAGCCTCCATATCTGCCATTTCCTCCCAGAAGATCGCGTCAAGCCGCTGAAATGTCTCCTGATCCTTTTCCGAAAAGTCACGCAAGGACTTTGCCAACGAAGGAATCTCAATTATAGGCATCTGCGCGATTTGTTCTGCAATCTTTTTCAACTCTGTTTTTTCTTCTTCACCTATTGAGTACTTGTCGATGCTTAGACGTGTGCAGTAAGTGTTCTCGTACAGGAACCCTAGGGCTTGGCACAGAGCCTTTATGTAATGCTCGTAACTTGTGCTAACGATGAAAGCAGGAGCTATGCTTCTCACATGCTGTAACGTGTCCTTACTATTCGCCATCAAGACCAGATTTTGAGCTGAAAATTCTTGCATTTTCCTGTCTGTAACTTCATAAGCCTTGAAAAAGGGCAAAATAAACTTTAAGGTGCCACCAGCCGTATAGTCCGCTCTTTTCAAAATCTCCGCCAAGACATCATCATATCTGCTTATGACTGTGAAGAGTCTGTCTCCGTTTGGAATGAAGTGCGCTGTCATTTCAAACGCATTATCATTCTTGGATATGGGGCCTTCGCAATCCGATATGAAAACTCGTTTCAAGGTCTGCGCCTCAGCTCATGCATGTGCGCTACGCTTTTTTCTATGTTCTGTTTCGAGGCTACGTCCTTGCGATGCCAGAGGGCTCCGCCTCCAATGGCTCTTATACCTTCCAAGGAAACTTCTCTCGCTTCTTCGATGTTTCCGCCGATTCCCAGGAGGCCTACGGCTCTGGATTTTAAGGCGTAAGCTTCGGAGTTTCTTAACTCCATGGATGCCGGGTAGATCCGAATTCTGTCCGCGTACTTTTCAGTGAGTTTAGAGGCATTTGCCAAATCGACTGGTTTTCCAACTTCGCCTTTGTTCACAAGGTCTGGAAAAGAGTTCATGTAACCGCCGTAGTTCGGCGGAACCTTGTAGGTCAAAACCGTTGCTGATTTCTCCAATTCAATGCGCGTCAGGTTGCCCTCCAGAATTTTGAAGCAAACATCTACGAAATCATCTTTTAGAATCGGTAGAATGTTGATCATCTCGGGATCTCCAGGTCGACTGTTGTTTTCAAGAATTTTAGGTTCACCCGCGGTATGCATGAAAGCCACGTAGAAAGGCACGCCCCTCAAACCCGAGTTATCCTCTGCTTTTGCTTTCCATTTTTCGAAAATCTTGTTGACAATGGTGAGCTCTTTGCTCCTGTCAGCCCCTGTCATGAAAGGCAAAACGTCGCCGTAGTCTTTGTAAGAGCCCATACCGCCCGTGTTCGGCCCTCTGTCGTTGTCAAATGCACGCTTGTAGTCTCGCGTGTCAGGCAGAGAGATCAGATGCTTGCCATCGCAGAATGCTTGGAAACTCGACTCTTCCCCTTCAACCTTTTCTTCTATGATGACAGCGCCGTACTGAAAGTTCGCTAAGAAATGCTCGAGGAGTTGCTCGCGAGTAGAAAAGTGATCTCCCCAAACACCCACGCCTTTTCCAGCCGCAGGTTTGTCAGGCTTAACAACAGCTTTGTTATCCAGCTGATCAAGCCAACCGTAGACGGCATTCTTGACTTCTTCAGTGCCCTTGAAATCTTCCGGTTCGAAAATTTTAAAGCGGGGGTTGACTTCTGGCACAATTTCTTGAAACAAAAGACGCTGCTGAACCTTACTCGCTTCTATGGCATAATCTTTCTTCGGACAAATCACAGGTATGCCGGTTCGGTCTTCCACGAGATCACGTACGCCATCGATTATGGGTTTTTCAGGACCGACTATCGCGAAGTCAATTTTGTCTTTGTTTGCTTGCGCGAATCGGCAAATTTCCTCTACGGCTAAGTCTGGTATGACAACGTGTTTGACAGCGTTCTTTAGGTTGAATGGGTTTCGCTGTTTGTCTGCAACGTAGATTTCTACATGGTAATCTTGGCTTCTGGCGAAGGCATCAACCATTGCCGCTTCTCTTGCTCCATATGAAACGACGAGTACGCCCACTTTTTCCATAAATAGACGCCCTGTTAGATTAGAGAGTAAACAGCAATGCCTAATTTGTTTTGTCACTAAATGTTTTGTAGGGTTTCTTCCATCTCGTAGAGTCGTCCTGTTTCCTCGTAGCCTTTCAGGAACCTCTGTTTCATTTCGTCCGCTATTTTCTGGGCTAGGGGCGTCGGGTACTTCCCAGTTATGCATCCGAGGCACAGTTGATCGCGACTGAAACCAGTGGCTTTTATCAGGTTTTCTATGGACTGGTAACACACGGCGTCTGCGCCGATTATTTTTGCTACTTCTTCGGTCATGTGTTTCGAGCCGATTAGTTGGCCGTATGTTGACATGTCTATTCCGTAGAAGCACGGTCCGATTATGCGTGGAAAGGTAACGAACACGTAAACTTTTTTGGCTCCCATTCTGCGCAGTTTTTCTATTATGATTTTTGTAGTGTCCCCTCGAACTATGCTGTCCTCCGTTATTATAACTCGTTTTCCGTCAACTTTCGATCCGAGGATGTTGACTTTTCTGTCTATAGTGGAGTATCGCTCTCTATTCAAGAGGATAAACGCCCTTTCAGTCACGTATCGGTGTCGCCGTGACGCCCTTTCCCATCTCAGTCCAGATTCTTCATGGACGCCCATGGCTGAGTCGTCGCCCGTTTCAGGCACGGAAAGAATGACATCTGCATCTTTAACAATTTCTGGGTATTCTCGGACGATGTTTCTTCCAAATTCCTCGCGAATTTCATAAACATACTTATTGTCAAATATAGAGTCAGGCCTTGCGAAATAGGCAAGTTCAAATGCGCAAAAGGCTTCCCTTGCGCTCTTGACGATTTGCTGCCTTTCAAACCCGTTCTTTGAAACCTTTACAAGCTCGCCTGGTTCCAGTTCAAAATCCTTTTTTAGATCATTTATGTCTAAGCTTACCGTTTCCGAAGAGAAGGCATAAACTGGCCCGCCATGCCCAGCGCATAAGGGTCTTATTCCATGAGGGTCTTTGAAGGCGAAGAAATCGCCGTTTCCAGTTATTCCAGCCACTGAAAAGGCGCCGTCAATTTCTTGCATGCAGACTTCGACAGCAGCTACTAAGTCTTTGCGCTTTTCCAGTTCAATTAATAGCTTGTAACAAAGCAAGTCTCCGTCGCATTCGTATGTAAAAGCAGGAAATGTGCGGCGTATGTCTTTCTTGAGCTGAAAAGTATTGACAATGTTACCGTTGAAAGAAACGGCAAGTTTTAACCCGTTTTTTGAAGCTGTTACGGGCTGCGTTCCCTTTATCAGCGATTGCTCGTCACATTTTCCAGAAGTCGTGTATCTAACGTTCGCGATGCCAATGTATCCTGGCAAGCGCCCAAACCATTCTTGGATTGCGCTGGACTTTATCTTGGGTACGAGGTCGAGGTTTCTGTAAATGTGAAATTTTCCTTCGCTGTACGTTAAGAAGCCGTGGGACTGGTGCCCTCTATGATTTTGAGCTCTGAGACCCCAGTATACATATGGGAATACGGGTTGCTGTTCGAAGTTTATAGCGCCGAAGACTCCGCATCCCATTCTTGATTCCCCCGTCGCGAATAAAGAAAAGAACGACGTTTATCAGCTTTTAGGACATTTTTAACTAAATTTCATGGAAATAGAGAACTCTCCCGAACTACACAATTTAATTTTGGATTTCGCGCATTCTTCAAGTGTTAACCGCACATCACCAGCTCCTTAAGAAGTTTCCTAGATGGATAGAGACCATGGTCTCTAAACTTAACTCTCAGTCTGTAAAGTTCATCAATAGATGAAAGCCTATTTTTCAGTTCTTTTATCATCCTTATCGCTACAGCAAGCTTTCCATCACGGGCGCATTGAACAAACACACGTCGCTGTACGGGAGTGGTCGATCCGAGTTATATCGAGATGATACAATTTCTAGTTACACTGCCTATCTTTAGGATCTGTTTTTTTTACCACGAGCATGGCGCGTCTTGTAAAGAATTTGCTTATCAACCTTTATGTCGATTCTTTCTTGACCTTGTCGTAGAGAAACATGGAAAGCCAAATTGCTATAATTAGGGGGAGAGTCGCTCCAATTACCCAAAAGTTGACTCCAAAAGGATAATCGAGTGACAGCCCCATGAGGGACGCAAAAAAATTATGCGAAGAATGTAGGGCTACAGCGATCAGATAGAATAAACCAGTTCTTCTTGTTACGATGCCATATGCGGTTATCGATGTGCTCGCAGCGTGAAAGAAAATGCCTGTCAGTCTGGAGAGTATTGGGGCACCTAAAACAAGTACGTACGTCAAAAACTCGAACACGCCAAAGCCCAAGCCGACTAGAAGGCCTAGGGTGAAAATGGATTTCATGCTTTCACCGTGACGGTAGAAAAGGGGAAAAGCCTTGGAAAACTCTTCGACAAAAGGTGCAAGGACAACGACCGCGAAGAACGTGGCATAAAAATCGGGCAAAGAAGCAAGAAAGGAATTTGCAGATTGGTCGATGAAAAGGGTTAGAGGCACACTGCCCAGTATTCCTGAGATAAAAAAGAACAGCCTCTCCTTCCAACTAGGTTCGTGGACAGGTATTAAGATTTTCTGATCCTTCAGAGTAGTCATATTAACCTCTATCGTAAAATAGAAAAACGTACACTTAAGCGTAAGTTACTGCAGCGTTACAGCCACATGATTTACAAAAGTACAAATTCCTCTCTCAAACAA
>Ga0172365_10003423_pt1 | contig 11818 bp, 11 predicted proteins | sample LakKivSesite48cm_FD_114535 | JGI IMG/M metagenome (GOLD analysis project Ga0172365, IMG submission 114535) | Sediment microbial communities from Lake Kivu, Rwanda - Sediment site 48cm | ecosystem: Environmental > Aquatic > Freshwater > Lake > Sediment | place: Rwanda: Western Province, Lake...
ACCTTGAACTTCGATTGCATAATTATCGGAGCAGGCCCCGCCGGACTGAAGGCAGGAAGTATTATAAGCAGCAACGGGCATAAGATTTGCCTTCTCGAAAAGGAGAATATTCCCGGTGGAAAACTTAATACCTGGCATGAATTATTCCCTCACAATGAGTCAGCCAGGACTATTCTTGGAAAAATGCTGTCGGAAAATTCAGCTGATATTCATACATCCGTGAATATCCAGAAAATCAGCCGGAACAAGAACGGTTTTTCCCTGAGAGATCAGAATAACAATGAATACCGTGCCCCTGCTCTGTTGGTTGCAACCGGTTTTAAACCCTTTAATGCCTTAAGGAAAGAAGAGTATGGCTATGGCATTTATAAAAATGTCATTACCTCCGTTGATCTCGAGGAAATGTTCAGAAATAAAAATGTAACAAATTCCCAGGGAAAGGTACCTGAGAGAGTGGCCTTTATACACTGCGTGGGTTCGCGAGACATCAAGGTTGGTAATGAATTTTGCTCTGCCAACTGTTGTATTACCGGTATCAAACAGGCTATAGAGCTTAAAAAGATGTTCCCACGAATCAATATCTTCTGCCTTTATATGGACCTGCGCCTGGGAGGCAGGTTTTTCGAGGATTGTTACAAGACAGCACAGATTAATTACAAAGTACAATTCATCCGTGGACGTCTGTCTGAAACGAATGAAAATGCTGATCATACGCTTGTTTTAAGATATGAAGATACGCTGGCGGGAAAACCGGCAAAACTGACAGTTGATATGGTCGTACTGCTTGTCGGGATGCAACCCGATCCTGCTATCGCTCAATTATTACCGGAAATCAATGCTCATATCGGTTCAGACGGCTTTTTTGGCAACGGGAAAATTGACAATTCAGGACTGGTAACCGGTAACGGTTTGTTCTTCGCCGGATCCTGCACAGGGCCCAAAAGTATTACACAGTCAACCGATGAAGCTGCAGATGTAGCTTTCCGGGTAAATGAATATCTGAAAAAGAAGACAACCAACGAAACAACTTCGTCGCATGACAGAATTCGGGTTTGATATCCATGAGGATCTGATGGTTGATCAGGACAGGTCTTCTCCCGCCTATGATCTTCTGCTGGAGAAAGTGCCATCAGTGGCTGTATGCCTTTCCTGCGGAAGCTGCACAGGAGGTTGTATCTCTGCAGAAATGACAGGTTTTGGCTTCAGGAATCTGCTGGTGCTCTTAAAAAGCAACCGGTACCAGAGGCTCGCAAATGCACTTGAATATTGCCAGTTTTGCGGCAAATGTGCCATGGTCTGTCCTCGGGGGATAAACACCCGTAAGGCGATACTTGAAATGAAAAAATATTTTAAAGGGTAAGTATATGAGTATAACTGATTTCATACTTATCATTCCTTTCACACTTGGGTTGGCGTGCCTGCTGATCATCCTGAGTGTTGAATATTACGGCTGGTTCCGCCTTCTGAGTATGAAAAGCAAACTCAAACTTAAAAAATCCATATCTGTACGATGGTTCCTGTCATCGGTGAAAGAGATCTTTAGGGAATGCCTGTTGCATCTGAGAATTTACCGACAGAACAAACGTCTCTGGTACATGCACATGAGCCTCGCCTTTGGGTGGTTTTTGCTTATAGTTGCCGGGAACATTGAATCAGCTCTTGCGACAGGAAAACCTGTTGGCCCCCCATGGGAGTCAGTCTTTTTTGACTATTTCACCAGGCAACACCCTGCTCCCGGTTGGCAGGACACCTTTTTTAAGCATCTCCTTGACCTTCTCTTATTATTTGTACTCTCAGGATTGTTCTTTGCAGTGTATAAAAGATTCAATTCCAGATTATTAGGAATGAAGAAAAGACCCCGCCATAAACTTTCTGACCGCCTCGCCATGACATTCCTCTGGTTCATTTTTCCTGCCAGGCTTGTTGCGGAGGCACTGAACCATACTTTTTATGGCGGCGGTGGCTTTATGACAGGATTCCTTGGAAATATCATCTCCCTGCCATATAATCTGCGATTTTTATCTGATGCTGCATGGATTGTCTATTCAATCAGCCTGGGAGGCTTTTTTATTGTGCTTCCTTATTCGCGGTATATGCACATCCTGACTGAGGTGCCCCATATCTTACTGATGAAAGCCCACATTTATGCCCAGCAGGATAAGGGATGCACCCAGTTCCAGATATATGCCTGTTCCTCCTGCGGAATATGCCTTAATAGTTGCCAGATGACTGAGAGAAACGGGAACAGGGGACAGAATTACTATTTTATAAGAAAACTACGTGACGAGGAAGGAGCAGACGAAAGTACGATCATGAATTGTCTGATGTGTGGACGTTGCATGGAAGCCTGTCCTGTAAAAATCGATACCCTTGCTCTCAGGATGAATGAAAGATTACGGATCAATGATCAGCTGGGGTTTATTCTGCCTGCTTCCGGGCAACCTGTTCAGAAAAAATCACCGGTGCGGATAGTATATTTCGGGGGATGCATGTCGAAACTGACTCCTGCAGTGACATCTTCCATGAAGAAGATCTTTAATCACTACGGAGAAGATTTTATTATGGCCGATGAGACTGAATCCATCTGCTGCGGCAGGCCTATGTTCCTGTCCGGTCAGAAACAGGCATATATGCAGATCATGAAACGTACCAGGGATATGATCTTATCCTGGCAGCCAAAACTTATCATTACCTCCTGCCCTATCTGCCTTGATATGTTCAAAACGAACTATTTCCTGCCTGTCCCGATTATCCATCATACACAGTACCTTAATTCATTCATTTTACGGAAATCACATGCTCCTATTCCTGCCGGACCGAAAACAATTTACCATGATCCTTGCGAGCTTGGAAGATTTCTGGGTATCTATCGCGAACCCCGTAATGTGCTTAAGAATATTACCAGACTTCAAAACCCTGCCTACAATGACAATAAGGCACTTTGTTGCGGAGGCAGTCTGGCAGATATCGAAATGGATCCTTCTGAAAAAAAGAACCTGGCAGTTGAAGCAATAAAACAATTAGTTTTTCGTGATACCCAACAACTTGCAACTGCCTGTCCAGTATGCAAAATCAATTTCGCAGCCGCTGACATCATACCTGTGAAGGATATTGCCGAAATTTACGCTGATTCTTTATCCTCATCCGGATCCGTCCTTGAAAGGATAACCGATAAAGAAAATGTCATGATGTACTGATTGATACAGGTATCCCGGCTGTCACAGACTAATTCCTTCATTATAAATCCTTTCTGCTCTTATAGCCCGATGATCCGCATGTGTGCTGGCTGATTCCGGGTATCTTCCCTGTTGTCTGCATAGCATGTTATTAATAATATTAATACTTTTATGCGGTCATTTCTTTAAAGATGCGGATAGATCATACTATTTGTGCCATAGCTACTCCTCCCGGCAGCGGAGCAATTTCCATTATCCGTGTGTCAGGCAGGGAAGCCCTGGATATCTGCAGCCCGATCATAAAATTTCATGACAGGAAGAAAAAAATCAGGGATCTGCCTGCCAATACCATCCATTATGCCTCCGTCATCGATCAGGGTGAACTGATTGATGATGTCCTGGTGAGTATATTCCGGGCACCCCATTCCTATACCGGTGAAGATGTCATTGAAATATCCTGTCACGGTGCTTTTTACATTCAGCAACGGATCCTCGAAAGCCTGGTTACTCATGGTGCCCGGCTCGCCGGACCAGGGGAATTTACTTTAAGGGCTTATTTAAATGGGAAAATGGATCTTTCTCAGGCTGAAGCTGTTGCAGATCTTATTGCTTCCACTTCTGCGGCGGCACACCGTATGGCACTGAGCCAGATGAGGGGAGGTTTTTCAAGTCAGCTCGCCAAACTAAGGGAACAGCTTCTGAACTTTATTTCCCTTATCGAGCTGGAGCTTGATTTCAGCGAAGAAGATGTGGAATTTGCTGACAGGGAAAAGCTGAAAAAGCTGGTTGATGATATTTTCAGGCTTATCAATCCGCTGGTGACCTCTTTCAGGATGGGTAATGTTATCAGGCAGGGCGTGCCTGTCGCGATAACCGGGAAAACAAATGTGGGAAAATCGACACTGCTGAATGCCCTGCTGCATGATGACAGGGCCATTGTATCAGAGATAGCAGGCACTACACGTGATATAATAGAGGATGTTATTTCTATTGAGGGTTACAGCTTCAGGTTTATTGATACGGCAGGCCTGCGTAAGACAACCGATACCATTGAAAGCCTTGGGATAGAAAAGACTTTCAAAAAGATAGAACAGGCATTTATCGTTTTATACGTTATTGATGCAACCCAGAAGATCCAGGAAATTGACCGGCTTGTCGGGAAAATCAAGAAGCGTCTTGACAAATCGGATAAAAAACTGATTATTGTTTTCAACATGATAGATAATCTCGAAGACGAGGAACTTTCGGAACGGCAGGATATGCGTAATTATAAAAACCTTAGATCTGAAGACAAGATCTTGTATATCTCTGCACTGAACGATGAGAATATTGACCAGCTCGTTTCAATGCTCCTTGCTCAGGTTCGTCAGAGTCGTATCGGGGAGCATGAGGTGGTTGTCACCAATGCCCGGCATTTTGAAGCCCTCCAGAAAGCCAGGGAAGCCCTTGAACGCGTCAGGGATGGCTTGAAGGGTACTATCTCCCAGGAGTTTCTTGCGATGGATATACGCGAAGTTTTGCACTACCTGGGGGAAATAACCGGGGAGGTAACTACTGACGAGATACTGGGAAATATTTTCAGCAAGTTTTGCATTGGAAAGTAAAGTTAACTCTTCTTTTTATCTAAGTGTCTGTACTTGTTAACATTTACAATACTTTATTTTCTCATTTCTGTTGCCTAAAATCACTTTTTATGTTTATATTTGTTGCCTATATGTTGCCCTAAAAACAATATTTGTTGCCGGGCAACACTAAGGGTGAAATTATGCTACATACAGCAACACTCTGCTACATGTAGCTACACAGAGCAACAAATATGAGTAGTAACATTCGCATAGAAAAAACCTGTCAGTTTTGCGGTCAAACATTCACCGCTAAAACTACTGTTACTCAATTTTGCTCTGATATGTGCGCCAAACGAAGCTATAAGAAGCGCAAGCGTGATGGTAAAATCTTAAATGCCATCGACAGGGAAAAGCAACTAACCCCATTCAACCCTATTGTAAAGCAAAAAGAATTTTTAAGCGTGGAAGATACCTGCCAGTTAATCGGTGCCAGCCGATAGACTATTTACAGGCTTATTGCAGATAATAAACTTACTGCTGCTAAAATTGGCAGCAGGACCATTATAAAACGAAGTGAAATCGATAAACTCTTTTCAATATGAAAGTAGCATTACGGCAACGGGACAAAAACGGTAAAATCAGTTTATACCTCGATTATTACCAAAAAGGTAAACGCAAACTTGAATATTTGGGCATGTACTTAAAAATTAAGCCACGTACACCCGAAGAAAGAGAGCTTAACAATAAAACTCTCAAATTAGCCGAAAGTATAAGGGCTAAACGCCAGCTTGAAATACAAAACGGCACCTACGGTTTTGCCGACCTCGAAAAAATGAACTCCAATTTTATTACTTACTTCGAAATTTTGGCAGAAAAACGACAGGATAGCGATGGAAATTATGGAAACTGGCTCAGTGCATTAAAGCATTTACAGAATTTTTCCCGTGCCAATGTGAAATTTGCCGAGATAGACAAAAAATGGCTTGAAGATTTTAAGGAATACCTGGTACACGATGCCAAAACAAGCGGGAAAAAAAATTTATCTCAAAATTCCTGTGTATCGTATTTTAACAAGGTTCGTGCGGCCTTGAAGCAAGCCGTTAAAGACGGTATCATAATGCGCAATCCTGCAGAGGATATCGAAGGCATTAAAGAAGCTGAAACCAAAAGAGAATTTCTAACTTACGAAGAATTACAAGCTGCAGCAAAAGCAATGTGCGAAAACGAAACATTAAAACGTGCTTTTCTATTTAGCGCCCTTACTGGATTGCGTTTCTCTGATATTGAGAAACTCACCTGGGAGGAAGTGCAGCACTCCAATGAAACCGGCTATTTCTTACGCTTTAAACAAAAGAAAACAAAAGGTCAGGAAACCTTGCCTATTCCCGATGATGTTGAAACCTTGATTGGTGAGCGAAAAGGCAATGAAGAAAAAGTATTTTTAGGCCTTGTTTATAGCGATTACAACAATCATTTAATTAAAGAATGGATGATACGGGCAGGAATTGAAAGGCACATTACTTTTCATTGCGCCCGGCACACTTTTGCAACACTTCAATTAACTTTGGGAACCGATATTTATACAGTATCTAAAATGTTGGGGCATAAAGAACTAAAGACTACAGAAGTATATGCAAAAGTTATTAACTTAAAGAAGAAAGAAGCCGCAAACCGAATTAAACTAAACCTATGAGCAACGTACCTGAAATTTTCGAAAGTATAATACATGGCGAATTGCGCCCCTGGCTTGATTCTAATAAACCTGATGCAAAGTTTGCACCCATGTTAAGCAATGTAAAAGTCATTAATCCGGCATTTCCCATGCTTTGTGAGATTGATTTTATCCGGCCTTTTAACAATAAAACCAAGTATTACAGCAAACTCATTCTAAATGAAACAAACAGCTATTGTAATCGCATCGTGGAGCTGATAAATGATGATGAGAACGAACAGTTAATGAAATATTGGCTTAACGACACGTTAAATAAGAGGCTTAAAACCCGGATTAAGGAAGTTGGCAAGCTGATTCAACAGAATGATTATTCATTGGTTTATATCAATCCTCATAAGCTTACTTTCGATAAAGATGCCGACCACAAGACAGATACCTATGTTTTTCAGCTTCTGAAAGTAGCATTAATAAAAACATACCTTGAAATACAGGAAGTCTTTAAATCGCTTATTAGTGATGATTTACTCATTGAAGATGACTTCTATACCCAATTATTAAATGAGCCTATTCCGGAAAAATCATATTTACGACCAATTCCAAAGCCCATTATTACTGATGAAACTGCAATTCTTGAACAAATAAAACCTGCTAATACTCAGATTATCAATACTTTTAATTCATTCACATACAAACAGTTAAGCAAGCAACCTGATTACATAAACGATTTATTTGATGGTTTAAAAAGTAACAAATTCATTGCTGATGAAAGCAGTAAAACAGAATTTAAAAAGATATTTTCAGGTAAAGAGATTACCAAACCAATTGCATGGATTGGTACAATAAGCGATTTGCATTATTTTATAAAGCTAATACACAATACAAATAAGTCAGTGCTTGACTTAAAGCAACATCAATGGGAAGTAGCTTGCAAATGTTTTGTCTATCCTGATGGCAGCCCATTCGACCGCCAACAGTTGAAGGAACAAAAGAAGCCTAAATCAACCAGCGCACTTTTAGAGAAAATAGCAAGCAATTTAAAGTAACTCCGCACTTCCCACCTGCATAGTTTTTATTAATCTTTTATTTGCCTTTGTTTACTTAAACATTGGCTAAATCTTCTTTTGTTTTCATCACTCCACACTCCGCACTCCACTCCACTCCTTGTAAGTACCACCAAATAAGGGCTTTTTCTAAATATAAATTTGTTTCGTCATTGAAAATCAATGATGATTTCAGCGCTGAAGTCCATTATCAATTTTAATAGTTCAAGAAAATGGACTCTATTATTTTAGAAAAATTGGAAAGCATCGAAAGAATGCTTATAGAGCAGAATCTGCTCAAAAAAGAAGTGTTAAACTTCAATGAAGCTGCCCAATACTTGGAAGTTTCTCATTCGCACCTTTACAAGTTGACCAGTTCGGGCTTTGTACCATCGTACAAACCCAATGGCAAAAAATTGTACTTCAATCGTGCTGAGTTAGACAAATGGTTACTGAGCAATCGTCACGACACCAACGATAACATTGAACAGCAAGCCTCTGAATATCTCATGAAAAAAGGGAGGGTTCAGCTATGATTGAATTAATTAAAGCATTGAACTCCTTTAAACAGGATTTAAAGGACATTAAAACAGCCATCGACAGAATAGTTAAGCCAGCCCCTCACCCTCTTTCGGGGGCTTGGCTCGATGGTCAGGATGTAATGATGTTGCTGCATATCAGCAAAAGGAACTTACAAAGTCTTCGTGATAGCAGGACGCTGCCTTATTCCCGTATTAACGGCAAATTTTACTATAAAGCCGATGATATAAAGGAATTACTTGAAAAGAACTATTCCCTGAATTACCGCAGGGATAATGTCAAACCTTTTAATTCCTAATGAATATGACAATCACAAAAGACAATATACTCGATAAAACACACTATGGCTTAAATATTTATGCTTATGTGTTACGGCAGTTTCGCCCCGGTGAAGTAGTTCTGAAACTTTCTGGCCGTGAATGTGCCTGGATTAAAAACCCGTTCACCAATTCAAAAACACCAACATTGATGATTCGCTGCATTAATAATGTTTTCTTGTACGAAGATGATGAAACACCCGATTTTAAAGGCGACCCGTTCGATTTTGCCGAACTGTACTTTAAAATTTCCGGTGATGAATTGTTGTCAAAACTCAATGAGTGCCTCAATTTGGATTTAGAAAAGAAACGCAGTTTCTACGGGAATAGCGATTATTTTAAAAAGCCTGTTAAACCAGAAATTCCGAAAGAAGTTAAACAAGCTCTGGTAATTCCTGTATTCAGTTATTTTAAAAGGCCGGTCACCAATACTGCACCTGCAAAAGATGTGAATATACTGGATATTTACTGGCTAATTAAAAGCCCGGATTTTAAACAGGCTACTGAGAAATTAAGGTCCATACTTGGCAAAGACGATGCACGAAAGTATAAAGCTAACAATTTCGATTATGTAACGTTTTCAGGAACTTTCAGCAAACGTGAAGATAAAGCCCTCATAAAACATAGTGGTTTATTGACCATTGATTTTGACCATGTGGCAAATATCGACCGTTTAAAAGCTGATTTATTGAAAGACGAATACTTCGAAACTGAATTACTTTTTGTATCGCCTTCGGGTAATGGCCTTAAATGGATTATTCCCGTTGAATTATCGGAGTATTCACATGCCGAATATTTTGAAGCCATCCAAAATTATATCTGGCAGACATACCATTTACAAATCGATAAATCAGGGCGTGACATTTCACGTGCCTGCTTTTTAGGTTACGACAACAATATTTTCATAAATCCAAAATACATTGATTATGCAAAACAAGAAAATGTTTGACCCTTCGCAGTGGAAAGCCGGGGATTTACATACAAACAATACAGTTCAGAAACACACCAACAATACAGATTCACTTATTGCCGATATTGAAAAAGTAGTATCACAAATCGAAGCAAAACACATCGACATTGCCCCCGATTACAAAGATTGGCTGGCTTGTGGTTTTGCTTTGGCCGACATGTTGCATGAGGCAGGACGTGATTATTTCCATCGTATCAGTAAATTTTACAACGATTACAATGCTGGTGAATGTGATAAACAGTTTGATAATTGCTTAAAATCAAAAGGCAACGGAGTTACTAAAAGAACATTTTTCGACATTGCACGTCGGGCGGGGATTAATATATCCCCTGCCCGTCCTGTTGAAAGCTCTAATGTTCAATTCGATGAATTTATTGAAACACCCATTTTCCCGGAGGAAATATATTCACAGTTACCCGGTTTACTTGCAGATGCCTGCAAAGTGTTTCCTACAGCCCGTGAAAAAGATATTATTCTGTTGGGTTCAATAGTTACATTAAGCAGCGCTATGCCTAATGTTTTCGGCATTTATCATAACGATAAAGTCTTTCCTAATCTTTATTTATTTATAACAGCCCAGGCATCTGCCGGCAAGGGCTCGTTAAAACACTGCAAAAGGTTAGTTCATCAAATACACATGCAATTGCGTGAGCAATCCGCTAATTATAAAGCAGAATATCAAATTGAATTAAACCAATATTTGCAGCATGTAAAGAAAGACCCAACACTTGTTAAACCAACGGAGCCAAAAGATAAAATGCTTTTCCTTCCGGCGAATAACAGCTCTACAGGTATCTTTCAATTGCTTGATGACAGCGATGGTAAAGGCTTATTATTCGAAACAGAAGGCGACACACTGGCATTTATCTTTAAAACGGATTATGGTAATTATAGTGATGGATTCCGCAAAGCTTTCCACCATGAGAATATCAGTTATTATCGTCGTACAAATAGAGAATATGTTGACATTCAAACCCCACGCCTTTCGGCTGTGCTTACCGGAACACCTCGGCAAATTATAAACCTTATTCCGGATGCTGAAGACGGTTTATTTTCACGGTTCATGTATTACCGTTTTTCATTAACCAACATTTGGTCTGATGTATTTCAAAAGCAAACCGATACAGGTTTTGAAGAATATTTTAATTCGCTGGGTCGTCGCTACTTCGAGCTTTACAAACAATTGTTGTCTTTTCCTGAAAAGGAGTTTCATTTTTCTCAGACTCAAAAGGCATACTTTAACCAACAATTCGAAGCCTGGCAAAACGAGTTTATTAATCTTTTGGGGCCAGAATCCGTTGCTAATGTTCGCAGGTTAGGGCTTATTTGTTTCAGAACAGCAATGATAATGACAGTATTACGAATACTTGTCACTGGCGAAATCCCCCAATCATTCTATTGCAGCGATACCGATTTTAACACGGTAATGAAAATGGGCAATGTATTGCTGGAACATGCAAAAACGGTTTACCTGCAATTATTAACAACATCTAAAAAGGTAAAACTGGAAACCATGAAAGACAAGTTTTACAATCTTTTGCCTGATGAGTTTCTTCGTAAAGAAGCCATTGAAATAGCGGCTAAATTGAATATAAAGCCCCGTACTGCCGATAAATACCTGAATGAGCTTACTCCATCAAACCTTTTAAAAGACCCGCTTTATGGCAAGTATAAAAAGCAAAACATGCAAAGTGTGCAATCCGTTCAAAACGGGCATCAAAATTAAGCTTGTATAGTTTGCATACTTTGCAAACTTTGCATTGCATAACTTATTCACAGCTTGGTTAATATCTGGTTGGTATTTATTTATTAACTGGCTTCTTTTGTTTGCATTTATTTGTTACATTTGACTAATTCAGACAAGTAAAAAAACAGAAAGATGATTATCGGCAAAAAACTAAGAGAGTTACGAGAGCAAAAAGGCCTATTATTAAGGCAGGTGGCTGCATCCCTCGAAGTGGATACCGCCTATATTAGTAAAATGGAGCGTGGTGAGAAAAATATTAAAAGAGAATTTATATTAAAACTGGCAGAACTATATAAAACAGACAAAGACCAATTACTTACCATCTGGTTAGCCGATATGGTTTATGATATTGTGAAAGATGAAGATTTGGCAATACAAGCCCTTGAAATCGCCAGTAAACACATTGATTCATTTAAGAAAAAGAAGAAATAATATGCCGACATTACATTGGATAGGAAAAGAGAAAGTTATTAATCATCACAGGGATGTTCCTTTCAAAATCTTGGAACATAATTATAGTTTCAATAAAGAAGAAAGTAGTGTTCCAAATAAAAATAATACTAATAAAATTATTCATGGCGATAATTTAGAAGCCTTAAAAACTCTATTGCCTGAATTTGAGAGCAAAATAAATTGTATTTATATTGACCCACCTTATAATACAGGATATGAAAGTTGGGTTTATAATGTATCCGTCCGGCTAACCCACCTTTCCTGAAACAATTTGAAGGATTATGTTTGCCATGATTGAAAACAATAAAGCTGTCAGTCATGAAAAGCAAAAAAGAAAT
>Ga0172365_10003426_pt1 | contig 11815 bp, 10 predicted proteins | sample LakKivSesite48cm_FD_114535 | JGI IMG/M metagenome (GOLD analysis project Ga0172365, IMG submission 114535) | Sediment microbial communities from Lake Kivu, Rwanda - Sediment site 48cm | ecosystem: Environmental > Aquatic > Freshwater > Lake > Sediment | place: Rwanda: Western Province, Lake...
AGCCGCGAAATCGACTGTCCTATTTTAGAAAATAACCTGCAAAACCTGGTCTACAGCTTTTATCTTTGCCACAGTCCTCTTCAAATCTTCCAGGCTTAACTCATGTTTTTCCTTTAACGTAACCAGCTTGGAAAGCGTCTTAACCATTTCATCGAAAGCAACTTTCACGTGAAGATCATTATCCATGTTTTTCTCGAAATCGGCTGCGAGTTTGACTACCAATTCTTTTGTTCTCATGCCAGATTTCTCCGATAGCATTCCGTCGCTGGTGAACTTTTCAACCATCTGCCGGAGGTTATCCAATCGCTCGCAGACCTTAGCAAACTTTGTGAACGTGAAGTTTAGTCTTCGCCTGTAGTGGCCACAGATGAGGAAAAAGCGAATGTGCCTCCATTGATAACCTCGCCTCAGAAGATCTCGTGGGTAAATGATGTTGCCGCGGCTCTTTGACATTTTCTTGCCATCAACGTGCAAATGGGATGCATGAAGCCAATAGTGAGCAAACGGTTCGTCGGTGACGCTTTCAATCAAGGCCTTGACGTAGTCGTGATGGCGGATGAGGTTGTCGGTTCCGCCGCAGCAGATGTCCGCTTTGAAGCCCAGGTGTTGGGTTACCATGGCGGGGTCTTGGACGTTCCATGCTGGTCTTCCCTTGCCTATGCTTGTATCCCAGTAAACCTTGTCCCCTTCCTTATAACCGTGCCACAGAATGAAGTCTCCTCGGTTCCATCTGTTGCCGGGGTAAGTGTCCCTGTGGAAGCGCCTCTTTTTCTTCGGCCACTTGCGCATATCCAAGCCGTAGAGTTCACCGAATCCCTTAAACTTTAGAGGATCGTAGTAGACGTTTCTGCGGCCCGAATGGTTATACCAATAGGCGTAACCTTTCCTCAACAAAACTTCCAAAAGGTAGACGGCTTTATCGACAGTTGTTGAAGATCGGGGAATATGCTCGGGAATTTTCGCCTTCAGCCTTCCCAATTCTTCAAGGAAGATTTTGATGTTCTTGTCCGTCAACTCCTCCACAGTTTTTTCTTCCTTTCGAGCCTCAGCTATGGCTTTATCTTCCACATCAGTTATAGTCATGACTCTTTCCACACCGTAGCCTGTATATTCGAGATATCGATGCAAGATGTCCTCAAAAAGAAAAGTGCGGTAATTACCGATGTGCGGTAATAGGTATACAGATGGTCCACAGGTGTACATCTTGACCTTCTTGTCGTCTAGAGGTTGGAATCCTTCAAGTTTCTTAGTTAAGGAGTTATAGAGACTGAGCAAGATTCTCATCTACCTCCATTATTGCATACGCCTTTATTACAACGTGCGCGTGTGTTTTTAACATTTTACAAACCATACACACGTGCTCGCAATAGTTTTTTCTCCATTAGTCACATTTTAAGTAGGAGACAAACTAAAAACATTTCCCTAAAAAGGAAAATCGGTCGGAATTTCGCATGATATGGCATGGCTCTTTGCTATTGATCGAACGATTTCTCCATCAGCACTTCGTAGAAATATCGTGTAACATCATCTGCTTCTCGGGAAGAGACATGCTTGATCCATTTAATCTGAAAATAGTTTTCAAAAAACTCTAGGATCTGTCCCTTTGTGAAATGGTTCCAAGCAGGGCCGTTCTTATAACTGAAACATGCCAGCAAATAAGTTCCTTTAGGTTTTAAGACTCTATGGACGCCTTTGATAAAGGCAGTTCGGTTGGTCATTTCCACGTGATGAAAACATCCGAAATCAAAGGCGAAGTCAAACTCTTCACTCCTGAATGGAAGCCTCAAGAAATCCGCTATGAGAAAATTAATGCTAACGCTTGCCCTGAACGCTTGCTCCTTTGCATATTCCACTGCCTTATCGGATATGTCTACCGCAGTGACGCCAAATCCCTTCCTTGCCATGTATATCGGGTTGGTTCCAGCTCCGCAGCAGAGGTCCAAAGCCTTGCCTGAAGTGACTAGTCCAGAATCCACCAGTTCCATCAAAACCCTCCTTGGTTTACCGAGCTCCCACGGCAAGCTCTCTGGTCGATAACGGTGATAGATTCCGTCCCACCCTGTATCATGACGCGTAGACATCGGCAATCAATCTCAAATCATCAATCTCATAGTTCTGCTTTCTCACTACTCGAGGGCGTGCCTCATTCCCTTGTAAGGGAGTATCCCAAGTTTCTCCAAGCCTCCACGCCACCCAAGACATTGTAGATGTCTGTGAATCCCAGTCTTTTCAGTAAGCTTGCTCCCAGGCTTCCTCTGTATCCAACTGAGCAAGAGACGGCGATAGGCTTGTCACGAGGTAATCCTTCTGCTTCATCCACCAGATGTCCCACGTAGATTTTTTTGGCTCCTTTAATGTATTCTTCTTCCCATTCGCTTGGTTCTCGAACGTCCACGAGGACCACTTCGTTGCGATCAAGTTTTTCTCTTAGCGTGGTAGCAGATAAAGTGTCTAAATTTACCATGGTTTTCCCGGCGTCTCTCCATCCCCCTATACCTGGGCAAAGATAGCCTATGATGTTGTGAAAGCCTATTCTCCAAAGGTAAGCTTTAGCTGTCTCCACATCCTCCTTTCGCTCAGTTACCAGCAGAATATTCTGTTCGTAGCCTAAAACCCATCCGGGAAAGACGCTGAGTCCATCAAGCCAAATACTAAGCGAATCGGGGATGAATGACCCCGCGAAGGCCTCTGGCTCTCGTGTATCAACGACAACTGTGCTGGATTTCTTCATTTCTTTCTCGAACTCTGAAATTCTTAAAGGTCGTGGAACTGGAAGTTCGCGTAATAGAGGTGCCCCGTCTATGTTGTAATGCTCCATCTTGCGAAAATACGGAGGCGCTAGTATCTTCTGGGCGATTGATCGCGCCACGAAGGCTTCCTTGTTAAGTTGGAGCATGGGATTCGTCTTTCGCTCGTAACCTATGGTGCTGAATTCGCGGTCGCTGATGTGATGGCCGCATACGCTGCCAGCACCATGGGCAGGATAAACTATGACATGATCCCCAAGTGGCAATAATTTTTCATGGATGCTATGGTATAGCTTTTCAGCTTGTTCCGGTTGAGCGTCAGTTCCGTAGAGGTCTGTCCGTCCGACTTCACCGGCGAAAAGGGTGTCTCCCGTGAACACCATTGTCGAATCTTTGTCATCTGATTCGTAGACGGTATAACACAACGACTCATTGGTGTGTCCAGGCGTATATAAGGTCTTAATTTTTAATCTTCCTGTGCTGAGTGTATCTCCGTCACTGAGACTGTGTTGTCCATACTTGAAGGGCAGCTCCTTGCTATGCGCAATTTCAGCGTCGGTCATGTTTTGCAGTTCGAGGGAGCCTATAACGTAATCTTCGTTTCTATGCGTTTCAAGTATATATTTGACTTTTACGCATTCCTGTTCAGCGAGTTGAGCGTAAACTATACAGTCGCGACGGGGGTCAACTACCAACGCTTCGTCTCCGTCAGCCAGAAAGTAGCTGTTGTGTGCAAGCCCCCTTGACTTGACCACTTCTAATCTCAATTATCTGGCACTCCCACGTTTCGCAATATAGCGTCTTATTGCAATATACACCGTTCAATATAAAAACGCGCGTATTTCCTGACAGAATCTTATCAGAGGAGCTGAAAACCATCACATAATGGTGCATAAAACGTGCAAATTCTAATTAATCTTCGCCGATGTTAAAATACTCGGTAGATGAAGGTTGAGAGTATTGATGAAAATTATTGAATACCCAATTAGAGAGCACAACGAACACCATTCCCTAGAAGTCAAGACGAAACTCGCCTCAATGACTGAAAAGGCCTTCAAAATCGGGTTCACAGGATCGTTCTGCCATACCTGTGACTCTAGGATTACTTCGGCGACTACAAGATTTTGTTGGAAGAAAAAGGATTGAACGTTGCTGTCGCTGAGATAATTGAGATCGATGCGGGAGCTGTTGTAACGTTTAAGGTTCTAGGATTTGAATAGAAAACCGTATTTTGTGTCGAGGTGTAGTGAGTGGTTATCCTATGAGTAGAAGGTTTGATTCTCCAACGCTAGGTAAACAAAAAAGTGAGTCTTCTCATTTAGAAAATGCTTTCGTCCCCTTTTCTAATTTACTTCGCAGAAATCCAAGGAGACAAGGCGATGCGACAAGAGCTTATTGACAAACTGCAATCTATGACTTAGCTTCTTGTATTCTATTTTATATTATGACGTATGTCAACATACATTTTTAATTCAGTTTTGAAAGAAAAAATGAATGAGTTGTAAACCAACCGTTTGTCCCGCGCGAGATGAGCGACTTGCAATTGATACTGTTCCTTACTCAAACGATTGAAAAATACACGGACATAGAATATGGATAGTGTGCTCTATTTTTGTTCAGTATGATTGTATAGCGGGATTATGAGTTTTGAGTGTTCTCTCTCATTCTTTTTAGGTATGCCAGGGCTTTTATTGATGCGGTAGCTCCTTCACCTGTGGCTGTTACGACTTGCATTCCACCACATGTGCAGTCTCCTGCTGCGAAAACACCTTCGATATTTGTTCTTTGCCAGCGGTCCACTTTTATGCATCCGTTTTCGTCAGTTTCTAATCCTGCCTTTTTAACTATTTCAGTCGCCGGAATCTTGCCTAAAGATACAAAAACTCCGTTCACTTCCTTTTGAACTTCCTTTTTGGTCTTGAAATCAGAAATCTTCACGGCATTCACGACGTTTTTGCCCAAAATAGCGATGACTTTACCATAGACCACGTTGACGTTAGTTTTTTCCTCAAGTTTTCCCTTTAAAGATATATCTGCGTCAACCTCTTCCTCGTTTGTTATCAAGAACACTTCTTTGGCTAAATCCGCCAAAAACAGCGCGTCGGTTATTGCTCCCTTGGTAAAGCCGACGACAGCAACTTTCAGCCCTCTAAAGAAAGGCGCGTCACAAACTCGACAATAGCTCACGCCTCTTCCGATAAGCTCTGTTTCCCCAGGCACTTCGAGCTTTCTTCTCTGCGTCCCGGTAGCCATTACCAGGCTGAAGGAACGATAGGTAGCCATGTTTGTAGTAACTTCTTTTGGGTTTCCGGCAAGATCTAATTCAACAACTTCTTCAAAATGTTTTATTTCCGCTCCAAATTTTGAAGCCTGCATCTCCATTTTTTGTACAAGGTCCTTCCCTAAAATTCCTTCTGGAAAGCCTGGAAAATTCTCGTATAAAGAGGCATCTGAAGCCCTTCCTCCCACTTCGTCAGCCTCCAAAACTAAAGTCTTTAATTCGGATCTGGAAGCATATATTCCTGCTGATAAGCCAGCTGGACCGCCGCCAACAATTATTAGATCATACACTTTTTCTTCGCTCATCTCGATTCTCTCCGTTATGTGTAAATTGCGAAGAACGGATTTAAAACATTCTAACTTCTTGTCACTTTGGCAATGAAATTCGTGATCTCGGTTTTATTTGGTTATGCGGTGAATGCGGACCGGGATAGACTGATAGTCCATATTGCGTGTCTACCACTCAGCTATTTGCGCATTTACCAAGTTCACGAACTCTTCAAACCTTTTCCGCAGCTGGTGTCGGTGGTTTTCTCTTCTTTAAGAAGTAAAGTCCTCCAGCCAACGCTCCGACGACTGCAACCACTATTACCCAGAACCACCACTGCATCCAGAAAGGTGTCTCTTGGGGTATTACGTAACCGTAGTATTTTCCATTGTCGTCGTTAACCGCCGAGTTTCCTGCATAGTCATATGCAATAATGCTGTACTGTACGTTGGTTCCGGCCGGTGATCCTGTGATTTGTCCTTCGTACGTGTCTCCAGTCGTCTTGGTCATTGTTACGTTACTCCAAGTCTCACCGTCATTGGTGCTGTAAGAGAGGATTACTCCGTCATCGCGTATTCCAAAGTCATCAGTTACGCTCACTGAAACTTTTACAGTTTCATCAGGGTCTGGAGTCTCCGGTGTGTGAATGGGAGTACCAATTACTGGAGCAGTGTTATCCCGTTCAACTTGGAAGGTTAAGTCCTTGAGGCTGCTGATCGATTGGTTGTTCCAGATCATTTTATCAGGAGCACTTACGTCCGGTTCTGGTACTGTTCCAGTTCGAATGATTGTGATTCTATGGGTTGTGTTGCTGGCTGCTTCAACCGTTACTTTTAGTTTCTCTCTCTCTCCTGGCGGTTCATCTTCGCTTGCGGTGACGTTGAAGAATCTTTCAAGTTTGAAGCTTGTAGCGTTTATCCAGTCTAACGGTGGCAGAACTGCAAATCCGTTTATTTCCGTTTCAATCGAAGTCTCGGTTAAGTTAAGGCGCATTCTAAAATTGGCTAAGTCTATTTGCGTCTCATTGACGGTTTGCAACTGCAATGTTAACGGTTTCGGTATGTCGCTGTAAGTTAGAAACAAGCTTTTCATATGGTTGATTTCAGCGTTGAAATCATCTTGGATTGTGGCGGTTGCGTTGAGGGTTATCCGTCCATTCTCATAATCCAACAAAACCTTTGCTGAGCCAACAGTGCAATACGTGGTATTTAGAATAGACTCTATTAATGATACCAGTTCCGGCGGTATGTCAGGTATTTCAGGCAAGATAGGGATCATGCTATCAACTAGTTTGGTCATGTTAACGGTGAACACAAGATTCAGATCAGCTTCTTTAAGGGCGTGTGCATGCGTTAATACAAAGGAACCGCTTTCAACCGAAGACCATGCTGTATTTAACGCTTCATACACATCAGCTGGTTGACCTGCCATAGTGACAAACGTTTGAATGAGGTCTCCCTGGAACTCTGCCTCGAAATCAACTGTAGCGCCGATGGTGTTGTACGGTGTGATTTTGGTGTTTAACATTGTGCACTCAAACAGTCCCCTCGTCATATTGTACAGGGAATCTGGGCCTCTTCCTGGAATAGTGCTGTTGAGTTGTTGAAGCAAACCGTCAAGAACCGTTGCGTTTATTTCACCAAAATCGGGGTAAGCGCCATAGATGACATTTAAAGAGTCTTGCAGGTATATGTAAGTGTTGTTTCCTTGGAAGTCTATCACTATATCCTCCAGTGGAAAACCAGGTAATATGTCGAATGTTACGTTGCCAGTCACTGCACTGCCCGTGTAATCCCCTATCACCGTGAAGTCCGTTGCGTTAAAAGGAAACTCGGATGCAATACTATGTGGAAAGATCGTTGAGCCACTGATCGTATTGGTGAGGAGACCACCGGAATATTCCGAGAGTAACATGAAGGCTGACGAATTGAACGGGAACCTAGACGCTTCTTCTGGCGGAACGGTTAATGTAAAGTTCGCTGATACCGAGGTCAAAGCGTCGCTCTTTTTGATTTCAGCAACTCCATACGTTGCAGGCCCCGTGTTCAGAGGCTCCATATGAGTGTAATCAAGTGCGCCCTCCATGACTACTTTGCCATCGGGGTTTACGGAAAAAATCACTTCTATATCCGCGAAAGGCGAATTGAATTCTGTGTACGAGTACTCTTGAGATAAGGGAACATCATATACTGAACCAAGCAAATTATCTCTGTACTCAAAAGGAGGAACATACTCTACGGAGTAAAGGGCTATTTCAGAAACCTTGATAGGGTTTAGACCTGAAACGTAAATTGTAGGACCGTAAAGCGACACGTTGACAACGTTAATGCCAGCATCAAGATACTTAGATTTATGACCTGAGACACTTACATAATTGTAATCGATGTCGATAAGATTCAAGATTCCAACTTTGTAATTCCCTGAATCAGTAACGTTAACCTCAACGCTCACCTCAAGGTAATCTGAGGCTCCGTCACCGTCCATATCCACTCCCCTATCAGAGACAACTCCAGTAAGACTTGAGACTGGTTGAGCACTAACTTGGAATAGCGGCATCCAGAAAACCGACAATATTAAAATCATAATGGCAACCATGAATTTCTTGCCAATACTCATTTTCTTCACACCTATGCTCCATTATGTCAACAATAGAATTATTTAAGTTCTTAGGCAACAGTTGTAGAACCAAACGAATTAAGAACTCAAAAATAAACTGAAAGGGCGGATTAGGCTACTCGCATAACTGTGATGTGTCTGAGGAATCTTCTCCGAAGACGCTTTAGAACTTCACTTTGCATGTTCGGAGTCTGCTTAGCAACCGTCTTCATCGTAGCCATAGGTGCAACCACGACAAATTACACCGCCGTCATAAGAGAAATGAACATTTTCAGTGGAAACGTCGTTGTCGTAGCCGAAGGCTCCATGGTTGTTCAAGCTTTTCCTGTTGTAGGAGGAAACCTTCCGCTAAGTGTAGTTGAAAAAGTGCAGCAGGTGAATGGTGTTGAGGCGGCGGTTCCCATGTTGGTTAGATTTAACTATCAAGTTAAAGCCGTTATTCAACTTGTTCCAACAAACATCACTATTGGAATCCCTCATGGAAACTGGTCCGTTCTGGTTGGTCACACACCTCTCAAACCAGGCGGAAATTGGCCATCAGCGGACTCGGATAAAAACGAGGCTATCATCGGCCCTTCTCTCGCCCAACAGTATGACCTTTCTGCAGGCTCAAAAGTAAACATGAAAAACACGAATTTAACGGTTGTAGGAATTCTTGACACAGGATCCGCTATTCTTTCTCGAGCGATAATCCTGCCACTTAAATTGGCCCAAAACATATACTATGGACACGCCATGTGGATTAACATGGTCGTCGCCCAACCTGAAGAGGAGGCAATGCAGCAACAAATAGCTACAAAAATTGAAGAAGAAATTGACGGGGTTGAGGCTTTGACGACTCGTGAAAGAAACGAAATCATTGAACCTCTTCTTCAAGAGGTGGAAACTTGGACTCTAGGATTAAGCAGTGTGCTTTACCTCCTGAGTATGATTCTCGTGACAACTGTTGCCATGATGAACGTGTCTGAGAGGAGAAGGGACTTTGCTACCTTAGATGCAATTGGAACTCCAAAGAGCACAATCGTCCGCATCGTCTTCACCGAAACCATATTGATAGGGTTCCTCGGCGGACTAGCTGGAATATTCTTAGGTTCAATAGCCGCGATGCTGATCGCTAGCTTTTACACAAACATTCCTCTCTCAATGTTTTCCTTTGAACTAAACGTCGCTTCTCCACTTTTTGTGGTGAAAATTCTTGCATCCACAGTGGCTGTAAGCTGCGTTGCAGGCATCATACCCGCAATAACTGCCTCAAAAAGTAACATTTCAGAGGTTTTGAGGTCGGAGTATTGATTGTCAAGACCCAAGAATTGACGCGAAAGTACCGCCTTGGCCCATCCGTCATTGTGGCCGTGAACAAAGTGAATCTGGAAATCAAGGAGGCTACTTTCGTTTCGATCACGGGGCCTTCAGGTTCCGGGAAAACTACCCTTCTTAATTTGATAGGGTTAAGTGACCGTCCGACTTCGGGAAAAGTCTTTTTCATGAACGAGGACACGTCACTCCTAAGCGATAGAGAGCGAAGGGAAATCAGGTTTCGGAACATCGGTTTTGTTTTTCAAACATTTAACCTGTTGCCCACGCTCACAGCTCTAGAGAATGTTGAACTGCCTATGGCACTTGCAAAGATTTCCATAAAGCCACAAAGGGAGAAAGCTATTCAACTTCTTGAAACAGTGGGGCTTACTGGCAGGCTTCAACACAGACCTAAAGAGTTGAGCACTGGAGAGATGCAACGGGCAGCAATAGCTAGGGCACTTGCAAACGATCCCTTCTTAATTCTTGCAGACGAACCTACAGGCGAGCTGGACTCCGAAACCGGATGTGAAATCACAAAGTTGCTTCTTAACTTGTGTAGAAAACACAAAACCACGATAGTTGTGGCAACTCACGATGAAAGAGTTGCCAACGCATCTGACGTAAAGTACAGTATGCGTGACGGCAGGATCTTACGAGACGTTGGATTATGAGCTTTTCAAACTAGAAAGCCGCGGGTCCGAACCTATCCTGGGCTACCATTATGCAGTGGACAGGTCGAGGTTTAAATTCTCGGTTTTTCGCGCGCACTTTTCACAGACGCCGTACAAATCTAGATGTTGTTCTGTAACAGTAAATTCTGCGGCAGTAGCAACTTTTCCGACAATTTCTTGCGCTATGGGACTGTCTAAATCTATAATGTTGCCACATCGCAGACAAACCAAGTTTATGTGAGGTTTCATATAAGGATCGAATCTTGTCTGACCCTGCGGAAGATTCAATTCTTGGACTAGACTGAGTTCCTTGAGGATCTTAAGGGTTTGGTAGACCGTAGCAAGGCTGACCGTTGGGTAAGTCTCTCTGATTTTATTGAAGATTCTCTTTGCACTTGGATGATTTCTGCTTTGAAGTGCGAACCGACAGATTGCTATTCTTTGAGGGGTTGCCTTGTATCCTTTCCTGCGGAGAGCCTTGATAATCGAGACGTCAGATTTTCGAAATTCGCTCATTGTGTTATTAGGGAATAATTATTCTTAAATAAGCCTTGCCCTTTAAATATCATCGAATCTATCAGCAAAGAGCGTAAAAGGAGGTGATAGCTATTTCTAGAAAAGAATATTCGAAGAACGTTGGCAGAGAGATGGTTGAAAAGGCAGGTGTTAATGTCAATCAATTAATAGATAAGCTGAAGAAGGCTGCGGCTGCTGAACTTACGACTTATTATTACTATACCCTTCTAAGGATGCACTGCACAGGGCTGGAGGGAGAAACCGTGAAGGAGATAGCGGAGGATGCAAGGCTTGAGGACAGGCTTCATTTTGAAACAATTGTTCCACGCATATACGAGCTTGGAGGAGAACTCTATAAAGATCTTAGAGAGCTTCATGATGATGCCGCCTGTTCAGCGGCTTACCTACCCAAAGATCCAAGCGATCTGAAGGCTGTTCTCAAAGTTCTGTTGGAAGCAGAAAGGTGCGCCGTCCGAGTTTACACAGAAATATGTAACTTGACTTTCGGGAAAGACCCCAGAACTTACGACTTGTCACTAGCCATACTCAACGAAGAAGTCGAACATGAAGCTTGGTTCCAAGAACTCCTCGAAGGAAGACCATCAGGCCACTTCAGACGCAGAACGCCTGGAGAAGGACCATACACACAGAAGTTCAGGCATATAGAATAACAGAAAGTAGAAGAGGAGGAGGACTTGTCTTCCCTCTTTTTAAATATTAATGTATAGGAATAGCTACATAACTCGGTTTAGGGTGCAACATATGGATACTGGAATAATTTGGATTGGATCAATTGCCAGTCTATTAGCGGGATTGGCTACAGGTGCTGGAGCAATACCAGTATTGTTTATCAGAAGAGTCTCAGACAGATTGCTAGATGTTATGCTTGGGTTTTCAGCCGGTGTCATGCTGGCTGCTACGTCTTTTAGCTTGATAGTTCCTGCTATTGATTCAGGTGGGCCATGGGTTGCAGTGCTCGGAATTGTTACAGGCGCCCTTGTCTTGCACCTAATTGACCGTTTTATTCCCCATTTTCATCCTGCATTGGGACTAGAAGGTCGCCCCTCAAGGTTGTCACGAATATGGCTTTTTGTATTGGCAATAACAATTCATAACTTCCCTGAAGGATTGGCTGTGGGAGTGAGTTTCGGTGGCGGAGACATCGCAGCAGGTTTTGTGATAGCAATGGCTATTGGATTACAGAATATGCCAGAGGGACTTGCTGTTGCTCTGCCGCTGTTGAGAGAAGGATATAACCGCCGCAAAGCATTATGGTATGGAACCCTGACGGGTTTAGTAGAACCCGTTGGAGGTTTGTTGGGTGTAGCGCTTGTTTCCATTTTCATGCAGATTTTGCCTTGGGGATTGGCTTTTGCCGCTGGTGCCATGCTCTTCGTGGTAAGCGATGAAATGATTCC
>Ga0172365_10003427_pt1 | contig 11810 bp, 4 predicted proteins | sample LakKivSesite48cm_FD_114535 | JGI IMG/M metagenome (GOLD analysis project Ga0172365, IMG submission 114535) | Sediment microbial communities from Lake Kivu, Rwanda - Sediment site 48cm | ecosystem: Environmental > Aquatic > Freshwater > Lake > Sediment | place: Rwanda: Western Province, Lake Kivu...
ATTTTAACATCGAAACTAATCAGCCCTATTTCATCTCTGGTGCCGACAATGGAAATATCGTCGGATATCTCCCATTCGAGTCGAGCAATTTCTTCTCTCTGGCTGGTCAGGTTCGTAGAGTAATAAATAAAAAAATTGCTCGCTATCTTTTTCCCTACGGTCAGCCTGGCAGCCATTTCAGCCGAAGCCCCCATGACAAAAGGGTCAATCCGGAAACGGTCAACGACGAAAAGGCCCTCGGCCCTCTTCTTCGCTTCCTCTGAAAGCTGAAAGGAAACAAGCGAAGCCGTGCTCAATTGTGTGCTCGCATCATAAGAATAGGTCCTTTGGAAAGACTCGCCCAAGGCCAGAAGCGCTAAGACATCTTCTGGCGGCAATGGAGGCGAAGAGGTAAATTCCGGATTGAGATGATTGAGAAGGCCTTCAACGGAAAAAGTGACCCGATAATTCTTGACGTATGTCTCTCCTTTAAAGCTGATGTAAGGCTCAACGCTTGAGGGATTGGTAAAGCTCAAACGCCCTCTCAAGACTTTGAATTTTCTATCCTGGAAAAAAACATTGCCGTCAATGGCTTCAATATCGCCGGTGATGACCGGAGCGTTGACGCTGCCGGATACATTCAGGTCGAACCTTCCTCTGATTCGACCCAGGGAATTCTCCATCCAAGCATTGTCATCAGCCTTGAGCCGAATATTCAAGCTCAGGCCGTCAAAAAAGTTTGGCACTTTTTCTGACTCGTAATAAGGGCTCGAGTAAAAGACAAATTTCTCATTGATCTCCCTTTGCCAGGAAAGTCTTTGAATAGAAAAATCTCCTTTCAAAACAAAACGCTCAGAATCCTTGACGAGATTCAGGGAGCCGTCGACCAAGGCCCTTGTCCTCTCCAGAGGCGAAAGGAGCAGATTCTTTCCATCCAATCGAATGTCCATGCTCTCAACCTGATTATTGCCCAAGCGGAGTTTGCCAAATCCCTGGACATCACCATTTCCCAATTTTGCCTTGAGGGAGCGAATGGAAAGCTCGTTGTTCTCATAGAACATCAATCCGGAATAATTACGAAAAGCATGGGCAAACTTGGGCAAAGGCAAAATAGGGCCCTGAAAATCAATGGCGGCCTTGGTCTGGAGAGAGGCCTTAGGACCTTTGACCTCGGCCAGATAATTTATGGAGCCTTGGGCTCCCTTCCAAGGAAGGAGAAGATTGAGGTTGCTGAAACGGCCTCTGATCTCAGCCGAAATTTGATCTTCAAAGATAGGAAGGATGACCGAAGAACTAAACTCATTCTCGCCTGGAAGAAAATTCCCTTTGAGCTCCAGTGTGAATTTTCCTTCTGAATAGCCAAGCTTCGCTTCGCCCTTCGCTTCCATTTTCTGAAAGAGAGGATGCTGCAGGTCTTTGACTTCAAAAGGACCTGTCGCCTTTTCCTTATTAGAAACATTCTTTCCATTCAATCTGAAGTTCAGGCTGCCGATGAGGCCCTGATAGAGGAAGGAGACGTCAACTCCCTCTCCCTGGAGATCGATGTCAAATATCTGGGTCTCGGGCCTGATAATGGTTGACCCCCTTATCCGGCCCTGATGCCAGATGAATCGAAGCTCGGATAAAGAGAGAGCACCTTCCTGCCAATCTAATTTTCCGCTGGCATCGCTCAGGTTCTGGTCGCTCAATTGAAGCTTGGGGCTGGAGAAAGAGCCTTTGACCTGGATGTTATTATTTTTTTGTTTGACTTCAAAATTTCCCGAAGCCTCTCCTTGAAGAGGAAAAACAATTCCCAGATTGGGAAGAATTCTTTCGGCAAAACCTCTTTCAAGCCGGATCTCGGCATCAACCTCCTCAGGATTCGATACCAGCCCGATTTTTCCCTTCATGAACTGGTCGTCGATATCGAACCTTCCAAAAAAATCATTCTTGATGACTTCAAATTCGCCTTGGGCCGAATGAACGTCGAATTTGGCAAATCCTCCCGGAGAGAGCGAAAATTTCGCTTCGATCTGCGGAGAAGCATAGTCACCAAAGATTCGAAGGCTCGCCGAGCCTTTTCCTCTAATCTCAGGAAACTCGAATTCTTTTCTCAGTATGAGAGAAGTGAATTGGCGTGCTTGCCTGACATCATTGACTTCACCTTTGATTTGGAGGTCAAGAGTTTGGGAGACATTCACCTTGCCGTCAAGCTCGACCCTGGCAAAAGACGAGAGGAGATCCTTAGAATAGAAAGTCCATTCATTCTTTTTATCCCAGCTGAATTTGAATGGGCCGCTAAAAGAATATCGACCCGGCTCGTTTTTTAAGCCCTTTTCCTTGAATTCCCCCTCTCCGCGCAGACTCTCATTATCAATGACAAAATTTCCCGATGCCGGAGAGGCCACCGGCCAGGGGAGCGAAGCTAAATTTATCATCGGGTCAAGAAAAAATCCTTCAACCACTCCCTCAACCTTTCCTCCTCCGACATGAATTCGGACATATTCCGCAGGCAATGATTTCTTCTGGATGTTAAACTCGACAGTCTGGCCTCCTTTTTGCCGGAGGTCGAGTCTTCCTTTAACCTCACCCATGACGACCTTGTTAAAAACGATATTGTTGCTTGAGAACTGGCCTTTGAAGGAAAGTCCGATCTCGTCTCTGGTCAACGTCCCCTCTCCTTCAGTATCGCCCTGGGCCTCAAAGGGCAGGCTGAGAAAATGAATGATAAAAGGCGCCTTGGCTTTATAATTCGCTTTCAGGCTCAGCTCAGGATTTGAAAAGTCAGGAAGGCTGCCTTCAGCATTAAAAGTGAAGTCAGAACTCTCGACCTTTATTTCTTTTATAGTGATTTCCCGGCCGCGGCCTTCAAGGGATAATTCGACTTTCCCTTCAAGCTGAGGCCAGGTCGGACCAGGAGAAAAAACGCTCTTCCCCGTTTCAGCCCGAACGGAAATCCTATCCTTCTTTAGCATGAATTGAGCATTTATTCCTCGCGATTCAAATTTGATGTCCTTTCCCCAGAAATAGAATTCTCCTTCCTTCACCTGGCCTTCCTCTACCGAAAAAGGCAGGGAAAGATTGAACTTCTTTTTCTCCTTTTCTGCTTCAGCCTCGACGAATCTCAGCAGCGGATGTTCGATGAGGACATCGAACGGCCTTTCTCTGGTCAGCAATGATTTATAGGAGATCTTGACCGAGATTCTCTCTGCAGAAAATAAAGGCGATTGAGAATGCGCCTTTGCCCCCTCCAAGATAATGGTTGGAGGAAAAAAGGAAAGATGAAGATGTGTATATTCAAAGTTTGATTGAATTTCCCGCTTGACCTGGCTGAGAAAGATATTCTTGAGGACGATGCCTGCTGCCGCCAGGAGCAAGATTAAAGCCGAGAGAGAGATAAGAGTTCTCAGCCTTTTCTTTATTCTCATAGATGCTTCCGTGGAGTTCTAAATATAACATTTTTTGTCAAAAATTAAAAACGCCGTCACCCCATTTTTTTATCATCGAGCGTGTTGACAATCCCTTCTGTTGCGATTTACCATCTTTTATGATGGGGAAAAAGAAAATCGAGACAATGACGAGCAGTCTCCCATCCTCATCAAAAATGAAATTCCCAATCCTGAGAAAAATTATTTGAAAGGATGACAAGAGTTTTCTCTCAACAGAATGCAAATACACTCTTTTTAGAGGTGAAATGGTGAAAAAGAGGGGAATATTTCTTTTCCTTCTGGCTTTTTTGGCTTTCAGTGTCGATGCCCAGGAAATTATCGAAAATCCGAAGAAGCCTCTGGGCAAGAATGCTGGTCGGGTTGTGGAATTAAAGGAGGTGTGGAGGATTGACGACACCGGCGCTGATTATTATTTCAAATATCCTCGCAATCTTAAAATAGCCCCGGATGGCTCTCTTTTTATTCGAGACCAGGACCAGCTGCTCCAATTTGATCCAAACGGAAAATTCTTACGCAATTATTTCAAGAAAGGACAGGGCCCTGGAGAAATGCAGGAGATAGGCAATTACTTTTTTTCTGAAAAGGCCGTCATCATCCATGATTGGAGGCTTCAAAAAATTCTTTGGTTCGGTTTCAATGGGGAGTTTATGAAGGACTTTAGAATTTACAAATTGCCCATCTTTGCCGAGCTACGCCTTTTTTATAATGATAATTACTATTTCTCCGGCCACAGAATTCCCTCCACAGAGGGGAAACCGTCGGTTATTGATGTGCCGAATGATTTGATTTGTGCAACTGAGAAAGGAGAAGAAATCGAGACCTTAATCTCATTTCCAGTTGAATCCTTTGCAATGAGTTCTGGAGGAAGTGGTGCCATGGCTTCGATAGCTGAGCTGATAACCATCCCCTATAGAGAGAAATACCTGGTCCTATCCCATACTCAGGATTATCTGTTAAAGATTTATGATGTTCAATCCAAAAAGATAATCCGCTCTTTCAGAAGAAACTATGAGAGGGTCAAGGTTCCAGAGGGACGCAGAGTGGGAGGGGCCATCGGGATCGGCGGAAAAACATACACGCCGCCGAGGAAATACTTGAATGATGTTAGCAAGCTTTTGGAATTCAACGACCTTCTCTGGGCTATGACTTCGACCGCGGATAAAGACAAGGGCGTCTTAATCGATGTCTATAATTTTGAAGGCCAGTTCCTAGACAATTTTTACTTGAAATTCCTTGAAAAAATCGACCCCATTTCAATTGGATACAGGCCGATGTCCATCTCCGGGGATGACCTTTTTATGCTTGCCAAGAACGAAGACGAGACGTATTCCATCAAGAAATTCAGGATCGAGGACAAAAGCCGGAAATGAGAAGATTAAGGAAAATCAAAGCGCAGTTTTCTGTTAATTTTTGCTTTTCTAATACATAACGATTTATCTTTTCCCAATCCATATGAAAAGCCTCATAATATTACTTATAGACTTAGCAGATTATCGCTGAAAAAATCCAGGAAAATTCTTATTCTACTGAAAAAAGGAGGGAGCCGGCTTCCACAGAGTCCCCGGCCTTGGGAATGATTTTTGTCACTGTCCCTGACTGAGGAGACTTGATCTCGTTCTGCATCTTCATCGCCTCTAAAACCAAAACAGCCTGGCCTTCCCCGACTTTTTCGCCTTCCCGGACAAAAACCTTGATGATTCGCCCCGGCATCGAGGTCACAATATCCCTCTTCCTTTGCTTAACGCCTTCCCTTCCTAAAATCTGAGAGATTGACTTCTTTTCAATTTTGAAAAATCTTCCGTTGACATAGACAGAATAAGATAAAGAGTTGGAGTTGATAATCACTTCATGAATCTTGCCGTCTATGTTGAGAAGAACATCGTCAGGGGTTATGAACTCAACCGAGACGTGATGTTTTTTCTTACCAATAGACACCAGGAGTTCTTTCTTTGATTTTTCTTCCAAGCTTAGCTTGAATTCTTTGTCTTCAATCCAGAATGAGAGATTCATCTTAGAGCCTGTTGGAAAAGTTCTGGAGCCTCCCTTGAAATTTCCAGTTACTTCCTCTTTTTTGAGAAAGAGGTACCGAGCCCGCCTTCCTCTCCGAATAAACTCTGATTCCGGCTGCAATCAAGACAATTCCCTTTGTCCTCTTTTTCGGAGGACACGATTATTAAACTCTCCGACCATTCTGGCTGAATTCGCCTCCCTCCTCAAAGGTAAGTCTGACCGAGAAGATTAGATTTATGACTGGACTAAGATATGCACAACCCGTTGATTTTTGATATGATAACATTCAATTAGCTATGGCTACCGTATTGATCAACGATACTGTAAAAAAATATCTGCTGAGGCAATCAAAGGACTTTCGGAGGAAAATCAGGGAGAGATTTGAATTTTTAGAAGCGGGACTCTGGGAAGGAAAGCTAAGAGCCAAAAAGATGAGGCACATTTCATCGAAATGTGTTTTTGAGGCGGCGGTCGATCAAAAGAACAGGATGCTTTTTACCCTGGGGCGTGGTGGGGAGGCCGGAAAGTCCCTCGCTGTCTATGTCTGGAGAGTCGCGGCTCACGACGAATTATCCAGAAGAAGCAAGAATATTGTTCCCGAGAACGTTCCCTTCTTAAGTTTCCACGACTATGAAGAGGCTCTTCTTGAAAACGTTGACATGAGAGAACTGGAGCCTTCCTGTTTTACCCAGGAGCAGATCACAGAGAAAATCAGGGATGAATCAGGCAGCCAGAGGTGGTATCCTGTCCAGGAGCCCGAATGGAGAAGAATTGAGCTTTTCACCAAGGATGATTTTGAGCTATTCCTCCATCTTACTCCAGAGCAAAAAGACGTTCTGGGCTCTTCCCTGCCGCTCCTTGTTTCCGGGACCGCAGGAAGCGGGAAAACGACCTTATCCGTTTATTATCTGCTGAACATTCAGTTAAACAAGCAGAAAAAGATCTTCATTACCTACAACCGGTATCTTAAAAATTTTGCCTTGAGGCTTTATCAGGGGCTATTGAATGAGACAGAGTGGAGGGATGAAGTTGTCCCCCCTGATTTTTATGTCTTCAAGGAATTCAATCTTGAGATAGCCGCTAAGCACGGGAAAATTTTTCTGCCGGAGAAAGAGGTTGATTTCAACCGTTTCAGCCAGATGTTTGCCGCCCATTCCATGCACGATAAATTCAACTCGGCTCTTGTCTGGGAGGAGATTCGGTCCATCATAAAAGGGGCTCTTCCCCAGGTCAATAGGTCTATCCTGGAGAAAGCCAGCTGTGCGCTCAGAAAGGGTGAAGTCGATCCAGGCTTAGCGAGGAAACTTCAACAGCAATTTATCCTTTATTCCAAGCTGGAGTCTTTAAGAGCCGTGGACCGATTCGTCTCCAAATACTTAAAGACGGACATTTCCACCTTTTCCACCCAGGTTGAAAAGTATCTATGGGACGAGAGCTATAGGGATCGCGTTTTATCGATCATGGACAGGACACTGGATGAGTTAGAGAAACACAGGGAGGCTGTCGATAAAAAATATCTCTCCTTTCTTGAATACGAGCTTTTGGGCAAGAAGAAGGCTCCCAATTTTCAATTTAACCGTAAAGAAATTTATCACATCTTCGAGTGGTATCAGGACAGGCTCGAGCGCGACCATATGTGGGATGAACTGGATCTCAGCAGGGAAGTCCTCAAAACTTATGCCGAGAAAGACCTCGAGGATGACATCTATGATGTTCTCGCCTGCGATGAGGTTCAGGACTTCACTGACATCCAGGTCAGCCTGATGTTCGACATGGTCAAGGATCCCCGTCATGTTTTCTTGGCCGGCGACACGAAGCAGACAATAAATCCCAGCGGGTTCCGCTGGGAAGAGGTCAAAAGACACTTCTACGAGAGGGGGCTTTTGGTTCCGGAGTTAAGGTCTCTAACTCTTAACTTCAGAAGCTCGGGGAGCATCGTCGAATTGGCCAATGTCTTGCTTGAGTTGAAGGAAAAATACCTGGGGGTAAAAGCCGAGGAACTCAAGGAAGATTGGAAATATAAAGGAAGGCCGGTGGCCGTTGTCTCCGGAATCGGCGAGAAGGAGATGCTGGAGATCATCGGAGTCGCAGGAGCAAAAAGAACTCTGCTCGTGCGCAACGAAACAGAAAAAGAAAGATTGAAGAAAATCCTTGAAACAGAGCTTGTGTTCACCATGACAGAGGCCAAAGGACTTGAGTTTGATACCGTTGTCCTCTGGAAATTCTGCGATGACCAGCTGGTGAAGGATGTGTGGAAGGTTATCGCGGATGTAAGCCGGAGGGCTGTCCATGAAGCAAAGATCAGGCATGAAATCAATCTCTTATATGTGGGAATCACCAGGTCGAGAAAAGACCTGATCATCTACGACGGAGAGCGGCCTTCTTTTATCTGGGAAAATCAGCAGCTCGGAAGTCACGTATTTATCACCGATGACAGGAATTATTTGGAAGGCATCTGGAATGTGCTCTCCACTCCTGAGGAATGGACAGAACAGGGCCGCTATTTCTTCGAGAGGGAATACTACAGAGCAGCGATGGAGTGTTTTAAAAACGGAGGTGACCCTGAGCTCTTATCCAAAGCATCAGCTTATTATTATGAGAAGGCCGGAAAATATCTTGATGCCGCCTTCCATTTCGAGAAAATCGGAGAGAGCAGCAGGGCGGCTGAGAATTATGAAAGAGCCGGAGAATTCAGGAAGGCTTTATCGCTATGGGAGGAGTTAAAAAACGAGGGAAGAAAAGCCAAATGCCAGATCGAGGTTTATAAACAGGAAGGGAGATATCGAGAGGCCGCCCACCTTTATTTAGAAAAAAGGGATTATCAGGAGGCTGTTGAGTTTTTCAAGAAATGCTCTGATTATCGAATGGTCGCTGAAATCTACCTGAAGAGATTGAAGAAGGTCAAAGAGGCGGCGAGTTTCTTTGAGTTGGCTCACGATTTTGAAAAATCAGCAGACCTATATAATCGCCTGAGGTCTTACGATAAAGCGGCCGAGCTTTTCTGCCGAGGAGGAAACCATCTCAAAGCCGAAGCTCTGTGGAAAAAGGCGAAAAATAAAAAGCGCCTCCTCGATTTATACGAAAAAACCGGCCAGGTGGAGAAATCCCTAATCCTTTATGAAAAAGAGAATAACTTTGAAAAAGCGATAAAATGCCTTAAAGCCGTTAAAGATAAATCTTCCCTTGGCGGAGAAGCCGAAAAACTGTTCTACAAGAGAAAATTTTTCCAAGCCTTGGTGAGATATATCGCCCTGGAGGACCACCTCAAGACAGCCGAGTGCTATCTGATTCTCAAGAACTACGAAGAGGCAATAAAATATTTTAAGCTGGCAGGCGATTTTTATTCTGCTGGCAATATATGCTGTAAAGTTAAAGACTACAAGAATGCGCTCGAAAGCTACCTCCATTCCGAAGAGGACAAAAAGAATAATTATTCTCAGGCAAAGAGGTTGATCCGGCTTATCCCCGATGACCAATGGATTTATAAGCGAGCTCAGGAATTTTTCAGCAAGGGGAGATACCAGCAGGCCGCGGTTTTATTCTCGGCTTTTATTGACGCTTATCCTGAACTCGGGACCTGTTATGCTTTGACGGGGGATACAGAAAAAGCGCTTCAAGCATGGAAGAAAGCCCGGGGGGCCAAGCAGTATGAGCGGATTGCAGAAGCGTGCCTCTCCTGGAATATTATTAATGCGGGCGCAAAATTCTTTTTAAGTCACCAGCAGAAAGTGCTGTCTGATTGGAAATGGTCTTCTTCTCTGAATTTGAAAAGGAGCAGCTTAATCAAGCTTATCGCCATTTATTGTGCTGCAAGCCAAAACACCGATGAAATGCGCATCTGGTCAAACTTTCTAAGCTCTCTCGATTTTGAATATGAAATGTGGGAAAAGGTTCTCGACTATTCAGAGAGAGCGGGTGATTACAATTTCCTCCTTGAATATTTCCGCCGGCTCAAACTCTTAGCGAAGGGACAATTCAATGATGTTATTAATCGATTCCGGAAGGATATCCCTGAGCTGCTGACATCTCAGAGCTGGGAAAAGTTAGCCCTGAGGTACTTCATTCTTGATCGCCGCGATGACCTGAACAGAATTATTCCTGAAATAGAAATCAACGGACGCAATTACTTGTTTTACCTCATCGGAGAGAAAGAACATTTCGATAAAGCGCTGGCCTGGTGTCTGGAGAACAATCTTTTGGGTGAAGCCAGCGAATACCTTCCGCTGATGCGAATCGGAGAAAGAGCGGCAGTGGTCTACGAAAAAGCCGGGAATCTAGGCAAAGCTGCTGATTATTATCTTTACGCCGGCCAATTCAAAAAATCCGCATTGCTTTACGAGGAATTAAAAAGATTTTCCATGGCCGGTGATGCCTATTATAAGGGAGGCGATTTTAAGAATGCCTTAAGGATGTATGAAAAGCAGACTCCTCCAAACAGGAAGAAAATTGCAAAGGTATACGAGCGGTTGGAAGATTTCAAAAGAGCCCTTGAAATCTGGAAAGTGGTGGGAGATAGAAGGTCAGTTGAAAGATGCTTGAAGAAATTAGATAGAGCAAAACAAGGGGAGCTTCGCTTTTCTCCATCAGCTAAAACCGAATGAAATTCTCATAATATATCCTCGAACGGTTTCCAGGTCCATGCCCGCCCTCTTAAGCCTCGATTTTATTTAGTAATTTTTTTTCAATGTAGCTTTTTGATAATAGTGTAACGATATAGTTGTTAAGAGAAATAGGTTCATCTTCATCTGTTCAATTAGCTTTTATCCAGATGGTTCATTTAATTGGCACCATATATGGAACCAATTGTCAATAATCAAGTTGAATTACATAAAGATGATGATTATATTTCTGCACCGCGGAAGAAGAATAACGCCACCGGGAAGATAATATTCTCAAATTGCACCCCTTATTGACCTGACTATTTTTGCCACTAATGAAAAATAGTCTTGACTATTTTTCATTAACATGAATAATAGTCAACATGGAAGAACGAAAAATCTATCATAAGGTCTGGGATGAGCTCGTCCAAGAAAAAAGCATGGTTTTTATGGTTGGCCCCCGTCAGGCAGGCAAGACAACTCTTGCTCAAATCATTTCGAGGTCATTTACCAACAATTTGTATTTCAACTGGGATATTCCCGGCCACAGAGCAAAACTCTTTGCCAATCCTAATTTTTTTGAGGATGTCACCCGAAAGGATGCCTCAAAACCCCTAATTATCCTTGATGAAATCCACAAGTTCAAAGACTGGAAGAATTACTTGAAAGGAGCTTATGACCAGTTTCACGACCGATATCAATTCCTTATTTCAGGAAGTGGGAGGCTTGATGTCTACCAAAAAGGAGGAGACTCTCTGGCGGGACGCTATTACCTATTTCATCTCTGGCCCTTTACTATTGCGGAGCTTGGACAAAGAAATCTCAATATCGAAGAGTTTCTCCAAAATCCTTTGGAAATCCGAATTGCTAAGAGTGAGGAACTTAGAGAAAAGTGGAACAGGTTATCAGGATTAAGTGGTTTCCCGGAGCCGTTTCTCATCAACAAGCTGGCGTCCTATCGCCGATGGTCGAACACTTATTCCAATCAGTTAATCCGGGAGGATATCAGGGACTTGACGGCAGTTAAATCTATCAAGGAGATGGAGACTCTTTACTACCTCTTGCCTTCAAAGGTGGGAAGTCCTCTCTCTATTCCATCCCTTGCCTCAGACCTTCGGGTGACCTATAACTCCATCCGGAATTGGCTGTCCGTGTTTGAGTTGTTCTTTTTGGTGTTCAGTGTCTATCCCTGGACAAAAAAAATCTCCAGGGCGATTCAGAAGGAACGTAAGGTTTATCTCTGGGACACCCCACGAGTGGAAGACGAATCCAGTCGATTCGAAAATATGGTGGCAGCCGAGCTCTGGCGGGGAATCACACAGTGGAATGATATTGGATTTGGAAAATTCTCCTTGCATTTCATCAGGAACAAAGAGATGCAGGAAGTAGACTTTCTGATAGCCAACGAAGGAAGGCCTTTTTTGCTTGTAGAGGCAAAAATCTCAGAAACAAAGCCGTCGCCCGCCTTGAAGAAGTTTCAAACAGCTTTGCAGATCCCCGCAGTTCAGCTCCTCTTGGAACACGAAGGCTATAAATTGATCTCTAATAACGGCCAAAACATTCTCATTGCGCCGGCCTATCAATGGCTCAGTCAATTGCCGTGATGGTTCGTTGTTTATCCTTCTTATAATCTGATAAAATTCAGGAAAATTCTTATTCTACTGAAAAAAGGAGGGAGCCGGCTTCCACAGAGTCCCCGGCCTTGGGAATGATTTTTGTCACCGTCCCTGACTGAGGAGACTTGATCTCGTTCTGCATCTTCATCGCCTCTAAAACCAAAACAGCCTGGCCTTCC
>Ga0172365_10003431_pt1 | contig 11803 bp, 7 predicted proteins | sample LakKivSesite48cm_FD_114535 | JGI IMG/M metagenome (GOLD analysis project Ga0172365, IMG submission 114535) | Sediment microbial communities from Lake Kivu, Rwanda - Sediment site 48cm | ecosystem: Environmental > Aquatic > Freshwater > Lake > Sediment | place: Rwanda: Western Province, Lake Kivu...
AAGGGAAAGCTCAGCAACTATTTCAACTGGTATATCAATTATGTCCCTAAATAAACCACACATTTTTGACTAATATGCCCATTGCGAGGAGCCCTTCCGCGGAAGGGCGACGCGGCAATCTCAATAAACCCTACAAGCTCTATCAACTCTACGAACTCTACGAACTCTACGAACTCTACGAACTCCTCTGTCTCTACTGCGTCTCCAGTCTCCATCAACTCTATGAACTCCACAAACTCCACAAACTCTACGAACTCCTCTTGTCTCCATGAATCTCTATCAGTCTCCAGTTTCTCCAAACTCAACAAACCCGGCCTGTCTCCATTGTGTCTCCATTCTCTACGAACTCAACAAACTCTATGAACTCTATAAACTCCACAAACTCTATGAACTCAACAAACCCGACCGAAGGCAAAGCAAGATAACCCGTCAAAGCCTTTTAGGCCATACACAAATCTGCGACACCTATGCCTCGCAACTAAGCGCAGGCAGATTCTCGCTACGTCATCCCCCTGGGCACTGTTCAGGGGTATCCGCAGTTGAATTTTGCCGCGGTTGCTCTGTGGCCGCAACATCTAGGGCTATGGTGACGCACTGCGGCGCAGCCCATTGCTTATGTCTACTCGCGGATGTATCATACATGGGGGAACTACTCCAATGGACGCGCTACAACCCAACCCCGAAAGCAACCGGCAAGGCTCGCCCGAAGAGGAATTTGCGGACTGGGAGGTCATTAACAACCGTGGCCGCTCCGCGGCAGATTGGCTACGGCGCCATTTATCGTCTTGTGACGGCCTCAGCATCTGCGTTGCGTACATAAGTCCAAGCGGTTTTGAAAGCGTTGGGCACGAGCTAGACGACATCCTCAACAATGGAGCGCCGCTATCAATAGTCATCTCGGAGGAAACTACGAGATCTGACGGTGAGTTCCTGCTTCGGCTTGCTCAGAAACACCCCGGAATCCACGCCAGAGTGTATCCTACGGAGGTCGCTTTCATGCACAGCAAGGTGTACCTCTTAAGGGAAAAGGATAGAGTTCACGTCTTAGTGGGGTCGTCAAACTTGACTCGCGGAGGGCTTGAGACCAACATCGAATCCAATCTTGCAGGAAGCTTTGCTTCGGATCATCCGATAGTGCGGCAGTGGCACGAGGATTTTGGTATAATCTGGTCACGGGCAATAGCCCTGGAGAGCGCCATTGATCGTTTGCGCGAACCCCTTCCTGCCGGGAAGGGTATAAACATGGAGATGCCAAAAGGCTCGTCGGAGCATCCCTTGCCAGTTGGCACCAACGTGGTTGTCCACGGGGAACGGGGTAAAGTGCTGGCGGTGGAACCCATTGGCACAGGTCGTTTCCGTTACGAGATTCTGCTTGAACCCTCTGGTCGCGCACAGAAGTGGGTGACGCCTCCCACTGAAATTCGCCCTTGGCTTGGCCCCCTGGACGTCGCGCTGTCGCAAGAGTTCTCGTCTCCGCTGGAGTACGACCTTCGTACTGAGGCGCTTCGGCTTTCTCTGGCTTACGAACACGACCGCATGGTAAGCCTGTCGAGTTCCCGGGTGAACCTTGAGCCTTATCAAGTTGAGGCCGTGCATCGCGTGGTTAATTCCTTTCCCCATCGGTTCCTCATTGCCGATGATACCGGCTTGGGGAAGACGATAGAGGCTGGAATGATCCTTGACGAACTCGTTGCCCGAGGGCGGGCCGAGCGAGTCCTTGTGCTGGCCCCAGTCGGAGTATGCAGAAACTGGAAACGGGAGCTCAAGGAATGCTTCGGACGAGACTATATTCTCTACGATGGCGCATATTTGAGGCAGCTAATGGAGAAGTTGCCACCAGAACAAAATCCCTGGGACCGTCACACCAAGGTCATTGCCTCCCTGGACCTGGTCAAAAGAGACGAAATACGTGCTCAGCTAGAGCGATCAGGATGTCGCTGGGATACCATTATCTTTGATGAAGCTCATAAACTCTCTTCCAGGCGCTACGGCTCTAAGATTGAGGAAACGCAACGTTACCGGCTGGGCCGTGCCCTTGCTGAGCGTTGTGACTCGCTCCTGTTTCTCACGGCCACTCCCCATAATGGGGATCGCTATGCCTTCAACGCTCTGCTGTCTCTCCTCGACGAGTTTGCTTTCCCGGAGCCAGAGCTTCTGGATCCCACACATGTAGGTCAGATAACCATCCGGCGCGTGAAGAAGGAGATATTTGACGAGCATGGCAAGCCTGTCTTTGTAGACAGAGACGTAAAGACTTGGCCGGTTCGATACACTGCACAAGAGGTTGGACTTTACGATGCAGTCACCGAATACGTGATTGAGGGCTTCAACCTGGCAAAAAGCCAGGGGAAGGAAGGCCGCGCCATCGGGTTTGTCATGGTGCTATTCCAAAAGCGTATGGTATCCAGCATCCAGGCCATTCGCCTTTCCCTGCGCAGAAGGCTGACGGCCCTCAAGGAGCAGCTTAGCAATCTGACCGAAGCGACGACGGTTACCACTCTAGGCCCCGAGGAGCAGCGGAACCTGAAGGACTATGAGGAAGACCCGGATAGCCTCGACGACCGCGAGCGCTTGGACCTGGAACGCAAGCTAGAGACCTTTGTCCCTAAGCTCGACAGGAAGCTGATTGAGAAGGAAATAGCCCAGCTAAAGGCGTTAACCGAGTTAGCCGAAACAGTGCAAGTTGATTCCAAGAAGGACGAGCTCCTGGCATTCCTAAGAGGCATCCTCAACAAGGACCCTAGAGAGAAGGTCCTTGTGTTTACGGAATACAGGGATACCCTTGAATACTTGGAGCGAGAGATCTCCCAAAGCGAGCTATTCAAGCAGAACGGCTGGAAGACTTGTAGAATACACGGCGGTATGGACCAAGATGAGCGTGAAGAAGCGCAGCGCATGTTCGACCAGCCCGAGACCAAGGTAATGGTAGCTACAGACGCGGCCGGTGAGGGGATAAATCTTCACTGGAGCTGTCACATAATGGTGAATTACGAACTCCCTTGGAATCCCAACCGCATTGAGCAGCGCATCGGGCGGCTCCACCGCTATGGGCAGAAACGCGAGGTTAAGGTGTACAACCTCTTCGTGACCAACACTAGGGAGGACCAGATTCTCGAACGGCTCCTCGAAAAGCTCGTTCAGATAGGGCGAGACATGCCGGGTGATGTTTACGATATCTTGGGCGCACTGCTGGACGAGGTGAACATCACGGAGCTGGTAATGACCGCCCTTACGGAACGAGAGGCGCCGGAGGTCACAGCGGAGCGGGCCGCTCGGGCCGCTGAGGAACGAGTGAGAATGCTCAATCGCATTGACAAGGAATTGTTCCAGGACATACGCAGATATGACCACGAAAGGGCGTTCCGTCTCCTCGACAAAGTCAAGGCGACTTCTGCGACGAGCCAGGATATCGCTCGTCTCGCCGAGACCTTCCTGCGGAGCCACGGGGCACGAATCCTCAAAACTAAGAAGGCGGGCGTAATTCAGGCACGCGACATCCCTCAGGCAATCCGTCGAGAGGGGGTATTGACTGCCTACGAGAGCGTTACCTTTGACCGAGATGTTGCTCGCCAATACCGCCCCGACGAGGTTCAACTCGTCGCTTTCGGGCATCCGCTATTTGATTCCATTGTGAATTACTGCACCCAAGCTGGTTCAGGCTTCAATGGCGTTGCCACGGCCAAGGTCGTTGAGAACAAGGAGCGCAAAGGAGAGGCAGGGGTAGCTCTCAATTTCAGGTTAAGGTGCACGGACGGCAGAGGTGCTGTTGCCCACGAAGAGCTGTGCTCCGTGTATGTAAGTGAGTCGGGAGTGGTGGACGCTGCTCTGCCTCCACTCCTTCCTCGGCTTAATACGGGAGACCTTAAGGCGCCGGCACTGAGCAAGGCGCATGAGAGGGTCCTTTCTCGGCTTCAACAGCTCCATACGGCGGCTTGGGAATCGGTTGTGAATCGCAGCAGAGAGCTTGAAAACGATGTTCAGAATCGTCGTGTGACATCCGTTGAGGCTATGAAACAGGACCTTGATCGGTATGCCTCCTCCCGGGAGACCAAGATACGAATGCAGCGAGCAACTGTCGAAGAGCGGCTGCGGCAGTACAAGCAGCAACCTCAGCTGCTACCGTCTGGTCAGGATATTCGCATTCTTGGTGAAGAGGCGCGCCTGCGAGACCTCGACCAGGAGATCGAGCAGTTACGCAGGAGAGTTGCCTCGAGAGGGGAGGAACTGGGAAACATGGAAATCGTCGTGGCCGAGCGACCGGAACTGGTCTCTTTAGCGCTAACAGAGTTCCTCAAGTAGGTGGAGTGTGGCCCAACCGTATAACAATAAGTCCTTGTTCAGCGACTACTACTTGGAAGAGTTGGTAACTGAGGACTCCCATTGGCAAACTCTGAAGAACGCAGCATGGGAGTATCGCCAGCGAATTGCCAATATCATAGATAAGGCCTCACCCGGCATCAATGGAGACACTCCTGAAGCAGAAGTCGAACGGCGTTTCATCCGGCCCATACTCGATGTTCTCGGACACGTCTACTTCGTCAACCCCTCTGTGCCATCCCCGGAAGGCGTCAGACGCCCCGACTATGCCTTTTTCGATTCGACTGAAGCCCTGCGGGAGGCAGAGACTCACAAGGGGCAGTTGGAGTTCTTCAAAACCGCTCTCGCAGTGGGAGACGCCAAGGCCTGGGACCGCGCCCTAGATAAGCGTATCAAAGGCCCAGGCGACCCCTTTACCAACCACAATCCCAGCTATCAGATTGACTTCTATCTGCGGGCTACCGACAGGCGGTGGGGACTGCTCACCAACGGCCACTACTGGCGCGTGTATCATCGGGATCTCAGCTACCGTCTTGACGTTTATTATGAGGTAGACCTCCTCCACCTAGCTACCCTCGACGAAGAGTCGTTCCTTTACTTTCCTGCTTTCTTCCACAGGGAGGCGTTTCGGGCCGACAACACGGGAGAGTCCTTTCTCGACCGAGCCTATCGAGCCAGCACCGAGTACGCGACGAAGGTCAGCGAGGAACTCAAGGGCAACATCTACGAAGCCCTCCGGCTTCTTGCCGAGGGTCTACTCTCTTTCCCTGGGAATAATCTCAAAGCTGAGGACTTAGATCTTATCAGAGAGAATGCCTTCATCCTTATCTACCGCCTTCTTTTCGTCCTCTACGCGGAGGCCAGGGAGATTCTGCCCGTAACCAACCCCACTTACTGGGGCACCTATAGCCTGAGAGCGCTCACGCATGAGATTGCGGACAAACAGCCCTTCGAGGCAACCCTCCATCCCACGGCAACAAACTATTGGTCTCGGCTGCGGGAGCTATTCAAGCTTATCAATAACGGGGACGACTTCTTGCAGATCCCGCCGTACAATGGGCGGTTGTTCGACGACCAGAGGGCGCATCGGTGTTTGGCTGTCTGGAGGATAGGGGACCGCTATCTAGCAGAGGCCATTGACCAGCTGGCCAGAGCCAAGGCCGCCGGACGTACCGGTCGAGGTTTTGTCAGCTACCGCGACTTAAGTGTACGAGAGCTGGGCTCCATCTACGAGGGGCTTCTGGAGCACCATCCCCGCTATGCCGCCCAGGATATGGCGGTGGTGAAAGATGACAAACGCGAGAAGTTTGTTCCCCTTGCAGAGATGGGTGACCGCAGGGCACTTAGTACCTACCCAGCCAGATCCGTTTACTTGGAAACAGACAAGGGTGAGCGCAAAGCAACCGGCTCGTACTACACGCCCGACTACATTGTTAAATACATAGTTAGTAATACCGTGGGCCCCTTGCTGCAGGAAGCCAAGAAGTCTGGCGGCAATCTTATTGACGCTATCCTTTCCGTCAAGGTACTTGACGCTGCGATGGGGTCGGGGCATTTTTTGGTAGAGGCCACCGATTATCTAGCTCGAGGCCTGGTTGAAGCCTTGGGCGCAGACCCGCGGGAAACGGATGAAGATGAGATACGCTGGGCCCGTCGCGAGGTAGTGGAGCGCTGCATTTACGGCGTCGACCTCAATCCCCTGGCCGTTGATCTGGCTAAACTCTCACTCTGGCTTTCTACCGTCTCGTTGGATAAGCCGTTGAACTTCCTTGACCATCACCTCCGCTGCGGCAACTCCCTCATCGGGGCCCAACTGAAGGGTCTGGGGGCTCTTCCGGGCAAGGCTCCGAAGATGAAGACGATAGGCAAGAAGGCGTTGAGAGTCAAATCCTATTCCATGTGGGAGGGTTGGTTCACCCAGAATGTGGCCACGGCTGTGGATAACTACTTCCGCATCGCCGCCATATCCTCCGACAGACTCCAGGACATCCGTGAGAAAGAGCAGTTTTACAGCATCGCCCGCGACATCCTGAAACGGTACAACCAGGTGGCCCACATCTGGACGAGCACGTATTTCGGGAACGACGTGACCCCTCAGGATTATGATAATCTCCTCACCAACATCCGCGCCACCGAACCCGAGTGGGGGGAGATGGAGAAGAAGCCTTGGTTTACTGAAGGCGCTGAAGCTGGTGAAGAGCGCCGATTCTTCCACTGGGAGTTGGAGTTTCCCGAGGTCTTCTTCGATAGGAACGGGCAGAGCCTCCGGAAGCCGGGATTTGATGTGGTAGTCGGGAATCCGCCGTATGGAAAAGAGTCGGTGCGGCCTACGAGGGACTACATAAATGCGACCTACGATGAGATCGTGGGCGAATCGGACGCTTATCCTACCTTTATGGCGAAAATACACGCACTTTGTAAGTTCGGAGGTCGACTTAGTCTCATAGTGCCGGACACTTGGCTGACCTTGCACAACACAACCAAGGTCAGAGAACGGTACCTCACTCAAAGCACACTAGAGACACTCGTCAGGTTGAACGAGACTGTATTTTCCGACCCCATGGTTGACCCCATGATATTTGTAGCCGAAAAGTCGGAGACTGCAGTCAGAGAAACCGAAGTAATCCTTTTGCCGAAGGCGAGGGGACTCGAATCTTACTTTCGCCTTGGGTTGCCCGTCGAAGAAAAAGTGAACCAATCAACGTGGCTGGAGACAACAAGGTATACCATCAATTTGGGTGGCAGGATGTCGGAAGCCGGGATCCTTTCCAAGATCAGGGATAATCCGAAATTTGATGAGCTCCTCGACTTTAGAGCCGGGTGCAAGCCCTACGAAGTGGGAAAGGGCACGCCACCGCAGACCGAGCATGATGTGCACAACGCAGTATACACTTCGTTCAAACAAGAATCGCCCGATTGGGTTCCTCTACTGCGTGGTGATGATATCTGTCGCTACGCCGTAGAGATCGAGAAACCTGAGTGGATAAGCTACGGTCCCTGGCTTGCGGCGCCGAGGGAATATGCGATATTTTCTTCGCCCCGAATATTGATACAATCGCTCAGAAACCCGGCAATCAAGGACAGGCTGATTGCCACATTTAGCGACGAGGTATTTATCACCAGAATAAACGTCTACAGCCTCTTGCCGAAGGACGCGAGATTGAGCCTGTTCTATGCCCTTGCTGTGGTCAACTCTCGACTTTTGAACTGGTCACTTGTAAGACTATACGGTCTGCACACTTACGTTATCACCGGTCTTGAGCAACTTCCCATTCGCCGGATCAATTTCACCACCCCGTCAGCACAGCGCAGGCAGCTGGCAGGGGATGGAAAGAAATTCTATATGCAATATCTCCGGAACAAGAACCGGGACAGGATTATGTCGTTCGTATGCGAGCGTCTCCCCAAGAACCCTAACGGCGCTCCACACAGAGGGCATGAGCAATCGGACGTGGTTCATGACCTACTTGCCTTCCTAGCTGCCGAGATGACCCGCCTCAACAATGAGAAACAAGCTGAAGCGAAGGGATTCCTGAGTTGGCTGGAGGACTATCTGGGCGTGAGGGTTCAGGCCCTGAAGAACAAGACCAAGATCAGAGAGTACTACAAGACTGAGGTGGCGTGGGAAGGTTTCTTGGGCGCTCTGGAACAAAACCACAGGACGATACGACTCGCCAAGGGAGTAGACATCGCGCGGCGCGAACCACAGGAAACCGTCCGGAGTGAATTCGATGCATCGTTGGCCAAGCTAACACCGATCCTTGAGACAATTGAGATGACGGACAGACTTATCGACCAGATGGTCTACGCGCTCTACGGGTTGACGCCGGAGGAAATCGCTGTGGTGGAGGGGAGAGCCTGATCAAATGAACCGATTGGATATGAGGACCGATCTGAAAATAAATCCAGGGGTTTTGCGATGGGCGCGTGAGGAATCCGGCTACTCTGTTGCTGAGATGGCCAGCAGAGCCCATGTTGATCAAGATACCTATATGGCCTGGGAGACCACCGGAACAGGACTCGACCTTAACGACTTGGTCGATCTATCTAGGGTGTGCAAAAGGCAAATAGCTTTCTTCTTTCTTCCCGGTGTTCCACCGAGAACGAGGAAGCCGACCGATTTTAGAAACCTTGAGCCTGCACTGGCCAGGCTTTCGGATACTACCCTCCTAGCCATGAGGCGTACCGTTCGTTTTCAGGATTTTCTTCTCCAGCTTCGTGGTGCCGAGTACTATCGAAACAAGTATTCCTGGCTCGGAGGTTACAGGGAATCCTTCGTAAGACAACTGGATTCTGAAGAAAGCATTAACCGGATGAGAAACATCCTTGGCTACCCGATTGAAGAGCAAATTGCAGCTGCTGATGCTGATGGTTCATACAAAAGATGGCGAAGCAGCGTTGAGCACAACCTCGGCGTCCACGTGTTCCAGTTCGGCATGCCGAAAACCGAAGCTCAGGGGTTTTCCTACTCCGATTCGTTGCCCTACTGTGTTGCCATCAATAATGCCTATCCAGCCACCTCGCGGGCCTTCACCTTGTTCCACGAATTAGCCCACGTTGTGAAAAGCCAATCTGGTTTGTGCAAGCCGGACGACACCGTGCCGAAGCGGGGCGAGATCACCGGAGAATTTGAGTGTAACTCTTTCGCAGGGGCTCTCCTTGTCCCCGCAGAAGAAGTTGCTCCGGCGCGAGACAAAGAGACCATATTCAAATGTGCCACCCGGCTCAAGGTCAGCAGCGAGGTCTATCTGCGTAGGCTCCTTGCTCTTGGCCTCGTCTCCGAAAACGAATTCTTTCCGCTCCTCGATGAAATTCGTAAATCGGTTTTGCCTACGAGGCCGCACTATGCGGGGTCTCCGATTAGCAAGAGCATCAATTCGCGAGGTGAGGCCCTGTTCACCTCGACTCTCGATGCAGTGAACCAGAGAAAGGTCCCATACTCCCTAGCGTCCGATATACTCGGCCTGAAAATAAACTACCTCTCCGGCTTGTAGAGATGAAGCAGGACACCGTCTTTTGTTTTGACACGTCTGCCTTCGTCGACATTCATAGGTATCTCGTAAGGCTCATCCCGCAGCTCTACCCACAGCTGGACAGGCTCTTCAACAGCGGCCGACTAATCTCGCATAAGCGTGTCTTTGAGGAAATCACGACGCGCTCGAAAAGACCCGATTCCCTTACGAGATGGATCCGACCTAAAGAGGCGCTTTTCGAAGACATTTCACCCCAGCAAGCACTTCTAGTTTCAGAAATTCTGCAGAAATTCCCTACACTTATACACTACAACAAAGAAAAGGATGATGCCGATCCATGGTTAATCGCGATGGTACTGGAGCGAAGGTCTGCGCCAGACCTCTTTTCGGGTCTCCAGGACTTCGCTATAGTGAGTACAGAGAGTGCCCTCACTCCAAACCGACTGCCAGATGTGTGCAACCATTACTCTATCAAGCATTTTGATCTGCCTGACTTCTTCAAAGCGAACGGATGGAGTGTAGATCTCCGAACGACAAACCCGTAGTCCCGAATCCCAGGGCACCGAGCCTCCCAAGATTACGGATGGGGTTGCTCCAAACCAGGTAGTGTTTCTCAAAGAATCACATACACGCGGGAAGGGAATGAGCATACGCAAGAGAGCAAGATCATCGAATCGGCAAGGCCGGTCTACAGAGAGCACTGGCGGGCCACATCAGACAAGAGCACAACAGATAGACAGGCAACAAAGGTTACAGAAGCTTGGCAGCAAGATGTAGCTTCCGGTGACATAGAGCGCGAGGTGTCTATCGGACAGGGGCTGAACGAGAAGATAGACCTCATCGACCACTCCGTCAGGGTAGCATATGAAATGAAGGTCTCTGGCAAGAATGCAGACCACGAGTTCTACAAAGACATTTTTAAGGTGCTCATTTACAATCAGCACCGTGCCAAGAAACTAAAGGGCCTGGTGTTCATTACCGAGCAGGATGGCGCAGCTAAGCTGAACAAGAGATTAGGCAAAGCCGTGCAGGAACTACTTGCCCGGCGCAAACTGGACATTACTGTGAAGGGAATCTAAGGAATTCTGGGGACGCCATACCACTCAGGCCTGCCACAACTCACGCATCACATCTCCCCCAGATCCCCCGTCGACGTGGTTCAGCCATTTGGCGAGTAGCAGGCTACGGCTGACGACTCGGCTCGTTGTTCGATCTTCAGAAACTGTGTATAATGAGAGCGTAGGAGCGTGTCTCGGCGATGGGTGGGTCAGAAGGTGTGCCCGAAAAGCTCGATCTAGTCATTCCAATCTATCTTGACGTAAACGCGCTGCTGGATCTCTTAGCTTCCGCCGAGAATGGTTTTTCCGTAGTGGAAAAGGTAACCAGTCGGAGTGTCACTGCAGATGCGAAGGAGGGTTCCGTCGGAGGGGAATTTGGCATCGCTAACATATTCAATCTATTCAAGATAGGTGTCGAAGGTTCCCTGGGCAAGAAACAACTCGCGGGAAGCGGTACGGAGCATAGCCTGGAACGGTATCACACCTACGGATCTCTTCTGTACCGACTTCGCTCGGCCCTGATCGAAATGAACTTGCTTGAGCCGTTCGCACGAGGTCCGCACGACTGGACGAAGGTCAGGGCCTCCGACTTTGTTGAAGTCCAAGGAATATTCCGCCCGAATCCTCTGACGGACTCCTTTTCTACGATAGAGCGGGTGATGGACTTTGCCCTTCTTACCGGTCCGGGTCAGCCGACAGGGCCCGCGCCTTCCAAGAGCGAGCGGAAGCAAGCGAACAAGCAGACACAGGAACTTGGGAACACGCGCAAGCTCATTTCGGGCATTCGTTCTAGCCTTGAGCAAGTGGGCGTTCGTATCTTCATAGTCGATTTGGCTGACAGTTCAGGATACAAAGCGGTGGTTCCTCTATTCAGCGAGTATCTGAGAGACCGGTCGATGACGGAGCTCACTCGAGGAGAGTTTCGCTTACTTGGAAAAATCTCTCGCAACATCTCCATTAAGGGAGAGGCCGTCGATCTACTACGAGGTACGACATTCGGCGGGCTAAGCGATACGATCGTAACACAGATGCTCGATGCCTTCAGTGAAGCGAAGGCAGGGGGCCTGAAGCTTCCGGAGGTCGAGACAAAAATCAGTGCGCCGGTTCTGCAGGTAGTCCCCATTGCCATCTATGTGTAGAACTTGGGCCGGATTCTGGGTACGGCATGCCAATCAGGCCCGCCGCAAATCAGGCATTGCCGAATGCCAAGTTGAAATCGGGGCAATGCCGCATTCACGCGCCCATTTCTCCAGTGTCTCTGCGGTATCTCCGCCGTATCTCTGATCCCCAGCCCCCCAACCCCTGGCCCCGAGCCCCTCGTCCCCAAACGCGCCATTTTGCCCTTGCTCGAATGACAGAGTTCATGTCAACCTCTGGTTAGAGCCTGGGGCGGAAATTCACAAGTCTGCTCGACCTGGCTATGCGTTCGGCCGATTGACTTTGGGTTCTGGTTAG
>Ga0172365_10003432_pt1 | contig 11802 bp, 9 predicted proteins | sample LakKivSesite48cm_FD_114535 | JGI IMG/M metagenome (GOLD analysis project Ga0172365, IMG submission 114535) | Sediment microbial communities from Lake Kivu, Rwanda - Sediment site 48cm | ecosystem: Environmental > Aquatic > Freshwater > Lake > Sediment | place: Rwanda: Western Province, Lake Kivu...
CCACGACTTTCTTGCTCATAATTTCGGCGAGCGTAAGCTTGCTCGAATGGGGCGCTTTCTTGATGTAGCGCAGAATATCATCGAGCCTGACAACACCAACAATTGTCTGATCGTTCGTGCTTCGCACTACCGGTGCCATCGACACCTCGAAGCTCAATATGTCTCGCGTAATTTTGTCCAAGCTTTCATCTGGTGTCGAAACGAGCCTCGGTGGTATCATCAGACCCGCAACTGTGACATTCGAACGAGTAGAGGTGATGCGCATTATTTGCTTCACATTTATCATGCCTGCGAGCTTACCATCTTTCACGGCAGGAAGAGTTCTTAGGCCGCTATCGCGCATGATGGAGCGGGCCTTCGTTATAAGGTCAGAAGGAGAAACAAAAATTGTGCAAGGTTGCATAACTTCGCTCACGCGGCCCCTCGCTAGCAGGTCGCTTGGCATGTCACCATCTACCCACCTAAGAAATCGCGACAGTTATCACAGACCCACATACCATTGACTTCGTAGAGGGATGAAGTTACTTCGCCGCAAACCTCGCAGACGCTTTCCTCTATCTCCTCGCTTGGGGGCGCCTCCGGGCGCGAGGGCAGAACCTCGATCAACTCCGGGGAAATCGCTGTGATATCGCTGGCTGTGATGATGCCGATCAGTTTTCCGTTTTCTACTACTGGCAAGCGCCTTATCTTGTTCTTGACCATAGTCCTAGCAGCATCAGTTATCTCTACATCTGGGTTTACCGTCAGCACTGGGCTTGACATCACTTTGCCAACTCGAATGGTGCTCGGCTTGGTATCCGCGGCGACCACTTTCATGAGGAGGTCCCTCTCAGTTAGGATTCCAACTGGTTTTTTTCCTTTTACCACGACGATGCTTCCCACGCCACGTTCGGCCATGACTCTAGCCGCTTGAGCCACTGTAGCGGTGACAGTAGTGGTGAGCACTTTTTCAGTCATCGCTTCCTTCACAGACACGTTTCTTTTCATCGAACTCAACCATTTTAATATTTGCAAAGCTTATTTAATCTTTCTTGATGACGGAGCAGTTTAATAACTTGATGCAAAAGCTTTTTTGGTGCTTGGTTGAACGTTGAAGATTGGAAAATTTCGGCTGCGGAGGCGGCAGCGAGACTTGTCAAACGAGGTATGGCAGTTGGTCTTGGTTCTGGATCCACAGTTGCTCATGTTGTAAAATGCCTAGCAAAACTGAAACCGGATGCTTCCTTCGTTCCTAGCTCTATCGCGACCCAGAGGCTGGTCAGCGAACTTGGATTAAAGCTTGCATCGCTCCACGAATACAGGAGGTTAGACTTGATGATAGACGGTGCAGACGAAGTGGACGCCGATTTCAACATGATAAAAGGCAGAGGGGGCTCTCACACGCGTGAAAAAATCGTCGTCGATGTTGCGAAGCGTGTCGTGATAGTGGTGGATCGAACTAAACTCGTCAATCGTTTGGGAGAAAAAATGCCAGTGCCCGTCGAGGTGTTGCCATTCGTATATAAAACGGCGATTCGCAAGTTGGCCGAGCTTGGCGGAAAACCCGTTCTACGAGTCACACCTACAAGTGCGCCGTTTGTCACAGATGATGGAAATTATATCATCGACGTTAAATTTCGAAGATTGGTCAAGCCGAAGGAGCTGGAGACCAATATCAACCACGTGCCGGGCGTCATCGAAAATGGTATATTCGTTGGTGTGGCCGATATCGTTCTGGTGGGTTACGAAGGTGGTTGCAAAATTCTGAAGTCTAAAAAGGATTTCGTAAACTTCACACGCACCATCAAGAAGAGTTGTTTATAAATTACTTTCGGCGACCTCTCCCTACACTAAAATAGCATAAATACTCATCAAAATTGTTCGTTGGGATCTTGTTGAAGGATGACATAATTACACTGCTCAATAGCTGGAATATAGAACATCGAATTGAACACAGCAAATTTGTTTTAAAAAGATCGAGATTGAGGGTTTGTCTCCCCGCCATAAATAAAGATCTTGCGTATCTTTTAGGATTTATTTGTGGGGATGGTTGTTTAGTGAAACCTCAGCCAAGAAAGAAAGGCGGTTATAGATTTAAAGTTTCAATACGTTTTTCTGGATCTAAGAAAGGAAAAGCACAAGCTAGGTATATCTGCGATATTATTCGAAAATATTTTAATTACGAGGCCAGAGTATTTATCAAAAAAAGAAAAGGTGGGAAAGATTGGTTGGATGTAGAAGTAAATAGCGTAGTAATTTACGCGTATTTTTATCACTTGGGCCTGCCAGTAGGAGAAAAATATGGGAAGCTTAATGTGCCATCAGCTGTGTTCACAGAAACCTTGTTTAAAAAATTCTTGCAGGGTCTAATAAATTCTGATGGGCATGTTAGAAGAGATCGCAGAATTGTGCTAGTCCAGAAGGATATAAATTTCCTGAATCAGGTGAGGAAGTTATGCTCGAAGTTTTTAAACATCAAATTCTCAGTTCCTCGACCAAACATCAAGAAAGTCGGAGATCGAACTTATACGTGGTATTACATCCTAACTTTAGGACCAGAAAAATTAGATAACTTTTTAGCAAAAAGCGTCGCTAGGTAAAATGAAGTAATTAAATTTGAAAAGGACATAACTCTATGTGCCGGGGTAGCTTAAACTGGTTAAAGCGACAGACTCATAGTCTTCGGATGGACCGTGAGTGCTGACACATAGGATGATGGGAAATCTGTAGAGCGCGGGTTCAAATCCCGCCCCCGGCACCATTATCTTTTTTGTGGCGACGCCTTCCACAGAGAGAATGCTACGAGAGAGATGACGGCGCACATGAGGTACGGAGCGATTGGGTCAAGATTGTCCGCGAGGTATCCGCCAGCAACTGGCAGTATCCCCCAGCCCAGCACGGACACGGCGTTGAAAATGCCGAGGACGTGAGCCGAAGTTTGGCCGCCGATTTTTGAGACGATGCTCATGACCGACGGATAGATGGCGCCCTCCGCGGCGGCGAGGAGCGAGATGGCGGCGGCAATTAAGAAATATCCTGTCACGAATGAGAGGGCGGTAGAGGCGATCGCAAGCGCGATGAGTCCAAAAGCTATGCTCGGTCTCGCGCCGAACCTGTCCGAAATGCCGCCAATCGGTATGAACAATATCACGCGGACCGCGGCGAAAAGCATCAAAAATAATCCTATTCCCAAGTCAGAAAAACCCAGCCGACTTGTATAGACTGGGAAAATCGTGAAGATGACCCCAACCACGCCAGAGTAGACGAGGCCGATGAGGCAGGCTGACCAGAGCTCCTTTGAAATGGCGCGCTTGAGCGTTACTTGAGGTTTTGGAAAAGAAGTGGTCGCGACTACGAGCGCGGCGACGAGTGCGGCAAGAGATCCCAACACGAAGAGTGATCTCGCTCCAATCACAGTGTAAAGACAACCTCCGAGGAATGGGCCGATCGCGAATCCGATCCCCCAGGATGTTCCATAGATGCCCATCGCCCGCCCGCGATTTGAAGGTTTTGAAAGGTCGGCGACAGCGGTTTGTGCGTTGACCCACAGCGGTGCTTCGGCTGCGCCTTGGAGCAGTCGGACGACGAGCAGCCACCACACCGCGCTGATCAATGGATATAGTGCTAAAGAAAAGGCGACGAGGAAGAATCCCGCCACGAGTGGAATTTTTCTGCCGTGTCGGTCAGCGAAGCGCCCGGTGAGAGGGGAGAAAAAGAAGTTGAATGCGACATACATTGCGCCAAGCAGCCCGATCGATGTATAGCTCGCTCCCAAGTCCCTTGCGTATAAAGGCAGAGCTAGGCCAGTGAGCCCCATCGCGAGCGAGACAATGAACGTGCTTGCTAACAATCGGCGCATGTTTGATGGTCGGTGCCGTATGCTAAAAATTTTACATTGTATGGTTTTGGCGTGTCACGGCTTCGCATAATCCTAAACAAACTTGCAGTTTAAAGTGCGAAGCCGATTAATCTGAAGTGGTGTTTGAAAAGTGACAATCAATAAAGAATGGCATTCAAAAAATAAAATGCCGAAAAATGCTAGTTTTGAGCAGAGGGTGAAATGGCACATCGATCACCAGAAAAATTGTGCGTGCGTCCCCATCCCAAGAAAACTGTTGGAAGAAATGAAAAAGAAGAAAATTAAAACAATTTAGCAATAAGAATTATGCGCATTTTTCGCCCTGATTCTGAACATTTTATTAAGTTTGAGTTCCAAATTTACTTGGTATGGAGATGCTGGAGACGCCCTTGGTCATAGTGAATTTCAAGACATATGCGGAGGCAACCGGTGAGCGCGCTGTTAGGCTCGCGAAAGTGATAGCAAGCGTGGCAAAGAAAAAAAAAGTGAACGTCGCGGTCGCGCTTCAAGCTTTTGACATTCACAGGGTTGCGGAAGTTGTAGATATCCCTGTGCTCGCTCAGCACGTCGACCCGCTCAAGTCTGGGAGGTTCACCGGATGGATCCTGCCGGAGGCAGCGAAGGAAGCTGGCGCTATCGGCTCGCTCGTGAACCACTCGGAGCGAGCGCTCACGATGCCGGAGATAGAGCTGGTGGTGATGCGCCTTCGAGAACTCAAGATGACAAGCGTGGTTTGCGGGCGAGATGTGGAGCGGAGCATGGAGGTGGCGAGGTTTGCGCCAGATATAGTTGCGGTGGAGCCGCCCGAGCTGATAGGTACTGGGCGCGCGGTTTCGAAGGTCAAACCAGAGGTGATAAGCGATACCGTGAGAGAAGTCCGCCGTGTAAACCCAAGGATCAAAGTGTTTTGTGGAGCGGGCATAGCCAGTGGCGAAGATGTGCGCCTCGCCTTGAAGTTGGGTGCCGAGGGGGTGCTGCTCGCCCGCGCTGTCGCTTGCGCCGAGGATCCTCGTGCGGCGATTGAGGACATCGTCGATGGTGTCATCAGGTTCAAAAAAGAGAAACATAGGGCCGGTTTTTAAAAGCACCGATGTCATACTTGATTTGGGCCCCGGTAGCTCAGCCTGGTAGAGCGACTGAAGGTGACTGTCGAAACTTGTAGCCAGGCGCAAGATATCAGTAGGTCGTGGGTTCGATTCCCACCCGGGGCTCCAAAGACCACCATGATTTTAACTTTGTGCGTGTCTTTTACTTTGGGGTCGTGGGGTAGCCTGGTCTATCCTACTGGCTTTGGGTCGCATCGCGCAAAAAAGCCAGTGACCCGAGTTCAAATCTCGGCGACCCCACCACAATTTTAACATCACTTCCAAACGCAGGGAATAACCAAAGCTTGGACATATTTATCTGCAGCAAATTCATAAATGTTCGATTAGGGGGCTGAGGGTTGTATACCCACGATATAGTCATTACAGCAGACGAGTCGAACATGTTGAATCATCAACTGTCATTTTTGTCAGGTTTCCTTTCCTGCGTGCCACGTGACAAGATACCAGCGCCATTCAGGTTTTATGTGGAGCGCAAGCTGTTTGCACAGCCACACAGTGACGATGGTATCGCCAAGTTGGCCATCTTGCCGCTACGAAGGCTGGAAAGTGCCTTGCTCGAAAAGGGCTTCGATGCAGTAATATGCGTGCCTAAGGAAGTTGAAAAATTCAAAGCAAAGGTGTGGGCCGTTTCCGCGATGGATCCATTTGGGATCGGGCCCGCGAGCTCAACAATGGCAGGACTATCAGGAGGCAGAGAGCCTTACAACAAGTGGTACTTTGAAAGGCTGATGAGGAGGATCAGGGCGAACAATCCCAACGCAAAGATACTTGTTGGAGGCTCCGGTGCCTGGGAATTCGATGTGTTTCCCACGGAGCCCAAGAGGCTCAGCATAGATTGCGTCGTGCAGGGTGAAGTCGAGAACATCATTGAGGATCTATTTCGCCGCGCGTTAGCTGATGGTCTACCAGAAAAAGTTGTCGGGGGGCCTGCTGAAAGGGTCCCGACGATGAGGGGGCCGTGCTACTGGGGGATGACCGAGATCGGCAGAGGTTGTGATAGGATGTGTCAGTTCTGCGATCCCTCCATGAAAGAATTCAGATGGTTCAGCTGCGAGCAAATCGCCGCTGAGGCGCAAATCAATGCAAGAAGCCCACTGACCGATCAGATTTGTCTACTGTCGGAAGATGTGTTGAGATACGGGACGAAAGTTGGAGAATGGGTGCCAAATGAGAAGGTTGTGAAATTGATAAAAATGGTCAACACGATAGCAAAACAGAACCACAAGTCAATCGCGTTTACCCACGCGACCGTCGCAGCGGCCGCTTCTGCGCCCGAAATCATCAAGCAGATCGCGGAGGAACTCGAGCTTGGGGGAAATAATTTTTCAGGATTTCAAGTTGGGTTGGAAACAGGCTCACCGAGGCTCGTGGAAAAACACATGAGAAATAAGGCTAGACCTTGGCCACCGGAGCAATGGCCCGATGTCGCCGAGCGCGGCTTCGCTGTCATGGCAGAGAATAACTTTATACCGATCGCCACTCTGGTGATGGGCTGCGCCGATGAAACCGACGAGGATGTCATAAAAACGATCGAGCTTGTCGAGCGGCTCAGGGACTATCCATCGATGATAGTCCCGCTGTTCTTTGTCCCGCTGGGTGTATTACGGGAGAAGAGGGCCTTCGAAAGAAAGCAACTAACGGCCACACGAAAGGATCTGTTCGTCGTTTGTGCGCAGCATACCGCACGATGGAGTAAAAGATTTGCGGAGTGGGCCGGAGGGGTGTCGGAGATGGATAAATTTATTCTGTATGCTGGCTGCACGTACATTTTTGAAGCTTTGAAGGCGCTGAAGCGGGAAAACGAGAAAATCGGTAAAATCGAATTTTTGGGGATATTGTTGAAGGAGAGCGCGAGCTACTTTTTCAACCAAAAAATTATTTCCCGATTAAAGTCACGAAAAAGTTCGAGTCCGAAAAGTTAAGTGCCCTCCTCAATCCTAAATTTCGTTTCGGCTTCCTAGCCCGAACTGTGTAGGCAGCGCTTTTCCATCATTTCAGGCCGCAAATTTTCTGAAAATTATTTCACGCAGGTACGGATCTTCGAGCACCCTGATGGATTCTCGTGCGATGTATAGAGGATTCAGATAAAACTCTTTTATCGTTTTTCCTATAGCATTTTCAAGCCACTCTTGAGAATATTCGCACATTCCGGCTTCGACTGGCGTAAAGCCAGTCTTCCAATATTTATGTAGTTCTGGGTTCTTGGTGACGATTTCATTCCATATCTGCGTGCCGGGGTAGGCCCAAAGGGGCCCGATCCCAACACCATCCATGCCCAAGTTTTTCGCGAATTTTAGGGTGTTCATGACTTCAGCCTTTGTTTCGATGGGTGCGCCAACGATGAAGGTGCCAGTGGCGTTAAGTTTCGCTTTTTTGGCGGCTTTCACGGCTTTGACCGACTGTTGTGGGGTTATTCTCTTGTTGTAGTAATCGAGGATCCTTTGGTTCGCGTTTTCCAAGCCGAAGAAGACAGCCTCGCATCCCGCTTCTTTCATCTTGGAGAAGATTGTATAGCTGGCGGAATCTACCCTGCTACCACACCACCAATGAAACTTCAGGTGCCGTCTTTTGATCAACTCGCATAGCTTTTCTGCACGTTTTCTGATGAGCGTAAAACTATCGTCAATTATGCCGATGTCTTCATATCCGTGCTCTATCAACTGCTCTATTTCATCAACAACATTTTCAGGTGACCTAAAAGAAGTCATGTTACCTCTGAAAGCCGTGCAGCAACAAAATGTACAACGGAATGGACAACCGCGCGATGTGATGATCGTGGTGAACTTTCCTGTGGTGAAACTCACACCTGCCAACGTGTTGGCGTAGTCATCTTCAACCAAGCTTCTATCGGGTATCGAAATTTTGTCGATATCTTTGATAATTTTTCTTTTGGGGTTGTGGACAATTTTCTTTTTATGTATATAGGAAATCCCATCAATTTTGTTCATTTTTTTCTTATTCTTGAAGGCAGCCAAGACATCTAGCAGGGTTTCTTCTCCTTCGTTTCTGATGACAACATCCACGAATGGAAATTCTCCCAACGTTTCTTCAGCCATAAAAGTTGCGTGATATCCTCCGACTACTATCTTGGTTTCCGGCGATTCCGTTTTTGCTCTCTTGGCGATCTCCATTCCATGCGTGAAATTTGTGGTTAGTGCGCTGATGCCCAGAACATCGGGGTTTTCCTTTTTTATCCACTCCTCTGTTTTATCGTAGTACCATCCCTTCACTGCAGCGTCTAGAACCGATACTTCGTATCCCGCTTCTTTGAGTGCAGCGCCCAGGTATAGAACTCCGAGCGGGGGCCAAGCAGTTTCAGCGCTCACGGCTCCATTTTTCAGAAAGTTGAAAAAAAGAGAAGCCTTTTCTCTGAACGACATCGGAGCAAAGAAATGCGATGGAGGATTTATCAGAGATATTTTCATTTTTTCACATTTTAGTCTGTAGATTAAAATTTAAGCTTTAACTATTAGATAGGGCACGTTAAAGTTTCTTTTATTCCTGCAGCAGGAACCTGTAGACAGGATCGAGAAGGAAACAAATCGAATAGTAGCCATGTCATTTTAGTCGGTAAATTTTCTGAAAACATTCTCTATTTTGCCTAATGCTTGCCCGTTGTATGTGCTTTTCTCTTGCGAAGTGCATAAAACATGATGACGCACGGCAAAACGAAAAGTGCCGCCAGCAAGGCATATGTGATCACAATCGCGGTTAAACCTCCGAACCTGCCTAGCGCCGGCATCCTCGAAAGCGCCAGCACGATGAAAACTCCAACGGTCGTAGCCATCGCCGCCAAAATTGCCGTGCCGGTATTCATCACAGTTGTTCTAATTGCTTCTTGTGGTGACCGGCCACGAGTCTTCCACTCCTCCCTGAATCGATAGACTATCTGAAGGCTGTAGTCTATCCCTGAGCCTATAATGAGCGCCGATATCCCCACTGTGAAAACATCGAGCGACCAGCCGAGGAGCCGCAAGGTTCCGAGTTCAAGGGCCAATACCAAAGCCACGGACAAGATACACATAGCACCCATCGCGGGAGATTTGAAGATGATGATCAATACGATGAGGCACAGGATCATCGCCGCAAGGGTTGTCTTTATCATACTCGGGGTAATGCTCTCTAAGATATCGGCCATGATGGCTGGCTCGCCTCCGACCGCTGGATCCCCGTTCGTGGTGAGGATAAGAGACGCGCTAGTGTAACTCGGAACATAGGCCCTAACAATTTTAGTTGCTTGCTCCATATCCTTGTCAGTCGTTGCATTTACGTTGAAGAGTATTGTTGTTTTGCTGTTATCATTTGATAAGAGCATGCTCATGTACGTCTGAGTATCCGGCGAGGTTCTCAGATTTTCGGCTATGGCTAAAATTTTTGACTCAGTCAGCGAAAGCACATTTTCTCCTGCGGCTATTGCGCGAGCAAAGACCAAGTCCGCCAAGCTAAGTGAACTCGTGATAAGCTGGTGCTGAGAGTTGTTTACATCGGAGAGAACGGCGTTTTCAAATAGGTGCATGTCCACCAGCCCACTAAAGCTTAAAAAATTTCCCCTCGCCAAAACAAAAAGTTGGGACTGTCCACTGAATAGGTTCTTTATCTCATTTTGCGTCTTTATGGATTCTACATCTGATGGCAAGAATGTTTCAAACGACATCGTCGTGCTGACTCCAAACGCTGAAACTACACATAGCACCACTACGCCGGCGACCACGAGAACTACAATTTTTCTGTGGCGTTCAGCTCCAGACGCGGCACTTGATAGGGCAATATCTAACCTTTTTCCTCTTTTAGCGGCGACTGCTTTCACTTTTCCTATTTTTCCTCTATCTCTCAGGATGATTATGGATGGCAACAGGGTGGTTGCGAGAACGAATGTGAAGAGGATTCCCAACCCAGCGAGAATGCCAAGTGTCTGTATTGGAGGTAGATCTGAAATTGAAAACGAGGCGAAACCAATCACAGTAGTTATCATGCACATGAGAACAGCCATACCAATTGTGCTAACTGAAATTACGGTGGCTTTTTCTGCACGCAATCCCTTGCCACGCCCTTCGTAGTAACGAGATAGGATGTAGATCGAGTAGTCGACCCCCATGCCCAAGAGGAGTGGTATTAGGGCCACGTGAACCATTGTGAAATCAAGTCCGAGGTGCCCCATCGCGCCGATTGCCCACATGCTTCCCAAACCGATCACGAGTAAGCATAAGAAGATGTCTGAAAATCGTCTAAATGTCAGGAATAAAATTACTATCACGAGAATTGCAGCGGCTGGAATCAGGATACTGTTGTCCCGGTTCATAATCGCCATGATGTCGTTGTAGCTGGAGTACGTGCCCCCGACGCTCGCCGTCAAGTTGGTGTAGGTGTGTTTGAAATCATCGACGCGCGCCCTGAGGATCGTTGTTTTGTCCATGAGTTCGGATCTAGAGAGTTTTGTGTTGACGTAAACGTAGATCACGGTGGCTTTCCTATCAGCAGTCAAAAGTTTGTTTATCTCTCCCGCTGTTTGAGGATTCGACAAAAGATTTTCTAAAATTGTTCCAACACTCGCTTCAAGTATATTGTCTGGGAGCAATTCATAGTTTGGAATATATTTGAGGATAGAATCGGTATACATCAAAATGTCTGTGATGTAATTATCGAGCTGCGGGTCGGACTGCAGGGTGTTTTCTAGCGCGAGCATAGCTCTGATGACATCTGCTTTGGCAACGTTGTCAGCCTTAAGCAGGATCATCTCACTTGCTGTGGTGCCAAATTGGTTTTCCAGCTCGAGCGTCGTTTTAACGGAAGGATAACCTTCGGGGAGGAATTTCTTAAAGTCGGTAGTCATCGACACTTTTGTGACGCCGTACGCCATGAAGCACGAAAGGAGGATCGCAACAATGATAATTGTGCGTGGTCTCCGTTCACACGCCCGTGCTACTCTGTTCATCACCTTCTCACCCTCAAGTGCCTCACATATGCGCTTCTAGCCTGTACAACCGTCGGAGCAACTCCTCTCTTACAGATTTGATCAACTCGTGGGTCCGGAGCGCGAGATAGCGGTAGGCGAACTTTCCTTTTCTGGTAATCGCCTTTTCTCTCCTGATGAGGTGCAGCTTGAGAAGGAGTTTCAGGTGGGTTCTCACGGCTCGCTCAGACCTCTTACTGCGCGCGATTATCTCAGATACCAAAAGCTTTCCTCGACTTCTTGTCAATATTTCAAGAATTTCTCTGCTCGTGGCGCGGATGTTGAGAAGTTCGGAGATCCCAGCGATAAGGTTGTCGGCTCTCATTCTTACCACGTTCTCCTATTCAGGAAATAGCTTAAATGCGTTGTCGTCCAAGTATGCAATTAGATTTGCACCTCAGAGGGCGATAAATGTCTGGATATAAAATAGTGCTCACCGCAGATCGAACGCTCATGAGTGAGTACAGTGGCCATATATTTCTTGGATTCAGCGCTTGCATACCCAAAGGTGTAATCCCGGATTGGCTTTACTTTTCCATGTTTTGCCCACCCATAGAAGCAAATGGAAACGGTTCTGCCGTGTGTGCGCCAAATGGTACAAGGAAGATCGAGGCTGCGCTACTTGACTATGGTTTCAAGATGGAGGAGGTCGTCGTCGCCCACCCAGAACATCTCGATAAGGTGGTTGGTCCGGAAACTAAGGTTGTTGGGATTACCGAAACTGATCCACTAGGGATCGGGCCAGCCACCTCCACTTTCAGGCATTTGTTCGGTGGAGAAGCATACATGGCGCTGAGATTAAGAGAGATACTGAACCACCCACATATCACAAAATTTAGGCCAAAAATTGTTATTGGGGGGCCGGGTGCATGGCAGCTCGAGGAAGAACAAGCTCGGAGAGGGCTGGG
>Ga0172365_10003434_pt1 | contig 11799 bp, 10 predicted proteins | sample LakKivSesite48cm_FD_114535 | JGI IMG/M metagenome (GOLD analysis project Ga0172365, IMG submission 114535) | Sediment microbial communities from Lake Kivu, Rwanda - Sediment site 48cm | ecosystem: Environmental > Aquatic > Freshwater > Lake > Sediment | place: Rwanda: Western Province, Lake...
AACTCAGGGCGATAGAGACCGCAAATCCCCCCTCAGCCAGATCGGCGGACGCGGAGTCTTCGTAAAGGAACTGGAAGACGCCTTGCTCAAGGGCAAGATAGATGTGGCGGTGCACAGTCTTAAGGATATGCCCAGCCAGCTTGACCCCGGGCTTCGACTGGCAGCGGTGCCGGTGCGACGTGACCCAAGGGACGCCCTGGTCTCAGGCTCGGGCAAGACCCTGGCCCAACTACCTTCCGGGGCCCGGATTGGCACCGGCAGCCAGCGACGTGCCCTGGAACTGCAGGCCTTCCGTCCCGACCTCAAGGCATGCCCGTTGAGAGGTAATATCGATACCCGGATAAGCAAAGTATGCCCCGGCGAGTTGGACGGGGTTATCGTAGCCGCTGCTGCTCTGGAACGCATGGGGTGGCAGGACAGAGTGGCCGAATACTTACCTGTAGATATTTTCCTGCCCGCAGCATGTCAGGGAGCGCTGGGAGTGGAAATGAGAGCGGGAGACGGAGCGGCGGCAACAGTAGCTCTGGTAAACGATGAAGCTAGCTGGCAGACGACTGCTGCCGAGCGAGAGTTCCTGCGCACCCTGGGTGGCGGCTGCCGGTCTGCCATAGCTGCTATGGCTCATGTGGAAGGCGATATTATGCACATAGAGGGGATGGCAGCGGGACTGCTATCGGGCAAGACCGTCAGGGCAAAACTGGCGGGCCCACGGCAGAAGTCAGAAGAACTTGGTAAGAAGCTGGCTCAGAATCTGCTGGATATGGGTGCGGGAAAGCTTATCGAGGAGGCGCTGCTATCTACGAACCAGTAAAAGGCAAAGTATATCTGGTAGGCGCCGGGCCCGGAGACCCCGAGCTTATAACGCTCAAGGCCGCCAGATGCCTGGCTGAGGCTGATGTCGTCATTTACGACAGGCTGGTAGACAACCGTCTGCTCGAAGAGGTTCCGGCCAGGGCGGAATTAATATATGTAGGCAAGAAAGCGGGATACCATACTATTAAACAGCCCGAAATAAACCAGTTCCTGATAAACAAAGCTAAAGAGGGCAAGATCGTAGTGCGACTTAAAGGGGGAGACCCCTTTCTCCTGGGACGCGGCGGCGAGGAGGCCGAGGCTCTGGCAGATGAAAATATCCCCTTCGAGGTTGTTCCCGGCGTCACGTCCGCAACTGCCGTGCCCGCTTATGCCGGCATACCGGTCACTCACCGCGGTTTTGCTTCATCATTAGCTATAATCACAGGGCATGAGGACCCGACCAAGGGTGACTCCAGAATTGCCTGGGATAAGCTGGCCACGGGCGCTGACACTCTGGTTTTTCTTATGGGGATGGGCAACCTGGCGCAGATAGCTGAAGAGCTAATCAGGAACGGCCGCTCACCCTCAACCCCGGTCGCTGTCATTCGAGAGGGTTCCACCCCTCGCCAGCAGACTGTGGTGGGCACGATTGCCGATATTGCGGCCAAAGCTGCCCAAAGCGGCATTGAGTCCCCGGCGCTAATCGTGGTCGGAGATGTAGTAAAGCTCAGGAAGCGCTTGAGCTGGTTCGATAAGCAACCCCTCTTCGGTAAACGGGTGCTGGTAACCAGGACGAGAAAACAGGCCAGCGTCCTGAGCCAACTCCTGGCCCGTCACGGTGCCCTGCCGGTAGAACTGCCCACTATTGAGATAGAGGTTATCCCCGATAACAAAGAGCTCGACCGGGCTATTGCCCGCCTGTCGGACTACTCGTGGCTTATATTCACCAGCGCCAATGGCGTGGAAATCTTTTTCGGACGTCTGCGCGCCCTCGGGCATGATGTCAGGCAATTGGGGAAAATCAAGTTATGCGCAATCGGCCCCGCTACTGCCGCTGCCCTGAAACGCTACGGGCTCACGGCCGACCGCATCCCCCCGGAATATGTAAGCGAAGCTATAGCAGAGAGCCTTCGGGGCGAAGACCTATCAGGCAAGCGTGTCTTGTTGCCACGAGCCGCAGGTGCCGCGCCTGAACTGGTTAACAGACTAGGACAGCTCGGAGCCAAGGTGGATGAGATAGCCATTTATCGCTCCGTCTTACCTGAAGCAGACACAAACGGCGGCAAACAAATGCTGCTTGCGGGCGAGATCGACATCACCACCTTTACCAGTTCATCCACAGTCGAACATCTGGTTTCACTGCTCGGCTCAAAGTGGGAAGCCGTGAACCGGACCAGGGTTGCCTGCATCGGCCCTGTCACAGCGGCAACTGCTGCCAGGCTGGGTGTGCGCGTAGATGTGGTAGCGAAAGAGCACACTATACCGGGACTGGTTCAAGCTTTAATCGAGGACTGCGGAAAAGGAAAGGAGGTACCCTGATGGCTGCGTTTCCCCAGCTTAGACTTCGCCGCCTGCGCCGCACGGATGCAATCAGAGAGATGTTGCGAGAGACCAGAGTACATCCGGCCGACCTTATCTATCCCCTGTTCGTCGTGACAGGACGCCATGTCAAGAAGGAAATTCCCTCTCTTCCGGATAATTTTCATCTCTCCGCTGACCTTTTAGCTAAAGAGGCAGAGAGCGTAGCAAAGCTCGGTATCCCGGCAATATTGCTCTTCGGCTTGCCCCAAACCAAGGATAAAACAGGCTCCGGCGCTTACAGTGCGCGAGGAGTTGTCCAGAAGGCTATCAGGGAGATTAAGCGTAGCGTGCCGGAACTGGTCATAGTCACCGATGTCTGCCTTTGCGAGTATACCGAACACGGGCACTGCGGCGTGATAGTAGACGGGCAGGTGGATAATGACAGGACGCTGGAGCTTATAGCCCGAACGGCCCTGTCCCATGCCGAGGCAGGGGCTGATATAGTAGCACCTTCCGCCATGATGGACGGCCAGGTGGCTGCCATCCGCAGCGAACTGGAGGCCAATGGATTTAAAGACACTATTATCATGTCCTACGCAGCCAAATATGCTTCAGCCTTCTACGGACCTTTTCGGGAAGCGGCCGAGTGCGCTCCGCGCTTCGGTGACCGCCGTCCCTACCAGCTCGACCCGCACAATATGCGCCAGGCTTTACGCGAGGTGGAGCTGGATATACAGGAGGGGGCTGACATCATTATGGTCAAACCGGCGCTTCCTTATCTGGATATTATCGCCCACGTGCGCTATCGTTTCCACTACCCTATAGCTGCTTACAATGTCAGCGGCGAGTTCGCCATGGTCAAGGCAGCAGTACAAAAAGGCTGGCTCGATGAGAAAGCCTGCGTCAGAGAGGTGCTCACGGCGATAAAGAGAGCAGGCGCAGACCTCATCATCACCTACCATGCAAAGGAGGCAGCCCGTTGGCTGAAATCGGGCGCAACGATATAGAGGTAAGACTCAATAGAAGGGGCTCCGACAAGCTGTTCGCCGAGGCAAAGCGCTATATCCCCGGCGGAGTCGACAGCCCGGTGAGGGCCTTCCGCGCAGTGGGGGGCAGACCGCTTTTCATCAGCAAGGGGCAGGGGTCTTATATCTACGATGTCGACGGCAACGCCTACATAGACTATGTCTGCTCCTGGGGGCCACTTATCCTGGGCCATGCCCACCCCCGGATAATCGCCGCTCTAAATAACGTCATTGAAAAGGGAACCAGCTTCGGCGCACCCACAGAAAGAGAGACCATCCTCGCCAGAATGATTACCAGCGCCATGCCTTCTATGGAACTCGTGCGCTTTGTCAATTCAGGGACAGAAGCTACTATGAGCGCCCTGCGGCTGGCACGGGCTTTCACCGGCAGGGATAAGATAGTGAAGTTTTCCGGCTGCTACCACGGACACTCCGATGGCCTTCTGGCTAAAGCAGGGTCAGGCATCACGACCCTGGGCCTGCCCGACAGCGCCGGTGTGACAAAGGCTTATACCAGAAACACCGTGGTCGCAGCCTATAATAACCTGGATGGGGTGAAAAGGATTTTCAGCCGCTTCGGCAGGCAGATAGCGGCTATAATCATTGAGCCTGTAGCAGCCAACATGGGCGTAGTGCTACCCCGGCCCGGTTTCCTGGAAGGACTGCGCCGTATCTCTGCCGACAACGGCAGCTTGCTTATATTCGATGAAGTTATCACCGGTTTCCGCCTTGCCTATGGCGGAGCCCAGAGCGTATATAAGGTAACTCCCGACCTGACCTGTCTGGGCAAGATTATCGGGGGCGGCTTGCCTGTAGGTGCATACGGCGGCCGAAAGGATATAATGGAATTAGTGGCCCCGCTCGGGCCCGTATACCAGGCAGGCACCCTGTCAGGGAATCCTCTGGCTATGGCCGCCGGTATCGAGGCCCTGAGCATTCTGAGCGAGCCCAATACTTATGAGAAGTTAGATATGCGAACTAAAATGCTGGCTCAAAGGCTGGAAAGAGCTGCAGCAAAGGCTGGAGTCAAGTTGTCAATCGCTCGTGCCGGCTCTATGCTAACGCCTTTCTTTAACGCCAGAGGTGTGACCGACTACGATTCAGCGCTGTCTTCTGATACAGCTCTCTACGCCCGTTTCTTCAATCACATGCTGGAGCAAGGTATCTATCTACCTCCATCGCAATTTGAAGCAGTTTTCACCTCTCTAGCCCATACCGAGGAAGACATTGAGAAAACGCTCGCTGCAGCTTCATTAGCTTTTGGCGCCTGTGGAGCATGAGGCGTATGAGGAGGTTTTAAGCCTCTTCCTCCAAGACAGAGCTTCCCTGAGCGAAGCCGCTGCCCGCAGTTGGCTCCAACGAAAATCAGCATAGATGTGATGTGAAGGAATGGAGACGCAAACAGAGCAGACGCCCCGTAAAAAGAACGTCCCGCTGTTCAAGAGAAAGCGGGTTATCTTCGTTGCGGCAATAGTGGTGATAGCTATAGCCGTTATAGCCTATATAGGTATAAGTAAATTTGCAACCTACGACATTACAGTTAGCGAATTCATGGCAAAAGCTGATTACTATACGGGAAAACAGGTGCGGGTGGTCGGTGAGGTCGTTCCCGGTTCTGTGAGCCAGGATACCAAGAATTTCACCCTCAGTTTCACCATCGCTGAAGGTAATGAAAGCCTCCCCGTCGTCTATCAGGGCATTGTGCCCGATACTTTCAAGGAAGGCACTGACATAGTGGTGGAAGGTAAGAGCGACCAGCAGGGAGTGTTCCATGCAAGCCAGCTAATCACCAAGTGCCCGTCGAAATATGAGCCTTCGGGTTAGCTTTATTCATGCCGTATAAACAGGAGTTCGGTCTGTGGCTGATATCGGTTACATAGCACTGGTTCTGGGCTTTGTTGTCTGCATCTGCTCGGCAGCCGTCTCATTCTGGGGGCAGATGAGGAAACACCCCAGGCTGACAGCCGGTGCCCAAATCGGGGTCTTCGCCGCCTTCGGGTTGGTTACTCTCTCCGCGATAGTCCTCATTTACGCCCTGATGACCCACGATTTTCAGTTGGAGTATGTTGCCTCCTATACCAGCCGCGATATGTCCTGGCCTTACCTTTTCAGTGCCTTCTGGGCCGGTAACGCCGGCTCGCTGCTATTGTGGGCGTGGCTGCTCACCTTCTTTGCAGTGGTCATGGTGCTCTGGCAAAGAAGGAGCACTAAGGAACTGCTCCCTTATGCTTCATCGGTGGTAATGCTGACTTCTGCCTTCTTTCTACTGCTGCTCGCCTTCATCGTCAACCCGTTCGCCAAGCTAGCCACGGTACCGGCTGATGGCAACGGACTGAACCCCCTGCTGCAAAACCCGGGCATGATTTTCCATCCCCCGGCTCTGCTGGCCGGATTCGCAGCACTGACGCTTCCCTTCGCTTTTGCCATGGCTGCCCTGATAGCCAAAAGGAAAGACCGTGACTGGCTGGCCGACCTGAGACGATGGACATTGATTGCCTGGATATTCCTGAGCATAGGCAATGTGCTCGGGGCCTGGTGGGCTTACGTCGAGCTGGGGTGGGGCGGGTACTGGGGCTGGGACCCCGTAGAGAACATGTCGTTTATACCCTGGGTGGTAACCACAGCCCTGCTCCACTCTATAATCCTGCAGCGTACCAGAGGGAAGAATAGAATCTGGACTATCGGGCTGGTCATCATCGCTTTCAACCTCCCCATCCTCGCTACCTTCATCACCCGTACCGACGTGCTGTCCTCGGTACATGCCTTCACAAATACCGGCATGGGGCCCGCATTCATAGGCTTCATGGAACTGGGCTTGATTATCCCCCTGGTCCTGCTCTATGTCCGCCGCCACCTTTTCCAGAGCGAACAGAAACCAGCTCCCACCCTCTCCAAAGAAAGCGGTTTTCAGGCCATCAACATTATTTTCATCGTAGTCTCTGCTATTGTTCTGATAGCAACGTTATTTCCCCTCATCTCCGAACTGGCAGGAGGGAGTAAGGCTAACCTGGGGCCCTCTTTCTATAATATAGTAGTCGGACCCATCTTCCTGGTGATAATCCTGCTCATCGGAATCTGCGCCCTCATGGGATGGCGCCATGAAACCGCCCTGACCCTGCTGCGAAGATTAGGCCTTCCCTTGATAATAGCCTTCATACTGGGCCTGACGCTGGCGTTCGCCACATCGACAGCAGGCTGGATTGCAGTTTCTTTTGCTTTGTGTGCCTTTGCCGCCTGCTCTATTCTTATCGAGGCATACCGCATGATAAGGGCGCGGAGCCAGGCAAGAGGCGAAAACCCTGTCAAAGCGCTCGCAGGCTCACTGAGCGGCAGCCGAATACGGTATGGCGCGATGATAATTCACCTGGGCATCATCCTTATCGCTGTCGGCGTCATCGGCTCCTCTGCCCTGACAACGCAGAAGGATGTTTCCCTTGCCCCCGGAGAATCAACAACCCTGAACCAATATACTCTGACCTATGACGACCTGCAGAGCCGCTCCACAGGTTCCACATACGATGTGAGGGCTATCCTGTCCGTGCAAAACAGCGGGCACACTATTGGTCAGCTCACACCCGAGAAGATACTTTACCTCGATTCCATGCAGCCGGTGACCGAGGTCGCCATCCATTCTACTCTGCGCGAAGATTTATACGTCATTCTGGGGGAGTGGAGCAGCGATAACACTGCCCAGTTTACCATAATGGTCAGACCTGCTGTAAAATGGATATGGATTGGCGGCGGATTCCTCTTGTTCGGAGGTCTCATAGCCCTCTGGGCACCAAGGAAGACAAAACCCAAAACGTCCGAAGGGGAAACATAACTTTGCAGTTGCCTGCCCCGCCGCACGGCGAGATTCAACCCATGGATGCGTAACAGGAGACTCGACTAACAATGACGACTGCTCAGACCGATGGGTACGCTATAGAGGCTAAACGGCTGATTAAGAGATATGGCGAGCATTACGCCCTCAGGGGCATAGACCTGAGCGTCAAATGGGGTGATTTCCTGGCCATCTTCGGACCCAACGGAGCAGGGAAGACCACTTTACTCAAGGTGCTGGCCACCATAGTCAAACCCTCATCAGGCGATGCGTCAGTCGCCGGATTCGATTTGAGGGAGGATGCGGTAAAGGTCAGGCAACGAATCGGAGTAGTCTCCCACCAGACGCTGTTGTATGATGACCTGAGCGCTTATGAGAACTTGAGATTCTATGGCAAGATGTACGAGGTCCCCGACCTTAAAGACAGGATAAACCGACTGATAGCGCAGGTTGGGCTCGAATCCCGCATGCACGACCCTGTACGCACCTTCTCCCGGGGGATGCAGCAGAGGCTGGCTATCGCCCGGGCATTGATTCACGACCCACCCATCCTGCTTCTCGATGAGCCGGGCACTGGCCTGGACCAACATGCAAGCGCCATGCTGGCCAACATCATTATCTCGACGCTCACCGGGCAGCGCACCATAATCATGACCACCCACAGCCTGGAACAGGGGGCAGCCCTGGGCAACCGCATCATGATTATGGCCAACGGCAAGATTACTTACGAAGAGTCGAAGCAACTGGACATCAGCAGCCTTCGAGAAGTCTACTACCAGCATACCGGGGTGAAGAATTGAGAAGTGCCGCCGGTAAAACCCTGGCCATAGTGTGGAAGGATATTACCTCCGAGATGCGAACGAAGGAGATCGCAACCTCGCTGATCGCCTTCGCACTGCTGGTAATAGTAGTAGTCAGCTTCACTCTGGAGCCAGGCGAGAATACAAGCCCCATCGCTGCGGGCATCCTCTGGGTCGCCTTCACCTTTGCCGGGGTATTAGGCCTGAGCCGCTCCTTCGCCACAGAGAAAGACAAAGGCTGCCTGCAAGGGTTGATGTTATGTCCGGTAGACAGGAGTATCCTCTACCTGGGGAAGATGCTCAGCATCGTGGTCTTCATGATAGTGGTTGAGATAATTATAATCCCCATCTTCATCGTCCTTCTCGACCAGTCCGGTTTCCCACCTCAACTGGCGGTCATTGCGCTGCTTGCCACTATTGGCTTCGCTGCTGTGGGGACATTGTTCTCAGCCATGGCGGTCAACACCAGGGCACGGGAGGTGATGATGCCCCTCCTCTTCCTTCCTGTAGCATCGCCGGTAATCATTGCAGCCATCAAGTCCACCGCTCTGGTACTGTCAGGCGGTTCCTGGGGTGATATAGCATCTTGGCTGGGGGTTATGGCCGCTTTCGACGCAATCTTCCTGGCGGTATCACCGCTGGTATTCGAGGTTGTAATCGAGGAATGAGGGCTCAAGAACAAATGCAGGCTTTGAAACAAAATACACGCAGCGTGAATGGCCTTCTCGGCCTCACCTTCGCGCTCATGATAGCAGCGCAGTTTCTCATCTTCGTGTACGTACCCACCGAGCGGACAATGGGCGTGGTGCAGAGGATATTCTATTTCCATGTTCCTCTGGCCTGGAACGCATTCCTCGCCTTTGCGATTGTCTTTGTATGCAGCATTCTCTACCTGCGCAGCAGGGATATGAAATGGGACAGGCTGGCCCGCTCCTCGGCAGAAATCGGCTTGCTCTTTACTACTCTGGTGCTCATAACGGGGACAATCTGGGACAAGCCGGCATGGGGGGTCTGGTGGACATGGGACCCGCGCCTTACCGCTACCCTTATCCTGTGGTTTATCTACCTTGCCTATTTGTTTGTGAGCGCGTATGCTACGGAGGAATCCCAGGGGGCCAGATATGCCGCAGTGATAGGTATTATCGGTTTCCTGGACGTTCCTATCGTTGCCCTGGCTATCGTTTTATGGCAAACCCAGCACCCCAGCCCGCTTATATTCGAGGGAGGGTTAACAGGCTCCATGCTGCTAACCCTCATGGTCTCCATCGTTGCCTTCACCCTGTTGTACCTCAGCTTACTGATACTGAGGAATTCACTAAGACGGGACACTGATGAGATTAAAAAATTGAAACAATATATGGATGAAAGGAACTAGAATGGAAAACTGGGGCTACCTGGTAGCAGCTTACAGCATAATCTGGGTAGCGATATTCATCTACATATTTACACTTCACCGCAGACAAAGACAATTGCGGCGCGAGATCGATTCTCTGAAAGAGAAGCTGAAGGGTAATTGAACTAGTACCTAATTACGCAAGAAAGCGTAATAACGAGATTCTTCGCTGACGCTCAGAATGACAACTAAGAACTGTCACCCTGAGCGTAGCGAAGGGTCTCGTAACTCTTCGTTAGCATTGCGATCATTATCGCAACTAAGTACTAGACCTTGACCACTCTTCTCTGCAGGGCGTAATAGAGGGCCAGTCCGGCAACAAAGGCTATCCCGATATTGATGATGGCAATGCCTGCGGTAACCAGCAGCACATAGATGTCTTCCTTCTTTCTGCCGATATCCCAAACAATAGATGAGAGTTCCAGTCCGGCAAAGAACAGGATAACGCCCAGCACAGCTTCAGGAATCATGTTAAACAGCAGCCCTATCGACTGGCTGAAGAACAAACCCAACACCAGGAGAATGATACCCAGCATAACCAGCGCGCCGCCGGTCCTGGCCCCGAACCTCACATGACCGGCCATTCCTCCGGCACCGTGACAAATCGGTATCCCCCTCAGAACCAAACTGACAATATTTATTAACCCGTGGCTTAAAGCAATCTTCTTTACTGTTACCGGTTTATCCGGGAACAGCTCATTGTTCTCTGCTACAGTGCCCAGGACTGCATTGCCCAGTGTCAGCGGGATTTGAGGTATAGCCAGCACAAACGCTCCGATGGCCAGGTCGCCCCAGCCTATTTGTCCGAAAACGAACTGCGGCAACTTAAAATGAACTGATACTTGCTTCAACTGAGTTAGTAAACCGGGATCAAGAATCAGCGAAGATACAATCCCCATAACCAGCAAGACCAGCATCGCCGGCAGTCGCTTGCTTGCCAGCAGCAGGAAGGCGATAACCATAGCAATTACAGCTATCACCCACTGATCTTTCATCATCTTCAGCCCTTCAATGGCAAAACTCAGCCCCAGGCCGAGCATAATGCCGCGCATGACCGGTTTGCCGACAATTTTGTTCAAAAAATTTGCCGCTCCGGACAAAGCCAGCACTATCCATGCCGCAGCGGTGAAAAGACCGGAAGCCCAGACCATCCCCGGGGTGATAGTTTCGGGATTAGCGATAGCCGCAGCACCTATGGCCTTCATCGGCTGTATGGGTATAGGCGTCTTATAATAAAGGCCTGTGAAAATCTTCACCAGCCCCAGCGATACTAGAATGCCTACCGGATCGAGCTTGGTAATAGCAATATAGCCGACAACGAAGGGGATGAGCGTGCCCAGGTCACCGAACGCTCCGGCAAGCTCGGTGGTGTTATAGACATTACCACCAAAAACAGCTTTGCGTATATTGCCGAATACCCTGGCCTGCAAATCAGTCTCCTTGAACAGCAATCACTGAGCGCGCGGATGCTGAGAGACGCCGGACCCGATTATCTCTTGAAGCACTCGCCCGATCATTATGTATATAAGTATTTGCTAATATGGTCATATAATGCACGAGCAGGGCTGAAGTGTCAAGGCTGTCGGATGGAGCATCCTAACTTGATGGATTACACCGCCCGACCGATACCGAGATTGACAGTGCAAAGTGCCGCATATACAATAAGGAAAATCGTTAAAAAGGGAAGCTACTCCAAGGTATCACTCTGAGAACCTGACCAGTGTGCTGCATCTCGCTTTGTGCAAGCAGGCGCCTGTCTGTCGAGTGTCCCTTCTTACGAGAAAAACCATGCGAAATGCCGTTAACGTATTATATTAATGGAGAGCAAGTTAAAAAAGTCTTTCAAAATATGTTATAATGAAGTAGAAGGAGATGAGCGTGTTTTTCCCCCCACCCCGGCGAGAATGACGTGCAGAGTGGCTAGACTCAGCTAAGGCCAGGACCCCCTTCCCGCAGTCAGCTATAAATATTTATGGAGGATACCTGTGAGTACACCCGCTGTCATGGTATTACAAATTTTCATTATTGTTTCCTATTTGTACATCGTCTGCGCTTACTCGTACAGGCTAATCAAGTATATCAGGATGCCGGTACACTTGAGATGGGAGATTTATCCGGTCCCCCATGAGAAGGGGAGTAAATACGGAGGCTCCTACCTTGAGGAGCTGGAGTGGTGGAAGAAGACAAGAACTAAAAACACCGCTAAAGACATCTTCTACATAATAAAGGACTACCTCTTCTTTATCCAATATTACGCGCGGAACAGAAAATACTGGTCAACGTTATACCCCTGGCATATTTCATTCTATTTAATCGTTGCTTTCCATGTTTTTGTTGCTTTCGGCGCCCTGGGGCTGATCTTCGGTCTCGATGTATCCACTGCCTCCTCGGCCAATGCCGGGGGGCAGGCCCTGTACTACATTGCCCTGGGACTTGGCATCG
>Ga0172365_10003435_pt1 | contig 11799 bp, 10 predicted proteins | sample LakKivSesite48cm_FD_114535 | JGI IMG/M metagenome (GOLD analysis project Ga0172365, IMG submission 114535) | Sediment microbial communities from Lake Kivu, Rwanda - Sediment site 48cm | ecosystem: Environmental > Aquatic > Freshwater > Lake > Sediment | place: Rwanda: Western Province, Lake...
CGCCAGTATGCCCATGATCAGAACCACCGCGAAGGTAGCCCAGTCTACCATGACCAAGCGCATCCCAAAAATAGAGACCCCCGCCACAATGAAGATGACAAGAGAAAGCAGGTTCCAGAAGTACTGCCATCCCATCGTACCCAGAACGAACACGGGTATCGGGCATGGCGTAAGAATTATCCTCTCCAGTTGACCCGGGTTTGCTATCCACAGCGGAGCCTGCTGACTGACCTGCAGGAATTGGCTGATCATCATTCCGAGCAACATGAACGTCGCGGCGTTCTGGGCACCGTATTGGGTGATGTATGGCTGCAGGGCCGGGCCGGTGAGCTTGCCCAGGACGCCCATCGTGATGGCCCACGTGAACATGCCGACGAGCGAGAAGATGAAGTTCAGCTTGTAGCTCGAAGTATTGACCGCATCTCGCCTGAAGAAGGCGTACATCTGGTAGAACGGGAGAACCGTGGACTTCATTTCCTGTCCTCCTTCTTCTCTTGCTTTTCCTCAGTCATCCAGATCAGCGCGTCCTCCAAAGAGACCTCCTCCATCGTTAGAGAATAGAGACTCGCGCCACTGGACAGGATCGCCGCCGAGATGCCAGATACCGCGTCCCTCTCCCCCACTTCGATCCTCAGCGTATGGAAGCCCGGCCACGACTTGGACTCGGCTGAGCTGACTGCCCTGACCCCGGGCGTCTTCTCCACAGCCTGTATCACCGATTTGTCCGCCCGGTTGACCTCTGCGACAGCCACGTTCGCCGTCTTGGCCATTTCCCTTATGGTCTCCGGCTTCCCAAGTGCAAGGAGCTTCCCCTTGTGCAAGATGGCCACTCGATCGCAGATCTTGTTGGCCTCCTCCATGTTGTGCGTGGTCCAGAGTACTGTCTTCCTCATTTCCCCGCAGAGACGGTCCCTCACCATGCCCCTGAAATCCCGCGCTGACTTGACGTCCAGTCCCAATGTCGGCTCATCCAAGAGCAGAATCGGGGGGTCCGAAAGGAGGGCTCTCGCCAGATCCAGCTTCCTTTTCATCCCGGTGGACAGCTTCTGTTGCCACTCGTCCGCCTTCTCGGACAGCCCGACTACCTCCATGACCTCCTTGGCTTTCGAGTTCAGATCACCTGATCTCAAGCCGAAGAGCTGTCCATAGAAGAGGAGGTTCTGCCGGCAGGACAAACGTCCGTACCACCCCATGTGGATATCCAGGACCGTGCCCAGGGATTTTCGTGTCCCCCTTGGGTGCTTACGGATGTCGTATCCGTTGATCAGGGCGGTTCCGGAGTTGGGCCACAGGAGCGTGCACAGCGTCTTGACGAGGGTGGTCTTCCCTGCACCATTTGGGCCAAGCAGCCCGAAGATCTCGCCTTTCTCCACCTCGAAGCTGACTTCGTTGACCGCGGTGAGCTTCTCCTTTGTTCTCTTCCTCAGGACGGTTCGTTTGACAAGATTGACTAGTCCAAGTTCCTTCTCTTGAAGCGGTTTCTTCACCGTGAACGTCTTGGTCAGACGGCTAAGCTGTATCGGGTTCTGAGTCTCCGCCAACTGAGATCCCCCCTATCCCACCAATGGCAGGATCTAGGCGGGCGCAGGCAGGTGAGGAGGGTTCTGTCGAGGTTATTAATGGCTCGTGGGATCGGTAGAGCATCGTTCGCGCTTGCCGCGCGCTTCGTCCAACCACGGCGGACGACCCGGGAATGCCGCACATTCGGGAGATTTTTAAGATCCAGTGACTACCCGGTCGTAGATGACCGTCAAGAGGAAGACACGTCCCAGAACGATCAGCCCCACGGAGAGGAAGTTCCAGTCGATAAAGCGACGCGGATTCCCCAACTGCCAGGGGACCTTCCCGGACTGCCCCCAGGAAATAGACAGGAAGGTGCCTCCGAAGATGTGCAGGACGTGCCCGTACTTCAGATAGGATAGGGGACGTTTACTACTCTAGGGCCTCGCTACTTTCTGCCGGGTCGCCGACTGAACATATCCTTGGTGTAGGGGAGCTTTCCGTCCTCTATGATGAGGACACCGACATACCCGCAGTCATGGCACTCCCACTTCGTCAAAACCCCGGGGAAAGCGCCCCAGTGGGGCTTGATGTTGTTGGAGCCGCACTTGACGCACTTCTTCGTCGCCATACCTCTTCCCCACACGAGTCCTTGATTCTCTGAATCCGTCAGGCGAAGCTATCTCACGCCATCGACCATCTCATCGGTCATACTCACGATTCGGATTGCCGGCACTCGCCAGTCAGTCCTGTTTATGATGACGGTCGCCTCCCCTTTCTCCATCAGATCGACCAGATGCTGCAACGAAAGATACCAAGGAACCCGGGTGATGTTATTCCAGTCGTATTCGACTTCGACGTAGTGTTTCAGGCCATACAACTCCGAAAGTCTTTCGTCCAACCTTCCCCACCTCAGCATGTCCTCGAACATGGCTTGACCCTGCTCTCTAAACGGCTCTGACTGGTTTCTGTATTGGTCTCTCTCCAGCAAAACCTGATCTCTTTCGCGTCTCGTCTTCAGAAGGTCTTGGTATGAGAACAAGAGACTCACAGCAAGCCCAGCTATGATCAGGAATACCGAAAAGATCCACACTTTTCTCACGCGATCACCTGCCGCAGGAGCACTCAAGCTCTGAAACGCCCGACAATCCCGCTGGCAACAGTATTGGCTCCCTGAGATATAAACCTCTTGTCATAGATCGAGGCTATATCCGCATGATGGGGATATCTCCGGTCAGCTTGATCAGCACGTTGGGACTGAACCTCGGAATCCCGATTCGGGGTATGCCGTGACCGGATCGATACAGTATGTACCACACTTCCTGTCCAACCTACGACGATGGCTATCACCGATATCTGACGAATGGAAGATGCTTCTCAGAGTCATGATCGCCTACATGGTCGGGTTGCACGTCTCTCTTGGCGCGTACCGGTATCTTGGGTCACCGTGGAAAGATGGATCTCTACAGGACGTTTTCAGCTGATCTGGCAGCGGGGCTCGGGCCAGGAACGCACCAGGAACCGTGCCCATTGAGACCCTGTTCAGGAGCGTTGTTCTGTCCCGCCTGAAAGAAGTCGGTCGAAGAACCGTTTGGTATCTTGTGCATTGAGGAGAGGATCCCTCGGCCGGATCTCAAGAACCGCGGCTCCCGAGAAGTTGACCGCCTTGAGATTGTCAAGCAGGTAGATCCAGTCATCCAAAGGGACGTCCCCTGTCCCCGGGACGTAGTGGTCTGCGGCGCCCAGTTTCTCCTGGATGTGGAGGTGGCATATGTCCTGTTTCAGCCGATCCACGAATGCCTTCAGCGGATCGGGGGTGAAGTACACGTGGCCTGTGTCGAGGCAGATGCCGAGTCCCTTGAGGTTCTCGAGCGCGGTCGCGAGGGTGCCCAGGGGTCCGTTCTCCAGCGCCAGAACTATGCCCCGCTCGCGTGCAAGGTCCAGAATCGACTGTGCAAACTCGAAGTCGGGACTCGGGGGTTTCAGCTTCATGTGATCGGCATGGACCACGATGACATCGCTATCGGTCTCGGCGGCGGTGTCGATCTGCTGCTGGTGGTGTTCCACGGTATCCGGGCCACAGCCATGGATGCTGGAGGGCATATCTCCTATCAGGATTTTGAGCCGCTTGCGATGCAGGGGATCGAAGAGGTTCGGCTCGTCGAACCAGTTCGGCCATATCTCCACGCCATACCCGGCGTTTCGAATGCCAGCGATGACTCTCTCCAAGCTTCCCACGCCGTGGTAATGGAAGTAGTTCCACAGGCTTATGCGGTAGTTCAGCTGCATGTTGCTCGCCCCGACCGGCCGCCTCTTTAGTGTTTCAACTGACAGCATGAGGGGGTTCAAACTAGCCTTTTAAGCAGGGGCTGCCTCGCATCACTTTGGAACCCTAGATGCCCTCATGCCTGAGATGTGGAAAGGCCCTTGCCCAGGTCGACCTGAAAACGCGGAACTGGACGGGGAACTTCGACAAGAGGTTCTTCAGCTGCGAGCACTGTGGCGCCAACTGGCTCTACAGCAAGTCCTACAACTGCCCGGTGCTTCTTGACCCGAAGTCGATCATGGTACAGCGCGAGAGGGCGGACACGGGAGAAGAACGATGCAGGCGGTGAACGCGGTTCTGCGTGCTCGCCCCGGGTCCTCGACCTAGCCCACCCATCTGAGGATCTCCCGAAGGTCATGAGCGATTCTGATATCCGGGATGGCCTGTTTAAGCCTCCCCGCCCTGTCGATCAGGACGCCCGTCATTCCAACGGCATGGGAGCCCTTGGCATCTCCCCACGGGTCGTCCCCAACCATCATGCACTCCTCGGGTTCTGAGCAGATTGACTCGGCCGCCAGCTCGAAGATCTTCCGATTGGGCTTGCAGAGGCCCACGGCGCCCGAGATGATTATCTCGTCGAAGTGCCTCACTATGCCGCTCTTGTCCAACCACCAGAGAATTCCATGGGGCTGCGCGTTCGAGATGAGGCCGATTTTACATTTCGGATCAAGCTGCGTCAGGGTTGGCAGCACGTCGTCAAACATCTCGTTATTCACGCTGTGCGGTCGAAAGCGGCCCCACAGGTGGGCATCAACTACCTCGTCCGTCGGCTCTAGTCCCAGCTTCGGCATGATTTCCCTGCTGAACTCTCGCAGGCTGATCTCCAGTCCCGCCTTCGCCAGCTCAGCATCTTTTTCCCTGAACGCGGTCTGGAAGATCTCCTTGAACTCCTCAAAGGTGAGTTGAAGTCCTTTTTCCCTTAGCGCGGTGTAGCCAGACATCAACGTTTCGTCCTCGGGCACCTTCCTCTTCTCGTAGAAGAGCGTTCCCCCGAAGTCGAAGAACACCGTGTTGATCATGCGGGGAACGACTTCTCCGGATTCTTATATGTCTGTGGCGAAGAATCCGGCAAGGGCCACCGAATCCCGGGAATATTTTTCTGGGCTCGCCTGGCGCCATCAGTTCAGATGACTAGGATAAGGAACATCTTCTTCGACATGGGCGATACCCTCGTGCACCGGCCGATCGACCGGCAGATAGGCTACGCAATGGTGCTGAGGAAATTCGGATACGATGTCTCGAATGAGGCCTTGCTGGAGGCCTACGACAAAGCCCGCCCCATGGTTCCCCCGGAAACCCAGTACAAGCAAGACATAGACGAGGTGAACGCCCGTTTCATGACGAAGATCAGAGCAACCATCGCAAACCTCGGACTGTCCCCCGTTGACGAGATCGCACGAAGGCTCGTGGAGGACGACTTCAACCCAATACAGCTCTTCCCGGATGTCCTCCCAATGCTGCACGAAGTGAAAGCCCTTGGATTTCGCCTGGGCATCATATCGAACTGGGACCCGGCTCTGATCGAGTTCTGCAAGAAGATCGGCATCCGCCAGTACTTCGATGCCGTCATCGCGTCCAGAGCGCTGGGCCACAGGAAGCCGGAGCCCGAGATCTTCATCTGCGCACTTGCGGCCATAGGCGGGGAGGCCGAGGAATCGGTCCACGTTGGTGACAGCCCCGGATCGGATGCAGTGGGGGCGATGATGGTCGGCATGCATTCGATCGTGATCGACAGGGACGGGGCATATCGGGGGCATTTCTTTCCGGTGATCCGCTCCTTTGATCAACTGATCGCGGCCCTAGACTCCCTATAGACATAGCTTAGATTATTATTGCCACCGACAACGCGCGACCAAGGTGGTATGAATGGCAAGGAGAGCTATCGTCATCGGCTTGGATGCCATGTCCCCCAAGCTGACTTTGAGGTTCGCCAAGGAGGGCATTCTCCCGAATATCAAGAAGCTGATGGACAAAGGCGTTTTCGCGAAAGCCCTACCATGCTACCCTGTCTGGACGCCGACCAACTGGACCACCATTGCCACCGGTGCCTACCCCGGAACCCACGGCATCTTCATGTGGGGGACGCATAAGCCCGGCAGGGCCCAGGAGGAGCAGGGCGGAAGGCAAGCCGTGTCCTCAAGCCTATGCGAAGCGGAGTACATCTGGGAGGCCGCGGCCAGAGCGAAGAAGAAGACAGTGCTTTTCTACTTCCTGGGATATCCCCAAACCACTGACAAAGCCATCCACGTCGATTGGTTCATGAACCCTGGAGGCTACTACTTCGAGCTCTGCCCCGCCGCCTGTTACACAAATCAGGACACCGTCGGGGAGAGACTCAGCTTCCAGCCATCCACAGGATGGCGAAGCCTGCCGAAGGATAGCACCAAGCCTCTGGAGGCTCGCATCCAGGTCGTGCCCAGATCAGGGGGGACGGGGCCGACCTACGAACTCCTTCTGACCGGAGCGAAGGGGCGCTATGACCGAGTGTTGATCTCCAAGGAGAAGGATTCCGACAAGGCAGCCACGCTTCGGATGGGCGAATGGAGCGAGTGGCTGTATGAGGAGTTCCGCCTCGACCAGGGCACCGTCAAGGCGCCCGTCAGGTTCAAGCTGGTTGAGCTCTCGGAAGACGGAAGACGGCTGAGGCTTTACCGGTCGCAGGTCTATCCCCTCGAGGGGTTCACCGTCCCAGCCGGCCTGGCGAGGACCCTGACGAAGCGGTTTGGGCCCTACCTCAACGAGGGCGTTGGCGAGGCGTTCTACCGAGGCTGGATTGACTGGGAAACCCTGGAGGAAGAGTATCGATACCAGATAAAGTGGATAGGAGCGGCCTCAAAGTACCTGATGGAATCCACAAGTGCCACGCTGTACTTCAACCACTGGCACTTCCTTGATCTTCTCCAACACTACTGCCTCGGGAAGGTCGATCCCGTGGGCGGGGAGTTCGACCCATCGGAGGCCGATGAGGCGTGGGACCGGCTGAGAAGGGGATACGCCCTTGCCGACATGCTTGTCGGTGAGCTGGCCAGCATCGCCGACGAGGACACCCTCGCGATCGTCGTCTCCGACCACGGGAACTCGCCCAACAGGAAGCGCGTGAGCCTCGTCAACCTGTTCCTAGACAAGGGATGGATGCATGCCTCGCCGGGGCCGGACGGGAAGATGCGCCTAGACCCCGCAAAGAGCAAGGCCTTCATCAACTCGCTGCACATATACATCAACCTCAAGGGAAGGGAGCCCGCGGGAATCGTTCCCCCGGAGGAGTATGAATCCCTGCGCAACGAGATCGTAAGGACCCTCCGCGACCTGCGCGACCCCGCCGATGGCGGGCCCGCCATCTTCCTAGCGGTGAAGAAGGAGGAGGCTGGATTCATGGGCATGTGGGGAGAGGGCGTGGGCGACATCATCTTCGTCTACTCGCCGGGCCACGCCTGGAGCGGCCCGGAGGTTCTGCGCTTGGGGGAGAGGAGAACCATCTTCCCCAGCGGGGGCGCAAATCACGGGCCACAGCCACCCTGGACCGAAACCGAGACCTCGTCCAACTACGCAACCCTCATCATGGCCGGGCCGGGGATCAGGGCCGGCAAGGTCAGACAGGACTCCGAGCCTTCGATCGCCCTAGTGGACCTTGTCCCAACGATATGTCATGTCCTGGGACTTCCCCTGCCTCAGCAGTCGCAGGGCAGGGTTCTGCAGGAACTGCTCGAGGGCGGCTCGGCGACCAAGCCAAGGCCTCCCGTTCCCAATCTCATCCTTCCGGCTACCCCTCCGAGAAAGGCGGCCACCAAGTTCAAGGGGGATGTCACGGACGAGGCTTGACCGAACGTTTCCACGTAGTTCCGTGGAATCGTCGCCAGATCATAGACCCAGCGTCCATTGCTGCAGGGGTTCGAGCTCGGGACTCAGGCGAAGTTTCGACTAGGCGCAGGGGAATAGGGACCCGCCGAACGGCCCGCCGAATTCACTTTGTACCTCTTGAGCGTTCTCGACCTCCACATAATCCTCTGGGGATTTGCGCCACCGTGTGATCGTGAAGAGGATCAAGGCGAGCACGAAGCCGATCACTACCCCCACCAGCACCAAGGTCACTGCATCGCTTGCCCAGAAACGGGCCCATATCCCGGATGCCGCGTTAAGGATTCCGTTCATCAAGAGGCCCCCATCACGTGGACCCACGCTCAAAGGCTACCTAGCATCCCGGGGAATGATATAAACCGCTTCGGGGCCAGCCGGCCGTCCTTGCCGTATTCGCAATTCGTTGGACGCCTAGCGACGCTCGGCAGTTATCAGCAATGCTTGGCCGCATGATATCCTGATGTCGCCTCTGACGGCCATCTGTCCCTTCCTAAACGAGATCGAGGCCCCCTTCAGGACGCTCTTCCCCAGCACAACCCCAAAGGACTTGGGGTTCTTGAGGAGCTGAGGCACGCGGATCTCCTTAACCTCAAGAGAACCGTATCTGAGCTCGATCCGGCAGACCTGTCTTGAGCCCTCGAGCGCCTGTGAGTACATGCCCCAGCCCCCCTTGGCGACGAACAGACATCGGAACGTGCTCTGATCAAGCTGGGGCTGGAACCTGACCGTTCCCTTGGCCGCGTCGTAGGCATACCCGCTTAGGGCCTCAAACATCGCCCAGCTGCTCAACGGGCGCACGTAGTGATCTCCACACTCAACCTCGTTCCATGGGTTCCTGAACCTTCCGTCATGCCGGCTCCTGGCAGTCGCAACGATGTTCAGGCCCTCCTCGATCATGCCCTCGTGGAACATGAGGCCAGCGACGGGGTACTCTATCCCCGTCCAGACTTCATCGCTGTACAGGGTCACCGGCTCAGGTCTTCCCCCCTTTGGCCAGGTGCAGATCAGAAGCCCGGCCTCGTCCTCCTTCAGGTAGACCCTGGGCTTCTGAACGTGGCCCACCATGTTCTGCCGGAGGTTGTGCCTGTAGATCGACTCCAACGCCTTCCGGACGTGGTCCTTGGGCAGTATGTAGCTCAAGTCGAGCAGGTGGGCCCACCATTGCCCGAGAAGCTGGTCAGAGTGGCAGCCGGTGCCGTACTGCATGGACCTGTGTTTCTTCTCGTCATACCGCTGGATGAAGTACTCCCCATTCCAGAGCTCCGAGTCGACCAACCGGGATCCCTTCCCGAAGATCGCCCGGCACGTCCGCGCAAGCTTCCTCTCGCCTTTGATCTTGGACATCTCCTCCATCGCTCGGAGGGCGGCAAGGTACAGTCCTGTTACGAAGCTGTTGTGGCCTTGAAGATGGCAGTCGTAGGTGTTCCACTGGGGACCATCAAAGATCCCGTCCATGTCGGGGTCCCATGTTGATATGGCGTAGTCGAGGGCCTTCTTCAACGCGGGCCAGTGCTTGTCCAGAAAGGTGGCGTCTCCGCAGTTCCTGTATTCCCGGTAAGCTTTGAGGATCGTTCCACAGTGGCCGTCGGCGGCATAGACATGGGATGTCCGATCCTCATCCCGCCACCTGGGAAGGTAGAGGGGAAGGTTTGTCCGGTGGGGAATCCGACCATCCTCGCCCATCTGCCAGGCCAGATCGACCTCCCTCATGCTTCTCTCCAGCTCCGGGAAGAGCCTGGACAGGGTCTGCTCGTAGTTCCAGACATGCGTGCAGTTCAAAGGACAGCATCCGCCCACGATGCATGAGCATCCCGTGCTTGCCCCGGAGCATCCCTCGAAGCCATAAAACCTGCCGTCCTCGGTCCAGAAGCAAGTCGGACTCCTGATCGTCGAGATCTGGGACGAGACTGCGTCCAGAATGGCGGGCGGCATGGTCGTTTCGAACAGGCAATCCCTAAACAGCTCGGTCTTCTCGCGCAGGTCCTTGTAGTTGTCGAACGCGTAGTCCAGCACGTCGAGGACTCCCTTGAACCAATTGGCGTACATGGTGCCAAGCCAGAACTTCGTCTTCTCGTCCGCGACGCCCAGCCCCTTCTGGTTCCAGTTCACATACCTGTTTGGGAAGTACCATGCGATCGCGAAGACGATCTCCCGGCGTTCGCCTGGCTTGAGGTGCATCGATCTGCCCAAGGAACCGTTCCACGTCCGCCCGGGTGAACTCGAGCCCCCAGGCCCGCCCGTCAGCCGCCCATCGGTTCGGAAATCGGCCCACAGACTGTCCATATCGTCCCATTGGGAGCGCGCCCATGCATCATCCGCAAGAACGGCAAGGGCCATCTCGCCCCTTCTCGGGGAGCGTTCTTCGACGAGATCATTGCCCATGACCAAGACGGTAGCTCCCTTCCTAGACACCGGCGTGTTCCTGTTTCCGCCGTAGAGCGGATTGGATGTGCCGGCGATCGGGGTGAGGCCATCCCAGCCCACGGCGTTCTGAAGCGATGCCATGACGGAGACATCGACCTCATTTTGGGAAGGGTTGCGAAGCCTGAAAACCAGGAAGGCGATGGGCAGCCCCGAGTTCTTCAGGTCCAAGGGGATGAGGGGCGAGAAGGCAGACAGTTCCACCTCTATCGGAAGACCCTGATCCTTGTACTCAAGGCGCGCCACAGGATACCGCCCGACGAATCTTATCGATGAAACCCCGGGCGACATTTCCATCAGACGCTTTGCCTCCGCCGGGATGAGGTGATCGCTGACCAGCGGCGCCGGGCTGAATCCCTCTTCGGAGTACAGGGCGCTGGACTGAAGCAGCATGGCCTTGGGTTCCTGCCCTCGTTTCCATGTCCTGATCGCAAGAAACGTCCCGGGCAGGTAGGCAAGGTGGTTGACCTGGTTGAAGATCTGCCATTGTCTGAAGCCTCCGTCTCCGCAGATGCAGAAATGCCCCGTCCCAATCCCGCCAAGGGGAAAAGCCAGCGCCCTTAGCGCCGCACCCTCATAGGTGAACCGTGAGTTCCCTTCAACAGGTGCCACGAATTCATCTCCAGACCAAGGCCCGTTCGAATGCTTATAACAATTCCGCTCCTCACCTCCGGGGGCCGGACAACCACTGGCCCACCCACGGGCGGCCAAACGTGTTCTATGGTTGCAGACCACTAGCGCTGGCCCGCTACATTCAAAAGCGGGGCGTCTGGCCTCCTGCCGAGGAGTACAGATGGCGCTGCCATTCATGAAGGCCGAGACGTGGCTTAACACCCTAACCGAGGAAGTGGACCTGCGAAGGATCACCACGCCAATCAAGGTCGAGAAGGAGGAGACCCTGCAAGTTCCGTGCAAGCCCCGGGGAAGGAAGCGGGAGATCTCCGTACGCCAGTACGACATCACCTTCAACTTCAGAGGCACCCATGGAAAGGACCTCAAGGGGTCGGGCAGGCTGTTCGTCCCGGCCAAGCGGCCCAGGGAGAAGCTGCCCATGGTCGTCAGCATGCATTACGAGATGGACGCCAAGGGATCGGCCCGGTTCCTCGCAAAGGGCTGGGCGACGATGACCCCGCACGGCGAGAGAAGCTACGTAGCGTCCAACCTCATGGGACACGGGCTGAACCACTCGGCGTGCATGGCCCAGCTCCCCAGGCGGATGCCCTTCGTTGACCAGCGACGGGTGGTGCTCTACGGCGGCAGCGCGGGGGGCTACCATGCGCTCATGGCCTCCTCCATGGTCTTCCCGCTGACGGCCGTCTGTGCACTCGTGCCTCCCCTGAACCTGAAGTACAACATCAACTACCTCGCCAAGAACGACCGTGTCAATGTCAATCCACAAGACCCGCAGAAACCCATCGCGCCGGTCGTGAGAGCAGTCATAATCGTTGGCACCGAGACCGACAAAGGGGGAAGGCCCGACGAGCAGGACTGGAAACCCTTCAGCCCGACATTTCGGACCGACCTCATGACCTTCCCGACCCTGATTACCTACAGCACTGCCGATGTGCTGGTCCCCATCCAGCAGCTGTCGGAGGATCTGGTGCAGAAGCCCCCGAAAGGCCTCTGGCCCAAGGGCTACGCGTTCGAGATGTCGAAGCTCGTCCCCAACCCCTCAGAAAGAAAGACGCTGCTGAAGC
>Ga0172365_10003437_pt1 | contig 11796 bp, 22 predicted proteins | sample LakKivSesite48cm_FD_114535 | JGI IMG/M metagenome (GOLD analysis project Ga0172365, IMG submission 114535) | Sediment microbial communities from Lake Kivu, Rwanda - Sediment site 48cm | ecosystem: Environmental > Aquatic > Freshwater > Lake > Sediment | place: Rwanda: Western Province, Lake...
GAAAAAAAAGAAGATGATTCAAAGGTAAAAGAACGAGAAGTTTTAGCAGAACTTGTTGATTGGGACATGAAAGAAAAAACGATGACTATACAAGAACAGATTAGTAAAAAGGGACAACCACTCGTCTTTCAATTATGGACTATTAAACAGTCTCTTTGTAAAGTAGTAAATCCTCCCAAAATTGAAAAAGCGAGCGGCGGGCAGCAAAGTTTATAAATATCATTCTTCTTCTTAATAAATTAAAATAGTGTAGTAGTTAGTTAATAGTTAATTAATTAAATATGGAACAAAAAGAGATACAAGAATTTATTGAAGTTCTTGGATTTAAAAAATTAAATGAAGTCCAAGAAACATGTATAGCAAAAGGAGTTCTTAACCCATTAAAATATGATAAGGATTTTCAAAATTTCTTAATCATTGGACCTACATCTTCTGGAAAAACATTAATGGGAGAGCTTGCAAGTAATATGGCTTTAAAACATGGAAAAAATGTAATTGTTTTAGAACCCACAAGGACGTTAGCTAATCAAATGAAAAATGAATTTCAAAAATCAAAATTAAGCAAATTATATCGAATTGTTACCCCTTCAGATAAAGATGCATACAAAACGGGAAATATTTTAATAACTACCTATGATGGATTCTATAAAACAATATTAATGAATCCCGTCTTTTTAAAAAGATTCGGTTTCTTCTTTATAGATGAAATACATACACTATATAGTGATTTTCATGGTTTTATAGTAGAAAAAATATTAGTATTATTAAGAAAAGAAAAAAAGCAGATATTTGGCACTTCTGCTACATTAGAACCAAGAGATAAAATAGGTGAATGGTTAGGTGTGCCTCCAGAAAATAATATTTATTTTTCAGAAGAAAAGCGCCCAATCCCATTAACAAAAGAAGTATTAAATCTTTATCCTAATACAGAAGAAGAATGTGATGGGTCTAATAAGAAAAAAAGAGAAAAGAATATGGAGATATTATATAAATACTTGTCAAATGGAGGGGTAAAACCTTATTTAATCTTTTTATCAACAGTTGCTGAAACTAAATCCCATGCAGAAGAACTATTAAGATTTTTAATTAAATACAATGTACCAATAGAAAAAAATAATCGCGAAGAATTAGAAAAAAGATTTCAAGAAAGGGTCGGAAGAAAATTAACTGAAGATGAAGAAATATTATTAAAATTATTAGAATATAGAATAGGATTTCATAATTCTAGACTTATTTCAGAAGAGTTACAAAATGAAGTTGTAAAATTATCTGTTGAAAGTAAAATAGACTGGTTATTTGCAACATCGTCCCTTTCACAAGGAGTTAATACTCCTACTATGACTGTTGTTTGGGATGGATTATCCTGGTGGAAAGATGGTAAAAGGGTTCCTTATCCAAAATGGTTTACAGAACAAGGTAATGGTCGTTCTGGAAGGGGTTTTAAAGATAAAGTAGAATTAAAAAGATTATTGGATAAAGGTATAAAGGCAAAAGCAGTTTATGCTGGTAGCGAACAAGAAATTGCACCCTACTTAGAAGAAGGAGGCCTTGAATTTTTTGAATCTCGAATCAATGTCGATACTTATTTAAAAAAATTTTTATTAGAAATTATTTTATTAAATGAAAATAACCAAACTTCTGATGAAGCAGCTATAATTGATTATTTTGAAAATACTTATTATTATTCCACAATTAAAAATTATCAACCACGTTTAATAAAAGTACCAAAATTTCAAACAGATTTATTTTTAGCACCACATATGCAATACTTAATTGATAATGAATATATTACAAGTACTTATGGAGATAAAATAAAAATAACTACATTCGGTCAAATAGTTATGGATTTTTTAATTCAATCGAATCATCAAGTAGATTTAGAAAAAATAAGTTGTCTAAGAGGGTATGTTAAAGAGATGATTAGACGTAAAGAAAAATTTGACTTTAATTTTGTATATAAATTATTAAAAATTTTTCCAGAAATAACATTATATAAAGTTGATAGAGTACGCAATCCAATCATTGATGAATTTTTTCATGGAATATATAATCTAAATATAGAGAATATCAAACATGTAGAATATACTGCATATTCTTTTTTTTATGGATGGATGGAAGAAAAAACAATTGATGAACTCTATAAAGAATTTTTGATATTTTCTTCTCCTATCCGGACTGCAATAAAACAAATAATTGAATTATTTGATATTTTTCAAAAAATATATTTGTTAGAATCTCCAACAAAACAAATAGACTATTCTTTTAATGAACTAAGAAAAAGACTTAGTTACGGATTAAAAAAAGAATCAATGGACCTCTTAACAGAAAAAGTTGGAAGAGAACGAATAATAAAGTTAAAAAATTATATTTTGAATTCTGAAGAGTATAAAAGTTATAATGATGAGATAACAACTTTAACTATAAAACAATATCTTGAAACTATAAAAGCAGGGCAAGGAGAAGAAAAAGTAATAGAGATACTAGAAAAAGTAGAGGGGATAGGCCCCGTAAGAGCAGAAAAAATATTAATTAAACTATTTCCAGATTCTGCACAAAAAATAGAAAAGAAGGAAGAAAAAAAAACTGAAGAAAATGATAATGAAAATGGAGAAGAAAAAGAAATAGTATTCACAACCAAAGAAGAATTAATCATCGCACAAACAGAACAAAATAAAGTAGATAATGCCGGCGCGTCCGGCTTCGCCGGGAGCGAATCTGAATAAATAAGAGAGGCGAAGACTCTGTTATTTATTATATGTCTATGTCATACAATCCGTCCCTCTAAAATAGTAAATCTTATAAAGAAGAAAAATTAATATCATAGATATGACTTACATCTGTGGAATATGCAAAAAAGAAGTTGGGAAATTTAAACAAGCGGAAAAACACGTAATCGAGACAAAACATTACGGAGATTTTGAATGGAAAGAGAATCCTAAGAGATGTATTTGTTTTATTCCTCAATCAAAATATACGAGAAGATGGGAAATAAACAAAGAAATTGAAAGTTTAAAAGAAGATTTACGAGTTGAGACTAATGATACAGTAATCAAAAACCTAAAAGAAGAATTAGTTGAATGGAACAAAATATTAGATGATAATGAGCGAGGAGTTTATGGACCATAAAGTTCAAGGGAGGTAAATAAATAACTATGGCAGTTCTTGTAAAGAATGTTGGGCCAAGCGAAGGTGTTTTCAAGAGAGATGAAAACAAAATTACTTTTGCATTGGTTCTTGACAAAGAAGAAATGAAAGGTTTACAACAGGATTTATACAATATGTCCAAGATGAAGACATCTGACGGCAAGTCTATGAGGGCAAGAAGTTGGAAATTAGTTTGGGGACTCACAAAAGAATTCGGTGAAACGCCAGAAGAAAAAGAATGGGTAAAAGACAAACCTATAGATTTACAAGTTAAGATTAATAACGCAGAAGGGTTATAATCTTAAAAATTTTTTTCTTTCTTTTTTGTGACTTTATATAAATAGAAACATTTAAATATCTGTTTATATTCTACTTTTCGGAGTGGTTAGATAATTAGTTAATTAAAATAAAATGAGCAGAGCATCACCTTTTATCGGAGCAGCAACGGTTGTGGCAGCAATTGTTGTGTTTATAGTTCTCGTAGCAGGATTTGATTATGTCCCCGCAGGAAATATTGGAGTTAAAGATACTATTGGGGTTGTCGACCCGATTCCATGGGGGCCGGGTTTTCAGTGGACAGGTGTACTGACAAGTTCTAAAAAATTCTCTACAAGAATACAACTCCGTGAATATGATGCAAGCGCGGCGTCGAAAGATTTACAAGTTGTAAACACCAAAATAGCGTTAAACTTTAAAGTTGAACCTTCAAAAACTCCTGAAATCTACAAAACATTAGGAACGGATTATCAAGATATTATTATTTCTCCAGTTATTCAAGAAGCGGTGAAATCTTCTACAGCAAGATATACTGCTGAAAATTTAGTTAAAGAAAGGCCCGCAGTAAAATCGGATATCACTGTATATATTATCAATAAATTACAAAATAAAGGGATTATTGTTACTGAGGTAGCCATCACTGACTTTAAATTTAGTTCTGAATATGACAAAGCAATTGAAGCAAAACAAGTTGCAGAGCAAGATGCATTGACCGCAGAAAATAAATATAAAGAGATGGAATGGACAAGTAAATCTATGAAGTTGCAATCAGAAGTTTTAGAAATTAAAAAATTAGACCTACAACAAAAATGGATAGATAAATGGGATGGAAAACTACCCCTTATTATCACAAGCGATAATAACAATATGTTTATGCAAATGGATTTATCACAATTACAATCAATGCCGGAAAAAAATTAAAATGGTAGTCGTGGTGTTAAGATACATTGTATTATTGGTTTGTTTGGCTATAATCATTGGGTTTGCAATCAAGTATTTAATTTTACTTATAAGGTATCTTGCAAAGAAAGATGAGAAACTTTATAAGAAGTTAGACAAAAAGATTTGAAAGGAGGGCAAAGAATAATGAAAGAGGAAATAAAAAAAGTAGGGATGCTCCTTAGTTTGGTTCTGTTAATGATAAGTTTGGCTAGTGCAACAATCTGCAATATGCAAACAATCATAATTTATGGTAATGTTTACCAAGAAGGGACTTCTAATCCTGTTGCAGATGCTACTGTAATCGCCACTTGCACGCACTATGGAGTTAATTCTACCCATACTGGAACAAGCACATCAGATGGGCGGTATAGAATCTTATTTGATAAGAGAAAATGTGACTATGGGGATAAAGTAGTGGTTAACTCTGTTAAATATGGAACTTCCAGTGGAAATGCAGGGTAGGGACTATAACTTATATTTATCCATATGGCTGTTCAACAAAGATTAACAGTTTTAATCCAGATGTTGAAATTCCAATAATCCCAGAGTTCAGTTGGGGAATGGCCCTGGTAACGATTTGCGGGGCTCTGGCTGTGATATTTGTTGTGAGAAGGAGATAAAGCCGCATGAAAACAATTACCAAGGTTTTAATTATGGCAATTATCATTTTGGTAATTCTAATTGTTATTACCTTTATACTCAAGATGGGTTCTTGAAGATTCCTGAATTTGTGTTGCGGGTGAGTGGGTGCAACACGAACATCCTAGTGCGCCAATAGCTGTCTTTATTAAATATGCATTGAAATATCTAAATATTTAAATAGTTAATCAAATTGAATAATTCTATGGTACGAAGAAGCGACAGAATAACAATCACTTTGAAAGTTGACCCCGTTCTTTGGAACAAAGTTCAGCATTGTTGTGTTGATAAGAAAAAGAGATATTCTGAATATGTTGAAGAAGCTTTGAAGGAAAAATTGGAGAAAAAATAATGGTAAAATGCTCTATGTGTAAATATGAAATGCTATTTAGCCAAAGCTGTACTGTTCCTTATGTTAAAATTGGGAAGAAATGGTACAAACGAAATACTTCATATTTTGATTCTTCAGATTTAAGCCCTGAAGAAATAAAAAAAGAATTAAAAGAACTAGGAGATGAATTATTTCATTGCCATGATTGTGGCATAGAAAATAAGGAAGGAAATGTACATCATTTTGGTTGTGATGTTGAAAAATGTCCTAAATGCAAAGACCAATTTGCTTTCTGTAAATGTAAAAAAGAAATTTTTGCGAATAAAGAAGGAATGGAAAAAGAAAAAAGAAAGTTAGAGAAAAAAGATGATAAATGATAATATACCTCAAGGATGTTCCATAAAAAAGCCTTTGATAATTTATTCTTATAAACCTATTAGAACTAAATTTGGAATTCCATTAAAATCTGCAGACCATCTTAAAAAGAAATTAATTGAAGAAAGAGGCCAGATTTGTGAATATTGCAAACAAAATGTACCCTATCCTACATCGTTAGATTTAGAACATAATATTCCTGTTTATGTTGGAGGTCATGGCTATAATGAACAAAACTTATTTTTAATATGCAAAAAATGCCATGATAATAAAACAGCTCTAGACCGAAGAGCTATTTTTATTATGAAACAAATAGGAATTATTATTCCTGGAGGTTTTGGAAGCATTCTTTCTTTTTATAATTTAAAAGAGGTTCAAATTAAATTTCTAGAAATAAGACAATCAATCAAAGAAATAGATTTAAAAAAAGAAATCTACAAATTAGGAGAAAATGGAAAAGATTATAAAATTGTTTATCAAGAAAGTAATAAACTCTGAAGAATAATATATATTTTGTAAAATATATATTCTGCCATACGTTCCATACTTTCCAGGGGTATCCTTTCGGTATATACGCGTATTTTTGGTGCGGGATAGGGGTGGCAAGTATGGAAGGTATGGAGCCACGGTCTAAAACCCTTGAAATTTGCCATTTAGGATTCCAGGGTTAAACGGCTTTTTTTCAATCTTCGCATATTAAAGATAGGGAAAAAAACGTCTTTTGCCATTATAGGCTCTAAAAGCCTCAAAAAAGACCTTTTACGATTTTTCTCAAAAAAATGCAAAATGTACCTTTATATTTAAGCCCAAACTTTATACTTTTGGCATGACTTTATACGAAGGATGATTCGTATAAAGTTTACACATAAACTCAAAAAAATTGTTAATTTTTTGTTCCAGAATCTGGAACAAATTCCCGTTTAGCCCAAAACGATTTTTTTCATTTTCTCCAATTGTTTTTTCATTTCTCAGACTTATTTTTGTCCCCCTGGAAAACATGTCATCTATCTTGTATAAAGTCACAATAATACTTATAAAGGCATATTTCTTGATTATTTTATAAGCATAGGGCCAAGTTATGTCAGGTCAGGCGATTCATCGTTGGGCCTGGTAAAGCTCTGTTAGGTATTGTGTGGTTTGGTAAGGAAAATCATATTCGATGCCGTTCAATAGCGCGTGGTAAGGAAAAATCATATTCATGTCAAGCACGGCGTGGCAGGTTTATGCAGAGTATGGTAATGTAAGGTAAGGAAAAATCATGTTTTAGTTGGGTGTTGTATTGTTGGATATTGTATGGTAAGAAGATAGCAAGGAAAAAATCATATTCGCTGTTTAGCGCAGTTTTGTAAGGTGAAGTCGAGTTAGGTCTAGTAAGCTGGTGTGCTGCAATGCAGGGTAAGGCAAAAGAAAAATGAATAAGGAAGCAAAATTTATGGAGGAATTGAAAGATTTGTTTGATAAATATACAGACAAAAATGTTTCTTTGAATATATTGATGAATTCAGCAGATTTATATTTAGATACAATCAAGAAACTATTGAGTAAAGATGAGCCACCAAGAAAAAAAGAAATAAAAAGGCCTTTTATAAATCGCAACTTGAAAAAGATAATGTAAATGTGATAAGCACAAGGAAGACTATAATAAAATGAGTAAAAAGAAAAAGAAAGATATACCCAAATCAGTTATCCGAGAAAAAGCATTGAAGATTTTTGTAAGAAAGAAAATTGTAGAGATATCGGTAGTTCTCGCATTAATCTTTGTGCCTTATTTCGTAGGAGGTATTATACTTGGCCAAGAGAGCGCACTTTGTGGAGAAGGAAAACTCTTTGATAAGTATTCTGGAGAATGGTCCCCTCAACCAGATAGTTGCGCCCATGATTATCTTATGAAATGGATAACCGGACTTTTTTGGTTATTTATCTTAATGGCAGTAATCTTTTTAATCCTTATGTGGATTAAATATAATTGGGAAGCAGGCAAAAAGGAACTAGATGACGCGTTTGAATATTCTTTTGGAGAAAAAAATGAGTAATAATATATATAATTTATTAAGTAATATTGCAGGAATTATTGGAATAATAACTGTTGTAGGCCTTCTTTTTTATTTTATGAGCGGAGGATTTGACCGGCCTCAAACTATTTATGATGTATATAATCATTGTAGAAGTTCTTGTGTAGATGGTTGGGGAAGATTAGAAGACATAGAATGCTTAAAAGTATGTGAAAATTTATTAGTTAACAAAACTAAAAACACAGAATCTTACAAAGTATGTTTCAATTGTACTTGTATAACTCCACAAGAAGATATATATTGGGAAGGAGAAGAACAATGGGGGAGATAGTTAAAAGAGGACAAAATGAGATTCAGAAGAGTGTGTGATAAATGTTTAAAATTATTTATACCAACTGGAAAATATGAAAGAATCTGTCAAAAATGCAGAAAAAAATCCTGGGAGGATTGGAAAAAACATTATGCGGCGAACCGCCTTCAAGAAAGGAAGAGAGTACGAACAAAATAGACAACACATAGTTGAAGCACTTTGGTTAGGTTACGGTTCATTAATCTTTAGCCCAATATTTATCTTTGCTTCAGTTTGGGATATTAAGACAAGAATCTTGGGTTCAGTTATGCTAATCGGTTTTGGAGCAATAAATTTATATATAGGCTATTCTTTAAAGAAAGAACAGAGGAAACATGAAAAATGAAGTTTAGTCACCCTGGAGCTCTCGGAGCGGTAATAGGATGGTTTATCATCAGCCCTTTATTTTCTTATGCAAGGGAGAAACCATCATTTATTGATTTATTATCTCATTCTACATTAGGACTACTTACAGCCATACTTTTTGGATTTTTATTTGGTTATATCTTTAATAATGAAAGAAGTTATCCAAGAAATAAAGAAAATTAAGAAAGAATGGCAGAAAGGATGCACGCGAGATGATTATGGAAAGAAAGGTTTATGTGTCCACTGTATTTTAGAGATAGAAAAATATACAAGTAATGAATTAGAAATAATAAAATTAAAATGATTGTTCATAAATGCGATAATTGCGGAGAAGAAGATAAAGAAGCCTTTAGGCCAATTGTAGTTACTTGTGGATATGGAAGCAAACATGATGGCCAGGAATTTGATTTTTGTTCTGAAAAATGCCTATTGGAATTCTTTACGGAGGATAAAAATGGAAAACACGACTGAAGATTCAAGTATCCTTCAGGCCATAATTGGGAAAGCTTAACACCTAGACAAGTGCATGCAAAGATTGATAAAGATAAAACATCTGATAAGCCTATGAAGAAACAAGTCAAATATACCAAACTATATATTGTGACTGGCAGCAAGGCGAAAAGCGCAGCGCATATCACCTTTCTCTTGAATCGTCACAATTTTTGGATAAATAAACTTTGGCAGCTCGCTCCGAATAATTGGATTGCTAAAATCGAATATGATACTAATGAAGAAGTAAACAAACTTATAGGAAAACATAAAGTCCGTGGAACAGACCTTACAGTATATCGAATATTTAAATCAATGAAAATGCATGGTAAGAATAAAGAAGAACCACAATATTCCTTCTTGGATAAAATTATGCTTCTTATCTCTGCGAGGTTTAAGACAAAAGCAATGATTCGTGTAGTGAATAATAATGCAAATGATTGGCAGAAAATGCTTTTAGCAAGGTGGCAGAAAGAAATTGAACACCCAGATAAATTCAAGAATCTTGGGATTGTGCCAAGTATTGATATTGCCCCAAATGGAGAAGTCTTTTTTCATATTAACAAAGTCGGAGATTATATCATAACTTATTTTGGTGAAGCAATCTTTGATTATGAATCAAAACAAAAATGAAAGAAGTACATTGGCTTGCGGATTTAGGATTTTGTATCCATAAATGGAAATTTCTCCGTACAGAACGGGGGGATTTTAAAGTAGTAGATGTATGCGAATGTGTTAAATGCGGAAAAAGGAAAGGGTTTAAAGTATGGTAAAGAAAGAAGTAGAAATTTGTGATATTTGTAAGAAAATTGTAGCAGAAACTAAATGTGAGTTCTGTGGTGCTGATTTATGTGTTAGTTGCAAAACTTATTTTGGTATTGGTATAGAAGAAAAAATAATGTTTGTGATAAACTCTTGCGAAAACTGTAATAATGTTCTACAGGGAATAGAAAATTTAGAAAAAGAGTTTGATAATTGCCCAAATATTCGTACCGAATTAATAGAGACATTTAAAAAATTAATCCAGCTTGAGGAACTTGAGGGGAAAGTCAAAAAAAAGAAACCAAAAAAGCATGATGTATTTGTAAGCCCTTTGCTTAATCAATTTTATCCTAATAGGACGACAACAACAGCTCCTCTTAAACCTTTTTATCAGACTCCAAAAGGCGGGAGCATATTTAGAAGAAAAAAATCAGAGGACCATAGTTTTGCATGGGCTGCGAGCAAAGCAGGCAAATTAATGAGATATAATTATAATGATGATGAAGATGACAAAGCCTAAAATAGATATAGATAGAATACTTGAAAAAAACAAATCCCGAGAATTTATTTCCCAGTTTATTTATCACGGCCATGGGAGCGTATGTGAAAGACTCGCGAGAAAGAAAGTGAAACGCTGCGAAGGTTGCGAAAGTGATATTGATGCAATCATCGATGAAATAAAACATAATATGATAGATATAATTGAGATAATAAAAGATAATGTTAATCATGAGTTAGATAGATTTGAATTTCCGATAATAGCAATAAGAAAAGGGATGGATTTTCCAGCGAAAGAACAACTTGAAGAAGTAAAGAAATCAAGAGAAGATTTAAGAAAAAGGATAAATAAGGTGATAAAATGAAAGAAGCAGTTATTGTAACTTGGATTGACGCACAGCGTTTAGAGTTGGGCTGCCGAATTTATTTTAGAAAATAGGAAATATTTCAAGGATTGGTCTATGCTTGCCCAAGCTGCAGAAAAAATAAAAAAAGTGAAAGGAGTTAAATATCCGTTAAAATAATGGGAAACTTGAATACTGAAATAAAAAAGAGACAAAAGAAAATTAAAAAGTTAGAGTTATCAATTCGCAGATTAGGGCGGGTTAGCGCATTTGATACACGTTATAGTAAATTAGGCGTTTTTTCCGAAAGCAATGAAAAAGTAGGAGAGATGAAGAATCAAATGCTCCAATTAAAGAAAGAATTGAAAATTTTAGAAAATGAAAGGAACAATGGATGAAGAAATGTATGATAAGATTGTGAAAGAATGCAAAGACTTGGCAATAAGCAGAAATCAGGCATATGGTGATAGTTACAAAGTCTGCGATGTGCATACGTTAATCGGCTTGATTATAATGAAGTTAACTAGAGTATACAAACTTGGAGACTCAGCAAAGACCGTTGATGAGCTCCAAGACGCTTTAAATTACGCAGTGTTCAGTATAGAAAAGTTAAAAAAGGGCGAGAAACTAATATACTAATGACACCAGAGCCAGACTATTGCCCACATATAAATATATGCCAAGAAGCAAGAAGAGAAATTTGTTATAGTAAAAACGGTGAGTACAAAGCTTGTACTTTTTATGAGACAAACAATACTATAGCAAAAATACGTCAAGAACGTGTTAAAGGACTAGCAAAAAAATTAAGAGAAAAATGAACAGAGATTATTGTCCATATATAATTATGTGTAAGCATACTCAAGAACAATTGCGAACAACTCCGCTAATTTGTAATAGCCAAGAACATACTACTTGTGATTATTATGAGCGGCTTCATCAGTATTATGCACGAGGTATAAGTTGTTTGAGGAAGCCAAGACTTTGCGAAAGACTAGGAAATCCAAATGATAAAAACTGGGGACAATTGTAAAGATGAATATTTTAAGGATTGGGGCCCGATTAATTTAGAAAAATTAGCTAAAGTGATGTTCACTTTGGCTATAGGAAGCATCGCCTTATCTATTGCGTTTAATAGTTTGAGAAATACAATGATGAGAAAACCAACGATATGCAAAGAATGTTTGAAGAAAGGCCATATTGCAACAGCAGATTTTGGCGGCAAGTTTAGATGTAAAATATGTAATAGATTAGTTACAATGGTTCCTTCGA
>Ga0172365_10003439_pt1 | contig 11792 bp, 10 predicted proteins | sample LakKivSesite48cm_FD_114535 | JGI IMG/M metagenome (GOLD analysis project Ga0172365, IMG submission 114535) | Sediment microbial communities from Lake Kivu, Rwanda - Sediment site 48cm | ecosystem: Environmental > Aquatic > Freshwater > Lake > Sediment | place: Rwanda: Western Province, Lake...
ACTTTTCATCATTCAGAAATGGCAGATTTAGAGGAGCTGGTTGCGCTCAAGGAGCGCAAGGGCTATAAAATTAGTTTAGCCTTTCCTACCCTTAATGAAGAAGCCACGATTGGGGAAGAGATAGAGATAATCAAGAAAATTTTGTCTGAAGATTATCCTTTGCTGGACGAGATTGTGGTGATTGATTCTGGCTCCACGGACCAGACCTTGAAGGTCGCTAAAGAAGCAGGGGCAGAGGTATATTCTTCCGATAAAGTCCTTCCTCATCTTGGCCATTATGTAGGCAAGGGAGAGAACCTCTGGAAAAGCTTATATGTCCTAGAAGGAGATATTATTGTTTGGCTGGATGCGGATATAAAGAACATTCACCCCAAGTTTGTTTATGGTCTGGTGGGAGGGCTTTTGAGATATGAGCGTCTGCTTTTTGTCAAGGCATATTATCAGAGACCGATTCAATTGAACGGGGAAGAGAATGAATATGGGGGAGGCAGGGTCACTGAGATTCTGGTTCGTCCTTTGTTCAGTCTCTTCTTTCCAGAGCTTGCCCGGCTTTATCAGCCCTGCAGTGGAGAATGCGCAGGGAGGAGGGAATTATTGGAGATATTATCTTTTCCTTGTGGATATGGGATAGAGACTGGAATGCTGATTGATATTTACAACCGATTTGGTCCTCAAGTAATCGGACAGGTGAACCTGGACTTGCGGATTCACAGGAACCAGCCAGCCTGGGCATTGGGCAAGATGGGATTTGAGATTCTTTATGCTTTTTTAAATCGGCTTAAGAAGTTGGGCAAGATTGAATTTAATCAGGAGATTTACCAAAGTTATCGCAAATTAGAGATGAGACCGGATTTATATGAGCTAATAGAGGAAAGCATTCAGATAAAGGAAAGGCCTCCGATGATAAAAATTTCAGAATATCGGGAAAAGCATTTAAAAGCCCGGGATAAAGCCGGTTTAGAAAATTTATTATTCACCCACCAGGCTTAATTGGATTGATGCTTGTAAGATAGATGCGAATCTGCTTATTAAGTTATCGGGGCAATATGTATTGCGGCGGCCAGGGAGTATATGTATATTATCTCTCCAAGTATCTTTCCAAATTAGGGCACGAGGTTGAGTTAATCCAGGGACCGCCTTATACCTGGGAAACCTCCTGGTGCCGGGGGCATAAAATTCATAATTATAATTTATTTGCCACCAAGCGATATTTTTATAAAAACTTTCCCGGTCCAGGCGCGCTTTTTCAGCTTTATTATCCGGGGCATTTTTATGAATTCGGCATTACCAGATTGGGCTTTTTTCCAGAGATGCTCACTTTTAGTTTTCGCGCTCTGTTCCTGCTTTATCGGCTTTGGAGAGAAAGGTCTTTTGATGTGATTCATGATAATCAAACTTTAGGGTTTGGAATAATTTTAATGCAAAAAATTTTCCCTGCTCCAGTTATCACCACCATTCATCATCCTTTAAGCGAGGACCAGCGAGCTGATTTTCAGCAATTACCAGCATTTGAGCATCGCTTTAGAAGGACGGTCTATTATCCGCTTTTAATGCACGAGCTGGTTGTGCCCAGGCTGGAGAAGATAATCACGGTCTCTAAGGCTTCTGCCAAAAGCGTGGCAGGAGCTTATGGGGTTTCCGAGTCAAAAATAGGGGTGGTTTATAATGGAGTGGATACCGAGCTATTTAGACCTGACCCCAATATGGTAAAAAAGAAGAATCAACTGGTTTTTGTGGGAAATACTGAGGACCGGAAAAAGGGGATTCGCTATCTTTTAGAGGCATTGCTTTATTTGCCAAAAGAGGTTCGGCTAAAGGTGGTTGATGGTGGTGCGCCCAGGCATTTAGTGATGGAGGAGCTGACTCGGAGGTTTAATATCAAGGACCGGGTAGAGACCACAGGCAAGATTCCCACTGAGCAATTAGTTCAGGCATATCAGGAATCCGAGATTGCAGTGGTTCCCAGTGTATATGAGGGGTTTGGCTTCCCAGTGGCAGAGGCTATGGCTTGCGGATTGCCAGTGGTGGCAAGCGATGGTGGCGCCTTGCCCGAGGTGGTGGGAAAAAATGGAGAGACCGGTTTAATAGTTCCCAAGCAGGAGCCAAGGGCGCTGGCAAAAGCGATTAAGCTCTTGATTGAAAATCCAGAATTAAGGTATAAACTATCGGAAAACGGTCAGAAGCGGGTGCGGAGTCTTTTTAGCTGGGAGAAATCGGCCAAGGATTTGGTAGAGCTTTATCAAGAGATGATTATCTGGAAGCAGAGAAAAAGGGCTAAATTGGTTTTTATTTCTTCTGAGAATTAAGGTATAAAGAAACATAGGAGTTAAAGGAAAAGGAGTGGAGAGATGGATAGAAATCGGCTTTACGGGCTTTTGATTTGTATTGGGATAGCGCTGGTCGGGGTTTTATTCATTATCGGGGTATTTAGCGGGAGCTATGCCGCATTGGCGATTCCGGTGGCGATTTTTACCTTAGGGGTGTTGGGGCTGGCTTTCTGGATAGGCTGGACCATTTTTTCCATCAAGGTAGAACCGCCGGAGCCAGAGGAAAAGGACCAGGCAAAGAAATAAAATACTAAAAATGAGAATCTGTTTTTTAAGCTACCGCGGGAATATGTTCAGTGGCGGGCAGGGGATTTATTTATATTATCTGACCCGGGAGCTTGCCAAATTAGGTCATCAAATCACGGTTTTGGTTGGTCCGCCCTATCCCTGGGAGATGCCCTGGGCAAGGGTAATCAAAATTGTCAATCATAATTATTATGCCCGGCGGATAAATTTTTATTCCCAAGAGGAGTTGTTTAAAATTTTTCATCCGCTGAATTTTTATGAATTTGCTTTAACCCGGTTCTGGTTTTTTCCAGAGATGCTCTCCTATTCGCTAAGGGCTTTTGCCAAGCTGGCCGAGCTTTTACATAATGGAGGAAAATTTGATTTGATTCACGATAATCAGGGATTGGGCTATGGACAGGTGTTGATTAAAGGCTATCAAATTCCAGTAATGGCTTCTATTCATCATCCTTTGGCAATGGACCGAGGCGCGGATTTTCTCCAGACCCATACTTTTCTGGAAAGGGCGAGGAGGGTGGTTTTTTATCCGTTTATTATGCAAAAGCTCGTGGCTCAGAGGATGGGTTTAGTAATCAGCGGGTCTAAAAATTCTGCCAGAGCGGTTCAGGAGACTTTTAAAATTGCGCCGGAAAAAATGCGAGTGGTTTATGATGGGGTGGATGAGGGGGTGTTTTATCAAAGACCGGAGATTAAGCGGGTAAAGGGAAGATTGATTTTTGTGGGAAACACTGAAGACCGGAAAAAGGGGATTTTATATTTAATTCAAGCCCTGCATAAATTGCCGGACTGGGTGCATTTGGTGATAGTGGACGGAGGCGCCAAGTGGAAATTTTATCTGCATCAATTGATGGACCGCTATCAGGCGCATAACCGGGTTCAGATAAAGGAGCGACTAAGTCCAGAGGATTTAGCCAAAGAGTATTGTCAGGCAGAAGTCTCAGTGGTGCCAAGCCTTTATGAGGGATTTGGACTTCCCGCGGCTGAGGCAATGGCTTGCGCCACCCCGGTGGTAAGCACCACTGCAGGAGCGCTTCCGGAAGTGGTTGGAAATGATGGCACCGGAATTTTAGTTCCTCCCCGGGATTATCAAGCCCTGGCAGAAAACATTCTGTCCCTTCTGGAGAGACCGGAATTAAGAAAGGAAATCGGGATTCGCTCGGCAGAGCGGGTAAAGGAGTTATTTACCTGGTCCGAGTGCGCCAGAAACACTGAGCAGGTGTATGAGGAGCTGATTTCTAGGAGAAGGAATGCTTACAGTAGATTATGAGCTTTTAGGAGTGAGCTCCGGAATGAGGATTTTAGATGCGGGCTGTGGCGCGGGTCGGCATACTTTTGAAGCCTTCCGTAGAGGGGGTGAGGTATGCGCGCTGGATTATTCTAAGGAAGAGGTTAAAAAGGTGATGTTCAGTCTGGTTGGAGCAGAGGATAAAGATAGAGCTAGTGGAGGGAGCTGGTTCACGCTTTGTGCGGATGTTCATCATCTGCCATTTTCAGATAATTATTTTGACCGGATTATATGCAGTGAGGTGATTGAGCATGTCTGGGAGGATACTCGGGTGCTTAAGGAGCTGGTTCGGATTTTAAAGCCCCGGGGAAGGATTGCGATAACTACTCCCACCTATTTTACTGAATATATTTATGACAAATTGAGTCCGCTTTATTTCACCAATCCGGGAGGGCATATTCGGAAGTTTTTTCCCAAAGAGCTGGCTAATAAAATTAAATTTTCTGGATTAAAAATTTATGGGCTGACATTTGCCCATAGTTATCATTCTGGCTATTGGCTCCTACGCTGTATCTTTGGACTGGCTAATGAACATCATCTGATTCCCAGAGCCTATCGCTGGATTTTAGTCAACACCTTTTACTCAAAGACGATGAGTAGATTAGAGCATTTTTTCAATTACATTTGCCCCAAGAGCATAATTTTTTATGCCTGGAAGCCATAAGGAGAAAAAGATGAAGCCAAAATTTAAAAAAGGTAAAAAAGTTTTGATGTTAGGCTTACCCAAAGGCTCGTTAGAGCAGGCTACTTTTGCGCTTTTTGAGAAAGCGGGCTGGAGAATAAAAACCGGGGACCGGGAGTTGTTTCCAAGTATAGATGACCCAGAGATAGAGGTGGTGATGCTCCGCGCCCAAGAGATGGCAGAGCATGTGGAGAGTGGGGTGCTGGATGCGGGGCTAACTGGTCGGGACTGGGTGATTGAGCAGGGCGCTTTAGTAAAGGAAATCTGCTCATTGACTTATTCTAAAACCGGTTTTAGAAAAGTGAGATGGGTGGTAGCGGTGCCTCAAGATTCTTCTATCAGAACTCCCAAAGACCTTACCGGGAGGCGAATCGCCACTGAGGCGGTGAATATCACCAAAGATTATCTGAAGAGACGAAAAGTCAAAGCAGAGGTAGTGTTCAGCTGGGGAGCTACTGAGGCAAAGGCTCCACTCCTCGCAGACGCAATCGTGGAGGTGAGCGAGACCGGACGGTCGCTTTCCGCCAATAATTTAAGAATCATTGACACGGTGCTTGAGTCAGAGACGGTTCTAATCGCTAATAGAAAAGTTTATGAAGCTGACCGGCTTAAGAGAGAAAAAATTGACACGATGGCGATGATGTTAAAAGGAGCGCTCTCTGCTTATGGACAGGTGGGCTTAAAGATGAATCTGCCAGAGAAAAAGCTCAAGCAGGCGCTTAAAATTCTACCAGCCTTGCATACTCCGACTTTGGCTCAATTAGCGGATAAAGGCTGGTATAGCTTGGAGGTGATAGTGGAGGAGAGGAAGGTTAGGGAATTGATTCCGCTTTTGAAAAAGGCGGGTGCCAGCGGAATTATTGAATATCCGCTGAACAAATTGATTTATTGAGAGGGGAAATGGACCGAAGCGCGGGATTTGTTCATCTTCATAATCATACTGAGTTCAGTATGCTGGATGGCTTGATTAGGGTAGAGGAGTTAATCAAGGCTGGTTCTGATTATAAGATGCCTGCGGTGGCGATAACTGACCATGGCAATATCTTTTGCGCAGTGGAGTTTTTTGATTTGGCGATGAAAGCTGGAATCAAGCCGATTATTGGCTGTGAGCTGTATTTAGCAAAAGGGAGCCGGACTCATAAAGACCGTTCTGAGGGTAGCCCATATCATCTGATTGTGTTATGCGCAGATGAGGCGGGGTATAAAAATCTCTGCCAGTTGATAAGCTTGAGTTATTTAGAGGGGTTTTATTATAAGCCGAGAATAGACTGGGAGCTTTTAGAAAAATATGGAAAAGGGTTAATTGGATTGAGCTCCTGTCTTCAAGGCGAGATTCCCCAGTTGCTTTTAGCCGGGAAGCATAAAGAGGCGGAGAACAAGTTTGGGCTTTATCAGGAGGTTTTTGGCAGGGGGAATTTTTATTTAGAGCTTCAGGAGAATGGTTTAGAGGAACAGGCAAAGGCTAATCGGAGGTTAGTGGAATTTGCCCAAAAGACCGGCGGTGCTTTGGTTTGCAGTAATGATTGTCATTATTTAAAACCGGGTGAGGATAAGCTTCAGGATATTTTGCTTTGCATTCAGAATCATAAAAAAATTGATGACCAGGACCGATTCCGAATCAAGACCGACCAGCTTTATTTTCGTTCTCCAGAGGAGATGAAGCATATTTTTAGGGCGCTACCGCAAGCCATAAGCAATAGCTTAGAGATAGCGGATAAATGCCAATTTTTCTTTGAGTTTAAAAAATTGCATCTGCCTAAAATTGAGATTCAGGGTGATGAGACCGTGGAGGAAAAATTTGAGGCGGTGGCGAGAACCGGGTTTGAGAAGAGGCTAAACCAGCTTCGGAGTCAGGAGCCAAGATTTTCAGAAAAGGAAGCCAGATATCGGAGCCGATTTGAATACGAGTTAGAAGTAATCAAGAAAACTGGTTTTGCCAGTTATTTTTTAATAGTTGAGGATTTTATTGGTTATGCCAGAAGAACTAAAATTCCTGTGGGACCCGGTCGGGGTTCAGCCGCGGGAAGCCTGGTTGCGTATTCTTTAGGCATCACCAATGTTGACCCGATTCGCTATGGTCTGGTCTTTGAGCGCTTTTTAAATCCAGAAAGAAAGGAGATGCCGGATATAGATGTGGATTTATGTCAGCAAAGAAGAGCAGAGGTGATTAAGTATGTCAGCGAGAAATACGGGGGAGAGGCTTATGTCAGTCAGTTAATCACTTTTAGCACGATGAAAGCTAAAGCAGTGATTAGAGATGTGGGGCGGGTGTTGAATCTACCGCTCAAAATTGTGGATGAGATCGCCAAATTGATACCGGAACATCCCCAGGACCAGGAATCGCCGGCTGGAATTCAAGAAGAAGAAGAAAGCCTACTGACAAGAACACTAAGGGAAGAGCCCCGCTTGAAGGAGAAGCTCCAATCCGAACCTAAATTAGAAGAGCTTTTTAAATATGCGGTTCAGTTAGAGGGGCTTCATAGAAATCCTGGGACCCATGCCGCGGGGATGATAATTTCTGACCTGCCGATTACTGAATATATGCCCCTGTATAAAGGCTCAAAAGCCAATGACCCAATTGTTAGTCATTTTGAAATGAAATCGGTGGCAAAGTTAGGGTTAGCAAAATTTGACCTTTTGGGGCTACGCAATTTAACCGTGATTGCCCAGGCTTTAAAATCGATTAAAGAGAACCGAGGGATAGAGATAAACATTGATGAAATCACGCTGGATGACCCTGAGGTCTATGCTTTGATTAGCAAGGGGGAGACCGCGGGGATATTCCAGATGGAAAGCAGAGGGATGGCTCAATTAGCCATCAGGCTGGAGCCAAGCCGGATAGAGGAATTGATTGCGATTATTGCGCTTTATCGGCCGGGTCCGCTTCGCTCGGGAATGGTGGATGATTTTGTGGAAAGGAAGCATGGTCGGAAACAGATTGATTATATTATTCCGGAGCTGAAAGAGATTTTAACAGAGACCTATGGGGTGATTCTTTATCAGGAGCAGGTGATGCAAATTGCGGTTAAGTTAGCTAATTACACGATGGGAGAGGCGGATAAGCTCAGGAAGGCGATGGGAAAAAAGGATGTGGAGGTAATGGAAGCGGAAAGAGTGCCGTTCATTACCAGATGTGAGGCTAATGGCTTGGATAAGCCGGTTGCGGAGCATATTTTTGAGCTGATAAAAAAATTCGCGGGCTATGGATTTAATAAGGCTCATTCCACGGTTTATGCGATGATTGCCTATCAGACCGCTTATTTAAAGGCTCATTATCCAATAGAGTATTTGACCGCGCTTTTGACCAGTAAAATCGGCGACACTGATGAGATTGTGTTTTATCTGAAGGAATGTGAGCCACTCAAAATCAAGATAGACCCGCCTCATATCAATACCAGTTATTGGCAATTTGTTATCAAGGGTGGGAAAATTATTTACGGCTTGGGCGCAATCAAGAATCTGGGAGAATCCGCAATGGAAGAAATAGTTAAGGCCCGTGATGCAGAAGGAGCTTTTAGCTCCCTCTTTGATTTTTGTGAGCGGGTGGACTTGAGGATGGTGAACCGAAGAGCAATAGAGAGTCTTATCAAAGCCGGCGCGTTTGATGGTTTAGGCGCGACTCGCTCCCAAATGATGGCGGTTTTGGACCAGGCGATGGAAGCGGGACAAAGTCTGAAAAGGAGTCGGGACCAGGGTCAGGCGGACATTTTTCAACTTTTGGGCGAGAAGGATAAAGGGAAAAGAACAGGAAAAAAATCTGAAGCAGAAAAACCGCACTATCCAGAGATTCCAGAATGGGAGATAGGCCAATTATTGGAATATGAGAAGGAGGTGCTGGGGCATTATCTTTCTGGACATCCGATGGTTCGCTATCAGGATTTGATGCAACTGCTCGGTTTTATGAACATTAAGGAAGTTTCTAATCAGGCTTCTGGTCAATCGGTTGTTGCCTGTGGAATGGTCTCTAATTACAAAGAGAAGATTATTCGCAATCAGGAGCGAATGGCTAATTTTATTTTGGAGGATTTAAGCGGGAAGATAGAGGTGGTGATTTTTCCCAATGTTCTACAAGCCAGCCGGGAGGGATTAAAAGACCCAAGCCAGGCGGTGGTGGTCAAGGGACGGTTAAAACAGGAGGAGAGTCCCAATTTAATTGCGGAAGCGGTGCTGAGCATAAGCCAAGCCTTAAAAGATTATATGAACACGGTTCATCTCTGGCTCTCTTTAGACCAAACTCAAGAAGAGCAGCTTTTGAAGCTAAAAGAATTAATTCAGCAATTTCCCGGAAAGAGCAAGCTGATTATGCATCTATATTATCCGGACCGAGGAGAGGTGGTTCTGGGAATCCCGGAACGGTTTCGGGTTAGACCGGAGCCGGAGTTTTTAGAGAAACTGAAAGAGATTTTTAAAGAGAAAAATAGTAGAATTGAATTGAAATTAGGGTAAAATATATGCAGGAGGGGAAGGACCATGGATAAGACTAAAATCAATGTTCAGGAACAGGTGCTTAATGTTTCCCGCAAAGAGAGAATCCCGGTGGAAGTTACCCTGATTGGCGGTCAGCGGCTAAAGGGGCAGATTCAGAGCTTTGACGCTAATTGCATCTTGCTTAAGTTAGAAGATGAGCGAGAGATTATGCTCTACAAACAAGCCATCGCCAGTCTGCTTCCACTTCAGCCCCTGCCAGTGACCAAAAGAGAAAGTTTTAAGGAAGAATGAGAGCGAAACCGGAATTTTGGCTTCTGGGATATTTATTAATTGGGGCTTTGTCCACATCTTCCAGCATCGCCCAGGTGAATATCCAGCAGAGATTATGGACTATCCAGGCTAAGGCTTTAGTGGAAGAGAATAATTTTGCCCGAGCCCGGGAAAAGGCTTTACAGGACGCTTTTAAAAAAGCCATCAAAGAGAGCTTAAGTGTAGCTCTTGGAGAAAAAGCCTTTTTGGAAAAGGCTAAGCTGGTAGAGGCTTATTTCTATGAGAATCCGGTGAGATTTGTGAACCGCTATCGGATTATTTCGGAGAAGCTGGAGGGAGAGGAATATAAAATGGAAGTGGAGGTTGAGCTTTCTCCTAATCAGCTTCAGATGGAATTGGTTCAAGCTGGAATTGTTAAATCAGATAACCCGGATTTGCTGGTGATGGCTATTGAGCAGAAAGAAAAAACTTTTTCCAGCTACTGGCTAAAAGCGGAGAGCAAAGAATCCAAGGCAGAGACGCTTCTCTCAATTCTTTTTAAAGAAAATGGCTATCGGGTGGTAAAGCCCGAGCCGGTTTTTATCCCTCAAGCCCTGGAGCAAAATCTCAAAGATAAGACCTGGCTTATAGAACTCAGGAGAAAGTATCAGGCTCAGGCTATGGTCTTTGCCAAGGTTTTGATAAAAACCGAACAGAAAACCATTACCAGCGCGGATGAGCAACTAATTTATAACACGGAACAAGCTCCTGGCGCGCTCTTTTCTTTAAATTGCCAGCTGGAGTTATATCTGATAGACCTGACTATAGCGGAAAGAAAGCTGATTATAAAAAATCAACAAAACGCAGAAGGAGAGGATTTAGAAGAGACCAAAAATAAGGTAATTGAGCGGGCTATAAATGAAATTATGCCAGAGCTGATTCTTGCCCTGGAGCAAACCCTTCAAAAGCCGGCGACTAAAACCAGCCCCGGACAATGGATTTTAATTGAGTTCTCTGGTCTCTCCTCCTATTTTCAATATCTCCAATTAGCCCAAGAACTGAAAAAAATTAAGCTGATTAAAAACTTAGAGTTATGGGGCTTTGCTCCCAAGGCGGTCAAATTCTGGATAGAATATCCGGGAGATAAAGAACTGTTAAAAAAATCCTTAGCTTCTTATCAATTTCAGAATTTCGCGCTTCTTCCAGTCCAACCAGAAAAAGACCAGCTCCGATTTAACCTCCAGCCCCTACCCTGAGGACCGCAAAATACTTGCTGGACTCAGCTTAAAAATTTAATCCTCTGCGATTTTTTCTACAATTCCATCTGGTAGGTGAATGGTGATTTGAACTCTTTTCGCGCCCTGAGTTTGCTTGAGCGAGCCTATCATCCCAGAGATAGTGTTTAAAAAGAAATCCTTGACAAATGGCTTAATTTTAAGCTCCCGCTCATCCAGATAAATTTTCACCTCCCGCTTCCCCCGATGCTTTTTTATATACTCCTCTACCAGTTCCGCTAACTCCCGAATCTGCTCCGGCCCAAAATGCTTGATTTCAAAATCCGGCTTATTCTTACTGACAATAGCAATCAACCCGCCAAGCTCCTTTGCCCAATCAGGGATTGCTTGGCTCAAGGCAACCAGCACCTTGGGAATAGACGCGCTCCTGTATCCCTCCACTAAAATCAGGTCCATTTCTGAAAGAAATAAGTCCCGAATCTGCTCCGGACCGGGCTCGGGTTCCGCATCCCCATACATACCTAATTGATTATGCCCAGAGAGCGCGATTTTTTTTGCCCCGGCTTCATATAATTTGAAGCTATCGGTTTCTGGATAATCCAGGCGGAAGCCATGCCCAGTATGCTTGATTACCCCGATTTTATATCCCTTTTCTGAAAGCCAGCCAATCACTTTTTGAAGAACCGCGGTCTTTCCGCTTTTCTTCTCACCGACAAAGCCAATAATTGGTATCATCTTTCACCTCATTTCTTTGGCACACCCTCGTCCTCAAACTCCTGCCCCAAGCGCGGGGATTCCTCCCAAGGAAAAATCACCCCACCACCCGAATATATCGCATAATAATCTGGTTGAAATTGTCCCGCCCGGGCCAGAACCGCACTCGCCACTATGTTTGGCTTGAGCTTATTTATCTCTCTTAAAGCCGAGCGAATCGTCTCCCCGGTTTTACAAAAATCGTCCACCAGTAAAACCCTCTTGGTTTCCAGATGCGCGGTGGGAGGAACTAAAAGCTTGGGATGTTTTCTCACCACTTGCTCACTCACCCGACGGGAGAACTTAATCGGGAAAAAATCAATTTTGAGCAAAGAAGCAATGGTTGCGCCCACAATCACTCCTCCCCGGGCAATACCCACTATCTCCTCCGGCCGAAAATCTGATTTTGTCCGCTCCGCTATCAATTTGCACAGCCGAGAATACTCCTGCCAGTCTATCTTTCTTATTGCTGAATCTTTTTTCATTTTTTATCTTCTGATTTGATGCTAAACCCTGGTTTCGGCTTTTCCTCGTCTGTTTTCCCCGCCGGCCTGCCCACCAAGATAATTTTATCAATCCCCAGCGCA
>Ga0172365_10003444_pt1 | contig 11783 bp, 7 predicted proteins | sample LakKivSesite48cm_FD_114535 | JGI IMG/M metagenome (GOLD analysis project Ga0172365, IMG submission 114535) | Sediment microbial communities from Lake Kivu, Rwanda - Sediment site 48cm | ecosystem: Environmental > Aquatic > Freshwater > Lake > Sediment | place: Rwanda: Western Province, Lake Kivu...
CCCTCCGACTGAAGTCGGGGGCTAATATGCCAAGCCATCTGAAGCTGGCTGGGTCTGCGGCTGCGTCGCGTGTACACATAATTCGTTGATGACCATAAAAGGACGCAAACCCGTGTCGCCCGAAGACGCATCCTGGCATCTGTGATTGCGCCCGAACCGCCCTTATCATACGTACCTACGGAAGACGAGACCAGACATCACCTTTTCGATCCTGGCAGCAAGAGAGGTCGCACGATGAAACCTGGTCTTACCCCCGGCGCGACGGGTGAAATGTCCCTGCGCGTGACGCCCGATACGGCGATTGCACTCGGCCCCGCGCCCGGAGTGTCGGTCCTCAGCACCCCTTCGATGATCAGGCTCATGGAACACGCCGCACGGAAGGCGGTGGAGCCGTATCTGGAGGAGGGCGAGGAGACGGTCGGCGCGGAGCTTAGCGTCCGCCACCTCGCCGCGACGCCGCTCGGGCAGATGGTGCGGGCGGTTGCACGGCTCACCGCCATCGAGGGGCGCGCCCTCACGTTCGAGCTGGAAGCGTTCAGCGAGACGCAGAAGATCGGCGAAGGTACGCACAAGCGGGTGGCTGTCCTCCTCAGCCGCCTGCGGGAGAAGATCGCCAGTGCGGAGGCTCCGAAGCCCACTCCGCGTGAGGAGTTCGACCCGGCGAAGTACACGACGATCAGCTTCCGTTCCGAGGGTGGCATCGGTCGGCTCACGCTCAACCGGCAGGCCTCGCTCAACGCGGTGAACGTGCGGATGGTCGAGGAGATCGAAGACCTCCAGGCGCGGCTCGCGGACGATCAGGAGACCCGCGTGCTCATCATCACCGGCGCGGGGCGGGCATTCTGCGCGGGCGACGACATCAAGGAACTGGCGACCCTGAACGAGCACGAGGCGGAGCTCCTCAGCCTCCGTCAGGCGCGGATGTATCACCGCTTCCACGAACTGGGGCAGCCGGTCATCGCCGCCATAAACGGCCCCGCCGTCGGCGCGGGATGCGTGTGCGCGGCGTTCTGCGACGTGCGGATTGCCGCGTACACCGCGACGTTCGGGATGCCGGAGATCAAGCTCGGATGGTCGCCGGGCTACGGCAACGCGCAGATCATGGCGCTCATCGGGCCGGGGCGGGCGATGGAGCTCCTCCTCACCGGCGAGATGATCGGCGCACAGGAGGCGCACCGCATCGGCCTTGTCGAGCGCATCGTCCCGCAGAACGCGCTCATGAAGACCGCCGAAGACCTCGCCCGGAAGATGCTCGACATGCCGCCTGTCGCCCTGCGCGAGGTGAAGCGGCTGCTCCATCAGGATGCTGCGCTCAACCCCCGCGAGTCCTATGTTAACGACACAGCCTCGTACATGCGGTGCTTCCGCACCGGGGACGCCCGCGAAGGCATCAAGGCGTTCATCGAGAAGCGCAAGCCCGTGTGGAAAGGCAAGTAGGCGCGGAGGATCGGAGCGAGGCGCGTTTCAAACCCGTCTCACCGCGTGGATTGTCAACCATTCATCCCACTAGCCTCTCGCAGAGCACCGCCACCGGTGCGTCCCGAATCTTCGTGAGGATCAGGGTCGCTTGCCGTTCGCCGGAAAGGCGCAACTGCGGGCGCAGGTCGTCCGGCCTGATGGGGAATCGCCGCGTGCGGATTTCCAGCGCGCCGATCCTCCGTTCGCCGAGCGCAGCACGCAGCCGTTTGAGGTGAAATGGCCAGACCGCTTCCACGCGGAACGCGGCGGCAAAGGGCGTGATGACCGCCTTGTTGCCGGAGAGATACGCCACCTGCTCATCCAGCCGCCACGCGCCGAGCCGGGCGGCAAGGTGGGTGATGAGATGGGCGCGCACCAGGGCGGGGCCAGGGTCGTAGATGACCTCTCCGACCGGGCCGAGCGCACGGCTTTCCGGCTCGTCGGCGCGGAGGGATACCCCATCCGGCAGCACGGTGGCCATACGGGAACTGGGCCTGAGATCGCCGAACCAGAGGACCGCCTCGCGGCATTCGCCCCGGTCTTCGAGGAATTCTGGCACGGCCTCTGAAGGGATGTCCTCGTAGGCGATTCCGGGCGCGACCTTCACCGCCATGTCCGGCACGTGGCGGCGAATCCGCTCCCAGATTTCGGGCGGCGGCGAGTAATGCCGGGGATTCACCTGCCGCCTGCCGGAGGCACGCCGGTCCGGGTCGAGCATGGCGGCGTCAGCACGAGGGAGCGCATGCCCCACGTCCGCGCAGAGGAAATGAGCACGATCCGCTCGGCCATATCGCCGGACGTTGGCACGTGCCCAGAGGAGCCGTTCAAGGTCCTGGTCTACCGCGACGACCATCTCGGCTGCCCGGCTGAGCGCAACCGTATCCGCGCCCGCGCCGCAGCAGAGATCGAGCACCGACGCGCATCCGGCAAACCTCTGGGCGCGCCAGAGCGCGGAGCGTTCGCCGCTTGCCTGCTCGGCTGCTTCCGCATCGGCGCAGAACTCCGTCCACGTGGGGAATTTCTCGCGGTGCTTCCGCCAGAGGCGAGCGAGGGTGAGCGCGATCCTGCCCGCTTCCGGCCCAAGCTCGGCGCGTGCATTCCGGGCGAGCAGATGCAGAGGCGTCGTTGCGAGGGCGTCCTGCGCCCATCGTGCCCAGGCGAGCACCGGCGGAGAGGTCCAGAACTCACTCACGAGAGGCTTCCCGTCGTTGCGACCATGCGCTGCGTCTTCCGCACCTCGCTCCGGCAATGCCAGGCCGCGCCGCATACGGCAATGGTAAAACATACGGCGATGCGCGGACCTCAAGCAATACATCCGAAGCCGCCACGACGCTCGTCCTTGCGTCGGCTCGCGGAGGGGGCTACTTTGAGTAGGTCATTGCACCCGTTTTCGCGGAAGGCGGATCATGCTCGTCTGGCAGAACATGCACACGCACACCCGGCTGTCCTATTGCGGCGGCAGGGATAGCACGGTTGCCAATACGGTGGCGGAGGCCGAATCGGTGAACCTGCGCCTCGTCGGGATCTGCGACCACGTTGACGTGTCCGGCAGCGGCAGAGAGGTGCTTCTTCAGCAGAACAGAGACGAACTTGCGTCCATCGAGACGCCGGTGCGCGTCCTGATCGGCGCGGAAGTGACGCTCGTTTCGCCCGATCAGCTCGCGGCGGACCTCGATGCGGTCGCCACGTGGGACTACGTGCTCATCTCGGCGAACCATTTCCACCTCTCTCACGTCGCGCAACCCGAAGAGCGCACCGAAGCGGGCTACGCCGATCACTTCCTTGCGATGGCGGAAAGCGCGATCCGGTTCGGCGCATCCATCATCCCTCACCCATTCTCCTACATCGGCGTCCGCACGCTTGACGGTGGACGTCCGGTGGACCGGGAGGTGCTGCTCAAAGCGTACGACCGGGCGCGGGTCAGGAAGCTCTTTCGCCATGCAGCCGAGCGCGGGACGGCGTTCGAACTCAACCCCGGCCACGTGGCGGCGTATCCGGAGTTCTTCGCGGAGATGATCCGGCTTGGGCGCGAGGAAGGTCTGAAATTCTCTCTCGGCTCGGACGGGCATCATCCGGGGCAGATGCACTACGGCGGCCCGGAAAAGATCGCCGAGATCGAGCACCTGTTCCGCAGCGTCGGCCTTGAAGAGTCGGACATCCGCGCTGAGTTCGCTCGAACTCCCTGAGTTCGCTCGAACTCCTGAGGTCAGCACGGTTTGAGAGGTGATACGCGGCACAGGACCTGTGCGCAACAGGGGTAAGGTCTTGGCCGGACGGGGATCATTGACGCGACGTTCGGTTATGATTATACTTATTTCTTCCGACGCGGGGTGGAGCAGTTGGTAGCTCGCCAGGCTCATAACCTGGAGGTCGAAGGTTCGAATCCTTCCCCCGCTACCATAATTCGGCAGAGGACCGGCTTTTTGTGCGAGCCGGGGTAGCACACATGGGACGAGCAAGGTTGATCAAGACCTTCGAAGTGGTTCCTCGGGTTGTTTCCTCCCTTGAGTTCCTGATACTTCCCGTGTACACAACGGAATGTGATGGCGATCACCCCTGGTCACGAGTGCTGCGGCTGGGAGTATCTCCTTTTCCAGTTCCCGTCACCCTTTGAACTGATTCACGTGAGAATAGGAGGTGAGCAAGCGCGGTAATTGGAGCCTTGTTTCGTCGTGCACGCGAAAGGCTACGGTTGCATTCGCCCTGAGTGGGGTGAATACCTTTTCGTGCACATCACCGACGTGGACATGCCCGATGAACGTACTGCCGGCGGCAGCCTTGCCGGGTCTGCTCACGGGCCTGATCACAAGGGGGAGTAGCGCATAGCTTCCGCGCGAAGCATCAGTGGAAGCCGTGGTAGACGGAAAAACGACACCATGGAGCATGGCCCGTTCTTCTACCACATCACATGGGCGTTGGCCCGAGGAAAGGTTAGCATCATGGCAACAGGGACAGTTAAGTGGTTCAATCACGCAAAAGGGTACGGTTTCATTCGCCCGGAAGACGGCGAGGACCTTTTCGTGCACGTCACCAACGTGGATCAGGCCGACACAAAGCGCATCACCGATGGCGACCCCGTCGAGTTCGACGTGCGCCCCGGTCGCAAGGGGCAGGAAGCCTACAACGTCCGCGTCGTGCGGTAAGCACACAGGAACAACGACAGACCGGGCCTGCTCATACCGGGGAGGTCCGGCGTTCTGCCGAGAAGATGGGCATTGGCCCACGGAGATAAAAGATATGGCAACAGGAACGGTTAAGTGGTTCAATCACGCGAAAGGGTATGGCTTTATTCGCCCGGAAGATGGCGAGGACCTTTTCGTGCACGTCACCAACGTGGATCAGGCCGACGCCAAGCGCATCACCGACGGCGACCCCGTCGAATTCGAGGTGCGCCCTGGACGCAAGGGGCAGGAAGCCTACAACGTCCGCGTTGTGCGGTAAGCGCACAGGAGCAAGGATGGACCGGGCCTCCCCATATCGGGGAGGCTTGGCATCCTGCCGAGAAGGCGGCGTTGACCCGGAGTGGATTCAGCCTCGTATGCGCGCCTGTCCCTTTGTAAGGGATGGGCGTTTGCCTTTTCCGCTTCTCCGACACGTCGCCAATTGTCTCTCTGATCAATACAGAACGCGGGACGGAGTACATCCGGCTCCACAACGTAGACTCTTGAAAGACAACGCGGAGGAAGGACGATATGCGATATCGTTTCGGTATGACCATAATCTTCGGATTATTCGTAGGTCTGTCCTTGGGCGGATGCAACATTTTCGGCAGTGAGAAGAAGAAACCAGGGGCAGACGCTCCCGCACTTCAGGCGCAGTTGGACGCTTTCCTCAACCCGAACAGCAAGAGCCGAATCTCGTCCGACGTGCTCTTCGAAGTGGCCAAGTCTTCCCGGCAGGCCTCGGAAATCGGGATTCTCACCATCACGCGGGAATTGAGCCAGAGCGCCAGCAGCACCAATATGAGCTTCCCGTTTGAAACCCTCTCTGCCGCCCTCCGTGTGGACAAGCTCCAGTACATCATCCGCATGGACCAGGCGCTCGCGCTCATTCTCTACGCCAACCAGTACCTCAGCAGCACCACCACCAAGCCCGCAGCCGGTGCGGTCTCCGATCCAGAGTTGAAAACCGCTTCGTCGCGTGTGGACCTTGTCTCCGGCATTGATCCGTGCAGCATGTACCCGGATTTCGTCGTAGTGCGGCTCCTGCGAGTGTTGATTGACTTCCGGACGCGGGTGGACGGCATCAGCCAGGCGCTGCACATCAGCCCCAACGCCGGTGGATTTGGAGTCCAGTGGGATGCGTCGGTCGTCAACGTGCAAAACGCTCGCGCAATCAATGGCATCATCACCTGGCTGGCAGACCCGACGACCGGGGTTCTGGCGACAGACGTGAAAGTCATCCTCAACCCCGAAAGCGAGTTCGGTTGTCCATCGCCGCTCAGCGAGATCATAGACCTCCAGAAGGTGGAAGACTACATTGACAACACCATCGCCCGGAGCATGAGATGCTACTACATCAACACCGGCGATGCAGGAAACCCAGGCATCGGGGACAACGACGGCGACGGGCGCGTTGACGAAGAGCTATTGAACGGCATTGACGACGATCACGACGGCCGGATTGACGAAGATGCGCGTTTGTAGGAGACCCTGAGGAGACCGATCCATGAAACGACTTGTATTCCTATGTACGATCCTCGTGGCTGCAACCGCCGGCCTGCCGACCGTAGCTTCTGCCGCAACGCCGCATAGCTTTCGCCACGAAGTGTTCGCCCTCGGAATGGGCGGAGCATATACCGCAGGCGGATGGCGCGGTTCCGCGCTCTTCTATAACCCCGCCTCGCTCGCCATCAAACGGTTCCATTTGAATGTCCCGGTCCGCTTCGAGTTCGGCGGCGTCGGCGGCATCAGGGAACTGAAAGACGTGGTTGACTTCTTCAACGCTCACCAGGATGAGTTGAAGACGATTGACCAGTTGCCGCCCGGAAGAGCGGAGGAGCTTGACAAAGAGGCGGAGAAGCTCGACGGCAAGGGAGGGACGATTCGGCTGTTCCCAGCGCTTCGTCTCGGCTGGCGCGGCTTTGCCATCCAGACCTATGCCATATTCGACGGCACGCCTCAGATGAACTCCGGCGTCTTCCAACCCCGGCTGGATTTGCGGGCGTACAGCGACATCGGCGTGATTGCCGGGTATGCCCGTCGCATACGTGCATTCGGCGACTGGTACGCCGGCCTGAGCGTGAAGTACTTCAATCGCTGGGAGGTCTACCGCAGCTTCTCTCTGGAGGATGCGGCCAAGACCCCTGGCTTCAGCGATGTGGTGGACCTGAAGAACAAGAAGGCTGGCTTCGGCGTGGACCTCGGAGCGCTGTACCCCGTCAACCGGAAGCTGACCCTCGGCCTTGTGGCGCAGGACCTGATCACGCTGGGCGGCGTGAAACCGGACATGTCTCTCAACTTCGGGGTTCACTACGCCTTGCTCAAGCGCCTCAATTTCGTCGCCGACTACCGCGACATCTTCAACTCGGAAGACGTTCCCGTGCCGATGCACGTCTATTTCGGCGGCGAGCTTGATCTGACGCTCCTGCGGCTGCGCGGTGGCTTCTTCCAGGGGTATCCCTCGGTCGGAGTGGGGCTTAACCTCTGGCTCATCAAGCTCGACGCGGTCTACTACGGGCGCGAACGCGGCAAGAAGATCGGGTACAAGCCGGAAGACAATCTTGCCGTAGAACTGCAAATCGGACTTGACTGATCCTCTCTTCGCACAGGACGGGGGCCGCATTCCCGGCCCTCGTCCTTTTCCTCCCCGGTTGCCCCCGCGTCTGTGTTCTGCAACTATTTCCTGATCTGATCCGATGCGATCTTGCGCGTGCGAATTTCTTGCGTTGATTCCTTTATAGGGACACCGTGAGTGCGCCCATGCGCGTGGCAGCCCAGCGCGGAGACGACGCCGTGGGTGCGCATGGGCGTGTGTACCCCCCATCTCATCGCCCGATCTCCCGGAGCACTTCCCCGTGCGACAACGAACTAATGGTTGCAGGACGAAAAGGAATGTTTTACTTTACGAACAACCGCCATGATGCGGGATGTCTTTCGGATGAAGCGGCAGCCGCTCGAAGGCACGGTCTAACTGCATGTTGGGAACATGCCGATGGCCACCATTTCTCCCGACACGCGACAGGCAGCCCCTGCCGCTCCTCCGGCGGGTTCGCTCGTTCTACCGGATCGTGCCGCAGCGCTTCAGAACTATATTCTTCTCATGATGGGCAGGTAACAGGAAAGGCGGGAATGCGCGATTAACCGCACGCACCGGAGCGTATGCTTCCCGGCACATGCGAGCCACGTGAACAGCCGGTGACCAGAGATCGAGGACGGCTATGACGGTACGAAAGAAGACACTGACCATAATCAGCCTGATACTCGTGGGGCTGGTTGTGATCCTGTACGCCACCTCGCGCACCATTGTGCTGGGGAATTTCGCCGAACTCGAAGCCCAGACCATGCGCAAGGACGTCAGCCGCGTGCACGATGCGCTGCGGAGCGACCTGTCGCATCTGAGGGCCACCACTACGGACTGGTCCGAATGGGACGACACCTACGCGTTCATGGAAGACCGCAACTCCGCCTACCTCAAGTCCAATCTCCCTGACTCCGTGTTCCCCCAACTGAGGCTCAACGTCATCCTCTTCGTCCGCCCCTCCGGCGAGGTTCTCTTCGGCAAAGCCTTCGATCTGAGGGACCGGAAAGTCGTGCCTGTCCCGCGCAGCCTGCACGCGCACCTTTCCCCTCATAGCCCCCTCGTGGACACGGCAAAAGGCATAACAGGGGTCGTCCTCCTTCCGGAAGGGAATCTGTTCATCGCTGCGGGGCGGATCCTGACAAGCGAGGGGGAAGGTCCCAGTCGGGGTACGCTGATCATGGGGCGGTACCTGGACTCAACGGAAGTCGCTCGCCTGGCGGAGATCACTCACCTGTCGCTCGCCGTACGCCGGTGCGACGATGCGCGCTTGCCTTCCGACTTCCGAACAGTTCTCTCTTCCTGGGAGGACGATGGGGCGACCCCAGTCTGGGCGTTGAGCGAGGACGTGATCGCAGGGTACGCGCTCCAGAGAGACATCTACGGGAACCCCGCGCTGCTCTTGAAGGTGGAAGCGCCAAGAGCCATCTACAGGTATGGCCAAGAGAGCGCGCTCTACTTCCTATTCTCGCTTCTGGCGGTCAGCATCGTCTTCGGCATCGCGGCCCTGGTGCTCCTGGATAAGGTGGTGCTCTCCCGGCTGGTTCGGCTGAGTTCGAGCGTGAACCGCATCGCTGCCCGCAGCGATTTTTCCGGGCGGGTCTCATTGCCCGGAAAGGACGAACTCTCGAACCTCGCTGCCGAGATCAACAGGATGCTCGCAATGTTCGAGCAGACGCGCAACGCGCTGCAAGTCTCAGAGCTTCGGATGCGCACCATCTTCGAATCGGCCAACGACGGCATATTCCTCACGAGCCTCTCCGGCACGATCGTCAACGTCAACCCCAGGGGTGCGGAGATATGCGGCTGCGAGCAGGAAGAGATCGTCGGCAAGAACATCGCCGACCTCACACCGCCTGAAGGTCGCCAGGCGGCCATGAACGCCCTTGAGGAGGTGAAGTCAGGCGGCAGCGCACGCTTCCAGACACAATATCTGCGGAAAGACGGCTCGCATGTTCACGTGGACGTGTTTGCGAAGCTCGTGGTAGTGGACGGACAACCGTTTGTGCTGAGCATGGTGGAGGACATCACCGAACGCAAGCAGGCGGAAGAGGCACTTCGAGAAAGCGAAGAGAAGTATCGCAAAGTCTTTGAGAACGTGCAGGACGTGTTCTACCAGACCGACATGGAAGGAGCGATCATAGAGATCAGCCCGTCTATCGAGCGCTATTCGGGCTTCACGCGAGAGGAACTCATCGGCAGGCAAGTCAAGGAGGTGTACTACTACCCGGAAGATCGAGTGGGGCTGCTGAGAGCGATCAAGCGAGACGGCGAGGTGGTTGACTACGAAGTGCGTCTGAAGGCCAAGGACGGTCGCCTCGTCTACACGTCCGTGAACGCCCATCTCCTTCTTGACTCGAACCAACAGCCCATCGGCATCGAAGGCTCCCTGCGCGACATCACCGAGCGCAAGAAGGCGGTGGAGGAACTGAAGAGGGCCAAAGAGGTCGCCGAATCGGCAAACCGCGCCAAGAGCGAATTTCTCGCCAACATGAGCCACGAAATCCGCACCCCGATGAACGGTATCATCGGCATGACCGAACTCGCGCTCGAAACGCAGCTCAGCGAGGAACAGCGCGAGTACCTGATGGTGGTAAAGTCTTCCGCCGACTCGCTCCTGGAGCTTCTCAACGACATCCTGGACCTCTCCAAGATCGAAGCGGGTCAGGTTGAGCTTGACGAGATGGACTTCAACCTCCGCACCACCGTGGAGACCACCGTAGATACCCTGGTCCATCGGGCATCGCAGAAGAAGATCGAACTCATCAGCCGCATCAGGCCGGAAGTGCCTACCTACGTACAGGGTGATCCGGGGCGGTTGCGGCAGATTCTCATGAACCTGCTCGGCAATGCGATCAAGTTCACCGAACAGGGCCACGTCTTCCTGCAAATCGAGGTTGATCCCTCGTCCGAGAAGGATACCGTGATCATTCACGGTTCGGTCGAGGATACCGGCATCGGCATACCGCTCGACCGGCAGGAGATGATCTTCGATGCGTTCAGTCAGGCCGACGGGTCAATCAGCCGCCGCTACGGAGGAACCGGTCTTGGCCTCACCATCACGCGGGTGCTCCTGGAGAAGATGGGCGGGCGCATCTGGGTCACCAGCCAGCCGGGCAAGGGCAGCACCTTTGAGTTCCTTGCCCCGTTGAAGCTGGGTACGGGCATGTACGAAGAGCACGCGAGCATCGCCGGGCTGCCGCCGATGAGGACCCTCGTCGTGGACGATAGCCCCATCAATCGCCAGATCATCCGCGAAAACCTCGAAGCGTGGGGCCTTGTCGTCCTGGAGGCCGACGGCGGCGGCAGTTGCCTGCGTGCCCTCCGGGAGGGAGCCGACTCGCACAGCCCCGTGCAGCTCCTCCTGCTCGACGTGCACATGCCGGACATGGACGGATACGAAGTTGCGCGTCGAATCAGGACCGATCCGGCGTTCGGGTCGCCGCTCATCATCATCGTCTCTTCGCTCGATGCCGTCGGCGAACGGAAGCGCTTCCAGGAGTTGGGCTGCGCAGGGTATCTTAGCAAGCCGGTCAAGCAATCGTCGCTTCTGGAGGAGATCCAGAAGGTCCTCGCAAAGTCGTCCGTCGGCGCGGGCAGGCAAGAACGGCCTGGGGAGACTCCGCAGCCACAGGTCCGCTTGGCTTCGCCGGGGCACGTCCTGCTTGTCGAGGACAATCCGACCAATCAGAAGCTGACGCGGACTATGCTGGAGAAAGCGGGCTACGAGGTGACGGCCGTGTCCGACGGCCAGCAGGCGCTGGATTTTCTCGCGCAGGAGACCCCCGACATCGTCCTCATGGACGTGCAGATGCCCGTCATGGACGGATTCACCGCCGCCCGAAAGATACGAGAGCGCGCACACTTGCGGGATTTACCAGTCATCGCCATGACCGCGCACGCCCTCAAAGGCGACCGGGAGAAGTGCCTGGCGTCAGGGATGAACGACTACCTCTCCAAACCTTTGAAAAAGAGCGACCTCATTGCGATGGTCACCGCATGGGTCGCTCAGACGAAGCCTGCTGAGGCAGCCGAGCAGGACCGCATGCCGGAGCAATCGGTCGAGGTGTTTGACGCACCGCAATTGCTGAGGATGATTGACGGTGATTGGGAAGCGTTCAGGGACCTCGTCGGCAGCTTCGTGACAAGTGGCGCGGACCTGATGAAGCGACTTGACGGCGCGCTCAAGGATAAGGACTACGAAGCCCTTCGGAAGGTCGCCCACACGCTCAAGGGCACGGCGGGCAGTTTCTTCGCGCATCGCCTGAAGAAGAGCGGAATCGAACTGGAGAAAGCGTGCCTCTCAAAAGACCTGGATCGCGTGCCGGAGCTTGTCGCACGGATACAGGACGACTGGGACCAGTTCAACCGAGAACTCAAGATCGTCACCGAAAAGCACGGGACATAGAGCCTATCTGGCTTTGTTGAAAACCTTGCCAGCCTCCGCCCTCCGACTGAAGTCGGGGGCTGCGAAAAGCAAAGTCACCTGAAGGTCATCAACGAATTATGTGTACACGCGACGCAGCCGCAGACCCAGCCAGCTTCAGATGGCTTGGCATATTAGCCCCCGACTTCAGTCGGAGGGC
>Ga0172365_10003448_pt1 | contig 11780 bp, 10 predicted proteins | sample LakKivSesite48cm_FD_114535 | JGI IMG/M metagenome (GOLD analysis project Ga0172365, IMG submission 114535) | Sediment microbial communities from Lake Kivu, Rwanda - Sediment site 48cm | ecosystem: Environmental > Aquatic > Freshwater > Lake > Sediment | place: Rwanda: Western Province, Lake...
CTTTTATTACTGATGATTATAATTTTTATATTGGTGTAGACGGAAACAGTGAAACTAATTAGTATTTTGGTAGTGCTAGATATTGGACTAAAGAAACCTCGGCCGCAGGTAGTGGTGTAAATCTTGTAGAAGGCACTAGTAACGGTGCTCATTTTATTACCTTAGCATCACCAGCGTCCGTAGGTGCTGCTGTAACGTATTATTTTCCAGCAGCAAATGGTGTACCAACTTCTGTATTATCCAATGATGGTAATGGGAATTTATCTTGGGCAAGTGGATCTGCTAATCCAGTTTTTACTGGTATTGCTACATTTAATACTACATTAGTTGATATCAATAGTGATGTAGATATTTCTGGTATTACTACGGTTAGTAATACCACAGACTCAACAACAAAAGATAATGGGTCTTTAGTCATTGAAGGTGGTGTAGGTATTGAAAAAAGTTTAAATGTTGGTGGTAACTTAAAGGTATCTGGTATATCCACCTTTGTTGGTGCAGTAACCTTTGAAGGTGGTACAATCACTCTTGGTGATGCTAATACTGATAATGTAGTATTTAATGCTGATGTAAACTCGGGTATTCTACCAAATACTGATGCCGCATTTGATATTGGAGATGCATCTGTTTCTAAGAGATGGAGACATGCAAGTTTCTCTGGAGTGGGAACCTTCGCAACTGGCGCAGTTATTGATGCAATTCAAATTGGTATATCTGCCACCAATGAAATTGATACTACTTCGGGAGTACTAGTACTTGATTCTGCGGCAGGTCAAGTTCAAATTACAGATGATTTATCTGTAACTGGCGTATCTACATTCACTGGCGCAATTGATGCGAATGGTGGCGCAGAGATTGATAATATCCGCATTGGTATTGCAAATAACAATACAATTGATACAAGCACTGGAGGTCTTACACTAGACTCAAATAGTGGAACTGTAACTGTTGAGGATGACCTAGCAGTTTCGGGAAGTAATACGCTTTCATTTAATAGTAATTCTTTTAATATTAGTCATAGTGGGGGAAATGCAAACGTATTTAATGGAGCAGGTGATTTAATCTTTGGTGCAGATGGAAACGCAAGTATTCGCCTAGAAAGAGTAGGTGTTGCTACTCTGGCTAAGTTTACTCATAATGGATCTACCGAACTCTATTATGCTGGAAGTAAAAAATTAGAAACCATTGATTCTGGTGTAACGATCACTGGAACAACATTTACAAATCAATTAAGTGTTTCTGGCGTTTCTACATTCACTGGCGCAATCGATGCGAATGGTGGCGCTGATATTTCTGGAGGAGAAACTGTTCTCTCTTCTGCTACAGTTTCAGATTTAACTTCTGGTAGAGTTGTCCTTGCTGGTACATCAGGTGCTCTTGAAGATAGTGCTAACCTTACTTTTAGTGGTGCAGGACTTATTGTTGGTGCTGGTGGTGCTAATATCACTGGTGTTTCTACTTTCTCTACAGATTTAGTTGTTGGTGGTGATATTAGAGTTAATGGAAATGATATTAAAGATGGTGGTGGAACTGCTGCAATTACTTTTGATGGATCTGGTAATACTACAATTACTGGTAATTTAAACGTTAACGGATCTACAACACAAGTTAATACAACTACATTAACAATTGAAGATAACTTAATTGAACTTGGTAAAGTTGATGGGAATGTCCCAACTTCTGATTTGAATAAAGACATTGGTATGCTTTTACATTATTTTGATTCGGCAGCAAGATTGGGTGCTGTTTATTATGATGACTCAGTATCAAGAGTTGTTCTTGCATCCAGAGTTGAAGAATCTTCTGGTGTATTAACAGTAGATGCTGGGTATTATGCAAATGTAGAACTTCAAGGATTATTTGTTACTGACACAGCTGGATCTGGAGAAGCGGTAATTTCTTATGCCACTATTGGTGGAGTTACCGCAAGACATTTACAAAACATAACAGTTGATGGTGGTACGTTCTAAAAATTAATATGACTGAAACTGAATTCACAACCTTTATTCAAATATATCAAAAAAGATTGAGTGATGCAATTACTCAATCAATTGCATTGGAAGCAAAGGTCATAGGGCAGAATAGAGAAATTTCTGAATTGAGTGAGCAAATTTCTAAATTGACAAAAACAAATTCTAGAAAGAAGGTTGATGAAGAGTATTCATAAATATAAAAAAAAAGTAATGATACATGGCAAAACCATCTTCACGACAAGGGCTTATTGATTATTGTTTAAGAAGATTGGGAGCACCTGTCTTAGAAATAAACGTTGATGAAGATCAGATTGATGATCTAGTTGATGATGCTCTTCAGTATTTTCAAGAGCGTCATTTTGATGGTGTTGAGAAAATGTATCTTAAATATCAAATTACTCAACAAGATATAGATAGGGGAAAGGGTAAACGGGCAGATAATCCAATTGGAATCGTAACTACAACGAGTTCAAGTGTTTCTATTCCTGGAATGGGAACAACAACATTTGATTTTTATGAAGATAGTAATTATATTCAAATTCCAGATAGTGTAATTGGCGTTGAAGGAATATTTAAAGTTGATACTGGTGGATTATCTGCTGGTATGTTTAATGTTGCTTATCAAATTTTCTTAAATGATGTTTATAATTTTACTGCAATTGAATTACTTAATTATACCATGGTTAAAAGTTATTTGGAAACTATAAACTTTTTAATCAATACTGATAAAAATATTAGATATACGAAGAGGCAAAACAGATTATATATTGACACCAATTGGTCAGGACTCACTGCAGGGTCATATATTGTTATTGATTGTTATAGAATTTTGGATCCCAATGATTTTACAAAAGTATATAATGATTCATTTTTAAAAGCATATTTAACGTCTTTAATTAAAAAACAATGGGGTCAAAATTTAATAAAATTCCAAGGAGTTAAACTTCCTGGTGGAATTGAATTGAATGGAAGGCAGATTTACGATGATGCTATTAATGAACTTGGGGATATTAAATCGAGAATGAGTTCTGAGTATGAATTACCACCTTTGGATATGATCGGTTAATCTTATGGCATTAAATCCATTTTTTTTACAAGGAAGTAAATCAGAACAAAATTTAGTTCAACAATTGATTAATGAACAACTTCGTATGTATGGAGTTGAAGTAACTTATATTCCAAGAAGATATCTGAGTGAACAAACAATTATTAAGGAGAATCTTTTATCCAGATTTGATGAAAACTATTCAATAGAAGTTTATCTAAAAAATTATTCAGGATTTGGTGGTGGAGGAGATGTCTTAACTAAATTTGGAATTCAATCAAAAGACGAATTGAACCTAATCATATCTAGAGAAAGATTTGAGGATTTTATTTCTCCATTTTTACTTGATGGTGATGGAGATCTATTAAACGACTACAAGATATCCACAAGACCCGCAGAGGGGGATTTAATATACTTCCCACTAACAGATACCTTATTTGAAATCAAATTTGTTGAGAACGAAGTTGATTTTTATCAACTACAAAAATTGTATGTTTATGAACTCACTTGTGAACCATTTGAATATGAAGATGAAATTATAGATACTGGTATAGAAGAAATAGATGATAATTTCTCAGAATCTGGATATGGGGTTTCACTCACTTTAGTTGGAATAGGATCCACTGCAACAGCATTTACATCTCTTAGAAATGGTGCTATTTCAAATATTACGTTAATAAATGATGGATTTGGGTATTCTAGTACTCCATCAGTTGCAATTGGTGGTGCTCCAGCTGGGGGGATTAATGCATCTGCGGTTGCAATTATGACAGACAGATCTGCAAGTGGAATTAGGACGTCTCTCTCCATAAGAGAAATATTACTTACTAATACTGGTGCTGGATATACATCTGCTCCCCTAGTTAGATTCATTGGAGGGGGAGGATCTGGTGCAGCAGCAACTGTCGGAATTGCCACAACAGGGTCAGTAGGAATAGTAACGATTAGTTATGGTGGAGATAAATATGTTGTTACTCCATCTATATCTTTCACTGCTGCCCCATCTGGTGGAACTACCGCTACTGGTGTTGCAGTAGTAAGTGCCGCAGGTACAATTACTGAAATTAGAATTACTAATGCTGGAGTTGGTTATACTGTTACTCCTACAATAACAATACAAAGTCCATCAGGAGTTGGAACTGGAAACTTTGTTCTAAATGAAATTGTGACTGGTGCTGCATCATCCGCAACTGCATTTGTTAAGAATTGGGACGCAGATACTAAGATTCTTAATGTTCATAATGCGACAGGAACATTTAGAGTTGGAGAAATTATAGTAGGTTCTGCAACAACAGTAACTCATGTTGGTCTTGGTTCAACTGGAAGATATATGATTAAATCAATTAATAAAACGCCAACCACTAACGTTGATAATTTTGAAATTTTTGCACAAAATAAAGAAATAGAAACTGCTGCTGATTTGATAATTGATTTTTCTGAAAAACATCCATTTGGAGAATTTTAATGTTAGGAAATTATTTTTACCACGAGATTTTAAGAAAAACTGTAATAAGTTTTGGTACACTGTTTAATGATATTTACATTAGACATAATGATGCTAATGGAAATCAAGCAAGTGAAATGTTAGTGCCATTGGCATATGGTCCCATTCAAAAATTCTTAGCAAGAATCGAACAACAACCAGATCTTTCAAGAAGACAATCATCATCTTTAACATTGCCAAGAATGTCGTTTGAGATGAATGGAATTACTTATGATCCTTCAAGAAAAGGTTCTCCAATTCAAACCTTTAAGGCAATCAATCCTTCGGATAACACAAAAATTAATAAAGTGTTTATGCCAGTTCCATATAATCTTTCATTTAATTTAAACATAATTGCAAAATTAAATGATGATGCTTTACAAATTATAGAACAGATTTTACCATTTTTCCAACCAGCATTTAATGTTACAGTAGATTTAGTGTCTTCTATTGGAGAAAAAAGAGATATTCCCATTGTATTAAACACGATAAGTTTTACAGATAATTATGAAGGTAATTTTACAGAAAGACGATATTTAATTTATACCTTAAATTTTACTGCGAAAACAAATCTGTTTGGCCCAGTTGTTGATAGCACGAATGCTCTCATTAAAAAAATCAAGACTGATTTCTATACTGATACTAATAGATTAACTGCAAAAAGAGATGTTCGTTACACTGTAACTCCAAGGGCACTTAAGGATTATAATGATGACAATACTACAACATTAGCAGAAGATATTAATACTAAAGTGACAACATTTGACGTAAGTGATGCAACCGCACTTGATGTAGATACATATATTAGAATTGGTAATGAGAATATGAAAATTAAATCTAAATCTGGTAATACAATTACTGTGTTTAGATCCGTTGATGATACATCATTAGAAACTCACACTTCGGGAGATTCCATAGATGTAATTAATAACACTGATAGAGATCTAATACAACAGGATGATGATTTCGGTTTTAGTACAGAAGTATCATTCTTTAATGATGGTGGTAGAACTTATAGTCCATCTACTGGGACGGATGTGTAATTTTTATGGAACATTATAATGGGATTGAAAAAGCATTAAATGTAGAAACTGAAATTGTAAAAAAATCTGAGGTTTCTTCTTTAGAGAAAATTTCAACTTCAGAAGATATGGAGAGAGATTATTCTTATAGTAGAAGTCAACTCTATTCTTTGATAGAAAAAGGTCAGGAAGCAGTTAATGGAATTTTGGATGTTGCTGCAAGTTCAGATCATCCAAGAGCATATGAAGTTGCTGGGCAATTGATTAAAAACGTAGCAGATGTAACTGACAAACTAGCAGACTTACATAAAAAGATGAAGGATCTTAATGATGATTATCAAGGTCCCAAATCAATTACCAATAATGCGTTATATGTGGGGTCTACTGCAGATCTTTTACAATTAATTAAACAAGAAAAAAAGATGCCTTCAGCAGAATAAATTATAAATAATTTGTTGGTATTAAACATTTAATGAAAAAAGATTGCGGTTGTGCTCATCAAAAGTGTAATAATACACCAAAGGATAAAATGTGCCCCAAACACGGTATGGAAGATTGTACACTTAAAGAAGAAGGTCTCCGTGACTGGTTTGGCAAGTCCAAATCAAAGGATGGTAAGCGTGGTTGGGTAAATGTTGTTACGGGTGGAACTTGTGCAAGTGATGAACCTGGAGAAGGAGTTCCTAAATGCGTTTCTTCTTCCAAAAGAGCAAGTATGACTAAAGCAGAAAGATTGTCTGCTGCAAGAAGAAAGAAAAAAGCAGATCCAGGACAACAACAAAAGTCAGGTGCTGCAAGACCAACTTATGTTTCTACAGATTCTCCAAGAAAGAAAAGAAAAAAAATGAAAGAAGAAATCGATTTACAAGAAGCATCTGATAAACCTGGAAAAGGTAGTGGAACTAAAGATGCTTGTTATCACAAAGTGAAATCTAGATATGATGTTTGGCCCAGTGCATATGCATCTGGGGCACTTGTTAAATGCCGTAAGGCTGGTGCAAAAAATTGGGGAAACAAAACAGAAAGTTTATCTGTAGATGTGACAAGTGAGGCCTGTTGGGATGGGTATGAAAAGAAAGGTATGAAAACCATGTTTGGAAAAAAATATCCAAATTGTGTAAAGAAAAAAGCAGCAACTTCTGAGGCATGTTGGGATGGTTACACTGCTAAAGGACTAAAAAAGAAAGGTGGTAAGTTAGTTCCAAATTGTGTTAAGGAAGTATTAGAAAATCAATCAATATTAGAATCCCCAAAAGTAATTCGTAGTGCAGGACAAACTTATTCTGTCATTTTAAACTGGAGAACCAAAATTTTAAATATCAAATTCTTCTTCCCCTCACAACAGAGACCTACAAAAGAAGAAGTTCAAACAGCAATAGAAAAAATTTATCCTGGCGCAATTTTACAATACTATGCACCAACAATTAATGATCCAACAGGTCCGTTTATTGTTGTTGACGAGGCGGCTGCTTGGCAAAGAAAAGAAGGTAAAAATCCTGAAGGTGGATTGAACGCAAAAGGAATCGCTTCATATAGAAGAGAAAATCCTGGGTCAAAATTATCAATGGCGGTCACTACTCCTCCATCAAAATTAAAACCAGGATCAAAAGCAGCAAATCGTAGAAAATCATTCTGTGCTCGTATGGGAGGAGTGGATGGTCCTATGAAAGATGAAAAGGGCCGCCCAACTAGAAAAGCACTTGCTTTAAGAAAGTGGAATTGTTGATAAAATAATATTATGCCATATGATGATATTTACTTAGGTAATCCATTACTTAAGAAAGCAAATGTAGATATTCAATTTACTCCAGATCAAATTAAAGAATTTATAAAATGTAAAGACGACCCAGTATACTTTGCTAACAATTATATTAAAATTGTTAGCGTAGATGAGGGATTAATTCCTTTTGAGATATATCCATTTCAAGAAAAATTAATTAAAAATTTTCATAGTAATAGATTTAATATTTGTAAGATGCCTAGGCAATCTGGCAAATCTACAACTGTTGTGTCATATCTTCTACATTATGTGGTTTTTAACGATAATGTGAATGTAGGTATATTGGCAAACAAAGCCTCCACTGCAAAAGATCTTCTTGGGAGATTGCAAAAGTCCTATGAAAATCTTCCAAAGTGGATGCAACAAGGCGTTCAGGTTTGGAACAAGGCATCATTAGAATTAGAAAATGGATCTAAAATTATAGCAGCATCTACCTCAGCATCTGCTGTTCGAGGTATGTCCTTTAACATTATCTTCTTGGACGAATTTGCGTTTATTCCAAATCATATCGCTGACGAATTTTTTAGTTCTGTATATCCAACTATTTCATCTGGTAAAACTACCAAGGTTATTATTGTATCAACTCCAAAAGGTATGAATCACTTCTACCGTCTTTGGCATGATGCTGAAAGAAGTAGAAATGAATATATCCCCACAGAAGTTCATTGGTCTGAAGTTCCAGGAAGAGATGCTGCTTGGAAAGCACAGACAATTAGTAATACTTCAGAGCAACAATTCCAACAGGAATTTGAATGCGATTTCTTAGGATCATCAGATACTTTAATTTCCAGTGCTAAATTGAAGTCTTTGGTATTTGAAGATCCAATACAAAAAAATAAAGGGTTGGATGTATATTTTAATCCTATTGAAGATAGAAATTATTTTATAACTGTTGACGTTGCTAGAGGAACTGAAAATGATTACTCAGCATTTATTGTTTTTGATATCACCGAATTTCCTTGGAGAGTTGTAGCAAAATATAAAAACAATCAAATCAAACCAATGCTGTTTCCTAGCATTATAAACGATGTTGCTAAAGCATATAATAAATCTTATGTTTTAGTTGAGATCAATGATATTGGGGAACAAGTTGCAAATATTTTACATTTTGATCTTGAGTATGAAAATGTTTTAATGTGTTCAATGCGAGGAAGAGCGGGTCAAATAGTAGGTCAAGGTTTTTCCGGATCTAAATCTCAACTTGGAATTAAAATGTCCAAAACGGTTAAGAAGATTGGATGTTCTAATTTAAAAACTTTGATTGAAGATGATAAACTTATATTCAGTGATTATGAAATCATTTCTGAATTAACTACTTTTATTCAAAAAAATCACTCCTTTGAAGCAGAACAAGGAGCAAATGATGACTTGGCAATGTGCCTTGTTATATTTGCATGGTTAGTAGTACAACCATATTTTAAAGAGATGACCGATAATGATGTTCGTAAAAGAATATATGATGAACAAAAAAATCAAATTGAACAAGACATGGCACCATTTGGATTTATTATAGATGGTTTGGATGATGATATCGAAGTTATAGATAAACATACTGGTGATAGATGGGTAAGAGCAAATAACAATTCCAATTTTGATGAGTATGGTAATCGTTCTTTTATGTGGGACTACGTTTAAAAGAAGGAATTTATAAATATCTTATAGAGCAATGAAGATTTATCAGAGGGATCAAAATGCCTATAGGTTTGGTATCACCTGGAACTAAGGTTAGAGAAGTTGATTTAACGCAAGGGCGTATAGATAGTGTATCTACCACTACCGGAGCAATCGTTTGCCCGTTTGCACAAGGTCCTGTAGAAGAACCTGTATTTATTGATAGTGAGCAGGCACTAATAGACACTTTTGGCAAGCCCTCAGATAATGATAATCACTACGAGTATTGGTTGTCTGCATCAAACTATCTCACTTATGGTGGGGTAATGCGTGTTGTAAGAGTAGATGGAACTAATTTAAATAATGCTAACGCAAGTAAGGCCACTCCCGGTGGTAGCGAAACATTAAAAATTAAAAGTTACGAAGATTATCAAAATGACTACACAACTGCATCAACTTGGTTCTGGGCGGCAAACAATCCAGGATCTTGGGCGAATGAAATTAAAGTATGTGTAATTGATGGATTTGCTGATCAAATTATCAGTGGTGTAGATACCTCTAATAATAATGTTCGTGTTGGCGCTGCTGTAACTCAAGCAATTTCAGGAGATCTTGCTGGAAACGGAACAGTTTCAACTTTTACTGGATTCATAAAAGGAATTATCACTGGTGTTGGAAACACCTTACAAAACCCAACTTCAAGTGGGGTAGGAACTGATAGTATTACTGTTAGAGTCGTATCAAAAGTTACTGAATCGTTTAATACGTTTTCAACAGTTGGAATAGTAACAACTTTACTCACAGCAGGTATCGGAACCGATATAGTTTCTATTGCGAGTACATCAGGGTTATCAGTTGGCAATCTCTTTTCTCCTGGTGACATTGTAGTCACTTCAATTGGAGACACAACAGTATCTCTTGCAAGCACAATTTCTGCACAAATTACAGTTGGAACTGCAGTTACTTTTAGTACAACTGTCTCCGTTGCAGGAACAGAAACAGCAACCGTTTATACTGAGGGTGGATTATTTTCCTTTAGTGCAGGAACGATTGGAGTTTCTTCGGTAACTATTGGTAGTGGAACATCTACATTTACGAGCACCACACAACAAGATTGGTACGATTTGCAAGATGTCGGATTAAATAATTCCGATCTTTTATGGAAAGAAATTGCAGAAAGACCAAGGACCAGTAATTTTGCCACTAACAGAAGTGGGAAAAATGATGAAATTCATATTATTGTTATTGATGATAAAGGGACGATTTCAGGAACTCCCGGAACAATTCTTGAAAAATTTGTAGGACTTTCCAAAGCAGTAGATGCTACTTCTTCCACATCTGGCCCAATCTATTATAAGAATTTTATAGCAGATAATTCCCGATACTTATTTGCAGGAGATGCTGAAGTTGGCAAACCAACTGGATTTAGTAGTGGAATTACATCTATTACTAATGGTGATGGAGCTTGGGGATTAACTGCCCAAGGTACTACTTACCACGCTGTTGGTAAAAAAACATATACACTAAAAGGTGGAAATAATTATGGTGCTGGTGATTCAACAAATCCAAGATTTGAAACTACTCTTGGAGATTTGATTGCAGGGTATGATTTATTTGTTAATCAAAGAGAATACCCAATCAATTTCCTAATTCAGGGTCCTGGATTTGGTACTAAAGAACAAACTCAAGCAAAAGCAAATAAACTGATTCAAATTGCAGAATTGAGAAAGGATTGCATCGCATGTATTTCTCCTCAAAGATCTGCAGTATTAGTTGATCCTGGGGCGGGTGGAAGTTCACCAGCACCAATTGTAAGCACCACTACACAAACAAATAATGTTATCGCATTCTATGATTCTGTAGCATCATCTTCTTATGCAGTCTTTGATACTGGTTACAAATATCAGTATGACAGATTTAGTAATAAGTTTAGATACGTTCCATTAAATGCTGATATTGCTGGTTGCATGGCAAGAACTGGAATTAATGATTTTGCATGGTTTTCTCCTGCTGGTACAAGACGTGGTGTTATCAACAACGCAGTTAAACTGGCATACAATCCATCACAATCTGAAAGAGATCGTTTATATGTTAGAAGAATCAATCCAGTAATTTTTGCTCCAGGGTCAGGAATTATCCTGTTTGGTGACAAAACTGGACTTGCTGTTCAATCAGCATTTGATAGAATTAATGTTAGAAGGTTGTTCCTTGTTCTTGAAGAGTCAATCGAAAGAGCATCGAGAGCATCACTCTTTGAATTTAATGATGCAATCACTAGAACAAACTTTGTGAACATTACTGAACCATTCCTCCGTGATGTTAAAGCGAAAAGAGGTATTCAAGACTTTGTTGTTATTTGTGATGAAACCAACAACACTCCTGATGTAATTGATGCTAATGAATTTAAGGCTGATATCTATATCAAGCCTGCTCGTAGTATCAACTTTATCGGACTCACTTTCGTTGCCACCAGAACGGGAGTATCCTTTGAAGAAATCATTGGAAGAGTTTAAATCATAAATTATCACATAACCATCGGAGAAAAACATGTCATTTCAACAAATTCCAAACTCTGGGAGTGATGGAAGATTTCTAGATAACTTTAAGGGCAGAATGAGTGGAGGTGGTGTTCGCGCCAATCTCTTTGAATGCGAAATCGCATTTCCAACCATTGTTCTTCCTAACGGGGTTACTGAAACTAACATTACTGACAAAATTAAATTTTTAGTAAAAGCATCATCTCTTCCAGCTTCAACAATCACTCCAATTTCTGTTCCCTTTAGAGGTAGAGAACTGAAAATTGCTGGAGACAGAACATTTGAACCGTGGTCAGTTACAGTTATCAACGACACTGATTTTTCAATTA
>Ga0172365_10003449_pt1 | contig 11779 bp, 8 predicted proteins | sample LakKivSesite48cm_FD_114535 | JGI IMG/M metagenome (GOLD analysis project Ga0172365, IMG submission 114535) | Sediment microbial communities from Lake Kivu, Rwanda - Sediment site 48cm | ecosystem: Environmental > Aquatic > Freshwater > Lake > Sediment | place: Rwanda: Western Province, Lake Kivu...
GTAGCCTTACATGCCAAGTGGGCTTTAGACAGCTCAGACGTGGAGAGCGGAAACATCCATGTCAACGGATCCAGATATGTTACAAACGGAACCGGATGGGTTAGTTTCTATGCGACTTATGACAAAGTCGGAAAACTCGCTTGGACGGTTACTGGAGTTTCATGTCAGGGACGAACAGGTTTCGAGAAACTGATCGATGATCCTTATATTATCTGGGACAGCGTTCGAATCACTCTAAGAGCTACTGACGAAAGGATCGATGTCGGCTCAACTGCCTACTACATTTTTTATGCAACTTACGAATATGATGAATCAGACGCAAGTCTTTACACCTCAATCTTGTTGAACGATACCTTAACCAAGACCAAGGTAGGAAGATACGCTTTTGAAACTTCGAAGATAGTCGAGAGTAAGTACGACTTGACCAAGTTCACTACGAACACGTTTTCCGTAATATGGGACAGAGTGAAGATCCGCCTCAACGTTTCTGATGACAGGATCGATGTCGGGAGCACTGGAACTTACACTTGGTCGAGCATCTACGAATATGATGGAGCAGCATTTACTGGAACGCTCATGCTTAACGACACCTTGACAAAGACTATGGTTGGCAAATACGGCTATACTGTTTCAACAATCGAGGATTCGAATTATGATCTAGAAGCGTTTACATCGAATGCCTTTCACATAATCTTTGATAAAGTCTCAATAGCTATTACTATCTCCGACAATCGTGTTGGCGTCGGCGCCTTAGCCCCACTGTCTTGGACTGGAGTCTACCGATATGACAGCTCACTGTTCACTGGATCAGTAACCTACAATGACACCTTAACGAAGACTACTGTTGGCAAGTATGGCTACAAAGTTGCGTCTGTTTCCGATCCCCTTCACGGAATAGCTGCCTTCGACACGAATGAAGTATACTGCATATTCGATAGAGTTGTTACTGAAGTTCAAACTGAGTTAACGATGCCGGGAAACGTATTGGTGAAGATTGCTCTTGCGTTCGAGTGTGATGGTAGACCTGTTGAAGGGTCCTCTGTGATTGTTAATAATATTAGAGCTGTGGAAGTTTCCGAAGGATTGTACCAAGCCAGCATACCTACGTGGAATCCAAGCCTAGAACTTAATGTTCGTGTCGAAACGAAGGGATTTGAGACAGTAGAAATGAAGGCATTCGCGTATGCTTTAGGCAATATAGTCTTTGAGACATTAATCCCGCTCTTGGCAACAGTCTTAGTACTACTGATAAGATGGAAACATACTAAAATGCGCAAGTAGGGCTATAATACCCACTTTATGTGCGTCACATCCATGAGTTTCTTCTATATTGGCATCTAAAGCCCGCTCCGTGTACTCGCCTTTCTATAGCGTTTAAACCTTATGTTTATTATCCATCGCATTTTGCTCGATTCTTTGACAGATCTCTTTACTGATAACTGTGCTTATCAGAAACTCAATAGTGGCAGATATCTTGGATAGATTTAAGCCTTCAAACATGAATACTCTATACAAGTCCACACTGTAGATTATTGAGAGGCAACCTTTCTATGGAGAACAATCTAGATATGGGGCAGAGGATCCTAAAATCTGATACCCGACATCTTTGCCTGTTCTAAGCCTCTGAACAGTCCGTCTATGTCATTTGTGTTGATTTCAACTTCAACCGTATAGCTTCCACTAAGCGGACCAGCGTCACGCCCTCCAACAGCAACTTCTTTCTCGAAAATCAGAACTATTGATTTCCATATCCTTCCTTGTTTTGATATGCTCAGTATTCTATCAAAGGGATAATCGTTCCCAGCACAGTAGATAGCTTTGTTTGTAACTACCAGAGTCCCCTTAGCCTTTGATTTCCGTGTCTTATCTCGTCCAAAAGCCAAATATCCGACTGGACCCAAAGCCAAAAAACTTGCGATTTTCCTTCCAGCTCCTCTGTGTTCAGTCTTCTTGACAACAAGTTCTCCCTCTCCCTTGTAGAAGGCTTTCTCCTCAACCGGTAACGGACTAGGTATTTGCGCTTGACCAAGCTCCACGTTCGCTCCACAACTAGGGCAGAATTTCTGTCCTGCTTGCAACTCGGAACCACATTTTACACAAAAGGGCAATTCATTCTCCCTGTTAAATGTGTTGTGATTGATTATATAACTCTTCCGAAGTGAAAGAAAGTGTAACTTCGTAATCTAAGAGGCACTATAGTGGTGAGCTATTGCCTCGTTTCCTCCGCTTCGGAGGGTGCTGTTGCCGATGTGAGAACAAGTCTTTGAATGAATAAAAGAACATAACCAGTAATTGTCCCCGTCAGGAACAACAAGGCGTCGCCGCTCACTCTACCATTTATAGTAAGGTAACCCATTGCAAGTGTTATTATGGCTAAAAAAGTTGCTAAAATTAGAGTCATGTGTCGATTATGTTTTGCTGCTGCCTCTATATATTTTTGGTCCGCTTCCGCTTCGTTTTTCTTGAATTGTAGATATCTGTCTGCAAGATTTTCAATAAACTTCTCAACGTCCTTCACCATTTCCGGCGTCCAGATAAATTGTCGTTCAGCTCTCTCTTGAGTGTTCTCTTGATTCCCGCCCATATTACATCCCAATAGATATTCATAATTTCCCTTCTATTATAGCTAGCAGTTCATATTGGAGAGGTTACATGACCTTTATGACCTTCCATTCTTTTTCTGCCATGAAAAACTGTGTTGATATAGTAGCACACAAGTCTTCAAATCCAAATTATCTTTTCTGGTATCAGTGATACACGGAGCAAAAATATAAGAACCTGAAAGACAAGATTCATGCCATATGGAGGTCTCATGGAAATGAAATGTCCAGAATGCGGAAAAGAAGTAAAGAAACCCTTAAAGGAATGGGACTTAAGCCCTAAAGTCCACGTTAAGCTCTACGAATGCTGTGGCAAGAAATTCCGGGAGTACACAAAGAAATAGAAGACCATCTCCCCTCTTTTTCTTCATAGCAGCCACGATCATTTAGTGGAACTTCCGTTAACCGTGATTAACGGGAAGTGATCTAGGCGCGTATTTTTCCTCAGACTTTTTGCATCAGATATGCCGCTCTCTGTTGCTACGTTCCAGCACGTTGGCTGTTCTATTTTGTCTCTACCTGAATGCTGGGAAAAACTTGCCATCTTGATTCTATTATGTAACCATCAAAAGTAGACAGACTGCTTATCCCTATTGTGTAGTTGCCGGGTCCGAACTGAAAGACGGGCGGCGACAGGTAGAATTCGGTGAATCCATCGAATATGATTCCAACATTCAGAGACATTATTCATTTTTCTTCGCTCAGAGTAGAAATTCAATCAGTGCAAACTATTCCTGTAAAATACACAAATGGCTCTGTTCGTGAAGCAATCTTGATACCATAACCCTCTAGCCTAAAGCGTAGCACATCTTCGAGCTGACCTAAAGATCCATAATATTTTATATAGGCGAGATAGATGTAGCTTAAGACTTTTTGCAAAAGATAGTGGTCAAGATGGATAGATCTAAACAGGAGACTTTTAGGCAATATGTTGAGGAGAATGAGGATAGGTATGGAATACCCGATTGTACCTATTGCAAATGCGTTGCAGAGTTTGGAGAACTAAAAATAATGGATCTTGACAAGCAGCATGAAATTCGAATTCTCAGACCGTTTTTTCTAATTTGGGGCGGCATGGGAAGGGTTTTGGGTTATGAGGGCGTGAAAGGGATCAGAGAGAAACTTAAACTGATCGGTTCGACAATAGAACCTCGGCGGCACGACAACTTGCTCGCAGTGGATCTTGATGGAATCCGGGACCCTATTACAAACCTATTCGATGAGATCAAAGAAACGAAATTCATGAACAGGAAGGGAATTGAGAAACGGGTTGGGTCAACCGCAGCATCAAAAACACTTCATCTGGCATGCCCAGACCTTTTTCTTATGTGGGACTCGGACATAAGAGTGCACTATAAGAAGCGCCATGGTAATGGCAAAGACTACTTCTTGTTCTTAACAGAAATGAAACTTTTGTGGAGGGAAATGGAAACTGCCATAGCAGATATGCAACTAAGATATGGAAAGAGAGAAACAAAAATAATTGATCAATATAACTGGATAATGGCTCATAAAAAAGCAGCTACAACATTTCTTTCACGAGACTAACATCATTATGACCTAGGATCATGATCTCTTGTATGGTTTCTTCAGTCTTCCAATGTCCCACACAACTAAAACGCCTTTAGGTTTCTGTTGAGGGGAGAAGTATCTTTCGAAGTCTGACAGATGTCTAAGACGCTATCGACCATGTAATCTCTATCTATGTTTCTCTTTACCTCAATTTTCAGAATTTAGTTTCGCGCTTACTGATGCTTTCTGATTTTTAAGAGATACAAGACAGCTATGAGCATTACTATGATTAAAGCAGAAAAAGCAATTATGTCGTCAGTCCATCCTGGTCCTCCAATGAGACTAGTGTTCACGGTGAAGTTAACCATATCTTGTCTTGTGTTTCCTGCTTTATCAGTAGCCTTAACATCGATCGTGTGGCTTCCATCGCCTAATCCACTAAAAGTATGAGCTGTGCTTGTTCCCATGTTGGTCCATGAGCCTTCGTCTAGTCTAACTTCGTAGTGGTTTATGCCTGAAACATCATCAGAACCAGTCCAAGTGGCGGTTACTGTAGACGATCTTATTTCAGATTCGGTAATAGGTAAAGTAATTGAGACGGTTGGGGGAGTCGTATCAACGATGAACAATGTTAATTGGCTGGTATTCCCAACATGATTTTCATCTCCCTCCCAACTTACATAAACACTCCAAGAACCATCCATGTCGGGACTGTAGGTATCATGATAGGATCCATTTGAGGTAGTGGTTGTAACTCTTATGAGTGAGGAACCATCTGGTTTCTGATATGTTAAAACAACCGGTTTCCCTGAGACCGCTGGGATAATAAATCCTGAAACGGTGATAGGGATCTCTGAAGTAACCTTGGATGGTAAAATGTAGCAAGAAACGGTTGTAGGAATTCTAGATACAGTAAACAATGATGTCACGAATGCACCTTCATAGTTAACATCTCCTTCACAGCTAGCAGTAACACTCCAAGAACCTAAAAACTGGGGTGTGTATGTATCACCGAAATCTCCATTTAAGTTTGTAAGACAAGTTCTTGTGAAAGTAGAGTTGTCAGGTTTTGTATAGATAATATTTACTATAATGTTAGGAATTGGCGGATTGGTTGATCCTGAGACACTTATAGAGTCGCCTATTTTGACATCAGAAGGTGAAACTATACATGAAATGCTTGTAGGGATTCTATTAACGTATACTGACACGATATTACTAGTCGCTCCTTCGTAAACACCATATCCATCACACACAGCCTTTATATCATATAAGCCGACAGCTTCAGGGATCCAAGAATAAGAGTAAACGCCATTTGAATCTGTATTTACAGTTGTTAGATTACTCCACGAGCCAGTATCATATTTGATTTGAAGGTTAACCGCTACATTTGGCATGGTTGGACTGATCGAGCCTGAGATTGTAACAGAATCATGTAGGGTTAAATCAGATGAGGAAACTACGCATGAAATTGCAGTTAAAATATGTGTACCTCTAGATATTATGGCTTCAATTTCTATGTCATTCTCATGTCGATTAATTATGGTAAAACACCAAGTTTCCTCATAAGGCAGAATTATTATCTCATCAATGTTCTTCGCACCAAACCAACCTCCCAAAGAAAAAGAAGAGAATATTACGCCAAAGTGAGTGTTGGCACTCATGGTGAACTCCCCTAATGTTTGAACGTATACCGCCACCTCTTCTGAAGCAATTATTCTTATTCTCAAGCATGTTTCATCTATTGATGCCATATAGAACCGATAGTAATGCTCTGCTTCTACAGAGAAATGCTGTGAAAAGAGTATTATTTCATCCTTAAGCTCCGTACCTGCTTTAACTAGTTGAGTGGGGGATAATGCGATTAGAAATATCAAAAGTAGCATAATTGAAAATGCATTTCTTTTTATCATAGTGAACATAATGTAGTTAGCTATTTTACCACTTATAGCTTATATGATGTTGGAAGTATCTTTAATGGCAAATACCTATTTAGAAAAACCGTTATGGAACAGCCATTTTGGAAATGCGAGTCAAATATGAACCATGTTATACTCGGGCATAAGTATGTTTCCGAAAACTGTGCATATTAGAACATACTTTAGGAATGTATGCGTGGACCAGATTGTTGTGAAACCTTAGAAAACCTACACAAGCAACTTTTCCAATAACAGAAGATCAGAGCAAAGGAACCGCTAGATCTAGCGTACGCTAGGATTTTTCGATGACTTTAAGTATCTTTAGCTCGACAAGGCAGCTTCATATATTCTCGCTAGTTAATTGCGGGTACACTAATGTCTTGTATTTGTTTGCCTTTTTTAATAGAATAAAGAATTACTGAACTGAAGTTTCTGTCATAGTAGAAGTAATCATTTCCTCGGACATATTTTTGCGTATGGATACTATAATCAGGTTCCCGAATCAGAGATCTATCTCACAGACTATCCGCAACAGATCGGATCTTGCAAAATTTATATTGCTTTACGAATTGTCATCAAGCAGGGGTAACAAAGATTTGCCAAAGCTTCTGCTCATTGAGGGGTTACCACAGTACGAAAGGGTGAATGAAGAAGAGCTTATTCATATGACACTCCAAATTCTTAAGAAAGACTGCGATAAAAGAATCGGAAGGCACGTTACGACGGTTTATCATGAGCCTAAAACTAAATATGAGTTCCTAGAGTTATTGGAAGAGGATTGCCGCTATCTTCATATTTCTGCTCACGGAGAAAAGGACAAAGAAGATAAGGGCGTAATCTATGTCAGAAGCCACGGAACCGTTACAGCTGAAGACATCATAAGCTTGGACATTAGGGCGGAGGTTATTTTTGCGAATGCATGCGAGGCATATAATAAAGATCTTCTCAACGCTTTTCTTGTTGCTGGAAGACCTAAGAAGCGAGTTTATATAGCCCCAAAGAATGAAGTCGACTTCGGTGAAGCGTACCTAATAGCCCTACTATTCTGGAAAAGATTGATTTTAGATCCAGACTTTATTTTTCCCGCTTCCCAAATATGGGAGAATCAATTTCATGAGTTAAATACATACAAATAAAAATTGGGGTGTGACAAGTTAAAGACTTATTTTTTGGCCATATTCGGGAACGAGAACTCGTTTACTGGGTAATAATTGTTGGAATAGTTGCGGATTGCTTGTGTGTATAGGTATGATTAACCCAGGGTCCAATTTGGTAATTAATTCAACAAGCTCCGGTTGCGAAGCGTGTCCCGAAACATGTCGTCTAACGAAGTGCTTTCGTTTCTCGTCGTTTACCTCAAATTCGTAATGGACGCCGAAGGCATCGAGCCAGTTCATGAATTTCGTCTCATCAATCTCCATCTCATCGTTGAAGGGCTCTGTGAAGGCTGAGATGTAGCGCGCACTCGGCTCAGTAGTGTTTTCAGGTATTAAGTCGAATAACTCGTTTACGTCTAGGTTGCTGAACATTAACACATACACAACTGGATTTCCCCGTATCTCATACGCTTTTACACCATGATCTAAATGGTGAGTCGCTAATTCATAGATCTCTTTATACCCTGAAGGAGTATCTGGCCCAACCTGAGGAGTACACGTCTCATATTTTTCTCCTCCGCACTCGAGTTTCTCTGCCACTCGGACTATGTTCTTGTCTGCTTTTGCCTTGTTTCTACCGTGATGGTCGAGGTAGCCCATCTTCCATTTATCATAATCTGCTTTCGAGTAGAGTAAACTATCTTCCCTCTTCAAATAGACTTTGAGGTTAGGAAGGGTTCGAGGGTCTTCGTACTGTTCTGGGAATTGAGTGTGCATCTCAAACAGTAGATACGCGAGTTTAGGGGATATTACAAGGGTTCTATTATTCGCTATCGAGCTTTCATATATGATCCTAAATCGTGAGAGGTCTTTCCAGCCGAAATTGATGAGTACAAGCCCATCAGAATCGTGAATATCTGAACTAATGTGATGCTGCACTTCGATTTCTTTAAGGGCTTCAGTGCTATCGATTCGTGTTCCTTCAATTATCAGGACGTTGACTCGGTCTCCAACAGCTGAGACGTACTCATCTATAGTGGTACTTTTTGTACCATGGAACCTCAAGTCTCCTGTATAAAGAACCCTCTTCCCATCAGGGAGCGTTAGGTGAACAGAGCAAGCTCCGGGGATAGAGTGATCGACGGGTATCATCTTATACCTGATTCCTTTGATAATGCCTTCAAGTGATGTGATAAAATTCCTGTATTCTGGAGTATATTCGCACGTGAATGTATAGCTGCATTTAGGATCTTCTATGAGTGGCTTTGGGTCCTCATCTACTTCGGAGTACTCAAGTTCGTGAGGGAATAGGGTCTTGTAGCTTTCAGCCTTAGGAGTAATAATTTGTCTTCTCCTTAACTCATAGTACTGGTCGTCAACACCGGAAACTGAAACATCGTTGATTGATTTCGCAACGACTCTGGTTTCTTCGGTGCAATAAACAGGTATCGAGGGATCAAGAAAGCTGACATCTTGAATGTGGTCAAAGTGAGCATGTGTCACGAATATTGCATCAATACTTGGGGAAGCGTTAGAATAGGGTGTGATCCCTTGTAGTGTCCAGTAATCTGGGGCTTGAGTCAAGGGTATTTTTGTTTTATCGCTTGGATCCCTTACCAAGGAAACTGCATCAATTAAATACGGGGCATATATGCCATTGATTTTTGGCAGAATCCCAAGCCTACACATGTCTCTTAAGGCGTTTTTTGATCGTGGTTGGATGAACTCCGCATAATAATTCTGGGTAAATCCCATCCTTCTACCGAAGTCTAATAATACATTTCCATCTTCGGTTTCAATGAGAATTTTATTGCCGCCGACCTCATCAACCCCGCCATAGAAATTAATAGTTGTAGTCACCACGTTCACCTATCTTAATGCTCATTATGTTCTTAGAATATATATTAACTATAGAACATATAAATCCCGATGTGGAATGGAGAGAGATGGCAGTTCTGAATATAAAATCAGCTCACTACTTATAACTCTAATGATCGGAAGGCTAACGTGGCAATTTTTTGAAAGCTGAATGTCACTGATTCGAGAAATCACGGGAATTGATGTTGACACTGACTAGTTCTCAAAGGTGTTTGCCATTAACTAATTGATGTAATATTAGCGTCGAGTCCCTTGTGTCAGCAAGATCAAAGGTCTTCTCTTCCCAAACCATATTCCCACCTCATCATGCTTCATGCTTGGGCAGCCTCGCTAGAGTACTTCTCCGATTCTGCTATTGAGTAGCCTTCTTTCTTGCTCACCGCATATACTACATCTGCCACTTCCTCTATCTCTCGGTGATGAGTGATTATCAGCATTTGTGGTATGATCCTCCCGCCTTCTCTGAAAAACGAATTCAAAATATTCACCAATTCTCTCCTCCTTTCTTCATCTAAGTGGGTTGTAGGCTCATCCATAATTATAGTTTCAACTTTCCCAGATAGGACCCGTGCAATCGCTAGCCTTAGCGCTATTGCCAAGGCCACACGCTCGCCACCGCTAATCTGATCAATGTCCTGTTCTCCATTAGGTCCTATCACGCTAATATTGTAATCGTCATCAATTCTAATGTCAGAATAAGCAAGATTAAACCTTTCAAACAAATCCCTCGTTGACTTTTCGAGCAACGGCCTTGCCCTAGCCCTAATCATCTTCTGGATGCCATCCTTCCCGTAAGCATCCCGAATCCTGTTCAAAACTCCAATGAAACTATCCACTATCTTCTTTTCCACAGCCTTCTCCTCAAGAGCCTTCAGCTCTTCTCCGCACTTTTGGGCATCATCTTCAGCGCCTATCTTGGCTTGCTCCGTCCGAGCGATATCTTTCTCAAGATCATTCCTGGCATTGTTCACAGAGTCAAGCCCCTTCTGTCTCTCTTCATGCTCCTCTTCATCATAGCCAATCTCTTCAATAGTACGAACTATCTCGGAGTATTTTCCTCTGCAGTCGGACAATTCTTTGGTTGTCGCCGCCACACTTGACTCGTACTCTGCCTTTCTCTTCGCTGTCGGAGCATTTTGATCGTACTCTTCTTTCATCTTTCGCAACTCTTCTAGTTCCCTTTGAGGTTCTTTCGGTTCGTATCCAATCTTTTCCAAGGATTTTTCCAGCTGTCTGGAAACCTCTGCCAAGGCTGCTGTAATGGGCTTAATTTTACCTTCGATTTCTTCCTGAGATGGCAATGTATCCAATCGACGTTTTGCAGAGTCAAACTCCTTAGAGGCTTCTTCAAGCCCGCGTTTTTCACCTCCAAGTTGCTCTAGTTCTTCATCCAGTTTCTTCAGGGCTTCAGCCCGTTTTTCAAGTTCTTCAACTTCGGTTTTCTGACTTGCCACATTGTCTCTTGCTTCCGTCAATTCAGATGCGAGGTTTTTGACTCTCTCTGGATCAATAGCATCTACTTTCTTTGTTTTCTGGTCAATCTGTCTCCTCTTCGTATTCGCATCCTTCAAATCATCCTGCAATTTAGCTAGCTTGGTTTCTGCATCAACTCTTCCCGAAGAAAATTTGTTCATCAACTGCATCAAACGTTCAGGCGACAACTCCGTTTCACATGTGGGACACGCTTTCACTTCAGTTTCACTGGAAAATTTGTACAAGTTTCCATCCAATTCCTTTATGCGTTGGCCCAGCACACTAATGGTCCCAGTGCTCATGTTAATTATTACATCAAGCTGCTCTGCCGCTTCTTGGAACTCTTTCCTCTTCCTTTCAAGAACTGCATCAACACTGTCAACATTGGCTTTCTCGCCAAGAGCTTTCGAACATTTTTCCAATTCCTTCATCAAGTTTGCGTTTCTCTTTTTTTCTTCTTTCTCACATTCCCCGACTTGTTTCCTTGCTTTTTCTAGAGCTACATCTGCACCTTCATATTTTCGGCGTTCCTTCGTCTTTTCAGTTAGGAGTTCGTCTTTTTCGGTGTAAAGTTCATGGCTTTTTTCCTTTTCCTTCAGCATTTTCTTTAGCTGCTCTATATCGTTCAGCTTGTCTTGAAGTTGGCGCTGCCTCAGTTCTTGCTTTTCTTTTTCTATAAGACAACGCACATACTCGTCTAAGAATGGCAGCTTGTTAACTTCATCTTCAAGCTTCTTCACTATTTCCTCAGCCACAACAGCCCTAACCAGCTCATCTTTCTCTCTTTCAAGCATTTTCTCTAGATTTGCGATGTCCCCTTCAATGATCCCTCTCTTCTTGTCATGTTCGTCGAACTTTTTCTTCTTGTCCTTTAATTGATCCAAAACAGTTTGCAGGTTTTTTAGTTCAGATTCGATTTCGGCCAGATCTTTTCTTTTTGCAGAAAGATAGTTTTCCAGTTCCGTTGATTTGGCTTCATGTTCCTTTCTTTCATTTTCAATAGTTAATTTCCGACCTAATTCAGTCTCCAGTTCGATCTGTTTCTCGCGATACACCTGAATAACGGTCTTTATGCTTTCCCAAGCTCTCTCAAGATCTTCAACTCCAAGCAATCTCGAAATGAGTGCCTTCCTCTCTCCAGGTCTGGCAGTGACAAGCTTCTCAATCTCACCTTGTCGCACGTAAACTGATTGCAAAAACATGTTCTTGTCAATACCCAAAACCTTCTGGATCTCAGGAACAACAGAACGCTCTCCATCTCTAGCTAAGAGATTTCTCTTCCCTTCTTCCAGCCGAAACA
>Ga0172365_10003451_pt1 | contig 11774 bp, 11 predicted proteins | sample LakKivSesite48cm_FD_114535 | JGI IMG/M metagenome (GOLD analysis project Ga0172365, IMG submission 114535) | Sediment microbial communities from Lake Kivu, Rwanda - Sediment site 48cm | ecosystem: Environmental > Aquatic > Freshwater > Lake > Sediment | place: Rwanda: Western Province, Lake...
AAGTCTCTCGCGTTCTCCAGTCCCTTCTTTGCCCTGTGAAATGTTATCGTTAGGTTTGCTTTCACGGCGTTGCCCAAAACTTCTCCAGTGTCAGAATCTATCCCTGTGGGCACGTCAACCGCCACTCTAAAACCGTTGGAAGCGTTAATTTTTTCAACCAATTGCGAGATCGGCGGCTTTAGTTTTCCCTTTGTGCCAGTGCCAAGAAGTGCGTCAACAATTATTTCCGCGGGTGCCGATGGTAGAGCAGAAATGTCATCAACTTCATGGATGAAAATGCTTTCTTTCAAGAACTGAATGGCACGCCAGTTTTCTAAGGCTGCCTTATGAGAGATTTCCTTGCCTCTTCCTGCAAGGATAACCGTGACTTTGAAACCCATCGATGACAAGTGTCTTGCAACTGCAAAACCGTCGCCGCCGTTTCCTCCCAACCCGCAAAAAATCACAACCGTTTTATCGTTTCGAAATCTTGCAGCGATTTCAAGAGCCACAGTGCGCCCAGCATTCTCCATAAGTTGAAGCTGAGAAACTCCATAGTACTCTGCGTTAGTCTCCAGCGTGCGCATCTCACGACTCATAATGTAATCTTGCGGTTGCATATCTAACCTCCAATAATCTTATGCTTAAAAAGAAAGATAAGCCTATCCATGAAAGCGACGGACTCTAGAAGGAGGCTAACATAAGCAAGCCTCAACTCACGAGCTTTTTCAGCTGCGAAAATAATTATCCATTTTTTTAGAAATTCTGAAACTGAAGAGTTCTTTTGGCTTTTCCGCACTCGTGATGCTTGCGTCCTTCACCTCTCCACATTCAGTAAACGTTGCCCTATCTGGAGTTTCTTCAATTTACATCGCTGATTTACAATAGTGCAGAAAAACATTTTAATTCACAAGAAGACAACAATAATACTTGAGGAATTTGAATGCCAACAGCGTTTGTATTGATAAACACGGAGATTGGGTCTGAAGCAGACGTTCTAAAAGACTTGAAGAAAGTTGAGGGAGTTGAGGAAGCGCACTCTGTTTACGGAGTCTACGATATAGTTGCAAGGGTTAAGGCAGACACCATGGACAAATTAAAGGAAATAGTGACTTGGCGCGTTCGACGGCTTGACAAGGTCCGCTCAACATTAACCATGATTGCTGTAGAGGAAAAATAACAGCTGCACACAACTCTTCCCTTTCTTTGTAACTCCATCACCTAGGCTTCTTAATTATCATTGACTTTGTTGAAACTTTTGCTCTTCAAAGAGTGACGTCTAAAAGAATGATGAACCATTGTGACTGTTATGCTACAGCCACACAGGTTTAAGAATGTGCCCATTGTTAACATTCATAGGTGGAATTATGAGCAACAGGTTCGAATGTCCTTGGTGTGGCAACAAATTCCGAAACGGTAGAGAACTCGATGTTCACGCCAAAAAACACTACGCCGAGGCAATGTTATCAGAGGAGTGATTTTCCATCCTTGAGTTCAATGTCCGCTGTTTCTGGTACTTTAAGCCTATGATGGACTCGTGAAAAATACTAAACACTTCCTATTTCGGGCGGTTTCTGTGTAGATTTATCAAAAACGTTCTCGTTTCATTTTGGTCATTCTTTTCAGACTGATCTTGTGTTGCCACTTTGGAAGCAGCCGTGCTACGGACATGTCAACCCACGACCGATGAACCGAAGGTAAAACGCTTTGAGTCATAATTGTTACTGTAGCTAAGCAAGTCACATAGGTTTAAATTTTTTAAAGTACGATAGGAAAATGTGCATCCAAAAGTGGTGAGGGCATGACAGAAAACAAATTGAAGATGTCGCCGAGTGTCTTCAATAAAGCGCTTACAGCATCGAAAGCTCTCACTATTCACGGGGCACTCGATTTTTTGAACCGTTGGACTGAGAGGTTTGAAAAAAGCGTTTAACTTTTGTTTCCCCGTATATGCACAGAAACTGCCAAACCTCGAAGTCCAACCTCAAAATTCATGTAGAGTCACAAGCCTAAATAACGTTCATGTTGGGGTGCGGGTTCCCTGAAGTGCCGGCAGCATTTGTGCTTCTAAACATGGAAATAGGAGCGTAGACAGACGCTCTAGAAGCGCTAAAACACGTTGACGGAGTCAACGAAGCCTTCAAACTTTTGGGGGTCTATGACATTATTGCAAGCATCAAGGCAGACACGATGGAGAAGCTCAAGCAGATCATAAATCAAAAAATAGAAAAGATTGGCAAAATTAACTCGAAATTAACAATGTTAGTCATAGAAGTGTAAGAAAGGCGAACCACCGGTTTCGAACCAAGAATGATGCCTTAGAGTAAGGCGAAAGTCACTCATTCTCAAAAACAATCTTTTTTTATCTTTCAAAGCCTAATCTCTACGTTTGTCAAAGAATGGGTCGTCATTGATGACAAGAAAAACAATGCACATAGGACTGGATGACACCGATTCCACAAGAAAAGGATGCACGACTTACATTGCAGCCGTCCTCGTGGAAAAACTGGAAAAACTAAATGTCAAGTTCATAGACTATCCAAACCTGGTTAGGCTTAATCCCAACGTGCCGTGGAAAACTCGGGGCAACGGAGCACTATGCCTAAGAATTGAGTACAACGAAAACCTTGAAGATAAGATAAAACAGGTTGCAGTAGACGCCGTGGAAGAGCAAGCGGATTTGGAGTTCAAAGGAACAGACTCTGGAATAGTTTTCCTTGAGAGAGCGAAAATTCCAAAACAAATCAAGGTTTTCGCTAGAAACGCGATAACTGGAATCGTAACCCTAAAAGAAGCGCTAAAGCTTGTGAAGAAATTTGAAGCCGAAGCTCTGGGTTTCAACAGGTGCAGGGGAATAATAGGCAGTCTGGCGGCCATTGGCGAAACTCTCCAAGGCGACCATACATATGAAATAATTGCGTATCGCATTCCACAAAACTACGGCCTGAAAAGAAAAGTGGATGAGGCTTCAATTCTTGAAATGGATGAAACAACGCGACCTTACACTTTTAACAATATTGACCTGGAGAAAGGCAGGATAATTATTACTCCTAGGGGATCGGATCCCATTCTTTTCGGCATAAGAGGGGAAACGCCGAAAATCGTTAAAAAGGCGTTTAGGATGGTGAAGGTCTTTGAGCCTGTAGAAAGATGGGTTATCTTCCGCACAAATCAAGGGACAGACGCTCACTTAGAACGCGCTGAGAACTTGAGCGGAATAAAACCATACAATCCTGTTATTGCAAAAGGAGTGATTTCAAGAAACCCGCACATTATTCCGTTGAGACACGTGATTTTCTCGATCAGAGATGAAAGCAGAGAAGTTGACTGTGCAGCCTATGAACCCTCGGGATTTCTTCGCAAAGTTGCAAGCAAACTTGTTGTAGGAGATCATGTAGAAGTTTTTGGTGGCGTTCGTAAGCAATCGCCTATTTATCCTTTGACGATAAACCTTGAAAAAATCCGCTTGTTGAAACCCGCACGGATGACTGTTCAGCGCAATCCGGTTTGTTCAGAATGTGGCAAACGGTTGAAGTCCATGGGAAAGAACAAAGGCTTCAGGTGCGAGAGATGCGGTTCAAAATATGCTAACCTTGAAAAAGTCGAAGTGACAATCAAACGTGAAATACGAAAAGGCCTCTACATTACGTCAACGAGATCTCAGAGGCATCTAACCAAACCGTTTAGGCGTTACGGACTGGAGAAACGTAATTCGCAGGTCGAAAATTTGACCGGAAATTGGCATTTTCCCTAGACTTTATTGAAGTCTACGTTGAAGATTTCGCACAATATTCTGTACAGTTCTTCCCCGCCCTCTGTTCTTGCGAATAAGTCTTTTTCAGCCTTCAGGATTCGCCCCATCGCTTCATAGGCCTGTTTCCATTCAAGTTCCTTCCACATCATGCGATAATTCCTCAGCTCGATCCATGCTCGAAAAATCAAAACAGCAAACATGCCCAAGGTAAGCACCAAGTTTAGCAAGTAAATGTCAATCAAATCCGCAGTTCTTCACCTCCCTGTTGCTGCATTTCAAATGTTTTATAAGGCAAAATACATTTAAGCCAAACTATTATGCTATATAAATGTAGAAGGGAGGGACTCGAATGAGTGAAATTGTATCCCCACTCGTTTATCAACTAGGCATAGGCGCTGTAGGCGGCTTTGTAGTTGGTTACGCGCTCAAAAAAATAAGTAAGCTACTTATAGTTCTGCTAGGCGTATTCGTAATCGCTCTTCTTTACCTTGGCACGCGTGGGATAATTAGCATAAACTACGAGGCCCTTTGGGGCGCATTGACGGGTTTTCTGGGTCTTGCAGGTCAATTCGCGTCATGGCTTGTCGGTTTGTTGTCCCTTATACCGTTTATGGGAAGCTTCATGGTAGCCTTTCTGCTCGGTTTCAAAGCGGGCTAGCTAAGCTGTTGTTTCATTCAACCTCTTCAACATTCCTGAGAACGGCGGCTGTTTGCGAGACACATTGCGAAATAGTTTAAATTTGTGTAGCTCGTTAACCTTTTGAAAAAGCTGAGAATAGACTGTTAATGGAGCGCTAAAGATTGAAAAGGTTCCCCGCAGAACAGTACGCTCTTCCATTTTTTAAAGACGAAGACTACGTTAGAAAGCTTTGTCCCAAATGTGGAGAATATTTTTGGACACAGAACCACGAACAGGAAACCTGCGGAGAAGCAACTTCGGAAGAATGTGCCTTTTACACGTTCATAAACAATCCGCCTACAAAAAGAAGTTATAATCTGCGAGAAATGCGGGAACTTTTTCTATCGTTTTTCGAAAAGCATGGGCATACACGGATAAAACCCTACCCTGTTGTAGCAAGGTGGAGGGATGACATCTACCTGACCCACGCAAGCATAATCGACTTTCAACCGTACGTAACTGAGGGAATTGCTCCGGCTCCTGCGAATCCGCTCGTGATTGTTCAGCCCTGTGTTCGGCTTGTCGACATATCAAATACGGGTCCAACTTTTGGCAGGCACTTGACGATTTTTGAGATGGGCGGGCATCACGCGTTTAACTATCCAGATAAGGAGGTTTATTGGAAAGACCAGACGGTACGGTACCATCATGAATTGGTGACTGAAGTCTTAGGTGTGAAATCTGAAGAGGTGGTCTATAAGGAGGATGTTTGGGTTGGCGGCGGAAACGCTGGCCCAGATGTTGAATGTATTATTCGCGGGTTGGAAGTTGCCACTCTCGTTTTCATGCAATACAAGGTTGTCAATGATGAGTTTGTCAAATTGCCCATACGAACGGTAGACACGGGTTACGGGATAGACCGTTACGCTTGGCTTTCTCAGGGAACGCCAAGCTGTTTTCACGCTGTTTATGAGGGTTTGCTTGACAAAATCTTCAAGATGGCTGGAATAACAAAGATCGACAACGATTTGCTGTCGGAAGTGGCGCAATATTCCGGTTTGGTTAGCGTAGATAAAACTGCAAATCGATTGGAAGCCCGAAGGAGAGTGGCTGAACTCGTCGGAATGGACGTAAACGAGCTAGACAATGTTCTCGTTCCAATTGAAAACGCCTTTGCCGTTGCAGACCACACGAAATGTTTGAGTTTCATTCTTTCAGAGGGGGTTGTGCCCTCAAACATCCAAGAAGGGTATTTGGCGAGACTGCTCTTCCGCCGAATATACCGCCTCTTGAGAATGCTAGGAATACCTGAAAGACTCTACGACGTGATGAATATGCAGATTGACTTCTGGTCAAGAGATTATCCATACCTCAAGCCAATGCGAAACGAAATAATGGAAATGCTGAAAGTTGAAGAAGAAAAATTCGAAGATACCATAAAAAGAGGAGAAGCGCTGGTAAAACGAATCGCCACCGAGCTGAAAGCAAAGAACACTTATGAGATTCCAGACGAGACTCTGACAGAACTATACGATTCCCATGGATTGCCGCCCGAAATTGTGAAGGACACAGCAGAAAACGAAGGCCTGAAAATAGAAATTCCAGAAAACTTCTACGCTCTGATCGCAAACAGACACATGCAAGTAGTTAAGCCAAAGGAAAAACAAACCGAGGTAGAGCAAAGTTTTGAAACTGAAACGGCAGGGCTTCCCCAAACTGAAGGACTGTATTATAAAGACCAGTACATGAAAGAGTTCGAAGCAAAAGTTCTGAAAGCAATAAATGGCGAATATGTTATCTTGGACAAGACATGCTTCTATCCGGAAGGTGGAGGGCAACCAGCTGATAATGGTTACTTGTTTTTTAATGATGAGAAAGTAGAGGTTTTAGATGCTCAGAAAGCTGGAAGAGTGATCGTGCATAAAGTTAAAGGGAGGGCTGTTCCGAGGGAAGGCTGTAAAATTAAAGGTGTTATTGACTGGGATAGGCGTTACAGCCTGATGAAAAGCCACACGGCAACCCATGTAGTTGCTGGTGCAGCGAGGCGCGTCCTAGGACAGCATGTTTGGCAGTTTGGGACACAGAAGGGGATAGAAAGCTCCAGGCTTGATATTTCGCATTACCGGAGACTCACAGCAGAAGAGGTGCAGAAGATAGAAACCTTAGCGAATAAGGCGGTTCTTCAGAATATCCAAGTTGAAACTGGCTGGATGCCCAGAAATGAAGCAGAAAGCCGATACGGTTTCAGATTGTATCAAGGGGGAGCAGTTCCAGGAAGAGAAATTCGAGTCGTGAAAATTGGAGGCTGGGATATTGAAGCTTGCGCTGGAACTCATTTAAAAAGTACTGGCGAAATCGGATTCATCAAAATTATCTATACGGAGAGAGTTCAAGACGGCGTGGAAAGGCTTGCGTATTCTGTTGGAATTCCGGCACTAAAGGCGGTGCAGAGGAACGAACGGTTACTGTGGAAGGTTTCGGAAATTCTGAATGCACCATTAGAAAAGTTGGATAAAACGGCGGAAAAACTCGTCAAAGAATTGAAGGAAGCGAACTCTGAGAAAAGAAAGTTGATCAAAGAATTGGCAACCCGCGAAAGTGTTGGTTATGAAACAACTTTAACGGAAGCTATTCAGGAGATAAATGGAATAAAACTTGTGAAGCATGATTTTCAAGGAGAAATCAATGTTGATCGAATGGTTCAAACAGCAAACGAACTCATAAAAAGAGACAACGCAGCAGTTACAATATTCTGTGCGACGGATGGGAAAACCGCCAGAATAATAGTCATGGCTGGGAAAAAGGCGATTGAAAAAGGCGTAGATGCAAACGAAATAGTTAAAGAAGCGTCACCAGTCATAGGCGGTGGAGGCGGGGTCAGACCGAGCTTCGCTCAAGGCGGCGGAACACGACCTGAAAAACTGCAAGAAGCATTGCGAAAGGCTGAAGCGACACTGAGGAACCAGCTGAAAAATAGCTAGTATAGTGAATCGCTTAGTAGATTTGACGTTTGTTTTCTGTTCTAACCTTTAGTGCTGCCTGTTCTAATCTTTAGGATTATATAATGGAATAACCTTAGATTCTATCTTGGGGTTCATTTGAGAAGAATATCAAAAATAATGTTCCTAATTTCAGTTCTAATCTTTTTCATGCCGACTATTTCTGTCGTCAAGGCTGACAGGGGCATGATCTCCGTAAGTACGGATGTTTCAATATACGAGCCAGGGCAGAAAGCAATCATAGCATGGGATGGGAAAGAGGAAATACTGATTCTTTCGACCGACGTATTTTCAAACGGTGAGACCTTTGTTGTAGAAATGCTTCCTCTGCCGTCAAACCCCAAGAGAGTGGAGCTTGCAAGCTTCAAATCCTTCGAAACACTTCAGGAAATCATCAATGAAAAGCTACGCCAAATGTCCAAAGGCAATACGATGGGACGAGGTGATGCAATAGAAGGCCCACAGATTGTTTTCCACGAGAAGATTGGTTCTCACGACATCACCATCGTAGTGGCCAGTGGTTCGTCAGAGCTTGTGGATTGGATGAAAAGCTTCCTTGGGAATAATAGCATTACTCAAGAGGTTTCTCTTCGGAACTTTGAGCCGGTAGTTGAGGAATACATGGCGAGGGGATTCCGATACTACGTTCTGGACATAATAACCGTTTCTCAAGAGCAAAGAAGCGTTGAACCCATCCTTTACTGGTTCAATACAAGTTTTCTGTATTACCCCCTGGCAATAACCAGCCCCTTGGGTGGGAACACAAACATAAACCTATTCCTTCTCACCAAGACTAACATTAGTCTGTCCAGCCGTGAATACTATCCGCTCAGACTGGCAACGTATACTACTTCCAGTGGAGAAGGCGTGCTGGAGACTTGGTTTTCGAATGGTGAGATCTCCACAATAGACCTAAGGCTGGGGGAACTAATGAATACCGGTGCTTGGCTATACGGCTTAATATACGAGGGTACCGTAAGCCAGCTATCTTCGGACGTGATGATCACATGGAAAGGCACGCTGCCTGATGGTGCACCAACCAGTAACGCAACGGAAGCCCTGACAGCTTTGGTTGCAGTCTCGGGAGCAACGCTCACCCTGCTTGGCATAACTGCGATGCGTCTTGTAATGCGCCAGAAAAAGCAAGATGAGAAAACATAACTTTCGGAGCGCTGTCCTATATCTTTCCTGGGCGTAAAAAGCGTTGAGCCCTTCAGTCAACAGCTTTCAGCACCATTGCGCATAGACATGGCCCTCACTTTCAGATGCCAAAACAACTGCATTCACTGCTACGCCGGCGGACTTCACGAGACACCAGAGCTCACCACGGCGCAGTGGAAGGAAGTGATAGACCGTCTCAGCCAGATAGGCCTCTTCATCTTAACCTTTACCGGAGGCGAACCCACTTTACGCGAGGATCTGCCAGAACTGTTGCTTTACGCGCAGAACAAGGGCATGGTCACCGGCCTAATCACGAACGGCAGAAGACTAAAGGACAAAACGTACGTTGAAACTTTGGAAAAAGTTGGACTGGACTTTGTTCAAGTAACTTTGGAGTCCCATAAGCCTGAGGTTCACGACTCAATGACCGGAGCGAAAGGAAGCTGGAAGGAAACCGTCGCCGGAATAAAAAACGCTGTTAAAACGCAAATATGCGTAACCACGAACACAACTCTAAGCAAATATAATTCCACTGACTTTTTGGAAACCATGGGTTTCCTGAAAAAACTCGACATTGCAGCCTTCGGGTGCAACAGCCTGATCTACTCTGGAAAGGCAAACGCCATAAGCGAAGAATTCGCCATGCCATTGGAAAGACTGAACGAACTTTTGCCCAAGATCCGCGATAAGACCAACCAACTTGGCTTAAAGTTCATATGGTACACGCCAACTCAATATTGTCGTTTTGATCCTGTCAAGCTCGGCTTGGGCGTGAAATCCTGCACAGCTGCCATGATAAACATGTGCGTCGGCCCGAACGGCGACGTTTACCCCTGTCAAAGCTACTTCGAAAGTCTCGGAAACATTCTCAAGGATGACTGGCAAAAGATTTGGAATCATCTCCTTGCAGTGCAGATAAGAAAGAGGAAATATGTGGAGCCTAAATGCAAGGACTGCCCACAACTGCAAATCTGCGGTGGAGGATGCCCGCTAGAACTGCAAAACAAAATTACATTTGCGCTCAAGCTCAGTAAATCGACGTCAAAGCTTGAGTCAGCTGCAAACCATTCAATTTGTTTTGATCTGACTTGATAGCTTTAAAAAGATCCAAAGCATAACAAGAGAGAACAGCCATCAGAAGTGAAGACCCATTGAGGAGGGCATCAAGCAACAAATCAAAACTCGTGATCTTCGACGTTGAAGGGGTGTTAATACCCAAGAATCGCTATTTCTTCGAAGTTGGCAAATCCCTTGGTTTTCGAAAACTGGTGAGGATAGTCCTTTACGGATTTCTTTATGAACTCGGCCTGATCCCACTGAAATCAGCTCTTAAACACGTGTTTAAACTTTTCAGAGCCATCAGAATTGAAGAGCTCCTGCGAATTTTCGAACAGGTTCCTTTGATGCCTAACGTGCAAGACGTCTTTGAAAAACTTAGGAATCAAGGCTACAAAATTGCTCTGATAAGTTCTGGATTACCAACAGTACTTGTCAAGAATTTGGCCAGCATACTCGAAGCAGACTTTGCTTTCGGTCTTGAACTGGGAATCAAGAATGGCGTTTTGACAGGCGAGATTTCGGGTGATGTCATAGAGCGTAATGGAAAATTCAAGGTTTTATCAAGAATCTTGGAAACGGAAGGTATGACCCAAAAAGACTGCATCGCAGTGGCGGATGACCGAAACAACGCGTCCATGTTCCTCCGGGACGTGTTGAAGATAGGGTATAATCCTGACTTTTTGATACGCATTAGAGCGGACAACATTGTAACTGGGAAACTGCTGGACATATTGCCCTTAGTCGATAGTAGACCAAAGAAGGGACTTTTGCCCTCGAAAAATGAAGCTTTCCGGGAGGCAGTTCACGCCTCCGCTTTTTTCGTCCCAATCGTATCCAGCTTGATCGGTTCTTACACGTTTGCTTTGATAACATTTGTTATCACCGTTCTATACGTGATATCTGAGTTTAGAAGAATGGAAAAAAGAAGCTTACCTCTGATTTCTTCAGTAACCCATCGTTCAGTCCTGCAAACGGAACTTAATGAATTCGCAACTGCCCCCATATTTTTTGCCCTAGGCATTCTATTTACCTTACTGGTCTTCCCTGCTCCAGCGAACGGCGGGGCCATTGCAATTTTTGCACTTGGAGATAGCGCTGCATCGTTTTTTGGTGGACTAGTTCGGGGACCAACCTTGCCGTTTAATAAGAGTAAAACTTTGACAGGGTCAATAATCGGGTTCCTTTTTGCCTTTTTGGGGGGTTTGTGTTTCATATCTCCTATAAGCGCGTTAATAGGAGCGGCGACAGCCATGGTAATAGAGTACCTGCCATTACCAGTGAACGATAATCTTACAATACCCTTACTCACGGCAGCAGCATTGACTTTCATGGTTTAAATGGTTCTTTAACAGAACAAATTGATTCAAGCTAATGTACAAAGAAGTCAGACTCTAAATTTGCATAAGCGATCTTTCGTAATCTATAACAATTTATCTTTTGCCTTTTTGAATTACTTTGTGTCCCTCTTTTTCCAGAAGTTTCTTTTGAATTTCAACTCCGCCTGCATATTTTTTGTTTATCTCTCCGCCCGTCTTCAATGTGCGCCAGTATGGCATCGTTTGTTTCTCGCGTCTTTGTCTTTGTTCTTCAGCTGCGCTGGCTGCGACCCGTGCAAATGTGCCAGTGGTTATTGAACAGCCAATCGTCGCCCCGTGTTTTTTGGCAAGGGTCACGCGGAAATCATTAATGGTGATGAGTTTTCCTTGGGGCACTCTTCTCATTATCTCATTGCTTTATGGGTGCGGGAATAACTACCGTGCCTGTGCCCCATCTTTTACTTATTTTGCCAGTCATTTTCTCCACCTTAAGCAGGTCCTTGCTTTCATACAATTTCTGGGTCGACGTTTTCTTTTTTGACATAGCTTTACCTCGATGTTAATTTTCAGCAATTCCTAATAAGCACCCAGCCAAACTTCCTCGCAGGGCATTATTGCAAGGAACGTTAAGATAGGGAGTCTTCTACTCAGTCTGCGAGTTTATCAATTCGAGCTTTTGATGGTGATTCATTTTCTTAATTTTTTTCTCTCTTTTCATGGCGTCTGCCCTAGAGGCGAACTCTTCAACATAGGCGAGTTTCATGGGCTTATGCATCTTCGTATATTTGGCACCTTTCCCGTTCATGTGAAGCTTAATTCTCACGTCGATGTCTTTAGTGTATCCCGTGTACAAACTACCGCCCCTACACAGAATGATGTAAGTGTAA
>Ga0172365_10003452_pt1 | contig 11772 bp, 11 predicted proteins | sample LakKivSesite48cm_FD_114535 | JGI IMG/M metagenome (GOLD analysis project Ga0172365, IMG submission 114535) | Sediment microbial communities from Lake Kivu, Rwanda - Sediment site 48cm | ecosystem: Environmental > Aquatic > Freshwater > Lake > Sediment | place: Rwanda: Western Province, Lake...
AAGCGGTAGTGGTGACCTATTTGTGCATGGACATAAACAATTTAATGTAGGTGACTTCTGGTCAACCGTAACTCAATCAGGTAGTGCAGGTGTATCAGGAAGTGTGACATTCAATAATACAGGCGTATCACAAGGTGTAAGTGTTGTAAATAATTCGGAATTGACAATTGCCAACGCAGGTGTTTATTCAATTACATTCTCAGCACAATGTAAAGGTGATGGCGGTGCTGATACAATTTGGATGTGGTTGAAAAAGAACGGAACAAATGTAGCAGATACAGCAATTAAATTGGTAGTGAAGAATGGTGAGGAAAGCGTAATGACCGTTGAGTATATAGTAGATGCAGCTGATGGTGATTACTATGAGATTGTATTCCAAAACAATAGTGGTAATGGTGATTTGATATACGAAGCTCCAAGTGGAAATATTCCAGCTATACCATCAATTATTGCAAGTGTAAAACAATGTAGGTAAAAAAATTACAACTTTAGTAATCAAAATTGTTAAATATATAAATCGTAAAAATTATGAACGCAAAACAAGTTCTAAATAAGATAATGACTCTACTTTCTAAAGATGAAGTAGAATTAACTTATGCAAAATTAGCAGACGGAACAATCGTAGAAAGCCCTACTTTTGATGTGGGTGAAGACCTTATGGTAGTATCAGAAGATGGAGAAAAGACCCCAGCACCTGATGGTTTCCATGACCTTAAATTAGAAGGCGGAGAAGGTGAAGAAGTATACATCAAAGTAAAATCTGAAGGCGGTAAAATCGTTGAAAGAGAGAATGTTGAAATGAAAGCAGAAACTGCAGAAGTAAAAGACCTTCCTCAATCTAATATAGAAGAAGAAGCAAATGTAATCCCTGATATTAAATCCCCAGCATCAGATGCTAAAGGTTTAAAACCATCATCTATGTTAGCAGAAGTGACTGAAGAAGCAGAAGCGGATATCCCACAAGTTGGTGATGGTGTTCCAGCTGACATCAAAGAAGGAGAAGATACTCCAATGACAATGGGTGATATGCAAAAGAAAATGGAAGAAATGACATATCGCATTGAGGAAATGGAGAAGAAGATGACCGAAATGGTTAAAGAAGAAGTAGTAGACAAAGATGCTGAAGAAAAGGATGTAAAAGAAGAAATGGAAGAAGAGGAAGATTTAGCAAAATTAGATGGAGCACCAGTTGAAACAGGTGTTAAATTCTCTACTGAAAAATCAAACAATGTATTTGGTAAGAAAGCAGTAAACTCACAATCTGCATTCTTATCTAAACTTTATAAGTAAACAAATTATTATTTTTAAAAAAAGGTAAACAATGAAAAAATTACAAAAATTTACAGAGCCACAAATCACCTCTACCTACGCAGGTGAGTTTGCAGGTCAGTATATCGCTGCGGCTCTTTTGTCAGCTAGAACGCTTGACAACAAATTGATTACCATCCACCCAAATGTAAAATTCAAAGAAGTTTTACAAAAGGTTGCAGTTGATGGTATCGTGCAAGACGCATCTTGCGATTTCGTAACATCAGGTAGTGTAGTATTATCTGAAAGAATACTTGAACCAAAAGAACTTCAAGTTAACTTACAATTATGTAAGCAAGAGTTCGTTGACTCATGGGAAGCATTACAGTTAGGCTATTCAGCATTTGACTCTATCCCAGCTAACTTCAACGATTTCTTAATCTCTTATGTAGGTGGTAAAGTTGCAGAAGCAACTGAACAATCTATTTGGCAGGGTACTAACGTGAACGGTCAATTCCTTGGTTTTGAAAGTGCTTTCTCTGCATCTATTGCAGCAGGTGGCGCAACTGCAGTATTGTCAGCAAAATCAGGTAGCACAGTTATCTCTGGTAGTGTGACTTCAGCAAACGTGTTAGACAAATTAAATTCTGTTGTAAACACAATCCCTGATACCGTTTATGGTAAAGAAGATGTATTGTTGTATGTATCTACAAATGTAGCTAAAGCATATCAGCAAGCATTAGCAGGTGGTGCTATCGGTGCAAACGGATGGAACAACCAAATGAACGTTGGAGAGAAGCCATTTAACTTTAATGGTATTGAAATCGTTCTTTGCCCTGGTATGAGTGCAAACAAAATTGCAGCAGCTCAAAAATCTAACTTATTCTTCGGTACAGGTTTGTTATCAGACCATAACGAAGTTAGAGTATTAGATATGGCTAACTTGGACGGCTCGCAGAATTATCGCATTATAATGAGATATACAGCGGGTGTTCAGTTCGGTATCGGACAAGACATCGTGTACTACGGAGCATTCTAATCAATTAACTAACACATTAAAATTAAAGTATTATGGCTTGTAATTTATCAGCTGGAAGAAACGAAGTGTGTAAAGATAGTATCGGTGGCCTAGCCGGCGTATACTTCTTAAACTATACTACGTCTTCTTTCACTAAAAACGGAAGCGGCGAAGTGACCGCATTTCCTTCTGGCAGTACAGTTTATTACTATCAGTTAAAAGGAACAAGTGCATATACTGAAACCGTGAATACTTCAAGAGAAAACGGAACAACATTCTTTTCACAAGAATTAGTTCTTAACTTGAAGAAGTTGACTAACGAAATGACTACTCAATTGAAGCTTATGGCTTATGGTAGACCTCAAATCGTAGTTCACACTATGAACGGAGATGCTTTGTTAGTTGGTGAGATAGAAGGTGCAGATATGACAGCAGGTACAATTCAAACTGGAGCAGGTATGGGCGACCTTTACGGATACAGCGCTACATTTACTGGTCAGGAGAAATTACCAGCAGCATTCATTAGTGGCTCAACTCAAACAAATCCATTTGCAGGTTTATCTGCAGGCAACCCTACGGTTGTTTATGGAACTAATAGCTAATCAGTATAGCATTAACTAAATATACTAAACCCCATTCTTAATTGAGTGGGGTTTTTTATTTGCTTACTATTTTAGGGTATAAGATTGTTAAATACCAGATAAAACATAGATAATGCTTACATATTTCATATCTGGCAGTAATGGATACACAATTAGAACGAGTCAGAGCACATCTACTGCGTTCACAATGTCATTACAGAATATGTTGACACAAACAAATTCAACTGCTTCCATTACATCCATATCTTACAATCAATGTGAGAGTATGGTTTCATTTACTGCAAGTATAAGCAGTGTTAATATTGGAGATGAGTTTAGAGCTACTCTAACAAATGGTATAGAAGATATATGGAATGGTAGTATTCAAGTATTTGCTTCACAAAGTGTTGCTAAACCATCTTATGTAAACCAAATACCATACGAAGAAACATTTAAGAGTGCTGATATCGGTACTGAATTTAAGTACTGGGAGCAGTAAAATAAATAATATATGAAAGGACAAACAAATTTTGCAGTAGTTAATGTTGGAACAAACACAAACTCCTTACCACTTATAACAGAAGATACAAAAAGTAGATACGGCTGGGTGCCATTCGGTGTATATGCACAAGATGATTTCTTTGATGCAGTAAACCTTTGCTATAATACATCTACAACAAATGCAGCATGTATAGAAGGTATTGCTGACTTGATTTATGGTAAAGGATTATATTCAAAAGACGAAGCGTTTAATGATACTCTCAATCGCTTAATACCACAGGAAGATGTTAAGAGAATGGCGTTTGATTTAAAACTATTTGGTAATGCAGCAATGCAAATCTATTGGAATGATGAACATACAAAGATTATAAAAATCTATCATGTACCAGTTCAAACACTTCGTGCTGAAAAGATATATGATAATCCTCGTATCCAAAATTATTACTATTGTGTAGATTGGAAAGACCAAAGAAAGATTAGAGATAAAAAGAAGATACCTGCTTTTGCAACATCATCAGAAAAGATGGAAATATTTTGGTTAAAGAACTATTCACCAAACTTATATTACTATTCTCTACCTGATTGGGTATCAGCAATGCAATTCTCGCTTGTAGAAGCAGAATTATCTAATTTGCATATAAACAACATAGAAAACGGATTTTTGCCGATGGTTATGTTGAATATGAACAATGGGGTTCCAGCGCCAGAGGAAAGACAAACCATAGAAGATTTGCTATACGCAAAATTTACAGGCACTAATAACGCCGGCAAGTTTATGTTATCGTTTAATGATGACCCTGCAACTAAACCAACGATTGATGTAGTAAACATTGATAACCTGCATGAGAAATTCAGATATGTTGCTGAATATACACAGGATAGAATATTAGTAGGACACAGAATTACTTCACCACTTCTTTTTGGTATCAGAACTCAAGCAAATGGCTTTTCTTCACAAAGTGAGGAAATGAAAACAGCATTTAGTATCTTACAAACAATGACAATCTCTCCTTTTCAAAACCTTATTCTTAATTCCCTTGATTATGTTTTAAGAGAGGGTGGATATGGTGGAGAATTAGAATTATACTTTGAACAATTAACTCCATTAGTAATTCTTTCTGAAACTGCAGAAGAAACAGGTCAGACAGTAGACCAGGTAGAGGAAGATGTAAATGATAGCATGGAAAATCCAGCTACAACCGAAGACGAAACAACAACTGATGTGCAAGAGATAAAGCCTGACCAACCTATTGAGAAGTTTATTATGCCAGCACACTTTGAAAAAGAATACGAAACAATTATAAAATAAAAATATGGCTATAGCATTATTCATATCAAGAAATGATATTATAAAAACAACACCTTTACAGGGTGCAATAGATGCAGATGCATTATTACCATTTATTTATACTGCACAGATAAAGTATTTGAAAAACCTTATAGGCACTGTACTTTATGATTATCTTGCAGCGGAAATAGATGCAGGAACACCTTTTAGTGGGAGATACCTTGAATTAATGGAAGATTATGTTAAACCATGTCTTGTGTGGTATACCTGTGTAGAATATATTCCATTTAGTACAATACAATTCAAATCTAATGGTGCTGTGAAGCAACAGAGTGAGCAAGGCGTCGCTCCAAGCAAAGCAGAGATAGATTACCTTAAACAACAAGCACAAACAAATGCTGACTATTGGGCGTTAAGATTACAAAACTTCTGTATTTCATATTCACAAGACCTTCCACAATACCTTGAGAGTGTTGGTAATCAAACACAGATATATCCAGACCAAACAAATCAATATTTTGGAGGAATACAATTATAAACTATGTCAAATTATTTACAATATAATCAGGGAGTAAATTATACACTCTACTATAATGCATTAGATTATTTTGAAACAATAATGACTAACCACCCACAAATTACAAAAGTCACAACAGGTGATTTGCAAGATGTGGATGATAGAGAGTTTCCTATGTACCCTTTAGGTAATATCAATATACTTTCAACTACAATTTCAGAAAGTACAACCAGACATGAAATACAATTGGTAATTGCTGACAAGATTAAGAATAAAAATAATGAGAGTGGTAGGCCGGAAAATGCGAGTGAAACCACATACAATAAACAAACTATACCTTTCTTTGGTGTAGATGATTATATTCATATACTTGCAAACACTCTTGCAATTATAAACGACTTAACATCATTCACAGCATATTCAGTTGCAGCATTTGACATTGATGGTGATATTATATGTGAGCCATTTGTAGAAAGATTTAATAACGGATTAGCAGGACATGTAGCAACTTTTACTCTTGTCACTCATAATGATAGACCAAGATGTTTGTTTAACTTACTTCCATCAGGCTCCTATCCTAATCCTGTTTGCTAATGGCAGTATCTAAAATACAATTACCACTAAAGAATGTAGCGAAAACTATTCGCAATGTTGCCAGTAAACTTGCACCTCGCAAAACAGGCAACCTTCGTAATGTCCTTCGTTCTTACAATACACCAGATAGAATGGTTAAGTTTGACAAGAGCGGTGGAGCAAGGATAACCCTATTCTTTGGGCCTCCTGGAGCAACTTATGGTAAATATTGGAATAAACCACCTGCAACATCTAAATCAAGAGTAAAAAATAGACCTGAATTTAATTTTGCTAATAGGGCATACAAATCCCCAGAAGTTAAGGCTGCAATAAAAGCATACACAAAAGCATTAGGTCAAAAAATAGCAACCGATTTAAAAGAAGCTGTAAGAAAAGGATAACCATCAATTACAAAACCGATTTCATTGGTTAAATAGAAAACCAAATCTGAAATGTCAATCAGTATAGTTCAAGCGCCAGCAACGGCTTCGTTAGCACAATCACCAATTATATTTTCTGTATTGGAAAGTAGTTCATCACTTTTTCAAGAAAACGATTTCCAATATATAGCAGAATTATATTATTGGACAGGTAGTTTGACGAACTCATCTTCTTTTTCTGACTACACTATGACAAAATATCCTAACACATCTTTGTATGGAATATTTGATTTAAACAGAATACTTAATTCAACCTTACAAGATTTAGCACAAGTGAATACATCAAATGTAATGTATTATGCTTGTCAATTTTATCATCAATACCGTACAGGCAGTACCTATGTGACAGGGTCTAATTTAAGAAGTGCAACATATAAAGCATTAGATGGATATGCCTTATTTCAGGAACCAATTGGACAAGCTATATCGGCTAAAACTCCACATTGGCCTCTAATGACAGATGGACCTGCAACACAATCAGCATTCACTACAAACGAAGGTTATAGTGGTGTATATGTAGGTGTTGCAAATTCAGGCTCTCAACCAACAAGAATAAAATATACATCCGCATCACAGACTGAATATCTTACATTAAGTTCTTCAACTGCAACTACTGGACAAATTCAAGGATATCCAATAGGAGCGGCAGAAAGTGGGTTTCCTTTGAGTGGAAGTTTTTCCTATTACACAATCCAAGCACAATCAGGAAGTACGGATTTGGGTGCTTCTATCACTTATAACATTGTTTGTGAGCAAAAGTATCCAAACATCAGAATAAAATGGAAAAACAGATATGGACAATTTGATTGGTTTAACTTTAATATGGTTAATAGACAATCATTTAATACAGAGAGAAGAACATACCAACCACAATTAGGAACATGGCAATCTCCTACACTACAATACAGAAATTACGATAGCTCCGTTCTCAATTATATTTCTGACTCCAAACAAGCAATATCTGTTCAAACCGACTGGGTTGATGAAGCATATAATGAAATATTCAAGCAACTCCTTGTATCTGATGAAATCTATTGGATATATGATGAAGCAGCAGGCGATTTGAGACCTATTACGATAAACACATCAGCAATTACATTTAAAACTGGCGTTGTTGATAAAGTAATACAATACGGATTTGACTTTAATTGGGGACAGGCATATAAGCTCATTATTTGATAAATCCATAAATTTTTCGTATATTGAAAATAAAAAATGTATAAGATTTATCACATACCAGGAGTTAAAATAGGCTGCACAAAACATTTGACAAGAAGAATAAGAGAACAAGGATTTACAGAATATGAAATACTTGAAACTCATACAGATATTGATATTGCATCTAAAAGAGAAATAGAATTACAAAAGCAATATGGATATATTGATAAATTTTGTAAAATAGATTATAAAACTTCTGTATTAAATGCATCTAAAAATAATGGTGGGTTTAAGAATGGACATAAACCTTGGAATTACGGATTAGAACCTTCTGAATTGACTAAACAAAAAATAAGTTTAGGAAATTCAGGAAGAATACAAAGTGATGAGGAAAAGGAAAAAAGAAGAAAAGCTGCGAAAGGTAATAAAAGTGCTGAATATAGAAAAGCACAAAGTGAAAGATTTAAGGAATGGTGGAGATTAAGAAAATTAAACAAAGTATAACATGTCGGTGACGAGTACACAAGGTTTTGCGTTTAAGTTAGTAGCCAATGGAACTCAATTGGACTTGTTTGATGACGAAGAAATATTCGTGTCAGATAATGTCACAGGTCTATTTGATATTGGTGTGCTACCTGCAGACTTTACTCGTCAGATTACTGTGCCAGGGACAAAAAAGAACAATGCTTTCTTTGAGCATGTTTATGATATATCAATAACCAATCCTTATCTATTTGCAACCAATCAAAAAGTGCCATGCTATTTGGACTTTGATGGTATCTATCTTTCTAATGGATATCTGCAATTAAATAAAGTAAATGTTATTGCAAATAAATTTATTGACTCATATGAGATTTCTATCTATGGTGGTTTATCTTCATTTGCAAGAGATATTAACAGATTTTATTTAACTGATTTAACCGCATCTCTTTCACAATTTAATCATACAGCATCTTATAATAATATATCATCAAGTTGGAATGAGGGCCTTTTTAGTGGAAGTATAGTTTATCCATTTGCAGAATACGGACAAAATATACAATTTACTCCTGAAGAAAGCCTATTTGGTATTGACTCATCAGATGGTGCTCTTTGTATACAAGATTTCAAACCTGCTATCCGTATTAAGGAAGTATGGGATGCAATCTTTGAAACATATGGATATACATACACAGGTGATTTTTGGGAGCAAGCATGGTTAGATAATGTGTATATGTTATGTAATAACCAATTGAGATATCCTGTATTTGATACAATTGATTTGGAAACTTATGGATTGATTAGGATAGCACCTATTAGTGGTAGTGGACAAACAGATTTCACAATGTCTGCTGCAACTGATTTACAATTCCCATGGTATAATGTTCAGTACAATCCACAAAATAACATAGATAGTACAGGCATATATTCATTAGCAATTCCTTCTAAATTAAGAGGTGAATTAGCATTAAACTTTGAAGTGAAATCAACAGGTGCAGGTAATGGTGTTCCATATTTTTATTTAATTGTAAAAGACTTATCAGCAACCCCTGTATCTACTGTCACACTTACAAATTTTAATAATTACATGCGTAATATCCAGATATATAACGCATCACAAACCCGTACTGAAAGGTTTCAATTAACAACAGAATATAATACAGGCTTACTACCTTCAGGCTCATATCAATTTTATTTGCAATATCAAAATCAAGGTGGCTCTAACTTTCAAGTTGTCCTAAACCCTGGCAATAACTTATCAAATACTTACTTTGAAATTAAAAAGGTAAATCAGGGTGGTGATAATCTCGTTTTAGATATTCCATCTAATATGCCATTTGGAACAACAGGTATTAAGCAGGTTGATTTCATAACAGGCATACAAAAGAAATTTAATTTAGTAATATATCCAAATAAAACTAAACCAAGAGAATTTATTGTTGAAGAATTTAATAAGTGGTATAAAGAAGGTGAGGTAAAAGATTTTAATAAGTACATTAATTTGGACAAGAAGATTGAGTTTATTCCTGCAAATAACCTTGCTGTAAATAAACTAAACTTTGGTGATACGCTTGATGGTGATTATATTTCACAACAATTCCAAAAAGAAAACAATAGAGAATATGGTAAATCATATTATGTAGATACAGAAAACTTCTTCTCACAAGGAGAGTTTAATGTTAAAACTACATTTGCTTCTTCACCAATAATATACCTTGAAGGAACAGGTCTTTCAGGTAGTTTCCAAACTAGAGATGCTGACTTCGGTGCTTATGCTCAAAGTAGTTGTAATATAGATAGAGTAGTGACAACAGATGCAGCAGTAAGACACTTTACTACAACTGTAGCAGGAGCAATTGCAACTGCAAATACTGGCGAAATTGGTATATATGATTGTTCACCGCCAGATTGTACATATAATCCATACCCTGTAAACGCAGGTGATGTAGTAACATTTACAGCAGGTGGAACAGGCTTTGTGACATGGGAATTTACTAAAACAATTGATAGTGGACCTGTTATATTAGATACAGGAACTAATTCTGGAATTGGAAGAACATTTAATTATACAATAACAACTGCTGACATTACAAGTACTATCTTGCAATTTAACGCAGAAGCAATAGGAACAGATTAATGCCAAGAAATAAAATATTCATACCGACCTTTATCAGTAGTGTAAACTACGCACCTGCAAGAGTATTGCCGCATATCTATTTTTACAATGGATTAAAAGCATGCGAAACTTATTATTTGCAAGGTTATGATAATGGTAATACAGGTAGTGTTATATCTCATGCATTAGAAAGTTTTCCATATTTTGATAACTACGAAGGACAAGACCCTACATCAGGCTCTAAATCACTACTTTTCTTTAATGAGCCTGCAGTATATGGTACAACACCAACAGGCTCGCTTTATACAAACTATTGGGAAGATTATATAAATCTACTTTACAATCCTCGTACTCGTTTAGTAAACTGTGAAGGTATTATTCCTCTTGCAGATTATTTTAAAATGGAACTGAATGATATTGTAGAGTGGAGAGGAAACTATTATCACCTTCGTGCAATAAACAATTATAATCTAAAGAATGGTGAATGTCAATTACAATTATTAGGACCAATATTAGGAAATATCTTACCAGGTATTATTCCTGCAATTGCCTGTGACTTTACATATACTGCTACACCTACTCCATCTGATATTGTAAGAGATGGATTAGTTATGGCATACGATTGGACTTCATACAATACCGGATCCGGTGGTGGAAGTGGAAGTCTTACAGATAGAAGTGGAAATGGAATAACAGGTGAATGGAGAGGTAATCTTTATACTTCAAGTAATGCATTACAATTTGATGGTAATTCATTTATAGGTTTCCCAACCGCATCTACATCAATGAGTTTTCATCCTGGTTGGAATTGGACTATTGATACTTATGGAAAAATGCAATATATTGATAATACTAACACAATTCCTGGATATGGATGGGTATCAAATATGATTGCAGCTAATATAGGAAAGCAATCATTAAGCAGATTTACAGGCTCAGCTCCACCAGCTGAACAATTACCTGTATGGCAATGGGGTATTGCAACATATGGTAATTTCTATATCACTACATTTACAGCAGGTAGTGGAGGCGGTATTGCAACATATGAGTCCTCATCCGCAGTTGGTTTAATTCTAACAATGTCTCTTGCACCATTTGAGTCATTTAGTGCATGTGTAAATGAAAATAGAAAAGGACTGACAGGCGGAGGCTCTAGTATATCATTAGGTGCGCTTTGTTTATCAGGTAGTGCAATAAGTGATAATACAAATTATAATTTAAGAAGCTGGAACCAATTAGTTTCAACATTAGAACATAACACAACAGCATCCTTAAATACAAACCGTCAATGGAGTTATTTAGGTAGTGGTGCTCCAAATACATCATATATAACACAATCTATTGACTCGGATTATCTTATAAATCAAAGTGGCACTGGAACAAATACAGTTGTATTCCGAACTTTTGTTGAGAATGATACATTTCCGTTTGGTGGAACTGGTCAATTAACATTTGGCGGACCGCAAGTATACAGAAGTTTTGGTGTTCCTCAATTTGCATCTTATTGTATTTCTGGTAGTTTCCCTTATATTCTTTATTATAATAGAGCATTAAGTGAAGCTGAATTGGCTGCAAATAGATGTTTCTTTGAAACAGGTCAACCTTTACCTCAAGGAACTTCAACTACTACAACAACAACTACTGCAGCACCAACTACGACTACAACTGCTGCGCCAACTACGACTAGTACAACAACTACAACTGCTGCACCGACTACTACGACTAGTACAACAACTACTGTTGCGCCAACTACGACTACAACAACAAGTACTACTACGACTACTACAACGGAAGCACCGACTACTACGACTACTACAACGGAAGCACCGACTACTACGACTACTACAACGGA
>Ga0172365_10003453_pt1 | contig 11769 bp, 10 predicted proteins | sample LakKivSesite48cm_FD_114535 | JGI IMG/M metagenome (GOLD analysis project Ga0172365, IMG submission 114535) | Sediment microbial communities from Lake Kivu, Rwanda - Sediment site 48cm | ecosystem: Environmental > Aquatic > Freshwater > Lake > Sediment | place: Rwanda: Western Province, Lake...
AATTAGGAAAATAAAAGAGATTATTCACCGTGCAATAAACAGTTTGAGATGAGAAAAGATTATTCGCACTGCAATAAACAAACTCGATAAGGACGATTATGAAATCCTCTACGAGCTTTATTTCAATAACGCTTCAATCCATCAATTATCAAAAAAGCTTGCTATCTCAAGGCCCGCAGTAAGATACCGAAGGGACAAGGCATTAAAGAGGCTAGAAGAAATCATTTTAAGACAAATGAAAATTGACAAACTTATTAAATAGTGCTAAACTTTTTAAGATGAGAAAAAAATCGCTCAATTTAGGTATTATAATTTTAGAGGAGGTGAAAAAGCGTGAACAAACCAGAGCTTGTTTCATCTATTGCCGAGAAGACAGGGATGAAGAAGAAAGACGCTGAAGCAATGCTCGATGCATTTGTAGCATCGGTTAAGGGAGCTCTGAAAAAGGGAGAAAAAGTTGCACTTATCGGATTTGGCACATTTGCAACAAGAGAAAGAGCAAGGAGAAACGGTGTAAATCCAAGAACCGGTAAGAAGATAACAATTCCAGCAAAAACAATTCCTTACTTTAGTAGTAAAAAGAAAATTCCAACGAAATAATAATTATTACTATGAAGAGGCAAATTAAAAACAAAAAATGTTTAAAATATCAGTTTCTTAGTCATAACTATTGAACTTTAAGTTGAGGGGTAAATGGAACAGAAAACTAAAAGATTTACTTTAAAGGAAATAAAAGCCAAGATTTATGAAAAAACTAAAAAAAGTTTGACTGATGACCAAGTTGAAATATTAATACGTGAAAGTGTTCTATACATACTTTCGGAAGGGGATAAAGGAGTTATTATTACTTTGCCTGTAGCTAAAAGGGGGAAAATTGATTATTATTTTTTACCTATTAAAGACCCCGAAGTAATTAAAAAACAAAAAGAAGGTTTCAAGAAATTAGAGTGTTTTATAGGACATAATTTTAATAAGCAAAAAATTAATAATTTCAGACCCGCTATAAACCAAATTTTGGTTTTTTTTAATATAAAACCTTATTATGCAGACAAAGAATTAAAAAGTGGTCATATTCTTAAAGATAAGATATTCCCAAAGATAAAGCTATCAGACCTTTCCATTTTCGATATAACAAAATTAAAAGCCAGCGTAGCCATTGAAACTGGTGGTGCACTTATTATGGAAAGGCCAGTAATTCTTCTACTAAAAAGAGGCGAAAAGCCTCCTTCTGATCTCGAGGGTCTTGATAGGATTGAATATAAGAGTAACTTGGATCTTTGCGAGAATTTATTCGATATGTTACCTGGATTTTTGAAGGAGCACAAACTTTTATAATTTATCTGAGCGGAAGGAGTAAGTATACTTGAAATCGAAGGAATTAGAAAATGAATTTTAAAGAAATTGAGCTTAAAAAAGCATATTCTTCAGATTTTGATGATATTTTATTTGATTTTTATATTCCAGTGCTTGAAGCTTCAGTTGAGTACAAAAGGCTTGCTGGATTCTTTTCATCTACAACTTTAGCAATAGCAGCCAGAGGTATTTCCGGTCTTATAAAGAATGGTGGCTTTTTTAGATTAATTGTTTCCCCTAACTTGAGCAAGGAAGATTTAGAAGTTATTATTAACTCACATGAAAAACCTGAAAAATACATAGAAAAAAAGATGTTGGATGAATTGGAGACTTTGGAAAATGAATTTGTTAGAGATCATGTTTATGCTTTAGGTTGGTTGCTTGCTAATAAAAAACTCGAGATTAAAGTAGCTATAGCATACAATAATGAAGGGAATCCTTTAAGTTACGAAAGCCTTCAAAAGAATGGCTTATTTCATCAAAAAGTTGGAATTTTGAGGGATTCAGAAGGTAATATAATTACTTTTAGTGGTTCTATCAACGAAACAGTTGCTGGATGGCTTGGAAATATTGAAGAGTTTAAAGTATTCCGAAGTTGGGAGCCATCCGAAGAGGATTACATAGATGCAGATATTTCAAAATTTGAAAGATTTTGGAATAATCAATCTCAAAAAATAAAAATATTGGATGTTCCTCAAGCGGTAAAAAATAAATTAATTTCATTAGCACCCAGGGAAATTGGAAATATTGACTTAGCCAAATGGACCAAAAGGTCAAGAAAAAGAACGGTGGAGTTATTTGATTACCAAAAAGAGGCTGTAAAATCATGGTGTCAAAATAATATGAAAGGTATTTTTGAAATGGCAACTGGGACAGGTAAGACTTTTACAGCCTTAGGTTGTTTGGAGAAAGTGCTAGAAGAAAGGAACAAACTTTTGACAGTTATAACCTGTCCTTATGATCACTTAGTAAAACAATGGATAAAACAAATAGAGTATTTCCCTATTAATAGTGATTTGTTAATTATTTGTGATAGTTCTAATGAGAGATGGAAGGACGAATTAGCAGATGCTGCCATAGATGTTAAGATTGGGAATTTGTCCAATGTGTTAATTTTAACTACCCATACTACTTTTTCCTCTGAAACTTTTATGGAAATTATTAAAAGTTGTTTAGGTAAAGTTGATATGCTTCTAATAGCTGACGAGGTTCATGGGCTTGGAGCAAAAAAGAGAATGCAAGGATTACTCGAGGATTATAATTTTAGGTTAGGTTTAAGTGCTACTCCAAGAAGATGGTTTGATGATATAGGAACAGATAAAATATTTAATTTTTTTGGAAAAACAGCCTACGAGTTTAGTTTAGGAAAGGCAATCAATACAATTAATACCGCTACTGATTTTACTTTTCTTACTCCTTTTAGATATTTTCCTTATTTTGTAACCTTAACTAAGTTAGAGTTAGAAGAATATGTTGATAAAACATCTAAGATAATCAAAAATCTTTCCAGAGCAGGATCTGAAGAAGAAAAAAAAGAATTAATTGAGATGTTGATTTTTGCAAGGGCAAATATTGTTAAGAAAGCCTCTCAAAAATATGGAGTGCTTGAGGGTATTTTAGAGAATCTGGATAAAATAGAATTTACATTGATTTATTGTGTACCTGAGCAAATAGACCAAGTAATAAAAATAGTTAAAGGAAAAGAGATTATATTCCATAAATTTACTATGGCGGAAGGTACTACTCCAGAGGCTAAATTTGAAGGTATCTCGGAAAGAGAATTTATTCTTAAACAGTTTGGAGAGGGAGCCTATCAAGTTTTAGTTGCAATGAAATGCCTTGACGAAGGGGTAGATATGCCACCTGCAAAAACAGCAATTCTAATGGCAAGTAGTGGTAATCCAAGAGAATATATTCAGCGCATTGGAAGAGTCATTAGAAGATTTGATGACAAGAAGGAAGCTAGTATTTATGATATTATCGTAGCACCATCTAAAAATAGTCCCAAAGAATGGAAAAAAATTGAGAAAAAAATTTTTATGAAAGAATTAGAAAGATGCAAGGAAATTAGTAAAACTTCATTAAATTATTTAGATACTATGTCAAAAATAGAGGAAATTCAAGACACTTTATTTTAGGAGGTAAAAGAAAGTGGGCGACGGTATAGAAAGAATCATAGAAAAGATTTATAAAATGTCAGAGGATAATAATATTTCTGAATTTCTGAAACAATTAGTTTTGGCAGAAGCGGAAAATATTAGCCAGTGGAAAGAGTTTTACAGAAATAAAGTTAAAGAATACATAAAAATAGGAGGGAATAATATTGAGAATTAAAAAAATAATTTTAACAAACTATAGACAGTTTAGAAACGCTACATTGGATTTGGGTAAAGGTCAAAAAAAGGATTTATATGTAATTATAGGCAGAAACGGTACAGGTAAGACAAACCTTCTTAATGCAATCAATTGGTGTTTTTATGGTACAGAGCCGCATTTAGCAAGGAATTCACAAACGCTACCTATGTTGAACTTACAAGAAATAGACAATTCTTTAATGAAGTCTGTAAAAGTTGAAGTTTTTGTCGAAATTGAGAGAAGTGAAAATATTAGATTTATTCGAGAAAAATCTTTTAAACTGTATGGAAACAATAAAGAGCCAACTGAATTTAATGAAACTTTTACTGTATATGAGCCGGGCACTCAGGATTTTCTGAAAGACGAGCAAGCTTCTACAAAATTATACCGGCTTTTTCCACCAACTATTAAAGAATTTTTCTTTTTTGACGGAGAAAAACTTGATAAATATTTTCAAGAGAATAAAGGAGTTGCGATAAAAGATGCTATTTTTAATATTTCTCAATTGAACATTTTGGAACGTATAGAGAGAAACCTTGAAACATTAAATAGCGAATTAAGAAGAGAGCTAGGGAAACAGAATCCTAAAATAGATGAACTCAGTACCAAAAGAGAAGAAAAAGTGAACGCTCTTAATGATATTAACTCTAGAATAGATACTACCTTAGATGAGCTAAATGAGGCAAAGAGCAGAATTAAAGTATTACGTGAGAAATTAAGTGGATATCCTGATGTAGAGAAACTTGAGAAAAATCGGGAAGAAATTCAAAATAAGTATGATGAAAAGCAAAATCTGCTAAACTATAAAAAGAAAGAGAAGCAGAATTTGATTTTTGAGGCTTATAAATCATTTACACTTAATCAATGTATCAGAGAAGGATTGGATTTAATTGAGGAAAAAGAGAAAAACAAAGAAATTCCCCCTACAAACGATAAAACAGTTTTAGAAAATAGCCTTAAGGGGAATAAATGTCTTATTTGTGGAAGAGACCTTAATAAAGAATCTCATACTTATATTCAAAAGATAATAAGAGATACAAAAATTTCTACAGAAATAGCACAAATACTCTTACTTATGAAACAAGATTTATTAAATTACAAGGAAATTATAGATAATTTTCCCGATAAACACGCTAAAATTAACAAGGAGATAAATATTTATAATAATGATTTGTCAGATTTTAACCGGCAATTAGCAGAAATTCACAGCGTTTTGGGAAACCATAATATTGAGCGAATTAGACTAATGAATAAAGAACTTAGTGATTTAGAAGAAAGAATGGAAAGTACAAATCAGGATTTAGGAAGCTTTAGAGTTCATAAAGAGAGAATTATTGAAGAAGTTCAAAAGTTGGATGACGACATTAAAAAAGAAGCAGAAAAAATGGATAAAGCAAACGAAATTCAAGGAGAAATAACCTTTTGCACAAAATCTTATACTATTGTGGCAAATGTAAAAACTCAGATTATGAGGGAGATAAAAGAAAAAATAGAAATGAACACTAAAGATTTATTTCTTAATCTTGTATGGAAAAGAAACACTTTTGGAGATGTTAAAATTGATGATAGTTATAACATAAGTGTCATACATTCTTTAGGATATGATTGTGTTGGTTCTTTGGGTGCTGCAGAAAGAGAATTACTTACCCTTTCATTTATAATTGCACTTCATCGCGTTTCTGGTTTCGATTCTCCACTCCTTATAGATACTCCGGTAGCAAGAGTTTCTGATACAAATAGAGAAAATTTAGGTAAGATATTTGATGAGATAAGTGATAATAAGCAAGTAATTTTGTTATTTACGCCTGATGAGTATTCAGAAGAAATAAGCAAATTATTAGACAAAACCTCAAGTAAAAGGTTTAATTTAATCCTTTCACAAAACGAAAAAGAAACAATATTTGAGGAGGTTTAAATTATGTTAGCAGAACCCGCTGTAATATATGTGGATAAAGATGATTTTGATCTTTACGACAATTTACAAGAAGATATTCTTAATTTTAACAAAAGGGATAGGAAAGATCAGTTTCTTTTTGCTCTTGCGGTAGGATTCAAGTTTAGTGTGAAATCGAAATTGAATAAAAAAAGGGATTTCTTTCGTTCTTCATATCTTCTGCCTAAAGATGAAAATTTGTTGAGAGTCGTTGCTTGGTTCGAAACCAGGGATACTGAGGTCTTGAATAACTGGACAAAAATTTTCGAGATAGCAGAAATGTATGCACATGGTGGCATTAAACTACTATACGAAAATGTAAAGAATACTCCATACGGAAAATTTGAAAAGAAAATAGAAGAAGAAATCATAGAAAAACTTGGAGATATTAAGAAAATCAAAGATAAGAATGAATAGAATTTTGCTCGTAGAACCAGATTTTCCTATTCCTCCCAAAAGCAAGAACCACAAGGATTTTTTCCCAATAGGATTGCTTAAAATAGGAGCTTATTTAAGAAGCAAAGGATGCGAAGTAAAACTTACTCGAGGAAAACCGAAAAACCTTAACGAATTAAATGATATAAATACTTTTAACCCTGACGAGATTTGGATAACATCTTTATTCACATATTGGGCTGAATATGTAAAAGATGTAGTTCATTATTATAAGGAACTTTTTCCCAATGCCAAAACAATTGTAGGAGGTATTTTTGCATCTTTACTACCTCCCAAAAAGGTAAAAAATTATACTGGCTGTGATGAAGTTGTTCAAGGCGTAATAAAAGAAGCTGAAGAGTTCGAACCTGCGTATGATCTTATAAATAATGGTAAAAAAATTGATTTCCAAATTATTCACACAACAAGAGGTTGTCCCAGAAAATGTTCCTTTTGCGGAACCTGGAAAATAGAACCCAAGTTTATTGCTAGGAAAACTATTAAAGATCTTATAAAGTTCAGAAAAGTTGTGTTTTATGATAATAATTTGTTGTTAAACCCCTACATTGAAGATATATTGGGAGAATTGATAGCGTTAAAGAAAGAAGGAAAAATATCTTGGGTTGAAAGTCAGAGCGGTTTTGATGGAAGAATTTTATATAAGAAACCTTATCTTGCAGAGATGTTAAAAGAGGCAGGTTTTAGGTACCCAAGAATTGCATGGGATTCGGGAATAGGCGATTTTAAAAAAGTTGAGAAAGAAGTAAAAATATTAATTAAAGGTGGGTATAAATCAAAAGATATATTTTTATTTATGATTTACAATTGGGATTTGAGCTTCGAAGAAATGGAACAAAAAAGGATAAAATGCTGGGAGTTAAAAGTTCAAATTTCAGATTGTAGATATAGGCCTCTAGATCAGTTGTATGACCACTATAATCCTAGAAAGGAACAGATGCTTGATGATTACTACATTCATGAAAAAAGTGGCTGGACAGACCAACTTGTAAAACAATTTAGAAGAAATGTAAGAGAACAGAATATTTGTGTACGACACGGTTTCCTTTTCTACTCAAGAGTTTTCGAAAGAAAAACCTTTTCTAAAAGTACAATGCAGGAGATAAGGAGTATAAATGACTTAAAAAACAAGATTAAATTCTTAAAAATCCTTAAAGTGAACTACTGGATTCCGAACAAAATTAGGTATCCAAAGGAACATTCTAATAATAAATGCCTTTTAAATAAAAATTGATTTTATAGTTTGTAATAGTGTGCAGTTTCAAACAAATTAATCAGTTACTGTATATATTGTACGAGACTATTACATCTGCAAGAATTTGGCACCGATAAATTTTCTGCTGAAATATTATTCGGAGTTTCGTATGTCGTCCGTATGCGTTGCATACGGTTGAGATAAAGTATTTTATTCACAACTTTTGAAGCAAAATAGTAAAGTATTATAATAAAGTATTAGCATAAAATTAAAAACAAAAGGAGTTTGACAATGAAAAAGAAAGTTTTATTAGCCTTATTCTTTATGTTTGTTGCATTTGGAGCAAGATTAATCCCTCTAAAAATTCCAAATGTCGAGTTTATATCAAGTTTAATTGCATTTTTAATATTAGCTTTTGGTTTAAAAGTCTCTCTTCCTGCAATTTTTGTGCTTGTTCTATTATCTGATTTTGTCATCTCAGGCAAATTACAGTTGTGGGAGGTAATTGTACTTTCGGGATGGTTGGCAGTAATAGTTACTCAGTGGTTCCTAAGAGGTAAAAGATTTTTAAATATATTTCTTATGGAGATTATCGGAACTCTTGCTTTTTTCTTTGTTACGAACTCACTTTTTTTCTTTGTGTTCAACATCTACCCCAAAACAATCTCTGGATATTTTATGTGCTTGGTTGCAGGTATCCCATTCTTAAGAAACCAGATGATCGGGAATGGTATTTTTTCATATATCGTATATTTGACTTTTAATTTTGCTCTTGGAACTGAGAAGCAAACTCAAGGGTCGATATGACCTTACAAAATAATATCAACCTAAATATCTATAGTAAGAAGAAAGATGTTTAAAACTATTTCGACTTAAAGTTATATTTCCTGAAGCAATAGGGATGTTGAGGAGGTGCATTTCAATCCTTTCAAATTAGTCCAAAGTCTCGTACAATATATATAACCTATACAATACCTCGACAAAGGTTTTCGTTTAGCAATAATTAATATTGAGATGAGGAAATAATGATTAAACAAAATTTTTTCTTATTTTTGCGGGCGGGGGCTTTTAAAAAGAAAAACATTAATAAAGTATCATATTTATTCATTAAAAAAGGTAATCAATATGTCAAATCCTAATAACAATCAGAAAGGCGAAATTAGGGATGCTTTAGAAGAAGATATCAAAAAAGGTGCTATTAATAATGTCGAAATTCAGGGCATATTCTCTTGAAAATGTTAAGCAACTTCGTTTATCCGCGAACCGTTAGGTAAAACCATCCAATAAGACGATAATTGGGGGTTAAATGATATGATCATAAAAAGTGTTGAGGTGAAAAGTTTCCGATCAATTCGAGAGGCCTGTTTAGATTGTGATAACCTCACAGTCATTGTAGGGCGAAATGGTGCTGGTAAATCCTCTTTTCTTTATGCAATAGATACTTTTTATGATATTGCAGCGCCGATAACCGAAGAAGACTTCTTTGCTCGAGATATGGGTTCTCCCATAGAGATTCGTGTAACTTATGGTGATCTTCGTGAGGATGAAAAAGAAGAATTCCAAACTTATATAAGGGACAATAAATTGATTGTCACAAAGCGCATTTCAAGCGAAGATGATCATATAACGCAGCGCTATTATGCTGCAGCTTTACAGATACCACAGTTCGCTGAGATAAGGGCGAAACCTAGTAAAAGGGACCGCGGTAATGTTTGGAATGCGTTAGTGGATAAGGGTGAGCTTGCTGATTTGGGTGGGAAGGCTCGAAGTGCGGATGAAGTTGAGCGACTTATGAGTGAATACGAAGCTAATCATCCAGAACTTATGAAACTGATTGAGCGGGAAGAACAATTCTTTGGAGCCAGGACTTTTGGCGGTGGCAAACTTGACAAATTCACAAAATATGTTTTGGTTCCTGCAGTGCACGAGGCTTCCGAGGAAGTAACTGGGAGAAAAGGAGCAATTTATCAGATTTTGGATATGATCGTTTTGAGAAAGATCAATGCTAGGAAAGACATACAAGAATTTAAGTCTGAATTTGAAGAAAGGGTTAAAAAACTGTATAGCTCTGAAAATCTCACAGAGCTACCTGAACTTGGGGTTTCAATTTCTAAAACACTTGAAAAGTTTGCGCCTGGTTCTCTGTTGAACTTAAGATGGGGTGAGGTTAAGCCACCTGAAGTTCCGCTTCCCGCAGCGAGGGCAACTTTAATCGAAGATAATTTTGAGGGTGAAATAAGCCGTAAGGGCCATGGGCTCCAAAGGGCGTTAATTGTTACCTTACTTCAACATTTAGCTACGATAGTTCCTGTAGAGCTAACCACCGAGGGATCGATTGAAGAAGAAACTCTTGTTTCGAAACCTAAAGGTCTTGAATCATCACGGGGACCTGACCTCATTTTAGCTATTGAAGAGCCAGAGCTATATCTTCATCCATCACGATGCCGTTACTTAGCTGATCTTCTGCTTCAACTTGCCGAGATGCCTGGAATCGGCCTCGGCGCCAGCAACCAAATTATTTATACGAGCCACTCTCCATACTTCGTAGATCTCCACAGTTTTGACCAAATTCGGTTAGTTAGAAAAGTGAACTCGCCAGATTCACTCGTACAACAGAGCGTTGTTAAGCGTTTTTCTTTAAGCCGGGCAGCAGAGGAATTAGCAAAAGTGTGTAATACTGATCCTGTCAATTTTACAAGGGATAGCTTTAGAGCACGTGCAATGCCTGTTATGAACACTATTGTGAACGAGGGCTTTTTTGCAGATGTAGTTGTAGTGCTAGAAGGGCTATCAGAAGTGGGCACGTTATGGAAGCTTCAAGAGATCATGAAAAAGAATTGGTCTCAACTTGGAATAGTCGTAGTCCCAGCAGGTGGAAAGAACAATATAGACCGTCCTACGGTGATTTTCCGAGGACTTTCTATTCCTACATACTTTATCTTTGATGCAGATTCGCAACTTATTGGTAAAGGAAGAGAGAAAGAAGAAAAAGCAAAAAATCGCAATCATAGATACCTTAGCTTAGCTGGTGTATCAATAGAGGATTTCCCAGATACTCAGGTTCACGAAACTTGGGCAGTATTTAAGGAGAATCTTGAAGGGATATATAAAGAAACATTGGGTAACGAGACTTTTCAAGCTATTCAAGAGGAAGTGGCGTCTGAATTAGGATATGACAAGAGTGAGCGTGTAAGCAAAAACATCGAAGGTGCTGCGCGGCTCATAGAAGTTATCTACGAGAAAAAATATCAAATACCAATTCTTGAGAAAATCATTGAGAAAATCACTCAATTATGTAGTGCTGGAAATGAGACTGGCTCCGTATAATGTGGTGCAAAAGACTACGCTCCGCACCGCCAAATTCAGCTTTACCGAACTTTTTATGTCGAGAACATTAGGTAAAATTGTGTCTTGAATAAGTTATTCTAGCCCATCGTATAAATCGTCGTACAAAATTTCCCACGCTTTTTGTGGAGATATCGGCATAATATTCATTCTAACGTGACTTGCTCTTTCAATAAAACTGTTTTTAACATCTTCCCATTTAAGGCTCAATTTATTTTTTAACTCCTTTATTGAATCGACTAAAGCAGGGTAAACACACCCGGATCTTAGATCAAAAGGCTGACTTATAAAACTTTCTACCAGTTCATTGTCTAATGGCTTAGAACCAGTTCTGTTATAATAGTAATCCTCTAAAGCCTTGTTTTCTTTGCGAAGAGCATCTCCATACTTTTTTAGAAATTTATCAAGCTCCCCAGGCTTTCTAAAAAGTCCCCAATTCTGTTTTATAGATTCCTCGTTATATTCACTTCCTGTTTTGTTTAACGGTTTTGGGTTGGTTTCAGATAGATTGTTAGGTCCATTAATATCGTAATAACAAACTTCCAATAACATTGCAAGAGCATCTTTAAATCTTTTTTCTGCATTCATTATTGCATACATGCCGTATCGTGAGCTTCTAAACAACCCCCAATTATTTTGTTTTACATATTCTATTTGTTGCTTGTTCAATATGCCCCAGAGGATATCAAAATCTTCCATCTTTTTATTTTCTTTCTCAAGTTGTTTTCTTGCTTTTTTAAATTCAATCCATGTATAGTAGTCTAGAACACTTCTTTCTGCATCTAATTTTGCTCCTATTTCGTTTCTTTCATTTTCAAGTCTATTGATTTGCTCCTCGGTAAGAAGCATTTTCTCTTTTGTGATGAGGTTTGTTCGCACATAAATATAGTTGTGGCAATTTGGGCACTTTGTTTTCTTCAAGGGTGATTTGTCCAATTTAAAGCCGCAATAAGGGCAAACTGAATTCTTAAAAAATTCTGAACTTGAAATAAGTGATTCTTCTATTGGTCTCTTAATGGACTTGAAATAATTTTCGAATTCTTCCCGTTCGTTCTCCCAAATATCAATAATGCCCACGTTTAAGTGTGACTTTCCTTGGGCAACCTCAGAATTCTTTGCGTTTTTCTTTTTAAAT
>Ga0172365_10003454_pt1 | contig 11769 bp, 10 predicted proteins | sample LakKivSesite48cm_FD_114535 | JGI IMG/M metagenome (GOLD analysis project Ga0172365, IMG submission 114535) | Sediment microbial communities from Lake Kivu, Rwanda - Sediment site 48cm | ecosystem: Environmental > Aquatic > Freshwater > Lake > Sediment | place: Rwanda: Western Province, Lake...
AGTGGTCTTTTCTCTTCGTAGAGCATTTTTGCAGTTTCAATGATTTGAAACCCAAGCCCCATGGAAGTAAATCTTGAATCGAATATGTGGATTTTATCTGTTTTAAGTGCTTCTTTTGCAGCACTTGCAGAGTTCATGGTACCACTTATTCCTGATGAAATGAGAATAGAGATGATTGAGTATCCATTGTCTAACAGTGGCTTGTATACGGCCTCAAAGTCCTCAGGTGAAGGCTGAGAAGTTTCTGGAAGTTCACCGTTTCTCAATCTCCTGTATAGGTCATCATTTGAAAGGTCGACTCCTTCCTTGAACACAGTGTCTCCAAACCTTACATACAGAGGGATTGCCTTAATGTCGTATTTCTTTAGAATATCCTCCGGCATGTAGCAGGTTGAATCTGTTACGATTTTTACTTTTTCCATTTCTTTTTACCTCCTTTTAAGTTAAAAAACTTTTACTAAAGCTTCTTAATTCTTTTAATTCTCTCTTCCGCAGTTGTTAACTATTTTATTTTTGGTAGCCATATTCCGGTCTGTTTCTGGTATTTGCCTTTTTTATCTGCGTAAGAAACCTCGCATTCTTCGTCTGCTGAAAGGAATAGTACCTGTGCAATCCCTTCGTTTGCATAAACTTTCACTGGAAGCGGGGTCGTATTTGAGATTTCTATTGTAACAAACCCCTCCCAGCAATTGCTCGACCAACATGTTTTTCCATTCCTTCTTACATATAGAGTATGATTAGGAACAGTAACATCATAAACATAGTCGTTATAAAAGGTTGTGGAAAATGATCTTGGGTAAATTTTGGGTGTTAGATGGTTTTTTGAAATGCTGACTTTATATCCAGGACCGTTAGGTTTAATTTCTTTTCTTCTGAGTCGATGTGGTCTCAATTGCACATCTCTAATAATGCTTGCCCAACCAGCTTTAAGTATTAGCTCTTGTAAATCATCAGCTAATTTCCTGGAAGAAGTTGAAAGTGTTTGAGTCTGTAAATTTCCACCACCCAGCATAAAACTTTCAAGAAAAATTCGTATTTGTTCAGGCGGTAATTCTTTGACATATCCTGGAATATATTTCTCCCTGGCGTGCTCGAACTGCAATAGATACATGCATAACTGTTTATCAAGAATTTCTAAGCCAGTATCAATCCTTCTATAGTTAAATGGAAGTTTTTTTAACCAATTTTCCACAGTGTCTTTGACTTTGGGATCAAAAATAGCAAGTTTTACTGTATAATTGTTTTTTGTATAGCTTTTATAAGCGCTATCTTCTGCAAGCCAAAAACCAAAAAACCTCAACCAGTCATCAATCTTAATTGAGGTTGATTTAGTGTAAGCTTTATCAAATTTGTAATCTGATTTTACAAGTTTCCAAAGATTGTTTTTACTTGCACCGATTCTTCCTGCTAAATATATAGCTTCTTTTGCAATAGCTCCGTCTTCCTGCAAAACCTTTAAAGTGTGTCTTAAATTTTCGTAGTTTGCCAATGCTTTAACTTCTCTGAATATTTCTTTTGTTGTAAGTTCTTTCTCTTTTAATATTCTTATGATTTTGCTTGCAACCTTCTCTTCTCTATCATATTTTCTATCTATTTTAACAGGTGGCAACTTGAAGTATTCTTTTCTTTTACCATGCCAAATACAGTCTCTTTTTAATTCGTAGTTATATTTTCCATATATTTCATCTGCTCTTCTAAATCTGTAATTGTCATCGTAACGGTTTCTTGCGTATATTTGGTGGGCTGGCGTAATAAGCAAATCAATTTGCCTTCCTCCGATATGAACCATGTTGCCGCTAAATTTGAATTTATGTTTTGCAAGAATCTTTTGATACTCCAATTTATAAGTTTTTGGATTCAAGGTTGCAACGGTTTCATGATTCTTTAGATCTTTAAAACGCTTCCACCCTTCTATGGTAAGGATTTCAGTTTCTTTATCATAACATGGTTCAAGAGGAGTAACATTAACAATAATTCCCATCCTTGCGTAGGTACTTTTTCCAAGCACAATGCATATTATATCTTTCGGGATTCTAAAGTATTCAAGACTTCTTGCAAGGGCAAATGAGTTTGGAGGAATGATGCACTCAAGACCTTTATAATCAACAAAGCTTTTAACTGAAAAGTTCTTAGGGTCAACAATCTCTGAGTAGACGTTTGTGAAAATCTTAAATTCCTCCGCAAGGCGCATATCATATCCGTAAGAAGAAATTCCAAAGGAAATCATACCCTGGCAAGTTTGAGATTCTGCAAAAGGTTCGATCATTCCTTTTTTTGCTTGTTCCTTAATCCACCTGTCCGGTTTAACTCCCATGCTTGGATTATAATGAAATATCCAAAAAATTCCAAAATCCCTAAAAATAATAAAACAAAGCAAGACCTTTTCTAACTTCTATTGAATAAGTGAACCTTTTGATAATTTTATATTTTGTTTGCAAAAAAATCCATTTTCTTTTACAATATATTAAATGTTTTCTGGAAAGGAGTGGGTAAATTTGCCCACTTTTTATTTTGAAGCGATGGAAAGAATTAGAGAAATAGTAAAAAGGAATGCCGAGCATTTTGGGCTTATCCTTGTGGATTTTAACATTCAGAAGGATAGTATAGAAGCTGTTCTTTACAGAAAGAACGGCGATGTTTCTGTTTATGATCTTGAGCGGGTAACGATGCTTATAAGAAAAGATCTTGAAATTCTTAACCTTGCAGATGTTTATGGAGTGAACCTTTCTTCTGCGGGCCTTGACAGAGTGCTTAAAGGAAGAGAGGAGCTTGACATATTTGAAGGGCGTAATGTTCAATTTACCTATATTGAGGAAAGTGAAACATTTACTAAACAGGGCGTTCTTAAAGGGAATAAGAACGATGTTGTACTTTTTGAAACAGAAGAAGGATTCTTAGAAATTCCCTTTGAAAAGCTTCACAAAGTTTCCCTATTTGCGAAGGAGTTCAGTAAGAAAAAAAGGGGGTAAAAAATGATAGACTTAGATGTTTTGAAGAGTATTGAAAAGGAAGAAGGCATATCAAAAGATTACCTCGTAGAGGCTATAAGCGCATCTATTAAGGCAGCATATAAGAAGCATTTTGAAGAAGCTAACTCTGTTGTGAAAGTGAATCTTGCTAAGGGCGAAGTCCGTCTTTTTGCGGAAAAGACAGTTGTTGAACATGTAACCAGCCCTCTTCTTGAGATAAGCATGGAAGAGGCAAAGGCATTTGATGAGAATGCTAATATCGGAGACAAGGTTCTAATAGAAATTCCCACGAGAATGCTTTCTTCAGGAGCAGTCATGGTAGCTCGTCAGGTTTTCCAGCAGAAAATTCAAGAAAAGAAGAAAGAAATCATATTTGGGATATTTGCTTCAAAAATTGGTGAAGTTGTATCAGGGAAGGTGACAAGAATCAAAGGAAGGGGAAGTATTGGAATTAACATCGAACCCTATAATATAGAAGGATTTGTACCTCCTGAGGAACAGATCCCAAATGAAAGGCTTCCGAGAGAAAGAATCGTAAAAGCATATTTAAAAGAAACGAAAATGACTGATGGAGGCCCTGTTGTTATTCTTTCGCGTTCATCATCTGAGCTTCTTGCAAAACTTATGGAAATTGAAATTCCAGAAGTTACTCAGAAAATTGTTGAAATAAAAAGTATTGTAAGAGAACCTGGCTTTAGAGCAAAGGTGGCAGTTGCTTCAAAGGATATTAAAGTAGATCCAGTTGGTGCTTGCATCGGGCAGAGGGGCATAAGGATCAATTCTGTTTCTAAGGAACTTAATTATGAGCGAATTGATGTTATTAGATGGAGCAGCAACGTTGAGATTTATGTTGAGAATTCTCTGAGCCCTGCCAAAGTTAAAAAAGCTGAAATGATAAATGATAATAAAGATGCAAACGTTTATGTGAGTAAAGAGGAATTCCCCGTGGCAATGGGTACCGAAGGCATAAATGTTAACCTCGCCTCTAAGCTTACCGGGGTTGCTATTCACCTTATTGAACTGAAAGAGGAAGGTGATGAGAGTGAAAAAGGAAAGCAAAATTAGAGTTTATGAGCTTGCCAAAGAGCTTGGCGTAAAATCCCTGAAACTTCTGGAGATGATGGAAGAGTTTGGAATAAAGGGAAAAGGCACTCTTTCAATTCTTGATAAAGATACTGCTCAGCTAATTACAGATTATGTTAAGGAATCCAAGGCAAAGACTGAAAAAGAACGTGAAAAGGTATCAAAAGTTGAGAAGGAGTTAACACTTTCTGAATTCTCGCGAGAGTTTGGTGTTTCTTATGAGGAAATCAGAGAAAAAATTATGAAGTTTGGCCTTCCTTTTAAGCCTGACAGAAAGTATAAGAAAGAAGAGATACACTTTTTATCATATGAGCTTGGGCTTGATGTTCCTCCTTTTAAAAATGATGAATTCCTGAAACGTTTTCAAAGAAGAGCTCCTGTAGTAACTGTAATGGGACATGTTGATCATGGCAAGACTACTCTTCTTGACACAATAAGAAAGACGTCAGTTGCAGAAAAGGAAAAAGGGCAGATCACTCAGGCTATTGGCGCTTCAACTGTTAAGATAGATGGAGATGAGATTATATTTGTAGATACTCCAGGACATGAGGCGTTTACAGAGATGAGGTTAAGAGGTTCTCTTGTTACTGACATTGTTATCCTGGTTGTAGCAGCAGATGAAGGCGTAAAAGAGCAGACACTTGAGTCTTTGAACCATGCAAAGTCTGCAAAAGTTCCAATAATTGTTGCTATTAACAAGATAGACAAACCCGGGGCAGATCCTGAACGAGTAAAACAGCAGCTTGCAGATAGAGGGTTGCTTCCTGAAGAATGGGGCGGTTCAACAATTTACGTACAGGTTTCAGCAAAGACAGGGAAAGGGATTAGTGACCTTCTTGATATGATAAGACTTCAGGCAGATCTTTTAGAGCTTAAGACTGACAGGAGCACCGTATGTTCCGGCACAGTTATTGAGTCAAGAGTTGACAGAAACATTGGCTCTCTTGCTACGGTTATTGTGCAGACAGGGACTTTAAAGGTTGGTAGCTTTGTTCGTGCAGGAGATGTCGTTTGCAAAATAAGGTTTTTAACAGATACTTTCCACAAAAAAATAGTTTCCTCACAGGCCGTTTCAGCTGTTGAAATTGGAGGTCTTCCAGATATTCCACAAGCTGGAGAAATTTTCTACGAGCTGAAAAATGCAGAAGAGTCAAGAGAACTTGAAAAGAAAATAAGCGAAGAGAAATCTGCAGAAAGAATCAGAATGATAAGTGCTCCGAGGACTCTTGAAGAACTTCTCAAGGAAATAGAGGAAAAAGAAGAGAAGAGGCTCTTTGTTATTCTTAAGACGGACACTCAAGGCTCACTTGAAGCTGTTAAAAGGGCAGTTTCAGAGATTAAATCACTGGTTCCTCTTGAGATTATTCATGATGGAATTGGAGGAATCGTAAAAAGCGACATTCTCCTGGCAAGCGCATCAAAGGCTTTTATTTTGGGATTTAATGTTCGCCCAACAAGTGAGGCAAGAGATGAGGCCAAATCAAGAGGGATAGACATTAGAACATATGATATTATTTTTGAACTTACAGACGAACTTGGAAGAGTATTGAAGGGAATGGAAACTGTAGAGAAAAAAGAAGTTATTATTGGAAGAGCTTTTGTGAAACAGGTATTTAAAGTTACAGGTGTAGGTACTGTCGCGGGGTGCCTGGTCACTGACGGGAAGATATTGAGAGGTGCCCGTGCAAAGCTTATTCGTAATAACACTGTGATTTTTACTACTGAGATTTCTTCTCTTAAACGATTCAAAGAAGATACCAAGGAAGTCCTGAAGGATTATGAATGTGGGATAGGGCTTAAGAATTTTAATGATATTAAAGTTGGCGATGAAATAGAAGCTTTTGAAGAAGGTAGCATGCAAAGTCCGCCGTAGATGAGCTTATACATCTGCCCCACTCCTATTGGAAACCTTAAAGATATAACTATAAGAGTGGTTGAGGTTTTACAGAGTGTTGACTTAATACTCGCAGAGGATACGAGAATTACAAGAAATTTGTTGAATAAATATGAGATAAAAACTCCACTGAAAAGCTTTCATTCATATACAAATCAAAGGCGTCTCGAGGAAATTGTTTCAGAACTTAGAAAAGGAAGAAATTTTGCATTGGTTTCTGATGCTGGAACTCCAGGGATATCTGACCCTGGCTATAATTTAATAAGAGCTTGTATTGACAATAAAGTTCACATAGAAGCGCTACCTGGTCCAACCTCCTTTGTGCCTGCGCTTCTTCTTTCTGGATTCCCTCCTGACCATTTTCTGTTTTATGGGTTTCTTCCTAGAAAAAAAGGAAAGCGCCAGAAAATCCTGAAAAATCTTGAAGACTTTGAAGGACCCGTTATCTATTTTGAATCTCCTTACAGAGTGAGGGAGTTCCTCAGTGACGTTTTGGAATCTTTGGGAGACCGCCCAGTTGCATTAGTGAGGGAGATTTCAAAAATACATGAGGAAGTATTGAGAGGGAATGCTTCGGAAATTCTCAATAAAATTCATGAATCAACAATAAAGGGCGAGGTAGTTTTTGTCGTTAGCCAGAAGTCAAAATAACATAGACTCTAATCGTTATTTTGAAGATTAGTTTGCTATAATTTAAAAAGCGGAAAGGAGGAATGATGGAAGAGATCCATAGAAACCTTACAAGAGAGCAGGCAATTCTTGAATCCGAAAAGTGCTTGTATTGCTATGATGCTCCATGCGAAAAGGCATGCCCTGCAAATGTTCCAGTTCCGGAATTTATTCAATCCATTAGAAGTGGTAATTTGAAAGGTGCCTATAAGCTTGTCACAAAAGCAAATCCATTTATTGAAACCTGTGGGAGGGTTTGTCCTGAAGAGAGCTTCTGCCAGTCAGTATGTACCCGAAAGGAAATTGATGCCCCGATAAAAATTAGAGAACTTCATAGATTTGTCACTGATAACGTTTCTGATGTCCAAATTGAATTAAGTGTTGAAAAATCCAGAGGTTATAAAGTTGCTGTAGTTGGCGGAGGGCCTGCAGGGCTCAGCTGTGCAAGAGAGCTTGGCTTATCTGGAGTTGAAGTGACAGTATTTGAGAAAAAAGCACTTGGTGGAGTACCAGTACAGGAGATTTCAAAAGAAAGGCTCAGTGAGGTAATTTCAAATAAGGAAGTGAAATTAATACAAAGATACTTTGTTAGGGAGGTTAAAGATAGGAAATTGACGATTGTTTCGGATATTATTGGTAAGTTTGATGCAATTTTTGTCTCAGTTGGGCTTCCAGAAGAGCAGACCCTGGAAATTCCTAATTCAGAAATCAGGGGAGTTTACAAAGCAAGAGAAATCCTTAAACTTGCTAAATCAGGAATGAAAGTTTCTCTGGGGAAGCGAATTGGTGTTATTGGTGGCGGAAATGTGGCGATTGAAGTTGCTTCAGTTTTGAAGAAAGAAAACCCTGAAAGTGATGTAGAGGTGATTTATAGAAGAGGATTAAAGGAACTCAGGGCTTTCAAGGATGAAATTGACGAGGCTGTGAAGGTAGGAGTAGTCTTTCAGTTTTTAGCAATTCCAATCGAAATTAAAGGTAATGAAAGCGTGGAAGGTATTGTCGTGAGAAGAGCCCGCCTGAGGGAAAACCCGTTAAATAAGAGAAGAGAGTTTGAAGAAGTTCCAAATTCTGACTTCTTTATACCTCTCGATGCGCTTGTTATAGCAATCGGCCAGAAGGCTTCAGATTTTTTTGCTGAGCTTGAAAAAACGGAGCAGGGCTATATTAAGTGTGATGAGTCAATGATGACTTCTGTTAAAGGTGTTTTTGCTGGAGGTGATGCAGTAAGAGGCGCAAGCACTATTGTTGAAAGCGTAGGCGACGGAAAGAAAGCCTCAGAGTCAATTTTGAAATATCTTGAGGGAGGTAAAGATGTATAAAGAGAGGGATTTATCAATGAGTTTTTTAGGAATCCACTTAGATAGCCCTTTCATACTTTCAGCTGCTCCTCCTACCGACGAGCTTGAAATGGCAGAAAATGGGTTGGAGGCAGGTTGGGCTGGTGTGATTCTTAAAACGACTTCAGTAGAAGGAAATCCTGTGAACTTAAAGAATCCAATGATGTCTTCTTTTGGAACAATGAACAGGAGAGTAATGGGTTTAGGCAACATTGACCTTATTTCAAGATATCACATAAACGATATCGAACAACGTGTTAAATATCTTAAGAAGAAGTTTTCTAACAAGATGATTGCTGCTTCAATAATGGGTGCTAGCAAAGATGATTGGCAAAGCCTTGTTCTCAGGCTTAAAAAAGCTGAGGTTGACTTGATTGAATGCAGTTTTAGCTGTCCACAGGGAAGCATGGGTGAAGAGGCTGGCAAAATGCTTGCTCAGAGCATTGAAGCAACTGAGAAAGTTACAAGTTGGGTCAAAGAGGCTGCAGAGGAAACTCCTATTTTAATAAAAATAACACCCCAGGTCACAGATATTGTTGAAGTTGCGAAGGCAGTAAGAAAAGGTGGGGCTGACGGCATTACAGCGAGCAATACAATTCCTTCACTTCTTGGCATTGATATAATGTCTTTTGAGCCCTATCCAACATTGTTTGGGGAAGGTTCATATTCAGGACTATCAGGCTATGCTATTAAGCCAATAACTTTAAGGACTATTGCGGAAATTGCAAGGAATGTTGATATTATAATTTCTGGGAACGGTGGAGCCTGGAATTGGAGAGATGCCGTTGAATTTATGGCAGTTGGAGCTTCAAATGTGCAGTTTTGCTCTCTTCCGATGCACTATGGTTTCAGAGTGATAAGAGACCTTAAAGATGGCCTGGCGAATTTTCTTGAGGAGAAGGGTCTCAAGAGTCCTGCTGAAATTGTCGGCAAAGCGTTAAAGAATATCAAAAGCCAGGAAGAGCTTGCTAATCCAGAGTCTCGATCAGAGATCGATATCGATAAGTGTATTGGATGTGGAGTTTGTTACTCTGCATGCCATGATGGCGGGCATATGGCGATAAGCTGGGATCCTGAAAAGAGAAAGCCTTCGGTTGATGATGATAAATGCACAGGTTGCGCTATGTGCATGCAGGTATGCCCTGTTGATGCAATAAGGATGAAGGAGAAAATTGACTCAAAGGTCCATTACTTTTTTGAAGTGAGGTGATTCTATTGAGAGAAATCTCAGTTAATTTCATTCTTAACGGTAAAAAGTACAGTATAAATGTACCCGTAAACTTTACTCTCCTTAAGGTACTCAGGGATATCCTGAAACTTACCGGGACAAAGGAAGGATGCGGAAAAGGAGAGTGCGGTGCATGCACTGTAATATATAATGGCAGGACAGAAAACTCATGCCTTATTCTTGCTCCTCAAATTGAAGGAGCAGAGATAACTACAATTGAGGGAATTGGTACCATAGAAGAACCTCACATTATTCAAAAAGCTTTTGTGGAAGAAGGTGCTGTTCAGTGCGGTTTCTGTACCCCTGGATTTATTGTCTCAGCTTTCAATCTGTTAAGTAGAATTCCTAATCCGTCAGAAGAAGAGATAAGGGAAGAGCTTTCGGGGAACTTGTGCAGGTGCACAGGATACATAAAAATCATTAAAGCAGTTAAAAAAGCTGCCGAGGAGATGAGCAAAAGTGCAGATTAGCGGAATTTTGCTTGCTGCAGGAGAGTCTGTAAGAATGGGAGAACCAAAGGCTCTTCTCAAGGTAAATGATGATACTGTAATAAGATTGCTAACAAAAGAGTATGTTTCTTCCAAACTTGCAGAATTAATTATTGTTATTAATCCGACCCTTAAAGGGGTTTATAATGTTCTTGCAGAATTTTCTGAGAAACCTCAAGTCAAAATTATTGAAAACAAGGATTTTAAAAAGGGCATGTTTTCCTCTGTTAAGGCTGGGATTAATGCTTCTTCCTTTGATATTATCCTTCTCGGGTTGGTTGATAATCCACTTATTAAGAAAGATATGCTTGATTATTTGATTGAAAACTATATAGAAGGCGAAATTCTCATACCAGTGTATAAGGGTAAAAAAGGCCATCCTGTTGTTTTCCCAGGCTTTGTGAAGAGAGATATACTTGAAGCAGATTATGAGAAAACAACACTTCAAGATATTTTTATGAAAAATAGTGAAAGAATACGATTGCTTAAATCTATTGATGAATCAGTCATTATAGACATGGATTATAAAGAGGATTATGAGAGAGTAAAAGAGCTATGGAAAAAATAAAAGTTGAAGAATCAGTAGGGAAAATTCTTGGAACAGATGTAACAATTATTATCCCAGGAGTTCGAAAGGGGCCCTTGTTTAAAAAGGGCCACATCATTGAAAGTGATGATATTCCAAACCTTCTTTCTATTGGCAAGCATTATGTATGGATTGAAACTTCTATAGGCACAATGGTACATGAAGATGATGCTGGAAGAGAGCTAATGAGCGGGATGAAGGGAGAAAATCTTACTGCCACAGACCCCTCGGAATCCAAAGTTAAGCTTATTGCTTCTTGCGACGGTGTTCTCCTTGTTAATAGACAAGGGCTTAGAAGCCTTAATTCTTTAAAGGATGTTAATGTTTGCTCAAGAAAGCATTTGAGCTATGTTAAAAAAGGAGAGCCAATTGCTATAGGTAAGGTTATGCCGAAAGAAATTCCTGCTTCCGAAATGGGAGAGGTCAAAGAAAGAAATAAGGAATTCTTTCCAGTTTTAACAGTTCTGCCTATTTTAAAAAACCGCATAGCTCTTTTTCCTGTTGGAAGCGAATTTATAGAAGGTCTTAGAACAGAAACCATGAGCGACAAGCTCAAGAATTTCCTTGAAGGAATGGGTCAGGAAGTTTTTTTGAAAAAGATTCTTCCTGATGACGAGGTAAAAATCAAAGAGGAAGGAAACAAGGCAATAGATGCAGGTGCAGATATTGTAATTTTCATTGGCGGAATAGCAGTTGACCCTGATGATAAGACCGTTGATGGCATTGAGTTGATGGGAACTGAAGTGATTCGCTACGGTGTTCCTGTGTTTCCTGGACAAACTTTTCTTGTTTCTTATAAAGGGAACATTCCTGTTCTGGGAGTTCCTTCTTCTGCTGGTTTCTTCGAGCGTTCAACGAGTTTTCACCTGCTGATGCCTGTATTTCTTGCCCGTTATAGGCTAAGTAAAGACGATATTTTAAATATGGCTGAAGGAGGTTTTATCAATGCGTGAGGTATATGAGGCAATGGCTCAATTAATCAAGGAAAAACAGGAATTTGTTTTGGTAATGGTTGTGAATGCTGAATCTTCCACCGCAGGAAAAAAAGGCTTCAAAATGATAGTTTTTCCTGATGGTAAAATTATTGGTACAGTAGGCGGCGGAACGCTTGAATACGATGCCATTGAATTGGCTAAAGGGCTTTTCAAGACCAAAGGAAGCATTTTCAAGAAATATATTTTAAAGGAAGGAGATGAATCGTCTTTGGGGATGGTATGCGGAGGGGAAGCAGAGATTTACCTTGAATATGTAGGTTTCAGGAAGCAGTTTATTATCTTTGGAGGCGGGCATCTTGGAAAGATGCTTTATGAAATAGCAGGATTATCTAAGGAATACGATTTTGTAATTATTGATGAAAGACCTGAATTTGCAAGCAAGGAGATTTTTAAGGATGCTGAAATTTTTTCAGGTGAGGGAATCTTCAGAAAGGTGGCAGAGCTTCCTATAAAGGAAGGTTCAGTTATTGTTATAGTAACTCCTGGAGGAGCTGAAGATCCTTACATAATTAAGGGTTTA
>Ga0172365_10003459_pt1 | contig 11760 bp, 5 predicted proteins | sample LakKivSesite48cm_FD_114535 | JGI IMG/M metagenome (GOLD analysis project Ga0172365, IMG submission 114535) | Sediment microbial communities from Lake Kivu, Rwanda - Sediment site 48cm | ecosystem: Environmental > Aquatic > Freshwater > Lake > Sediment | place: Rwanda: Western Province, Lake Kivu...
CATTTTCAGCAGCATATTGAGAAACATAATCATCTTTTTCTCTTTTTAAAACCATTTCTAAAGCAGAAGCAGGACAATTCGGATTTGAAGCAGCACAACAAGAAACGCTATCATTTTTTCCTCTTTTTAATACCATTTCTAAAGCAGAAGCAGGACAATTTGGATTTATAGCGGCACTCCAAGAAACTCCATTATTTTTTCCTCTTTTTAATACCATTTCTAAAGCAGAACTAGGGCAATTTGGATTTTCAGCGGCATAAAAAGAAACATAATCATTTTTTCCTTGTTCTAATATCTTTTTTAATATTTCAGGACTTGTATTTGGATCTCTTGCTATTTCTATATTATAATAATTTTCTTGTGATGTTTTATACCAATTACTAGATTTAGATGACAATGGTTTTATAGGATCTTTTTTTATGTTTTCTTTGTAATAATTTTTTGACATTTTCTCATCCAAAAAATTATTTATTTTTCGTTATCGTTTTCGTTATCATTAATTGGAAAGTCGGGATATTGAGCTTCCATTTCAGGAGTCCATTGTTCCGGAGGCGTATAGCTTGATCCTTCTGGTATTGGAGAATAAAAGGGTTCTTGTACTTCCTCTTCTTCTTTAATTTCCTCTACCGAAGTAATAAATGAAATTTCTCCTTCATTAATTTTGCTTAAGTCTAAAGAATTCTCATTAATATCGCCTATTTCTGTATATTCGCTTAAAATATAATCCGTGGCTGCTTTTATTACATTTTTACGGTTTTCATCTGTTACCGGAGTTGTCGTTTTAATTTTTCCGAAAGCCATAGGAGTTCCGTCTATATCTTTTTTATCAAAGCTTATTTTTTCAAAAGATTCAATAATGTTATAATACTGTTCCAAATCCTCTAAAGTCCCCTCTTCTGCTTCTTGTCTGTCTGCTGGCTTTTCAAATAATATTGGCCTTTCTTCTTGCTGCACTTCTTCTTCACTTGGAAATAGTCCTACGTATTTATCCCCAATAGCCCTTAATGCAATACTTCCGATACTACCAACTTCCTTCATATCATATAAATCACTTGTATCAATAAGCCCTGACAATTCCGGCCTTACTTTTACAATATAGGACAGTGCAAAATCTTCTATCTTCTCTTTTCTTTCTTCTTCGGTAGCTGCGGGAAAGTCATCCTTATTATATCCTACAACCATATAGATACCAGGAACAGCGCCATTAAATGTCTTTTCCTTAATAACCTTCATTTTTGGTTCTATTGGAGTAGTCGCACTTTCTCCACCACCATCAACCACCTCAAAATCATCTTCTAATTCCTCATCTTTATCAACATCCTGTATTTCAAAATCTCCTTCATCCTCTATTCTCTTTATTTTTTCTTCTATTCCTTTATTGTCTTCTGGTAATTCTAGAGATTCCAATACATCCCCAACCTCTGCCTCGTCTTCTGCTGCAGTTTTAATAGATTTATTGCTCTTTGTTAGTTTTAAACCATCTGGACTTTTTCCACCTTCCCACCATCTTGATTTCTTTGGAGTTGATGATGCTAATTCATATTTAACATTTTCTGTAGGTTCGTTAGTCAGTCTTTTTTCTTCCAGCTTGTTAATGTCACCAGAATTTGCATCTGAATTTCTGTGTTTAATGGCAAATTTAGCTTTGTTTTTGTCTAATCCGCCTTCCGTTAAAATTGGGGTATCGCTGGTTCTTGATTTTTCTAACAGTTTTTCTATGGTAACATTTGCTTCGGTTCCACGATAATCTTCCAGTTGTGCTTCGTTAATTTGATTAGGAGCTTCTACGTGTTGTTCTTTTAGTCTCATTTCAATATGTTCATCCCCACTTATTTTTTGATATGTTTTTAAGTTAAATTTTCCCATTTTAAAATCTCCTATATATATTTTTCCAGTCTATTATCTTTTCAATAATTTTTTAACATTTTCCTTTATTTTTTTAAAGCCAGCCTGTTCTTACTAATACCGGGGATGGAAGCGTTGGTCTTATATTTTCAGATCCCATAGCAACTGCACCGGCTAACCCATCTATCAAGTCATCCGTTTTTACCTCTCCGTGTTTATCTACAACCAAACTAACCCCTCTTACGGTTGGTCTATATTTTAAACTTCTCATCTCTAAAATTAATCTAGGATCTTCATATAACCATAATTCTGGCTCAGGTTGATATGCCATCATTTCTCTAAGGTTTTGATAAATCTTATTTTTAAACGATCTATTAAATGCTGTTTGAACTACATGAACCCCATTTCCTCTTAAAAATTGAAGACTTTGTTCTGAATTACATTGGTCATAAGAAACAACAACGGGTCTATAGGCGGCACATATTCCTAAAATATCCCTGTTAATTTGATTATATTGAAGACCTATACCCGGTTGCGATTCCCATGTCCAGGTTCTTGCTAATCTACACCTTGCTCTTTTCTTTCCATTGGGTGCTAAATAAATTTCCTTTGCAACTAATACCGCAACATATCTATCCGTATTTATGCCCGGATCTACGTGTAAATAATAATTAAATTTTGGTTCGGGTCGTAAATGCATTGAACAACCCTTTGTAATCCCTATACTTAAACACCTATCTATTAAATCAGGAGGGAAATAATGTCCAAAGGTTCCCGATCTAGACCATTGTGCTCCATATTCCACAGCAAACGCATCTGGATTTCTTGCACGATCTGAAGTTAGGTCTGGATTGTCATAAGCGATTGTTGGATTCATTGTCCAGGTAGATAATTGAAATGATAAAATATGATCGAATTTTGTTGAGTTATCGAATATATCATAAAAAATTCCTGCCATTGCGTTTGGAGATGATATTTCCACCAACCTTCCATCTCCATATTTAAAGAAGTGTGAAAGAGATGGTTTTAGTCGATCATAAAAATGTCTTCCGGTTGTTTTCCCTCCTTCTTCATAAAATGCCAATTCATCAAATAAAATCAGTATTGCATTATATCCTGCCAATGTATCTGGATTACTATGACCACACAAAATCAAAACCGAACCAGGTACGTTTAATATTGATCCCTTCCTTTTCTTTTCTAAATCCTTAGTGGTATATAATCTTATTTCAGATGTTGTTTCCTTAGCTATTCTACCGGCAAAAAAAGGAGCATTTCTTAGACGTGATTGTATTTGACCGAATAATCTACCGGCTTGATTTTGAGATAGGGCTACATTAATAACCGCAATTTCATCGTCATCTGGTAAGTGATAAAAACCATGAGGATCGCCATTATTAATCGTCAGTAATTTATAAACCTCATAAGCAGATATAATTGATGCCATAATAGTTTTTGAACTGCGCCTTCCAAGTACTAAATGCAACTCTCTAAAATTAAATGGCTCCTTCTCTTTTTTTAACAATTTTTTAATAACATCTTTTATATTATTTTCATAAACAACATTGTCTAGCTCTTCGTGTTTTTCGTTATCATAAAGCCATTTCCATTCTTCTTGGGTTAGTTTTAGGGTTTCATTTCCTCGGGTTCCCATATAAAAACATTTCAAAATCAATCTCTGGGTATCAAATAAATGAAAATTATTACCGGGAAGGTTTAAATATCTAGGATCATCACAAAACGTCATTATGTCTACAATGTTTTCCGACAGTTCTTTTTTCTTTTCTTCTTCGTTTTTAATTTCAGGATTTGCTTCTTGGATCGAATTAATAGCTTCAATTAATGCGTTGGTTTTATTAACTGTTTCTACTGCCTTTCTCATTTTTCACCATTTTAACCAAATAATATAAGTTTTTATCATCCACATCTATCGAAACTAAATTGTCTACTTTTAACATTGTGCCTATAGTTTCATTTTTGTTTGAAAGATATCGTATATTATTTCCGTCTATAAAATATCCCATTCTCTTATTAAATTTTATTCCTATTGGTTTTTCTATTCTGCATTCCAAAAAAGAACCATCCTTATGATTGGGTTGAATTGGATTGCCTATGGTTTTAATCTTATTTCCTTCCATCTTTCTTATAACATGATTATTTTTATCGCATATATAAACCGAATCCTCTATACAAAAAATTCCAGAAGGTTCATCCAATAAATAGTTGTTTAAATGATTCGATATTCCATAGCCCGATCTTCCACTTCCAATAACCCTCTTAATTTCATTTTCATCTATCTCAAAACACTTATTCAAAAAATCTATTGAAAGATATATATTATTCTCTCCCATAGAACAATAAATATGGGTATCTCCACCTATCCTTCCAAATAAACTTCTTAATTGTTTTTGTAAGAAATCAGACCCATATTTTCTTACACACCTATCTTCTATTTCTACCCATTTTATACCGGCTCCATTTTCATCAATTAAAATACACCTATTATTTTTTGCTTCTATAGCATTAGGTGATTTTATTCCATCTTTAATCCAATCCTCAATAAAAAACTTATTTTCATTTAGTTTTGAAATTATATTGTCTTTTTTTGATATAAATAAAAATCCATTCTTTATACAACAGAAACTATGAATATCTATTTCTGTCTCAAATTTAGATAAAACAGAAGTAATATTATTCAAACCAACACTATACAAAGAATATAACATTACGCTTTGATTACACCTTTACAATTTCAATTTGTTCTTCTTTAATCCTAATTACATCCAATCCTCTTCCAAAATCGACATCCAATAAAACATAATCGGTTAATGGAACAACTTCTATCACACATCCGGTACGCCCATAAATACTTTTTAATGCGGGATCAATACACTTTACAATCGCATTTGAATAATCTTGTTCGTTATATTTAGAGGGATTAGATGATGCAATTTTAATATTTTTTCCAGAATTAAACATCCAAACCGTATCTTTTCCGTCTTGTATTTTTTTAAACTTAAGCCCTACCGATATCTCTTCGCAATTTTTAACATCAAAACCCTTTATAATAAAAACCTTATCCTCTACTGGTATGTCTGGTAATCTAAATTGAACCGGAGCAATTAACACTTCTAAATCATTAATATAAAAGTGCCCAACATTCTCAATAATTAATTTCCAATATTTCTGATAAAATTCCCAACTATGATACGGATATATTTCTGCAAGTTTATTTAATGGCAAAATAGAACATATATGAAGTCTATCATTAATCTCAATTTTTAATATCTGTTCTTTATCTTCTAAATTATATATATCTATAAAATTATCCTTAATATTATAAACACAATCTCTATGTGTTTGTTGTATGGCTTCACAAATTTTATATCCATATTCTTCCATAAGCTCTTTCTTACATGCTTCATCACCTATTTCTTGAACTTTATTTACAGAAGCGATTTTATATTCTCTTTCAATTTTTTTAATATGGAATAATACAGATTCCAATTTTTTCTTATCTTCTTTTTTGTCGATTTTTTCAATAATCTTATTCATCTGCTCTTTTACAATATCTATTTCTTTTTTCACCCTTTCTTTATCTTCGGTTCCAATACATCCTTTAGCTTTCAACTTTAAATTTTCAAAAACCTCCAAATAATGGTTAATCAGCATTTGTTCTGCGGAGATGTCAAGTATAACCCGTTCGCCCATATCTTCCATAGCATACCGTTTTAATGAATTTAAATGATGATTCTGATTATGAATTATGTGTCTGGCATCATAACAGGACTTCCAAGCATATTCATATTCAGATCTAATGTTAGGAATTAAAAAGAAATGAATAGAAGATGCAAAAACAACCTTTTTATCTTCGGTTATTAAAAATTGATATTTGTTATCTTTTTTGTAAATCTGATAATTCATAAAAACAAAAACCCCGCTCTTATTATATTATACAATAAAAGCAGGGTTAATTCCTACATTTTAAATTTTTTTACATACAAGCCGAATTTCCACACACCTTACATGTTGGGCATCCGTTTTTATAATACATGTCGGTAGATTTACAAACAGGACACTCTCCTCCTAATTTTTCTCCATCAACTATATATTTTTTCAATATTCTGGACATAGCTCTTTGAAAACTAAATAAATCCCCTTCACAACCAGATTTTATTAATTGAGAACAAATATATTTTATAGGCACCCCATGTCTTAATGAAAGCGATATAACCCTTGTAAATGCCCCATATTCCTTATTATTGAAATGTTTTGCGATTCCTTTAAACTGTAACTTTTCATTTAGATCTTCTAGGGAACCCAGTATTAGGTTATATTGGGTTATTCCTTCCTTGTTTTTCCCATTTTTAACAACCCATCCCTCTTTGTGTTTATGAGGTATTTCAAATTCTGTTGCATCTCCGCCGAATACTTCATAGGGCTGTCCATCTAACATTCCAACAAAGAAAAGCCAATCTCCACCACCCACCCTTGATCTTTGTATTTCACATTTTAATATTTCCGGTCTTTTTGGTGCAGGTGAAATTATGATTTGGCTTGGTCTTAATCCTTTTTCTATTAGATCTTTTAATATTTCTCCGGCTTCATCACAATCAACACAATCTTTTGTCTTATTTTTTGAACTTTCTTTTGTTAATACCCCCGCCCTTGAACCATCCCGATATACTGTAATCCCCTTACATCCTTCTTCCCAAGCCATCATATAAATATCATCTACGGTTTTTACGCTTATGTTATTCGGCAAATTAATGGTGGAAGAAATACTATGATCAATATATTTTTGCAACATAGACTGAGTTTTAATTCTATCCTTATAATCAATATCCCCTGCCTGTGCTCCAAAATAAGGGCTATCTTTAAATTCTTTTCCGGTTATTTCTTTAAATTTTTTCAAGCCATGATGTGTAACCGTATATTCCTTCCATTTATCCCCCATATCATCAATAAAATCTGGTTTTGCATCCTTATCATTTTCTGTTAGTTTTCTTTTTCTCTTATATTCTGCTAAATAAACAGGCTCACATCCAGAAGAAGTTTGAGCAACAACAGAAACCGAACCTGCAGGAGATATGGTTAAATTGGCTATATTTCTTCTTCCATTCTTTTTTATTTCTTTTATGACATCTTCTGGTAATCTTGTAATAAACCAATTGTCTTTTTCCTTATTCCAATCCCAAACAGAAAATGCACCGCGCTCTTTTGCTAATACGGTTGATTCTCTATAGGATTCATTTCTTATAATTTCGAGCATTTCCTTAACCACTTTTATAGCTTCATCAGATCCATATTTTAGATTTAACATTGCTATGGCGTCACCTAAGCCTGTTATTCCTAATCCGGTTCTTCTTCCTCTTTCTGTGGTTTCTCTTACTTTTTTCCATAAACTCAATTCATTATATTTTACTTCTTCCGGTTCTTTATCTGATTCTATTTTTTCTATTATTTTTGTTACGGCTTCAATTTCAAGATCAACCATATCATCAATTAATCTTTGAGCTATCCTTGTATTTTTAATCAACAATTCTTTATTTAATTTTGATTCCTTTGTAAATGGATTGTCAATATATCCGGTTAAATTTTGAAGAAGTAAAATGCAACTTCCGGCATCACCCAAGCCTAATTCACCACAAGGATTTACCGATAAAGTTTTAAATCCAACATCAGCATAACAATCAGCAACGCCTCTATCAATCATTGTGTCCCAATAGAGTACTCCGGGTTCGCCACTGCTATGTCCGCATTTTACAATTTCATCCCAAACTTCTCTTGCCATTACCTTTTGAGATATTGATGGATTTTTAGAATCAACCGGCCAACGTTGTTCATATGCCTTATCTTTTTTTACCGCCTCCATAAATTCATCAGATATTCTAATTGATATATTCGCTCCCGTAATCTTCTTTAAGTCAAGTTTTGCCCGTATAAAATTTAACACTTCCGGATGATGTACGGATATACTAATCATCAGGGCTCCTCTGCGACCCGAATTATGAACATAAAACCCCTCACACCAAAAAAGATGTTCAGACTCCAATACAAGATCGTATGTATCAGTTATAAATTGTTTTTCAATAGAACAAACATTATCTATGACCATCATCCCACCAAAATTATTTACAACTGATTCTCCTATAAGTTTATTATAGGAATTAATAGATAAAAACCCATTGTTATTAATAAATTTATATTTATTATGTGTTACATTTAAGTCTTTTGCAATATATGGAACCAGCCAATTATCTCGCTTCCCGCAATGTTTACACATTTTTACTTTTTGAGAATAAATCATAAACTTTTTAAATAAATTTTTAGAATAAGACCCCACAACACACAAACTGTAAATATTGTTCCATCCATATTTTGATCTATCTTCAAAATATGTTCTTGATAAAATTCCAAAAGAAATTAAAACAACACGCAATGTGTTTAAAAAATTATCATTAACAGATGAAAAGCTATAACCTTTCTTCCTACCAGACGCATATCCATCTGCGTCAAAATAACCACTAATAAAAGCACATTGTACGGATTGCGGTGATTTTAATATTTTTTCTGGAAAAACTATATATTCTGCCCTTTGCTTTAATAAATTATTTTTATACAGAAAATTAATTATACACTTATTACTAAGACTAAGTCTGTTAACTGCTCCACCACCTAGTCTACTGTGTGGAACATATGAAAAAACCTTTTTTATAATTTTAGCTAATTTATCTTCTATTAATGGATATTTATGTCCACACGCAAGCTCTAGACATCTTGGTTCTCCATGTTTATTATATTCAACATATCCATCTCCGTAGCTATACCCCAATAAATATGCTAAATCTTCATCTAATATTTTTGGAAGAATGCAACTGTTTGGCTTATTATTTATATTTTTATATTCTAAATCAATATTAAGAGATATATATTTTGTTTTTATATCATTTGTTCCAGTAAGTAATATTATATTATCATTTATTTTTATATCTCTAAGTTTAACTTCTTTTATCTTTTTACCGTCATGTATAATAAATATATGGTCTTCTGATGTAGAGATATTATATCCAGATGTGGTTTTAAGTTTATATACGGTTTTTTTGTTTGTTTTTAAATCTAAAACCTTAATCCATCCTTTTTTTGTCCATACAAAATCCTTATTTGGAATAATATCTTCTATATTTTTTAACCCAAATTTCGTTATAACTTTTTGTCCGCCCGCTATACACTGTGCTACTTCTCTTGCTGTATTAGAAAATCTCTCCATAAAAGGAACAATACCATCTGTTGTTAAGGCGCTATTTTTTGTTTTCATTCCTTTTGGTCTTATTGGAGATATGTCAAGTCCACAATTATGTATGTTTATTAACCCCTTATTTCCTGCATAATAGTTATTATTCCCATCAACAAGTATATCTATATATTTTAGTGCCTCAGTATCTATTTCAACTCTCTTTATTTTTTTTCTTTGTAATATTTCAGTAACATTATCTTGTGTTAATAATTCATATTCCTTAAAAACAGTTAATCCACCTAATCCAATTGCATTTGATTTTTTTAATAAAGCAACAATTGCCATCATATTTGTATGTTCTTTATCTTTAATAATATTTCTATCCCACCTACGAGAATTATATTTGCTTATTATATTTTCTGACTCTCTCGAAGTAAGGGGATAAACATTGGAAAATAATCTCTTATTTTTTACAACATATTCTAGAGTCTCTTTTTTAAGATTATGTCTTAAATATGGAATTAAAACCGAATAAAACCTTTCATCCGTAATACTTAAGCGATATATTGTCTTTTCATTTTTTCTTTTTGGATGTCTTTCTCGAATAATCAATCTAATTCCTGCGGCGGATAATACGGTAGATAATTTATTTATTACATCTTTTGCACATATACATATATCAATTTTTCCGTCATCTTTTATATGTCCGTCTGTGTCAATTAATCCTGCCAAATATGGTATCCATAAATTATTTTTTTCAATAAAAGAAAAAACATGACAATCATAACATTTTCTTCCGACCTTATTATCAAAATATTTTTCAACCAAAGAAATCAATCCATTATTAGCGTTACAATATTCCCAACATTTTGTTTTATAACTCTTTCTTGTTGAAACATTATATTTAGTTTTTGATCCTAATATATTATTACAAATTTCCGAAAACTCTTTAACAACATTTTCATTATCTCCAACAATCCTAATTCTAAGTTTTTTTGGAATTATTTTTCCAATATATTTTTTGGGCGTTAATTTTACCGGATACTTATTAATACTTCCAACAGATCCGTCCCCTGTGTGTGCTCCAATAAACCATCCTATATCTACTAATTTTTTGTCAAATTTTGTTAATTCATCATAACATATATTTTCCGGTTCGAAAATAATACAAACATCTCCCTCTTTTATCTCTCCTGCTTTTTTATATATATATTCATCATCACATAAAACCAACATGGGATGAGATGTCGCCGTTTGTATTTCGAACCCATTTTCTAATGTTATTTTTACCCTATTTTCTTTTGCAACATCGGTATAATATTTATCTAGAACTACCTTATATTCGCTTTTTTTATTTTTTAAACTATATGATAATATTTGGTCTCCAACGTTTATGTCTTTTATTTTTATAATTCCTCTATCTTTTACTTTCACAAAATTATTCTCTTCGACACATCCTCCCCGGCGTTTGGCTATCTGTGCAATTCTTTCATCTGCCCTGCAAATTCCACCATAACTATCAACAACATCAACAACAAAGCAGTTTGAAATTGAAGCGGTCTGATACATGTTACCAATACCGAACATTGGGCTACCTTGTGGAATTAATTGTCTAAACCCATCAAACAAATTAAATATTTCTTCTTCCGAAATAGAATTAGGATATTTTTTTTCTATCCTTGCAAATTCCTTAGCTAACCTTCTATGCATTTGATCGGGTGTAGCTTCTTTTAATTCCAAGTTTTCATTTCTTAATGCATATTTACTCACAAACACTTCTGCCGCTAATTCATCTCCTCCAAAATATTCTGTTGATTTTTTTATTGCCTCTTCTTTGCTATATATTTTCATTTTGATTCCTCCACTGTACAAATGTCTTCCACAAAAATTGAAACACAATCCTTCATAAAAATTTCTATGTTTTTAAAATCGCTGTTATTAAAGGACAAATCAAAACATTTTCCTTTTAGCCTTTCACCCTGTTCCATTATTTTTCCCTTCAATTTATTTTCAACACCATTTAATCGGTTCATATATTCTACAATTTCATCCGCCAAAAACAATCTCCATTTTTCTTTCTTAATTAGGGTAGGATAATTAACCAGTCTTAAATCGTGTAATTGCTTTGATTTTCTATATTTTTTATTAATTGTTTGAGAATGGGTGGTAACAAATATCTGACTATTAGGGAAGTTATTTTTAAAAGCATCAATTAAATATAGATGTCTTGACGGTTCTACGTGCATTTCTATATTGTCTATTAAAATAATTCTAGGCACATATTCCTTGTTTAATAGGGTGGAAAGTGAGGCAATAACCTTTTTTTCTCCTGCGGAACACTCTTTATTGGATATTGTTTCATTGGGCTTTTTCACATCAAATCCTAATACATATTTTTTGGCTATAATATCATCTTCGCTAAAAAGGGTTGTTTTTTCCTCTATTTCATATCCGGTAATCAATTCAAATACGTTCTTAAAAACCTTCCATTTATTTCTTGGCATTTGAAATTTATAGAGTTCACTGTCAAAATGGGTATAAAAACAAAGCCTATAAACAATAGATTTTATTTCTTGTGGATGATCTTTTATAAATCCGCTTTTATTAAGTTGAATCTGATAATCGCCTAATGAAGATTCTATATTGGCGGTGATCATAAAATCAGTAGCATCATAAGC
>Ga0172365_10003460_pt1 | contig 11759 bp, 11 predicted proteins | sample LakKivSesite48cm_FD_114535 | JGI IMG/M metagenome (GOLD analysis project Ga0172365, IMG submission 114535) | Sediment microbial communities from Lake Kivu, Rwanda - Sediment site 48cm | ecosystem: Environmental > Aquatic > Freshwater > Lake > Sediment | place: Rwanda: Western Province, Lake...
CCTTATATTTCTCCTACTGCTCCAAAAATTATTCGGTGGCTGATTAAATATTCTGGCGGAATTATCAGAAATGAAAAACAGGCATCGTATGTACTTTTGGGATTTATAGTTTTTGTTGTCATCATTTCTCTTTTTCTCATTTTTAATAGAGGACTTGGCTTAAAAACTCTTGAACCAACAGGACCGGCAATAGAAGGGGCCGGATCTCCTAGAGATATCGCTCCCTATTAAACCAAGAATTAAAATTATGCGCGATAAAAATCAGGGCTTTACACTAATTGAGTTATTAGTAGTCATTGCCGTTATTGGACTTTTGTCCAGTATTGTGTTAGTGAGCTTACAAGGAGTAAAGGGGAAAGCCAGGGATGCTCGGAGAATGCATGATTTAAGTCAAATTAGGACGGCTTTAATTTTGTATAATGATGCTTATGGCAATTGGATAGAGACAGGGAGTGGGTGCGGTTACGCAGGAAACGGTAATGGTTGGTTTAATTATAGAGGCGGTTCTTACTCAAAAGCTATAGTTGACTGTCTGATTGAAGCTGGTTTTTTTGCTACAGAAATTATTGATCCCACTGGTGGGAGAACATCAAGCCCAACGAGCGGTTTCACATATATGAAATATCACTGCGGAACCCCCACAGGGGTGTATATATACGCTAAACTGGAAACTGAACCTCAAGACTCAACGGCTACTGATGGAACATGTTGTCCGGTTTGCGACAGTAATTATGGCATGAATTATTACTTACAAGTTCAATAACTGTATTATATTTTCCTACATTTTTGTTTGCGGCCGAACTTCGATAGTAAAAACTCTATTTCGCCACGGGCAGAGAAAACTAAATTGTTAAAGATTGCGGCGAAGCCGCCGCGACTGCCTGCCTGACTCGCCCCGCTCGGCGGGGCGAGGCCAGCGAAGCTGTCCCCTCGTGGCCTTCGGGCAACTCATCGTTCGAGCTATATTCAATATACACCGTTGTTAAAATGGTCGTTATTCTTCAATAAAAATAACATGATTAGCCAAAATTTTTTCCAAACCGTAATATCCTGGTTTTTGACTCACGGCATAAAGGTTAGCCTGATTTTAATTGCCGCTTTCTTAATTAATCATTTTTTAAAGGTTTTTATCAAAGAAGGAATTAATAAAAAAATTAAAAATAAAGTCAATGGAGAAAAAAGCAAGCGGGCCGAGACCTTAATTAGCGTTTTTGGCGGCACGCTTAATTTCGTGATTTGGATTACGGCTATTTTAATGATTCTGCCTGAATTTGGAGTAAACATTGCCCCTATTTTAGCCGGTCTGGGATTAATAGGTTTGGCAGTAGGCATGGCTGCCCGGGATATAATATCCGATTTTATATCCGGCCTCTTTATTCTTTTGGAGGGGCAGTATTATGTGGGCGACAGAGTCAAAATTTCCGGCGTTGAAGGAGAAATAAAAGAAATTACCCTGAGAAGGACAATTATCAGGGATGAGGCAGGGCTTCTTCATTCTTTCCCAAATAGTCAAATAAAGTTGGTCTCTAAAAAAGAAAAATAAAATGTTTTTGAAAGAGTTGAAAAAAAAGATAACTCTCTGGGCGACTTGGCGGGAAATTAAACAATTGAAAGACAAGAGGGGATTTTTAAAAGCCGGTTCTCCGAGATTTGACCGGCTTTTTGGCCGGGATTCTTTAATTTCCGCCTGGCAATTGTTAGATAAAGCCCCCGGTATTTGTAAAGCAACTTTAGAAATTCTTTCTCAAACTCAAGGCGAAGCGATTAATAAGGAGAAGGAAGAGGAGCCGGGGAAAATAATCCATGAAACTGATTTTAAAAAAAGCCGGCACCCCGAGGCCGGATTTCCTTTTCCTTATTATGGTTCGGTTGATTCCACCCCTTTATTTCTGATTATTTTTTCTTTTTATTTCAAAAAAACAAGAGATAAAAAATTTTTAGACAGCCACTGGAAAAATATTCTAATGGCTTTAAATTTGATGGAAGAATATGGGGATAAAGACAAAGATTTGTTTTTGGAATACGAAAGAAAAAATCCCCAAGGCGTTTTTCATCAGGGCTGGAAAGATAGTTTTGAAGATCATCTGAGAATTGAGCCGCCGGTAGCTATTGTTGAAGTTCAAGGATACCAATACCTGGCTCTAAAAGAAATTTCTAATCTTGCCGAAATGAAGAAAGATTCGGACTTGGTAAATAAACTCAGAAAGAGAGCAGAGAATTTAAAAGAAGAATTTAATAAAAAATTTTGGATGGAAGAGAAACAATATTTTGCTCTGGCCCTGGATGGCAAAAAAGAACAAAGGAAAGCCATTACTTCAAATCCGGGCCATTTGCTCTTTACCGGAATTGTCAATGAAGAAAAAATTGATTTGGTAGTCAGGCGTCTTTTTGAAGAAGATTTATGGACTTCTTTTGGTCTGCGGACTCATTCGGCTTTAGAATCAGATTTTAATCCTTTGAGCTATCATTTAGGTTCAATCTGGCCCCATGATAACTGGCTTATTGCTCAAGGTTTGAAAAAATTAGGTTATCAAAAAGAATACCAGAAAATAAAAAAAGCTATTTTAGCAGCCTATAATCAAATTGGTTATTTGCCAGAGTTTTACGGAGTGGTGAATGGAAAAATTACTTTGGCAACGGAAAAAACTCCTTGTTATCCTCAGGCCTGGGCTTCCGGAGCTCTTTTCAATTTCCTTTCTAATTAATTACCCGAATGATAATGAAGGGTGGAGAAGAGATTTATCTCTTCGACTAGATTTTGTTAATTAAAACCAAGTTAAGCTTTTTGGATTCCGTTTCCAAAGTGGCAAAAGTAGGTTGAAAATACACATTAGCCGAATTTCCGGGATTTACCAAATAGCACTTTTTATTCTTTTTCAAAGAAGGTTTATGAGTATGTCCAAAAAAGAAAAAATCATATTCTTTTTTTTGAATCAATTCATTTAGGTTGTTTGGAGAATGGCAAAAGCCAATTTTTAAGTTATTAATTTCAATTTCCCCCAAATTCTCAAAAATAGAAACTCCTTCTAAATTTTCTTTTAGAGATAAAATTTCGTCTTTTAGATCAGCATTTCCGAGAGAGAGAAAGATTTCTCCTTTAAAATTATCCCTAATGAAATTCAAAGTTTCAACTTTTGTGACGTCTCCGCAATGAATTATTTTTTTTATTTTTTCCTTTTTGGAAAAAGTTAAGAATTTTTCTAAATTTTTTATATTATCATGGCTGTCAGATAAAATAGCTATTTTCATTGTTTTTCTAAAATTCTGTAATATAATTTTTCATAATCTGAAACCATTCTTTCTTTGTCAAATCTTTCTTCAACCCACTTTCTACAATCTTCCCTTGAAATCTTATTAACCTTTTTTATTGCCTCAATAAATTCTTCATAATTTACCCTTTTTGCCTTAGTCGAAGAAGATTCCTTCTTCTCCACCTCAGCTGAAGCTTCGGTAAATGGAGGAATTACAAATCCAGTTTTTTTATTTTTAATTACTTCTCCTATAGAACCTCTTTTAAAGGCAACGACCGGCGTTCCGCAAGCCATTGATTCAATTATCGTTAACCCAAATGGTTCTTCCCATTGCAAAGGATACAAAAAAGCAATCGCATTTTTATAAATATTTTTCAACTTATTTTCGTTAACCTCCCCAACATATTTTATATTTCCTTGATTTAATTTCTTTTCAATATGCTTTTTGAAAAAGAAATAATCTTTTTTTTGTCGGGGTGGGGGAATTCTTCCTGCCAAAACCAAATTTATTTTTGTTGTCTTTGCTATTTGAATTACCTCATAAATTCCTTTTCTTGGTGACAATTCTCCTACCCAACAAAAATAATTTTTAGGTTTTAGATTGAAGGGAAAGGAATTAACATCAATTCCATTGTAAATATTTGCTACATATTTTAAATCTTTTGCCGGTTTCCTCTGAGCAAAGGAAATTGAAACCAGTTTCGCTTTCAATTTTTTATAAGCCCAAATTCTATCTTTGTTTTTAAACGGAACATGAAGGGTATGAATTATTGGTACTTCTGTCTGACCATAAAGAGTCAAGGCCCAGGGACCTAAATGGTCATGTAAAATATCTAATTTCAGCTCTCTGCATTTTTTAGCCACAAAAGCCATTTGAAAAGCATAATAAGGGGAATAATCTTTTGGCTTTATTTCCCATAATCCCTTTTTTGTAACGGGTAGAAGGTGGTAATCTATCTTTGAATTTCCTGAAGCAAACAAAAAAACCTCGTGCCCCCTTTTAGTTAGCTCTTGAGATAAAAGATGAATAATTCTTTCTGTTCCGCCGTATTTTTTGGGCGGAATCGGTAAATTTAATGGTGAAATTTGCCCGATTCTTAATTTTTTCATCATTTATCGAGCTCCGCGACAGCGGAGCGAAGAGGAAGAAGAGATTTATCTCTTCGATTTTCCTTTAATAATTTTTTTATTATTTTAAATGCCTTTTCTTCGCCGTTTTCCCAGAGCAATTTTTGTTTTTTCTGCATCTCTTTTCTTTTTTTGGTATTAAACAAAAGCTCATCGATAGTTTTAGCTATTTTTGAAATTTTAGTCGATTTTGAAAACATTTCGCAAACCCCGGCTCTTTTAAAAGGCAAAACTTCCCAAAAATGAAGTTTTCTCAAGGGTTCGTCTTCTAAAATATGGACGTTGCAAATTACCGGAACCCGACCCGAAATTGCCTGAGCTAAAGTGACCATTCCCTGGTGCTGAAAAACAAGGTCTGCTTGGGCAAGAGTTAAAAAATATTCATCTGCTGGAAGAGAATCTTTTTTTAAAAGCCAACCCTTTTTTAATTTTTTGGGATCTAAATTATCAGTAGGTCCGATATATAAAACCTTAATTTTTCTTTCCTTTTTTACCAACCCATCTACGGCTGAAATTAAATTATTAAAAGCAAAAACTCTGTGTCCTGCTCCAAGTCCGCCAAAATAAGAAAAAATAAATTTCTCCTCCCTTTTTATTTTATATTTTTCTTTTATTTCCGGAGCTGTTTTTCTTGAAGGTTTTTGATAAGACGGAATAAAACCCACCGGAATTATTTTTCTCAAAATTTTTTTAGGGACAAAAAAATCTCCTCCATTTTCTTTTAATCCTAAATTAAAAATTTTTTCCGGGAATAAAACCAAATATTTATCTAACCATTCTATAAATTTATACTTGGAATACCTTTTGTTATTGAAAAGCCAATTTGAATCTATCCCTATAGCTAAGGGAGGTTTAGGAAAAGTATTTTCGTAAAATTCTGGGTAATTTCCCCACATTTTTGAGTTAAAAAGTAAAAGAACTTCTGGTTTTTTTTCTTCAATAATTTTTTTTAATTTTTCCGGAGTTTCTGTCAGAAAAACTTTAAATTCTTTATCAGTTGAAAGAAAATGAAGATTTTTTTCTTGATGTAAAGCAAAAAGGATTTCCTCTTCTTTTTTGCTAGTATATTTCGCTAAGGCCCTTGCCTGACCGGTTTCCCCGGGCCCTCTGGCAACAAATAAGTATTTCATTTTTTTAATATTTCAAAATAAATTTTTTCGTAATTTTTAGCCATAATTTGACCAGTAAAGAATTTTTCCACTCTTTTCCGACAATTTTCCCTTTTTATCATTTCAATTTTCTTTACTGCTTCAATCAGTCCTTTGATATTTTTTTCCCTTCTTTCATCAAAAAATGGCACAACATAACCTGTTTTGCCATCTTCAACAATTTCCGGAACAGAACCTTTTTTAAAAGCAATGACCGGAGCTCCACAAGCCATTGATTCAACCATAATTAATCCAAAGGGTTCTTCCCATTCTATTGGATAAAAGCAAGCCTTTGCGTTTTGATAAACTTCGTTTAGCTCTTTTTGAGGCAACTCTCCTAAATATTGTATTTTTTTTGAAAGATAGGGCCGTATTTTGCTTTTAAAATAATCCTTTCTTCTGGGATCAATTTTGCCAGCCAAAAAAAGTTTTATTCCCAAGATTCTTGCTACCTTTATAGCATTTTCAACTCCTTTGTATGGATCAAGTCTTCCCACCCATAAAAAATAATCTTCGGGTTTTGAGTTAAAATTAAATTTTGGAATGTCTATTCCATTATAAACCACCCAGCTTTTTTTAAATTTGAAAGGACAGTTCTTTTTTTGATTTTTAGAAATGAAGGTGCCCAGAACATTTTTTTGGTGAAGTTTATATAAGAAGGATTTGCTGGAGAGTCTTTTTTCTTCCATTGGATTGTGAAATGTTTGCAAAATTGGAGTTTTAGTTAAATCTTGGAAAAATAAAGTTAAGTAATCTAAATGAGAATGCAAAATATCAAACCGCCCCTCTTTTTTTATAGCTAAAAGCAAACTTTCTAAATTTAAAACATTTTCAGTCCAGGGAAATCCCATTTTGGTCAGACTCTTTGGAAAAACTTTAACCAATTTTGTTGAGACTTTTGAACCTCCCGGGGCAAATAAAGTCACTTGATGTCCTAATTTTTTTAATTCCTTAGACAATAAAAAAACAATTCTTTCAATTCCGCCATATTTTTCGGGCGGGATTGGATACCAGCAAGGAGCAATTTGAGCAATTTTTAATTTATTTTTTTTCATTCTTTTTTGATAAAATCTTTTTGTAAAGTTTTTCATATCTATTAACCATTCTTTTTAAATTGAAATTCTTTTTGACATAATCTCGGCAATATTCTCTGGAGATTTGATCAATTTTTTTTAAGGCCTGATAAGCTTCTTCAATTGAATTGACCAAAAAACCATTTTTCTGGTCCTCAATCAATTCCGGCATAGAACCTTCTTTAAAAGCAATAACCGGAGTACCGCAAGCCATTGATTCTATGACCACTAAGCCAAAAGGTTCCGGTCTTTTAACCGGAAAAAGAAAGGCTTTGGCGTTTTTAAACAACTCGACTTTTTTCCGAAAATCAGCTGCTCCGACGAATTGGATTTGCTTTCCGTGAATCAAAGGTTTCAATCGATATTCAAAATAGTCACCGTATTCGGAAGGAATAATGCCAGAAATTATCAGCTTTTGCCCGGCAATTTTAGCGATTTCAATTGCTTCAGCCACTCCTTTTTGAGGAATAATTTTTGAAAGCCACAAAAGGTATTCTTCCGGTTTGGGATTAAATTCATATTTTTCAATAGGTAAACCATGATAAATAGTTTTAATAAGATTAATTCCGGGCCCTTGCTTTTTTTGATTTTTTGAGACGGCAACATAATTTATATTAGGGAATTTTTTATAAAGAACGATAGCTTCTTCAGTAAGAGGATGGTGTAAAGTTGTAATGATGGGAGGTTTTAAAAATTTACTAAAAGGAACAGTGTACCATTCGCAATGGTCGTGGATGATGTCAAATTCGTTTTGTAATGAAATTAACTTATCGTAAAGCAAAGAAAAAACAACATGGGGGGTTTTTAGTTTTGCACTCCAGAGAGATTTTGGCCAAATTGGAACCAATTTAGCCGAAGTTTTTGAATCTTCGGTGGCAAAAAGGGTAACCTCATGACCCCTTCTGACTAATTCATCACAAAGCCAGGAAATAACTAATTCTGTGCCCCCATAAGTAGAGGGAGGCACAGGAATCCAGGGTGGAGCGACTTGAGCAATACGCATAAATTTAGCCTCCCGAGCAATAGCGAAGTCAAAGAATCAAGCCTCTTTTCTACCTTCACTTTCGCGTGGCGAAAGCTCGGTGGGGAAAGAAGAAGATTTATCTTCTTCGCCCTCGTAAAATTTTCCTTTGAAAATTTAGGAGAACGTAGTATAATTATAGCAGATTTGATTATTCTTACAAAATGATTAACTCTCCCATTGACGAAATTAAAAATCGGCTGGATATAGTCGAGGTTGTTGGAGGTTACATTAAGCTTCAAAAATCAGGGGTGAACTATCGGGCCCTTTGCCCTTTTCATTCAGAAAAAAAGCCCTCTTTTTTTGTCTCGCCCTCGCGCCAAATCTGGCATTGTTTTGGAGGATGTTCCGAAGGAGGTGACATGTTTAAATTTGTGATGAAAATTGAAGGGGTTGAGTTTGGCGATGCTTTAAGAATTTTAGCCCAGAAAGCCGGAGTTGAGCTTAAAAGACAAACGCCGGAATACAAAAAATGGCAGACAGAAAGACAGCGGCTTTATGAAATTTGCGAACTGGCCGCCAGATTTTTTGAAAAGCAACTGGAAGAAAGTAAAATCGGGAAAGAAGCCAAAAAATATCTTATCGCCAGAAGAATTAAAGAAGAAAGCATTAAAAAATGGAGGATAGGTTATGCCCCTGATGTCTGGCAGGGACTGGCCGATTTTTTATTCTCCAGAGGTTATCAGCCAGAGGAAATTAAAAAAGCCGGACTGGGGCTGTCTTCTGAAAAAGGTTCTTTTTATGACAGGTTCAGGGGCAGAATTATTTTTCCGGTTTTTGATTTAAACTCGCAGGTGACGGGTTTTGGCGGCAGGGTTTTTAAAACTCAAGATGATGCTGAAATCGCCAAATACGTTAATACTCCCCAGACCATGCTTTATGACAAAGGTCGCATTTTATACGGCCTGGACAAGGCAAAAGTAGAAATCAGAAAGAAAGATTTTTGTATTTTAGTTGAGGGCTATATTGATTTAATAATGGTATCTCAATCGGGATTTGAAAACGTGGTAGCTTCTTCGGGAACCGCTCTTACCTCTTTTCAATTAAAAATCTTGAAGCGTTATTCGGCTAATTTGTTCATCGCCTTTGATATGGATGTGGCTGGCGACGCAGCCACCAAAAGAGGAATCGGCCTGGCTCAGCTTCACGATTTTAATGTTAAAGTTGTTACCCTGCCCCCCGGCCTGGATCCGGCAGATTTAATTTTTAAAAATCCGAAGGAATGGGAAAAAAGAATAAAAGAAGCAAAATCAATTATGGATTTTTATTTTGAATCAGCTTTTGCTAAATTTGATAAGGAAACGCCGGACGGTAAAAGAGAAATAGCCAGAGTGCTTTTGCCCGCCATTAAAAGAATTCCCAACAGAATAGTTCAAGCTCATTGGATAAATGAACTGGCCAGAAGATTGGGCACTCAAGAAGAAGATATTGGGGAAGAATTAAAAAAAATTAAATGGGAAGAATATCCTGAAGTTTTAGAGCCGGGACCGGGAGAGATTAAAAATTTACCGCCAAAATCAAGAAAGGAACTGCTGGAAGAAAAATTGATTATTTCGATTTTAAAATCGCCGTCAAACATAAAAATTATTAAAAAAGAGGATTGGAAAATGTTTTCAGAGCCGGTCAGAGAAATTTTGATGAAATTAAAGAAAGGAGCCAAAATTGATTCCGATTTTTTTGACTACCTTGCCCTGAAAGCAGAGATAGAAGAGGGCGAAGAGACTTCGTCTCTTCTTCCCCCTCGCTCCGCTCGGGAGGTCGAAGAAGATAAATCTTCTTCTCCCCCCTTGGCTGTTGCTCGGGAGGTCGAAGAAGAAAAAGAAATTGCCTCCGAAATCCAATCCTGTTTAAGAGAAATTCTGCTCATAGAAACCAAAAATAAATTAAACCAGATTTCTCAAGAAATAAAAAAAGCTGAAGAAGAGCAAAATCGGAAAAAGGTTGAAGAGTTAACAAAAGAGTTTAATTTTTGTTCCAAATCACTTTTTGATTTGGAGACCACCTAAAATGCCAAAACTGAAAAAAGCCCGCCGGAAAAAAAGTTTCCGTCCGGGCAAGCATAAAAAAATAAAAAGCAGAAAGACCAGCGCCAAAAAGAAAGCAAAAAAGATTGGACCGAAAAAAAAGGTCAGGCCGGCCGGAAAGAAAAAAGGAAAGCCGCCAAAAATTAAAAGATTCAGGCGGGCGAAAAGAAAGACAGGCAGAAAAAAAAGACAGGTAAAAAAACTTGCTCGTCGTGAGAAAGTTTTTACTCCGGAAAAATTTCAGAGATTGATTATCAAAGGGAAGGAACGGGGTTTTGTCACCTATTCTGAAATTCTTTATTACTTCAAAGATATAGAAAAAGACATTAAAGAGCTGGAAAAACTTTATGAGAATTTAGAAAAAGAAGGAGTTGAAGTTAAAGAAGCCAAGGGATTAATCTCTCTTGAGGAGAAAGTGGAAAAAAGAAAAGAAGCCGAAGCTAGAATTGATCCTATCCAGATGTATCTAAAAGAAATTGGCAAGATTCCTTTTGTTACGGCTGCCCAGGAAAAAGAATTGTCAAAAAGAATTGAAAAAGGTGACCGGGAGGCAAAGAAAACATTGGCCAGAGCCAATCTGAGATTAGTTGTTTCTATCGCTAAAAGGTATATTGGCCGATCTCCTAATTTAACCTTGCTTGATTTAATCCAGGAAGGAAACCTGGGCCTTTTTCGAGCGGTAGAAAAGTTTGACTGGAGAAAAGGTTATAAGTTTTCAACTTACGCCACCTGGTGGATAAGGCAGGCAATTACCCGCGCTTTGGCTGACCAAGCCAGAACCATTAGAATTCCCGTTCATATGGTAGAAACCATTTCAAAATATACCCAGGTGAGACGCAGATTATTGCAGGACCTGGGCCGAGAACCCCTGCCCGAAGAAATTGCGGCCGAAATGGGTATTGAAATAGATAAAGTTCGCCATATTCAAAAAATCTCTCAAAGTACTGTTTCGCTTGACATGCCGGTGGGCGAAGATGAGAAAGATTCCATTTTAGCTGAATTTATTGAGGATGAAAAATCCATTTCACCTTCTTTGGAAGCAGCCAGAACTTTGCTTAAAGAAAGGTTAAAAGAAATTTTGGTTGATTTAACTCCCCGGGAGCAAAAGATTTTAGCTATGAGGTTTGGTTTAGAAGATGGCATTACCCATACTCTTGAAGAGGCGGGTAAGGAATTTGGCGTCACCCGCGAGCGAATCCGTCAGATTGAAGCCAAGGCCCTGGAAAGAATCAGAGAACATAACTTTCTTAAAAAATTGAAAGGATACTAAAAATGTTGTATAATTAAAAGACATTCCGGTGTAGCTCAATGGTAGAGCGACTCCCTGTACTTTAAAATCCGGCGGCTCTATGGTATACTTAAACGTGTATGCCGAAACACCAGAAAGAAAAACGTACATACGCTGATCGTCGAGAATATATGATTATGGCTGTCGCTAAACGACGGAGAAAGTTAAAGTCAATGCTTGTTGAGTATAAAGGCGGTAAGTGTATTATTTGCGGATATAAAAAAACACCGTGGGCGATGGATATTCATCATGTTGATAATTCCAAAAAATCATTCAGTATGTCTACGCGCGGATTGACTCGCTCATGGGAGCGATTAAAAAAGGAAGCGGATAAATGTGTATTACTTTGCGCAAACTGCCATAGGGAAATTCATGCTGGACTTGTGCAGCTTCCTCGAGCAATCGAGGTTGAAAAACGAGGTTAATTGCGGGAACCCTAAAGCTGAAAGCCATGGCAATCCGCAGCCAAGCCTAAGAATAGGAAGGTTCAGAGACTATCTCGAAAGAGAGTAGCCAAATATGGCGAAATGCCTCGCACCCACCACAGGGTGAAGATATAGTCCACGCCTTAGTGAAAATTAAGGGTTAAGTGTAAGGAGTGGGTTGTCCGTTCGAGTCGGACCACCGGAGCCGGATTGAACGATACGAACTTTATTTGTTGAGGGGGGAGAGAATTTTTTCTCCCTTTTCCTGAAAATTTTGCCCTGCCTTGCGAAAGCAAGGCAGGGCTTTCTTTAGTTTCAGAAAATTGAAAATCTTTCAGATTTTCCGAATAAAACAGGGTTATTTTGATGTTTTCTTTGGAGTAGAGGATACCCTTAATTAA
>Ga0172365_10003461_pt1 | contig 11759 bp, 9 predicted proteins | sample LakKivSesite48cm_FD_114535 | JGI IMG/M metagenome (GOLD analysis project Ga0172365, IMG submission 114535) | Sediment microbial communities from Lake Kivu, Rwanda - Sediment site 48cm | ecosystem: Environmental > Aquatic > Freshwater > Lake > Sediment | place: Rwanda: Western Province, Lake Kivu...
GGGCGTTCTCCGCGGCAGGGGCAGTGCTCATCGCCGGGATATACCGCCAGGACAAGATTCCTCCCGAACAACGGCTGGACACGGTGCGCCTCGTGGCCGATCTTCGTCGGGAAGGGGTTGACGCGCACTATCTGGCCGACCCTGAGGCGATACTCGCTCATGTCGCAGTGCGTGTGCAGCCGGGCGATGTGATTGTGCTTATGAGCAACGGCGCATTCGGTGGTCTTGCAGAACGGCTCCCCGTCGCTCTGTCCGATAACCCAAACCTGCGATGATCGTCAGGAGTGATGCATATGCTTGGCCCTGAACACTGGTCCATCCCCGAACGATACATGGTGCGCTATCATCTTTCCCACCTGGTGTGGTGGGCGTTGGGAGCGATCAGCGCGCTCATTGTTGCACTCGCCGCCGTCTTTGCGCTCACACGGTTCGGCATCCTGACGACGAAGCTTCTGGACACTACGTGGTGGTACGCGACGTGTGTTGCCACGCCGCTTCTCACCGGGGTTTCGTTCGCGGTCAAACCGGCCATACTGCGCGGGGGAATGGCGGAGTGGAGCCTCCATAGAGTAGTGGTGAAATACGAGCGCACGCTCATCCTGGTCATGATGATCTGCCTCGTGGCGGGCCTGCTGCCGTGCATTGTCGCCGCGCTCTCCGGTGAGTTCGGCTACCCGCTCCTCATCGTGGTCGTGCCCTTGGCGGCGTTGATCGCTCACTTCCCACACGCGGAGCGCTTCTCCGCCTTCGTGGAGGGCCTCCTGGAGGAACACGCCGCCCAGGTGGGCGAGTGAGCGCCGCAGAAAGCGCAGATGGTCTTGACGCGCAAGGGCACGTCGGTTATGCATATATGGCCAACTACGTATAAAGAGGATCGTCTCACGGCATGTTTCTAAGAGTGTGTACGAAAAGGGGTGCGGGAGGGTTTGATGGTCATCAACGAATTATGGTACACGCGACGCAGCCGCAGACCCAGCCAGCTTCAGTCCTGCCGCCCTCCGGATAAATCCGGGGGCTACGGAAGAGCGAAGCTCGCTCACGCGAGCTGTCTCACGCGGTGACTGCCAAGGTATTTTGTTGATGACCATAAAACCCTCCCCTACACCTGAAAATCACCCGTAGGGGCGGGTTTCTAACCCGCCCGAAATCGTCCCGAAAAGACTTTTCACACACACTCTAAGTTCCTCACAGATGTCTTGGTCGGTCATTCATTGAGCAGCTTTTCTCTGGGGGTAGGTCTCGTGCGTCACACACTTTGGAAATGCCTTAGGGGCGCGGGTATCGGCCTGCTGGCTCTGAGCGGCGCGGTCTCCGCCGCAACCATCAGCGGATACGTCCGTGAAAAGGGCAGCCGCGAGAGCATGCCGTACGTGAGTGTCTACCTTGAAGGGCTGCGTATCGGCGCAATGACGAACACGTCGGGCTACTACGTCATCAACGGCGTCCCTCCCGGCGAACACACGCTGATGGCGTCGCTCGTCGGATACAACGACTTCAAAGAGCAAATCTCGGTCGGGTCCGAGACGGTGGTGAAGAACATCGAGCTTGAGACCGAGGTGATCGAGATTCAGGCCGTGGAGGTTCAGGCGGAGCGAGTGAAAGCGCCGTCGCTTGAGATCATTCCCAGTCGGGAAACTCTGCGCGGAGTCGAACTCAAGGTCGCACCTGCCGCCGTCGAGGCCGACCCGATCCGGACGCTCCAGACGCTGCCCGGTGTGGTTCAGCTTTCCGATTTCAACACCGGTCTGTATGTGCGGGGCGGCACTCCGGATCAGAACCTGATCCTCGTGGACGGCTCCGAGCTTTATAACGTCTCCCACTTCTTCGGCCTGTTCTCGACGTTCCCCGCCGATGCGATCAAGAGCACCGAACTGCTCATGGGCGGTTACCCGGCGCAGTACGGCGGACGCCTCTCCTCCGTGCTCAATGTCACCACCGACGAAGGGAACAAAGAGAAGTTCTGTGGGATCGGAGGGATCAGCCTGCTCAGTTCGCGCCTGACGATGCAGGGGCCTCTGGGGCCGGGGTCGTCATTCCTGCTCTCCGGTCGCCGCACGTACCTCGAACCGGTCCTGAGAATGGCTGGCCTCGACGCAATGGGGTATTACTTCTACGATTTCCAGGGCAAGTTCCACAAGGTGCTCTCTCACGAGGACCAGTTCAGCGTTGCGGGCTACGCGGGCAAGGACAAGTTCTCCTACAAGAACGACTTCATCAACACCCTGTTCGATTGGGGGAACATGTCGGCGTCCTTCGCGTGGACTCATCTGTTCTCCCCGACGTTCTATTCCCACTATCAGTTCAACGTGAGCCGCTTCCAATCGCACACGAAGTTCAAGATCGAGGACCTCGGAATATCGGACGACAACAGGCTGTTCGACGTGGACGCGAAAGCCGATTTCACGTGGTTTGCGGACGACAGGAACACCATAGAAACCGGCGCTCACCTGAAGCGGCACGGGATGCGGTTCGGCGAGGAACTCGGCAGCATGTCGTACGAGGCGTTCGACATCAGCGCCTACGTGCCAAGCGCGTACGTGCAGGATAGCTGGCGACCATGGCCATTCCTTACCCTTCAGCCCGGCCTGCGCGGGAGCTTTTTCCGTGCGACGAACGCCTCTAACAAGGCATTCCTCGGCAGCGACGAAGCGGTCACGTACTCTTCGATCAACCCTCGCCTTACGGTGCGGTATCAACTGGGGGAGGATACCTTCATCAAGGGGGCGGTCGGTCGGTACACGCAGTACCTCTTCCGTGTGCCGAGAGAATTCTACGGCGTCAGCTTGCTCTCCGATCTCTGGTTCACCTGCGACACGAGCGCCGGGCCACAGTATGCATGGCACTACATCCTCGGCTTCGAGACGAAGGTGGGCGAAGACATCACCCTGACCGCCGAGTGGTACTACAAGGACTACAAAGACCTGGCCGAGTTCAACTACGCTGCCGATGCCCCGCAGAGCGCGGGCGACGCGCTCGTGCGCGGGAACGGATACGCCTACGGGATGGACCTGAGCCTGAAGAAGCGCGCTGGGCGGCACATGGGGTGGATATCCTACGCGCTCGCATGGACGGTGCGCGACTTCCCCGACCTCAACAAGGATGAATTCGGCAAGGCGGAGCCGTTTTACCCGAAGTACGACTCGCGGCATCACATTGACGCGGTGTACAGCTACGAAATCACCAAGCACTGGACGCTGAACAGCCGCTTCTCCTTCGCCACTGGCCAGGGCTACACGAAGACCCTCGGACGTGCCGTCATCCAGGACCCGGTCTACACGTTCGATCCCATCTCGAAAGACCGGCTCAACGTGAACCGCCTGCCGTACTACATGCGGCTCGACGTGGGCATACGGGGCAGCTTTCAAAAGTGGGGGGTCAAGTGGATGCCCTTCTTGCAGATCGTCAACCTCTTCAATCGCAAGAACGAGTTCGCCCGCTATTGGACCTCAGGCGACCCCATGAAAGACCCGCCTGAGTTGAGCAAAGAAGAGAGCGTCCCGCAGTTGCCGTTCCTGCCCACGATTGGTCTCGACCTGGAGTTCTAGCCATGAAGAAGACGCTACTCTCTCTTGTACTCGTAGGAATCGTCGGCATTCAGGCGGGATGCGTGCTAGACCCGATTGAGCAGCACCACACGCCGAACCCTCAACTGGTCCTGACGGCGTTTCTCAGGCCCGGAGCCGCCATTGACAGCGTGCTGCTGACCCGCACGGTGCCGCCCGATCAGTACTACGTCTGGATGTACACGAAGCCCGTGTTCGATCAATACAAAGTCTCCGGGGCGAACGCCGTCATCACCCATGCCGGGAAGACCTACCCTCTCTCGCCCCGAGGCTCCGGCCTTTATGGCGATCCGAACCTCATCGTACAAGCGGGGGAGACCTACGATATTGACGTCACTTTCCCGCAGGGGCACGAGTTCGCGGATCGTCATCTGACAGCCAGCACGACGGTGCCCTCTCAGATGCGCCTCGATCCCCCTGAACTCGACCCCTCCCAGATCGCAAGGGGCGTGTTGTCGGTAGAGGAACTCCTTTTCCCCAAGCAACTGGCCGCTCCGGACAAGTTCGGGAAGAGCGGCGAGGTCAACCCGTTCAGGTTGTCCTGGGATCGCGTGGCGAACGCCGCCGGGTATGCCATCGAAATGTCGGCAGACGACACGACCGGCACGGAGCTGCTGAGGAAACGGGCCTACGAGGACTGGAAGGACGACGACTACGCCAACCCGAATGCTCGCCAGTTCCTCGCGCACACGCTCTACATGCCTCTCCCCGATTCGATCCAGATCGAGGTCTTCTGGCTCGGCTTCAATTACCGGGGTTGGCAGGATGTCGTCGTGTTCGCCTGCGACGCGGGCCTGTACGACTACTGGAGGACCCTGTTTGGCCCCGGCGGTGGTGGCGGAGATGCGGACATCGGGATCATCTGGAACGTGAAAGGGGGGATGGGAGTGTTCGGGTCGTTTTCTTCGGACACGGTGAGGACATTCATCAAGGCGGAGTGGCTGCCCTCGCAAAGCCTGCCGCCAAAAGGCCAGTAGCCCTTTCGGGCCTGCGGCGCGGAGATCGGGTGCACGCCTTTTCACGAAACGCATGCAGATGATGACGACACGCTACACCCTCGGCATGGGGCAACTCCTCGTTGAGGGCGGGAAATTGGACGCGAACCTTGCGCGAGCGGCGCGGATGATCCGGCAGGCGGCGGACGAAGGATGCAGCATCGTCGTCCTGCCGGAGTGCCTGGACGTGGGCTGGACTCACCCTTCCGCGAGAGAACTGGCTGCGCCGATTCCGGGCGCGCAGAGCGATGCGCTCTGCCAAGCGGCGAGACAGGCACGCATCCACGTGGTCGCGGGGATCACCGAACGGGCCGGAGACCGACTCTACAACACCGCGCTGCTCATCTCGCCCGACGGGGAGGTCCTCCTCACGCACCGGAAGATCAACATCCTCAGCATCGCGCAGGACCTCTACGCCATCGGCGACCGCCTTTCGGTTGTCGAGACATCGCTCGGCATCGTCGGCCTGACGATCTGCGCCGACAACTTCCCGAATTCCCTTGTCTTCGCGCACTCTCTGGCGCGGATGGGTGCGCGCATCCTGCTTTCGCCCTCGGCCTGGGCGGTTGACGCGGATCACGACAACGCGAAGGAACCGTACGGCGGGATGTGGAGAGAGGCGTATTCCACCATCGCAACGCTCTACGGAGTGACGGTGGTCGGTGTGAGCAACGTGGGGTGGATCACCGGGGGGCCGTGGAAGGGCCGCAAATGCATCGGCTGCTCGCTCGCCGTCGGACCTGATGGCGCGGTCCTTGCGCAAGGACCGTACGGAGAAGCCGCCGAAGCACTCGTCATCGTGCCGATCACCCTCACCCCTGCCGAGGCAAAGGGGACTTCCATCGCCGGTGTGCTCGCACGCAAGGGATACGAAGGACCGTAGAAGCCCGTCAGCGCGCTTTCCTCTTCGGAGGCCGCGAGAAAAGGCGCTGCCAGGCGGTCTGCTTGGGAGGGGGCCGCACCGCCTGAGTCGCTTCAAGCTCCCATCCCTCGTCCACCAGCTTTCCGTCGTCACGGGAAGCGGGAAAGAGTCCGCCGCCGCGCACCTGGCGCAGCGCGGTGATGAGGTCCTGAGGCAGCCGGGGGTGAGTCAGCAGCGCACGCACCTCTCGTCGCCGCACGACCGGGCTGATGGAGGGGTCAAAAAGCACGTCAGGCATCTTCCAGACGCAAAAGAGGTAGAGATACTTGATGTGCTCCTGATCATGAATGTCCTGACGCACCATCTGTAGGATGCGCCGCAGAAACTGCCCACAGATCGCCTCTGTGAGCTTCACAGAGCTGATGTCCGTCACCATCACTTCCGTGCAACGGTTGAGCAGCGAGTCGCTGAACTCGTGCTCCGGGGTGGAAATGATCTCCAGCGTCTCGGTGACTCTATCCTCTTCGAACGCCGTAAGCGCAACGAACGGCTCGTTGTGCTCCACCAGCGCACGAACGGCCACTTTCAGACAATAGAGAAACCGGGTCTTCATTTCAAGCACGCGGCGATCAATCACTTCCGGGGCGTTGTCGCGCTTCACTGATGGCGGAAATTCGCTGAGCCAGCCGCTCTTGAGGAACCCCGGGTTGAAATAGTGGCTGAGAAACGTGGAGATCGTGGCGATGAGCGAGTTCTTCATCGCTTGGAGCGAAGATTGCGGCCCACGTGAGGTGGGTTGAAGAATCGGTGTCCTGACTTCGCCTGTATTCACCACATATTCCCCGGTCGAGAATCTTCCCTCGGATCTCGTCGTAGTATCATGCGCTTTTCAGCGAGGAATTGTGCACGCCAAGTAGGGGCGAGGCACGCCTCGCCCCTACAAGATGTTGTTTCGACACGCTTTGTGGGGGAGACTCGCGAGTCGCCCTCGTAGTCCGTGACGGAGCGTTATTATCTGGAACCCGCATCACTCCCTCAACCTCGCAGGACATCAACGTGAGACCGGCTTGAGGTACTGTCCCAAAAGCTGTGCGAACGTCGCGGGGCTGAACGGCTTGACGAGATAATCCTGCACCTTCAGCATTGCCGCCCGTACCCGGTAAACTTGCTCGCTTTTCGAGGTGACCAAGATGATCGGAACGCTGGCCAGTTGAGGCATCTCCCGTAAGGACTTCACCAGTTCGAGGCCGTTCATGCGGGGCATCGCCACATCCGCGACCACCAGATCGGGGGGCTTCTTGATCGCTATCGTGAGAGCCGCAAGCCCATCCGGGGCCTCGCTGACCTCCGCGTCAAACTGCTTTTCCAGCAAGAGCCGAAGGAGCAGACGAGTATTTTGCATGTCATCAACCACCAACACGTGCGGTCGTTCCATCGAGGACACGCTTATGCTCCTTCCGAAGCGATTTCGGGGAGATTCAGGAGATCGGTCAGTGTCGTCACAAAATGCTCCGTCTCCGTCTCGGTGTCTCTAATGGTACGATGAAACGGCATCTGAGGTAAGGCGACGGATTCAAGTGCATCGCTCGGCTCAGCCTCCACCACCCACCCCACCCGGTCAACGAGGACAGCGCCCAAACGTCCGCCGTTCGGACGGTTCATGAGCACCAGGCTCGTTTCCAGGGTCGGGAGGCGCGGCTTCCACCCCCAGAGTTGCCCCAGGTCCCACACCGGCCACTCCTCCCCGCGCAACGAAATGACGCCGACAAGGCCGCGCTCCTGAGGGGGGCCAGGCTGCCAAGGGACCCATAGAAGGACCTCTTTGACCTGCCCCAGAGGAAACGCGAGCGGCAGGTCTCGAACCCAGGCGGTGAGCCAACGATACGGGGAAGGGGCTGTCATTGCACCTCCGTCGCACTCTTGGGCAGGTTCACAAGCCAGCGCCCGATGGACTGGGGAGCCATGACATACTGGACCACGCCCAGTTCGACGGCGGTTCCCGGCATCCCGTACACCGTTGAAGAGTCCTTGTCCTGGGCGATAGTCAACCCACCGGCGCTGTGGATGGCCCTGAGTCCGTCGGCTCCGTCGCGCCCCATGCCGGTCAGCAGAATGCCGACGACCTTCGAATGAAACACCTGTGCGGCGGAATGGAACAGCACGTCCGCCGCAGGTCGGCAATGCTGGACAAGCGGGCCATTATCAAGCTTGATCGCCGGGCCTTCCACCATGCGGAGGTGAACGTTGCCGGGAGCAACGACCGCCGTCCCCGGCATCACCGCCTGCCGATCCTGGGCCAGCGATACGCGAATCGCCGCGTTATGGTCGAGCCATTGGACAAGCCCCGGCACAAACTCCTCGCCGATGTGCTGGACGATGATGATCGGGATCGGGTAATCCGCAGGGAGCACCTCAAGAATCTGCCGGATGACCGCAGGGCCGCCGGTGGACGCGCCAATTGCGATCACCTCAGGAACCCAACTGGGGAGCAACCGAGGACGGTCGTGCGCAGGCATGAGGGAAGAAACGGACTTCCTCGGTCGGCGCGACACGACGCGCACGCGGGAAAGCAGCCGCACCGTTTGGCATAACTTCGCGGCGACGGAATTCCATCCCGATCCGTTCAGGAGATTGGGCTTGGGGAACACGTCGAGCGCTCCGGCCTCAATGGCCGCAAACGGCAGATGGCGTGCGTCGTAGACGGCGGATGAGGTGACGATGAGGATCGGCGTGGCGCAGGTCGCCATGATCTCCCGCGTCGCATCCAACCCATCCATGCGCGGCATGTCCACGTCCATCAGGACGATGTCCGGGCGATGCAGGTGCGTGAGGGACACCGCCTCCGTCCCGTTGCGCCCTTCGGCCACCACTTCGATCCGGCTGTCCTGAGCGAGCAGACCACGAAGCGCCTGCCGCACGGTCGCCACATCATCCACGATGATCGCCCGGATCATTTCCTCGAATCCTCGCTGAGCAATCTGGCGACTGTGGCGAGCATACCCCGGCGATCCGCCGCTCCTTTGACGATGTACGCGCTGGCCCCTGCCTTGAAGCCCGCTTCTCTATCCGCCTCTTGGTCTCTGCCGGAAACGATCGCCACCGGCACATCCGCCCATCGCCGACGAATCTCCCGCACGAGAGAGAACCCGTCCGTGCCGGGCAGATTCAGATCGGCGAGCACGAGATCGGGTGTGGTATGGCTCAGGATGTCGAGCGCAGACTTTCCGTCAGCGGCAAGCAGCACGCGGTAGCCCGCCAGTTCCAACACGTTCCGCATGAGTTGTCGCATGGTGGGGGAATCGTCTATCGAGAGGATGGTCGGCGGCCCCGGCGGTCGTTCCGCCGACGGTTTGGGCTTCGCCTCGGCCTCAAGGTGCTCCACATCCCGTGCGTTGAACGCCGCAAGGATCGCGCTCGTATCGAGGATCGGCGCGACCTGACCGTTGGCCAGCAAAGTGCACGCCCCGACCCACTTCGTGCGGGATATGAGGCCGCCGAGGTCGGTCACGAGCACCGGACGTTCGTCCTCGACACGCTCCACCAGCAACCCAAGCACCTGACCGCGATCCCGCAGGATGACCGCTTCATGCGCTTCGCCCGCGTCGCGTGCCCGCGGCAGGTAACGAGTCGCCAGGACAAGCGGGATAACCTCCGGCGTGCCCGACGGAGCAGGAAGCTCGATTTCCCGTTGGCCGGGCTTCGCCGAGACGACGCGTTCCACCGCCGTCGTAGGCAGGCAGAGGGACAATCCGGCCACTCTCACTTCCACCACTCTGAGGATCGCAGTGGTCAGCGGTAGGCGCAGGCGCACGCTCGTGCCCTTTCCGCGTTCGGTCGAAACCTCCACCCTGCCGCGCACCTGTTCGATCTTTGATCGCACAACATCCATCCCGACGCCGCGTCCGGAAAGCTCGGTGACCGCCTCCCGCGTGGTGATCCCCGGCAGGAATATGAGGTCGAGCGCCTGGGCTTCCGTGAGGCCATCGGCTGCTTCCGGCGAAAGTCGTCCCGTTTCTACCGCTTTCCGGCGCAGCGCGGCGATATTGACCCCGCGACCGTCGTCCTTGATTTCGATGGTGACGGCACCACGATCCGCCGAGACATGGATGCTGAGCAGTCCTTCCGGCGGTTTGCCCATCTGCTGCCGTTCTTGGGCGGTTTCAATCCCATGGTCGAGCGCGTTCCGCACCAGGTGCACGAGCGGGTCGTTGATCGCTTCCAGCAACAGCCGGTCCATCTGCACGTCCGCGCCGACGACATCGAGGCGGACCTGCTTCCCGTACTGGCGGCAGACGTCGCGCACAAGGCGCGGGAAGGCCCTCAATACCTGCCCGACCGGCTGCATCCGCGTCGCCAGGATCGCATTCACGACGGAGAGGATCGCCAAGCGCGTCCGGTCAATGGCTTCTCTGATCTCGCCGTCTGGGGCAGCTACGAACGAGGCGGTCTCCGCCGCGATCCATGCGTCGCGGCCCAAGTCGAGGAGACGGTCCGCCGCCTCGACCGAGAGGTGCATCGTGTGGCCGAGCGCGGAGACCACCACACCCGTCGGCGCCGGTTCGGCGGGCGCTTCCCCACGCGCAACCCGTCGCAGGCTTTCGACCACCCGGAGAGGAGCATTCTGGTCGAGCGCACCCTCCCGCGCACGGTTGACGATGTCCGTCAGCGCGTCAACGCACTCGTACAGCACGTCGAGGAGGTCCTGGGTGAACGCGAGTTGCCGTCGGCGCACGCGGTCGAGCACCTGTTCCATCTCGAAGCCGAGGCGGCTGACGATGGGGAAGCCGAAGCTCCCGCCCGCCCCTTTGAGGCTATGCCCGGCCCGGAAGAGCGCGTCGAGCGCGTCGGTGGAGTCGGGAGAACGTTCGGCGGCGGCGATGCTATCTGTCAATTCCTGCACGAGGTTGTCCGCAGTGGTGAGAAAAATCTCCTGCAACTGGGCGTCCACCTCTTCCTCACCTGCTCTGGCGGGCTTCTGTCCCTGGGGGGCTTCGAGGGTTTCTTCCGTCGCCGGTGCGGGCGGCGCCCGGTGAGCTTCGGGCGTCGGCAGTTGGCCAAGGGCAAGTTCCTCGTTTCTCAGGGGGAAGGAGGCATCTTCCGGTGCGGGCGGCGCGTCCTTCCCGGCGAAGAGGAAGGTAGCGACGTAGTCGAAGCCGGGCTGATCGCTTACCCCCGCCGTCTGGCTCACGACGTGCCCGCGTTCGCGGAGGTAGGCAGCAGCACGGTCCGCCCCCGACTCGAACGTCTCGGTGGTGGTCGCCACGTGCACGAGCCAGAACCGGAAGTCCTCCCCCAAGAGCCGCAGCACTTCGTGGCACTGAAACTCGGTGAGGCTCTCCACGAGCAGCTCCGAAAGCGTCGGCAACGCTTTGCGCACCTGCCCCCACAGCGAACGATCCTCGTCCGCTTCCATCGCCGCCGCTTCTTCTCGCGGGGGGCCGTATGCCCGCTCTTCTCCTTCCGCTCCGCCTTCTTCGCCCCGTTCAAGGACTTTCATCGCCTGGTCACAGAGCGCACGCACCTCCTCAATCGCCTTCCGATCAGGCGCGGTTGCTCGTGCGAGGTCGGCAATCCGCGCTTCCATCTCACCGGCGAGCGTTGCGACGGCAGCCGCACCGACCAAGCGCGCCGCGCCCTTGAGCGAGTGCGCGCTCCGCAAGACCTCTGTGGCGTCGTGGGGCGGGCCGGAGCCAGCGAGGCCGGTGAGCCATTCCTCAATCGCTTCGAGGTGGCTGCTCGCTTCCGCAAGGAACTGCGTGTACAGTTCGGGTATCATGGGAGAGCCTCCGACCGCTCGCCCTTCGCAAGCTCACCGAGCTTCTCCGGAGAGAGCACGAGCACCGTGTCGTCTCCGTAGCGCATACGCTGCACCACAAGGCCGGGAGGACCGGGTGGCGGCGTGTGGTCTTCCACAGGCCGAACGTCCGCCGCCGAAAACACTTGCCACTCTTCCGCCGCCGCGACGCCCCATTTCGCACCTTTCGCCTGCACCTCAGCCACCCAGCAGGGCAGGGAGATCGAAGGAGCCTCAAGCACGCGAGAGGGATCAACGATCACATTCACCCTCCCCGCAATCGTGGTCAGCCCCCAGACAATCGGCTGAGCGCCCGGCAATGGGGTGATGTGGCGGACCCGCACCACCATGTGCACGTCCTCCGCCCTCAGTCCCCACCACCCGCTCCCGACGCGGGTCGCCACCAGGCTCGGTTCCATGTCCACGCGCTCGGACACTGCCGACAGGCGAGCCAGGCGTATCTTCACCCGTTGTTCGCCGACCCCCTCTTCCGCGCTCGGAGCCTCATACTCCGTCCAAGCGGCTGGTTCGATCACGAGATAGGA
>Ga0172365_10003462_pt1 | contig 11758 bp, 9 predicted proteins | sample LakKivSesite48cm_FD_114535 | JGI IMG/M metagenome (GOLD analysis project Ga0172365, IMG submission 114535) | Sediment microbial communities from Lake Kivu, Rwanda - Sediment site 48cm | ecosystem: Environmental > Aquatic > Freshwater > Lake > Sediment | place: Rwanda: Western Province, Lake Kivu...
ATCAGACGTCCGCGCGGACGGCATCACGTCGTACTACCGCACGAGCGGCGGCACGCACATCGAAAGTTGGCCGAACGACACGTCGCCGTCGCGTGGCATTCAGGGCTTCATCGGGGGCTCGAATCGATCGCTGATGACCGACGCAAGGTGTTTCGCGGTCGCAGCGCAGATGCGGCTCGCGCTGCTCGACCCCAGTGGCCCGGACGATCGCGCCCAGTCTCGATACGTCGTCGCGTGCGGCTTCGACGCCTACGCGGGCGCCGCGCACCGCTACGACTACTGGGGCTGGCCTCTGGAGGTGATGGATGGCGGCCACTGTCGCTGGCAAATCTTGCGGTCGAGTGAGTGGACCCCGATCGGCTCGCTGTCGCTCGGCCGAACCACGCCGACGTGGCAGGGCCGCAACGATGAGGAGCATTTCGAGGATCCAGGGGTGATGCCGCCGCACGCGGCAAACTATGAGTACGCCCACCCGTTTAACGACATTGGCACGTACAGCCTGACCGCTTCGCAGGTGCGGGCCAACCCGCCACGCCTGCCGCGATTCTGGACGCTGACGGGCGGTGCGCCCGACGCCGCAGCGTGGGTGGTCGAGGACTACTGGATGCCGCCAGGATCCGCGACTCGCGCCGTTCAGTGGTCGGCGCAGGGCGCCGAGCGGGTCGCGCGAGTGATATACAGCGGGATGCTGGGGGCCGGCTGGCTGGCGACGTTCGACGACGGCGATGACCCTGTGGCGCCGATGCCGCTGCCCGGCATGCCGGATGTCGGTCGGTGGTCTGATGTAATCTCGGACGGCGCCACCACGCCGCCCACCGCGACATGGGCGGCTACCGGGGTTCTGGCGACGGTCGCGCCAGCATGGGCGGCCACGGTGACGCTCCCGGCCGCCGTAGTTGGCGCGGCGTACTCGCACCAGGTCGTAGCGTCCGGGTCGCCACCGCCGACGTACTCGATCGTCAGCGGCCCGTCGTGGCTAGGGATCAACGCGACGACAGGCGCACTGAGCGGCACAGCGCAGCCACCTGAGTCTGACGTGATCGTGATCGTGCGAGCCAGCAACGGCACGACGCCCGACGCCGATCTGATCCGCACGCTATCTGTAGTCGGCTCCGTCTCCATCACCACGACTACGCTTCCCATGATTTCCACGACTGTCTACCAAGCTGCGAGCAACTCTTTTAAGTCAGAGTTGCTTCGTGCAATTCACGATTTTTCTGCGGGTACGGGAGATACGTTCAAGATCGCACTCTACACAGCGAATGCCGCACTTGTTACTAGCGCGACGGTGTACACCCCGGTAAACGAGGTGGTTGGTGCGGGGTACGTTGCTGGCGGGATTGTGCTGTCGCCCACGGTGTCCGAGGTGGACGGAGTGGGTATCGTCGACTTCGCAGACGCCAACTTCGGCACCGTCACCTTGAACTACCGCTTCGCTTTGATCTACAATGCTACCAAGGCCAATCGCGCTATAGCGGTCTTCGACTTCGGGGCGACGTTCTCCGTTACCAACGGAAATCTGACGTTGCAGATGCCTCCGCCGACGCCTACTACGGCTGCCGTCAGGATTGTTTGATCATGTCATTCTCTTCTCGGTTGCGGCTGTACCTGATGGCCACCGGCACAGAAGCCGGAACGTGGGGTACGCAAACTAACACTAATCTGGGTACGCTCCTAGAGCAGTCCGTTGCAGGGTTCGTGTCGGTGTCGATGACCGACGCCAACTACACGCTGACTGTGGCTAACGGCGCATCTGACGAAGCCCGCAATATGGGGCTCAACATAACGGGTACGCTGTCGACTACACGGAGCGTCATCTGCCCGGCAGTCACCAAGTTCTACGTCGTGAAGAATTCCACGACGGGTTCGCAGTCCATCACCTTCAGGACGTCCAGCGGGACTGGCATCACGATCGCGAACGGCAAGACGGCGTGGGTCTTCTGCGACGGTACAAACGTTGTTTCGGCAGCCGATTTCTTCGGGACCGCGATTACCACTCCCGGGGCTACGCTTACCAACGATCTGACGTTTTCAGGCACGGGCCTGCGGATCCGTGGTGACTTCACCAATGCCGTGCCTTCCAACCGGGTGCTCTTTCAGACGAGTACCGCGACATCGCCGACTACGGTCAGCGCAATCCCTAACGGGGCGTATGCAGGCACGGACCTTACGCAGTTTGCTGCGTTCAGCGGTTCAGATCCGGCAAACTCCAGTCTTATCGTTGTCGGGCTCAATTCCCTGGTTGCTACGCTCAGTACCGGGGTAACCGGGACAGGCACTAATGTGCCGTTGACGATTGGTGTTGCGAATGCTGAGCGTGCGCGGTTCCCCACGGGGGGCGGCTTGCTCGTTGGTACGACGAGCGGTACTGGCTCGGTATCGAATGCAGACCCCGCGGTTGCGGGCGTGTTTCGGACGGCATCGGGCAACGTGTCGGCGGCGAATGATACGTTCACTACACTGTTCACGATCCCCAATCCAGGGGGGACTTTCCTCAGCACATGGCTTGTGTCGTTCGCTGTGCTGTCTGATGACCCTGCGAATTACAACCATGCAGTGCTTGTCGTGTCCAACGGTATTGCCGCTACCGGGACGGCGCTCATAGCAGGTGCGCTACAAGCGTTCCAGATTGCTGGCGGGCTGACGTTCCAGGCAAAGCAGACCAGCGGTACTACGCAGACCATCCAGTGGTCCGCAGTGAGGTTGATGTGACCTACGACGATGCCTTTCGCATCATCATCTCCGAGGAAGGAGGGTTCTCTGACATCCGCACGGATCCGGGCAACTGGACGAGCGGACAGGTAGGCAAGGGACAACTCAAAGGTACGAAGTTCGGTATCGCATCGCATGTGTACCCGGATCTCGACATCCGCAATCTGACGCTGGAACAGGCGAAAGAGATTTACAAGCGGGACTACTGGAATCGAGTGCGGGGGGATGACTTACCCTGGCCGCTAGTGCTGTATCTCTTCGATAGCGCGGTGAACCAAGGCCCGGCTACGGCGATTGTGATGCTGCAGACTGCGCTGGGGGTGCGCGCCGACGGGGTGATCGGCCCGATCACGTTAGCCGCTGCCAAAACAGCCACCTCCCGGCAGATGGCTCGATATATGGCGGTCCGGGCGCAGCGCTACTTCGGGACCTGCAACTTCGACATCTTTGGTACCGGGTGGCTGACTCGGTTGTTTGTGGTCGCTCAAGAAGGCGCGCATGCGCAAAAAGGATGAATATGAAAGATTTTCTGCTTACTCGGCTTCGTGAAGCGTCTACGTGGCGCGGCATCGTCATGTTGCTTACCGCTGCGGGGGTCACGTTGAACGTCGCGCAAACCGAGGCTATTATTGCTGCAGGTATGGCGCTGGTTGGGCTGCTGGGGGTGTTTACGACGGATCGTACGCCGACACTTCCGGTGTCTAATCAAGCGGGTGCGCATCCGTCTGATAAGAATAACGTCGGGTGATTCGAAACCTTTTGCGCAAGCTCAAGTTTACCGTATGGACGGTGGACACGGCGCAGCCTGGGTATGACCCGCGAAGCGTCTGGCAGCGGGTGCAGGTTTTCTTTGGTTTTCGTGGGCGGTTCTGATCATGCCTTTGCAAAAGCTTGCTTTTGCCCCCGGAGTAAATCGCGAGCAGACGTCCTATTCGTCTGAAGGGATGTGGTTCGACTGCGATAAAGTTCGGTTCCGCTCCGGGCAACCTGAAAAAATAGGTGGCTGGCAGAACATCAACGCTAGCGTCGCAATTAATATTCTAGGGACTTGCCGTGCGCTTCATAACTGGGGGACGCTGACGGGGTTCAACCTCGTCGGGGCCGGCACGCACCTGAAGTACTACCTCGAACTCGGGAGTACGTACTACGACATCACGCCGCTGCGCATCACGGTGCCAATTGGCGCTGCTTCGCTCGATACGGTCAGTGGAAGCGTCATTGTCACGGTCAACCATACCGGGCATGGCGCGATTACCGGGGACTTTGTAACGTTCTCCAACGCCCGCGCCTTCAACGGGCTTACTTTGTTTAATCTGGATGCTGAGCGTCAGATCACGGTTACTGGGCCGAACACTTATACGGTCGAGATGGGGCCCGCCAGCAGTACTGGATCCGGTGGGGGTGCGGTTGTCACGCTTGGTACAGACCCGCTGGCGTCGGTAAATACTTCGAACACGGTCACGGTTACCCACACAGCGCATGGCGCTACCGATGGTGCGTACATCACGATCTCGGGGGCTACCGCGTTCAACGGACTTACGACGGGGCAACTGAATGCACAGTTTCAAATCTTCAACGTAACGCTTAATACCTACGACATCACCGTTACTGGCGCGGCTGCGACGGGCACTGGTACAGGGGGTGGAGCGGCGGTTATTGTTGCGTACGAGATTACGGCGGCATACCAGATCAGCATAGGCGCCGAAGTTGCGTCCCCGCTTTCTGGGTGGGGTACGGGTTCCTATGGGTCCGGCACATGGGGCGTAGGCCTGCCCTCTACCGTGCTAATGCGTATCTGGAACCACGACAACTTCGGTGAGGACCTGATCTACGGCCCTCGCGGAGGTCCGCTGTACTACTGGGACGCTACAGGCTTCATTGTGACGCCTCCGGCCGCTCGGGGCGTTGCGCTGTCGTCACTAGGGGGCGCGTCCGACGTACCCAATTTCCAGAACAAAATGCTGGTGTCTGACATTTCCCGGTTTGTGCTGTGTTTTGGTACGAACACCATCAGTGCCCCGAACGTGCTGGACCCGATGCTGATCCGCTGGTCGGATCAGGAGAGCGCGGTTAACTGGACTCCGTCGATTACGAACCAAGCAGGCAGCATCCGTTTGTCGAACGGCACGGCCATTATCAGTGCAATCAGCACTCGGCAGGAGATCCTTGTCTGGACGGATTCGTCGCTGTACTCCATGCAGTATATCGGGCCCCCCTACGTGTGGCGGCTGGATACGCTGAGCGACAATATCTCGATCATTTCTCCTAACGCCGCAATTACTACGAACAATGTTACGTTCTGGATGGGGCTGGATAAGTTCTACGTTTACACCGGCCGCGTTGAGACGCTTCCCTGCACAGTCCGTCAATATGTGTTTGGCGACTTTAACCTGGGGCAGGCGGAACAGGTCTTTGCGGGCACGAACGAGCGCTTTAGTGAAATCTGGTGGTTCTACTGCTCCGCGGACTCTTCAGATATTGATCGATACGTAGTTTTTAACTACTTGGACAAGGTTTGGACGTACGGCACCTTGTCGCGCACTGCATGGCTGGACGCCCCGCTGCGTGTATACCCACTCGCAGCTGCAAAAATTGGTGCTCAAGGGATCAACGTGGCGAGCGCGCTCATTAACCACGAGCTGGGTACCGATGATGGGGCGTTGGGGAGTTTTATCTACCCCATCACGGCGTACATCGAGTCTGCCGACTTCGATATCGGGGATGGGCACAACTACGGGTTTGTGTGGCGGATGATCCCTGATGTCACGTTCGCGGGGTCTTCTTCGGCATCGCCGGCTGTGCAGTTCACGCTTAAGCCGCGTACGTTTTCCGGAACGAACTACCTGACTGAGCCGCCTCAGACGGTAACGCAGAGTGCGACTGTGCCGGTAGAGCAGTACACTGGTCAGGTATACGTCCGTGTGCGGGGTCGGCAGATGGCGCTTCGTGTATCGAGCAGTGAGCTGGGGGTTTCATGGCAGTTGGGGCGGCCTCGTATCGACATTCGCCCTGACGGGCGTCGGGCTTAGTCATGCCGCAACTCATCCCGACCGCCGCACCTGCGCTTCCGCTACCCCTGGATCAGTACGACCGGGAGGCGCAGCAACAACTCCATCGTGCGTTGCGGCAGTACTTCCGCCAGATCGACTCTACGATGCAGCAGTTGCTGCTGGGGTTTAACAACTACGGTACCTTTTCCAGCACGGTGACGCAAAACGTTGCTGCGGCGCTGCCCAGCACTACCGTGTCTCTGGTGACGTTCAACACGACGGTAGAAGCGTTCGGTATCTCCATTGACCCCGTCGTTACGTCTCGGGTGCTGGTATCGAAGGCAGGGGTTTACAATTTTCAATTTTCGGCACAGCTAGACCATACTACGGGGTCCAGGGTAGACTTTTATATCTGGTTTCGCCGGAACGGCATCGATATCCCTAACAGTGCAACTAAGATTGTTGTTCTGTCCGGCAGCGACGAGACTGTAGCGGCATGGAACTATCTGATCACCATGGAAGCCGGGGACTACTTCGAGCTTGCCTGGGCAGCGGATGGCGCCTCTGCGCGGCTTCTGGCGGTCGCAGCCTCCGCTCCAGTACCTGCTATCCCCTCTGTGATTCTTACTGCAACCTACGTGTACCCCGACGCTGCGGGGCTTTGAAGGGTTAAAACATGAGTCTGGAAGCTCTTGCGCAGAACCTCGCCTCGCATGGGCGCATGGGCGACTCCATGCTTGTGCACATGGCTCCGGAGGAGGTTGGCGGGCTGGAAGCGCTTGCTCGGGCCTACGGGGGGGAGTTGTCCGTCAACCCTGACACGGGGCTGCTTGAGGCTAACTTCCTGCGGTCCATTCTACCCGCGGTGCTTGGCGGGGCGCTCACCGTAGCGTCGGGGGGTGCTCTCAGCCCGTTCTACTCCGCGATGCTCATTGGAGGGGGGACGGCACTTGCTACGAGGAACCTCGAACAGGGGTTGATGGCGGGGATGGGCGCGTATGGCGGTGCGAGTCTAGGCGGAGGGTTGGCGAACCTTGGCGGGGCGAGCCTTGCTGGGCAGGCTATTGCTGCTCCTGGTACGGGAGCTATTGCAACGGGGCCCGGTTCGCAGGCCGCGATGCTTGCGGCGCAGAACGCTGGTTTTGGATTGGAGGGGCTGGGCCGCCTCGCAGGCGCTGCAGGAGGAACGGCTTCTGGTGCATCTGCTATGGGCGCCGGGCTTCAGCAGGCGATGCAAACTCCGCAGAGCTTCATCGATACGATGGGGGGCGGCAGAGCTGCGGCGCGTGCGGGTATGATGGCCGGGGCCCCGGCGCTTGCCGAGAGCATGACGCCGCAGGAAGGGGTGCCACAGTCTCCGCAAACCGTGACGCAGCATCCGAGAATCGCCCCGGCTTCGTTCGAGTACGACCCGAACGTGCGGGATCGGTTCCGTCGCTATGCCCGGGGCGGTATCGCCGCGTTGGCGGACAACCCGTACTACACGATGTCTGGTGAGTCAGGTGATGCGCTGGCGTACTTGATGGGCCAGCGTGCAACCAGTCCGCAAGTGGATGCCGCGCTTGCTATGCCGCCCGCCCCGACTCGGGTTACGGGTGCAAGATACGAGGGCCTTCCCCAGTATACGTTCGACAGAACGACGGGGACCTTTACTCCGGCGCAAGCGCCGGAAGACAAGCCTACCGACGCAGCAACGCGGGAGCAGGAGCTTGCGCGTCTTTACCCCCCACAGCAATCTAATGTGGACTACGACAGCCCCGGGGGGTTTTATGCGGCCGGGGGGCGACTGCTGCAGGGATCGGGAGATGGCGTTAGCGACAGCATCCCGGCGAAGATCGATGGCCAGCGCCCTGCCCGTCTCGCCACGGGGGAGTTTGTGCTGGATGCGCGTACGGTGTCTGAGATCGGTAACGGAGATACCCGCGCTGGAGCCAAGAAGCTATACGCAATGATGGACGCTATCCACCGGGAGCGCGCCACTGCCAAGCGCGGTGCGCCCTCTAATGCTGACGCTCACATGCAGCGGACACTTGCTTGAAGATTGAAAAGGTCCCGGTGGAGTGGGTCAACCGCGTATGGGAGCAGGTAGCACCCCACATCGAGTCTGCGCTCGACTGGTGTGACGGCGAGTATACTGTCGATCATGCCCGCGTGCTGGTTACATCCGGGCAGTGGGTGCTGCTTGTAGCCCTGGAAGACGACCGAATCGTGGGAGCCGCAACTCTGACGCTGTTCAACCGTCCGACGGACCGCGTGGCGTTCATTACCGCAATCGGCGGGGCCGGGGTATCGTCCCAGGAAACTTTTGCGCAGTTGCGCGCTATTGCCGCTGCGCACGGCGCGACATGCTTAGAGGGTGCAGCGCGAGAGGCCGTTGCGCGGCTGTGGCGGCGTTACGAGTTTGAAGAGAAATACCGAATTGTTGGAGTGAAGCTATGAGCGGTGGCGGTGGGGGCGGTCCTTCGCAAACAACCCAGACCCAGACGACGATCCCGGAGTACGCGCGGCCGTATGTCGAGTCCGCGCTGGGCAGAGCCAGCGCGCTGCAGGAGATGCCGTATCAACCGTACACTGGGGAGCGGACTGCGCAGTTCACGCCGCTTCAGCAGCAGGCTTTCGCTGGGGCGCAGGGGCTCGGCCCTGACGCAGGGCTCGGTAGTGCGTCGGAGCTTGCTTCGCAGGCGGGGCAGCGGGCTGCGGGGCTGCAGCCGTTTCAGGCCGGGCAGTTTCAGTCTGGTGTTTTCGGGCCCGGACAGGCACAGCAATACATGTCACCGTACATGCAGAGTGTCGTCGACATCGAGCAACGCGAAGCTGCGCGACGGGCAGGAATCGCTGGCACGCAGCAGCAAGCCCAGGCAACGCAGGCGGGGGCGTTCGGCGGGGATCGAGATGCCATCATGCGCGCCGAAGCGGCGCGCAACCTTGCGATGGAGCAGGGGGACATCCAGTCGCGCGGGCTTCAGTCGGCGTTTCAGCAGGCTCAGCAGCAATTCAATGCGGATCAGGCGCGGGCTATGCAAGCCCAGCAGTTGGGAGAGCAGTCCCGGCAGTTCGGTGCAGGTTACGGGCTGCAAGGGCTGGACACCATGCTGCGTGCGTCCGGCATGCAAAGTCAACTGGGTGCGGAACGGTTCCGGCAAAATCTAGGGGCGCTTGGGCTGCAGAGCCAGTTCGGCACTCAGCAACAGCAGCAAGTGCAAGATATTCTGGGCCAGCGGTTCGCTGACTTTCAGGCGCAGCAGCGGCATCCGTACGAACAGATCGGGTTCCTGTCTGACTTGTTCCGCGGGATGCCGATGTCGCAGACGACTTCACAGATGTACCAAGCGCGTCCGTCGCCGTTAGGGCAAGTTGCAGGTACAGCGCTCGCTGCCTACGGGCTCGGCATGGGTAGAGCTGCAGGGGGGGACATCCCTGGTGCAGGACTGGCTGATCTGGCGTTGGCGCAGATGCGATAGGAGGTTGTGGTGCTGAATGTAGACAAGGCAATGGCGATGCTGGAGAGGCTCGACGACGCGTCGTTGCAGCGCTACGCGCAGATGCACAAGCAGGACCCCTACACGCTCTCGCTCGCGCTCTCGGAGTCCAACCGCCGTAAGCGTATGCGAGCTGCTGGTGCGCAGTCGGCACAAGGGCCTGAGCCGCCCCCCGTTGCCGATCAGGCAATCATGGGCATGGCACCCGAGAATACCGGCATTGCCCAACTTCCCGTTGCAGATATGAATTTTGCTGACGGCGGGATCATTGCGTTCGCGGATGCGGGTGAGGTGAGGGCCCCCGTGCCGGTTGGGGGCTTAAGCAGAAATCTTTCCACTCCGGAAATTACTGGTAAGCTTACACCGTGGTCTGTTATTGGACAACGGATTCTCGCAGGGGACCCAGAAGCTATTGAATGGACCCGTGAGTATTTGCGAGCCCCATACCGGTTCGGACAAGGCACCGCTCCAGATAGCATCGTACGGTTGATGTCAACGTTGTCGGAAGCGGCCGCTCCCGCTGCTCCCGCTGCTCCCGCTGCTCCCGCTGCTCCCGCTGCTCCCGCTGCTGGGCTGGCAGCGGCGATGGCTGGGCCTGCTGGCGCTACACCTACTCCTCCTGCAAGAGGTGCTCCTCCTGCACGAGATACCCCTCCTCCCGCTATTGCACCGCCGCGTGCGCCTACTGTCGCCGAAACCGCCCAACGCTACCGGGCGGCGCAAGAAGCGGTGGGGGACGCTGTCGATCCGGCCGCCAAGGCAATAGAGGAAAGTGAGAAACGCGCCATAGCGGCGCTCAATCGCGCAGACGAAGAGTCTGAAAGATTGCGCCCGCAAGGGCGGCCGCATGAAGGCTTGCGCAAGCAACTGGAAAAAGAAGAGAGCGACACTGCCAGTAAGCGGGAAGAAAACCTGAGGATGGCGCTCATCAGTGCCGGGCTAGGCATGCTGGCGGGCACCAGCCAGTACGCGATGGTCAACATCGGCGCCGGCGGGGCCCAAGGGTTGAAGATGTACCGCGAAGGGATGAAAGACCTCGAAAAAGCCGCCGAGCGGCGTCAGGAACTGTTTATGAAGCTCGAAGAAGCGGATCGTGCCGAACAGGCTGGCCGCGCAGATCGAGCGCGTGATATACGCCTTAGAGCGGTAGACGTCCAACGCGACTCCGCAAGGGACGCGATAAACGGTATTCGACAAGTCTACGGGGTAAAACAAAACGAAGCCAAGGCTATATTTGAGGCGACCGAACGTGCCAGGATGGAGCAAGTTCGTCTTGCTCAGCAAGCTAAGACGGACGACCGCGCAGATAACCGGGCGGAGATAGCCGCCTCTACCGCCTTACTTAGCTCGCTAGGACGAAAACTAGCCGATAATAAGCAAAGAAAGGATTTGCTTGGGGCGCTTGGAGGGATCACCCCGCAGCAAAAATTAGAGGCTCAGGGTTTGGATGAGGAACGGAAAGCAATCCTTGCCGAGATAGCGAGAACAGAGGCGACGCTGCGAAGGTTAACCGGCGGAGACGCTTCCGAACCTGCTCCTCGGCCCGGTGCTGCTCCCCCTGCCAACCGTCCGCCGCTCGAATCTTTCCAGAGGTAAGGCATGGCCTTCGATATCGCCGGAGCACGCAGTGCGGGCTATTCCGATGCCGAGATCGCAGATTTCCTGGGTGCACAGCGCAAGTTCGATGTAGCGCAAGCCCGCAGCGTGGGGTACTCGGATAGCGAGATCCTTGCGCATCTGGCAGCTACTGAGAAAAAGGGCGGTATCGGCACGCCGCGGCAGTTCTTTCGCGGGCTCGCCCCCGGGGCCATAGGGTTAGCGGAAAGCGCGGCAACGGGCTTGTCCGCTGTGCTCCCTGAAAGCATGGAGACACCGGTACGGCGAGTTATCAAGTCAACGGCTGAGACGTTGCGTGCTCCCTTTGCAGAAGCTCCGGGTAAGGAAGATACGATCCTGCGGCGTCTGGGTGAGTCGGTGGGGTCCACAGGCCCGTTCTTCGCGCTGGGGCCGCTGGGCGTTGCGGGTCGCCTTAGTGCCATGGGGCTTGGTGTCGGAGCCGGCGCAGGGGAAGCACGCGTACGCGCTGAGCAGGCGGGAGCAACCCCGGAGCAACGTGCGCAGGCTACGGGCTTGGGTGCAGTTGTCGGCACCACGGAAATGTTGCCGGTGTTCGCGTTCCTAAACCGGTTAGGCACTGTTGGGGAAGGAATCAAGTCGACGCTGCGCCGTGCGTTGATTACCGGCGGGCAAGAAGGTGCACAGGAAGCCGCTGCCAACATCGCGCAAAACCTTATCGCCAAGGGGCTGTACGATCCGCAACAAGGCGTCTTCACCGATACGGGTGAGGCGCTCGGGTACGGTGCCGGTACCGGTGCGCTGATCAGCGCGCTGACTGATCTTGTACTGGGTGTGCGTCGGCGCACTACGGCCCCCGTTCCCGCACTCGAAACTCCACCCACGGTTGAGGGGGCTCCCGCCGCTGTTGCTGCTGAACCCGCCGCTGTTGCCGCTGAACCCGCCGCTGTTGCCGCTGAACCCGCCGCTGTTGCCGCTGAACCCGCCGCCGCGCCTGCTGAA
>Ga0172365_10003465_pt1 | contig 11747 bp, 16 predicted proteins | sample LakKivSesite48cm_FD_114535 | JGI IMG/M metagenome (GOLD analysis project Ga0172365, IMG submission 114535) | Sediment microbial communities from Lake Kivu, Rwanda - Sediment site 48cm | ecosystem: Environmental > Aquatic > Freshwater > Lake > Sediment | place: Rwanda: Western Province, Lake...
TAGAAGCAGGTGAAATGAAAGGGTAAAAAAATTATTATAATTCTTTACTTTTTGCTTGACAATATGGTTATGACATATTAAGATAGAGGTATGATGAGCAATCAGATACGAACCTATCGCACGGATGGAAAAGAAACAAAAACCTTACGGTTTTATAGGCCAAAGGTCTTACGGAGTGAAAGCCAGTGTCGGCAAAGGTTACTCTGGTTGCTCTGGTCATACCTCTCCACACTGGCTTCTTTTTTAAAATTCTCTCATCTTCTTCTTGCGGCAGGCAGAAAAGGGGAAATCGGGCGATGTTTTGGAATTAACATCGTTACTCTTAATCACCCGTGCTGCTGCTCCCGATGCTGTAGGCGGCGCCTGCCTGCTTTTTGAAAACTAAATAATGCTGGCGGTAACACGGCGACACCAAAGCGGCGCACGGTGGTGAATAGCATCATACCGCCCAATGATGCTATGAACGTTTGGAAAAACAAATGATGCGTCTTTCGCCAAGCCGGATGCAGGTTGAAGCCCTGCGAGCGGGATAAATCTGTAATTCTGACCTTTGGGCAGTAGTCAGCCCCGCCTGGCTTTTTTTTAAGATATAGGAAAAAAACAAAGAAAAATCGAAGAATGGCAAATAAAACAACTTTTGAATCTTAAAAAAACGTTGGCAATTTTGAACTTTGAAAAAAAATTAAAATTATTGGAGAAACGAAAATGGAAATGAATGTTATTGAAATCTTAAAAAAATGGCTAAAAGACAACGGTTATGATGGTTTATATAACGATGAATATGACGATATTTGTGGATGTTCATTGGATGATTTTGTTCCGTGCGCTGGAGTAAATGAAAGGTGTAAGGCGGGATATTTTAGCGAAGACGGAAAAAGTATATGTCCTCAAAAAGAGGAAGAATAAAAAAGGAAAATTAAAATGATACAATTTATCAAAGCTAATCCAAAAAAGCATTATAATCAAATCAAAAATAAATGGGAATGGTCTTGCCAAACAGCGTGGTTACTGCCTAATGACACTGATATTGAAACAACGTTTATTCTTGCCGATACTCTTCCGAAACTTGAAGAAAAAATATCAGATTTTGCAGAAAAACTTGAAATAGTATACTCCGCTGAAAAACCGCTTGAACTTAATACATATCTTAAACACCAAATAGCACGCTCAATTCTTAACATTCACCGATTGATTTGGAGAAAATAGATGAGTAAAAGGCAGCACATTATTTACAGATTAGAAAACGGAGACAGAGTTCCTGGCGTTACGACAATAGTCGGCGTTCTCGACAAACCCGCTCTGCTTCAATGGTCGAATCGCATAGGTCTCGAAGGCATCGAAATAAATAAATTCGTGGACGACAAGGCCGCTATTGGAACTCTTGCTCATCAGATGATTGTTGATTATCTTTTGGGCGTCCAAACAAATACGTCAGATTATTCAGCCAATCAGATAAAACAGGCACAATGGGCTTGTAAGAGCTTTGATAACTGGCTCAAAGGTCATAAAGTGAGTGTCATCTGGGCTGAAAAACCGCTTGTAAGCGAAATCCATCGCTACGGTGGAACGGCAGATATATACGCCATTATTGACGGCAGAAAAGAGCTTGTAGACCTAAAAACCGGCGCCGCAATTTATGACGAGCATAGAATACAAGTCGCAGGCGGATACGGCGTTTTAATGTCCGAAAATAAGTTTGATTATGAACTTGTTAGAATCCTGAATGTGCCGAGAGCTAATAATGAGATATGGGGCGAGGTTGTTATGCTGCCGGAGCAATGGCCGATATACAAAGAGATGTTTTTGGCCTGTCTGAATATCTATAATCTTCGCAAAAAAGTCAAAGGCGAAACAATTTACCCTAAAAAACAGGAAAAGGACGAAAGAAAATGAAAAAAATCTGGAAAATTCCGTGCAGTCATACCGGCTGCAATAATGAAGCTGAAATTGACAGGAGACCGACCGATTTGGACTTTGCTACAATTGAGTGCGAAGTATGTATAACAAAGTCAAAAAAACAACTTGTCCGTTTAAGGCGGGAAAGAGAATAAAAATATGGCATTTACGGGAAAAGCGACATATTCGGCAGGGACAACGCTGCCGGAACTTGCAGAAGATGTATCCGATTTGATAGGGATTATATCACCTTATGAGACACCGCTTCTGAATGCACTTGGCGACCCGCTGCGGGAGGCGACCAGCACGCATCATGAATGGCTCGAGGATGAATTATTGCCGAACAAAGATGCGATTAACGACAGCACATTCAGCGACCCGTCGGCGGATACCGAGTTTGAGGTCGATAACGGCGGAAGGTTCAGGACGGGCGACCAGATACAAGTAGAAGGCTCCAAAGAGCTGATGTTGGTTACAGCGGTTGACGGAAACACACTTACTGTTGTGAGAGGCTACTCTGGAACAACTGCGGAAGATATTGCCGATAACCAGGTGATAAATATTCTCGGCAACGCAGCTCTCGAGGGAAAAGACAAGCCCGGGGTCAGGTTTACCAACCGCATCAGGTGCGGAAACTATACGCAGATATTCACCGCTGCGGTAGATGTCTCGGGGACGGATATGGCAGCCAGCCAGCTTGGGCTTGCCGATGAGATGGATTATCAAAAGCAGGAAAGACTTCGCGAGCTGATATGCGACCTTGAAAATACGGTAATTAACGGCGGGCAAACAGTAAGCAATCCACAGGGAAGCAGCTCCGTCCGCCGGTCAATGAAGGGAACTATCCAGCATCTTTCGACGAATGTTTTCCACACGGGGGACAGCGGATTTCCTTCGGGCAACGACCTCGATGAGGCAAAGATAAATTATGTCCTGCGAAAGATATGGGAAGTAAGCAACGGCAACGTGGACCTGATAGTTGTGGGCGGTTTTCAAAAGAGAAAGATAAACAGCATTGCATCGGGGATGCGGAGCCTGGCGGCCGGCGAAACGACTTATCGGGATATGATAAGTATCTACGAGAGTGACTTCGGAGTCTGCAAGGTTATTACAAGCCGCTGGATGCCTCAGGATGCAATATTGTTGCTGGATTCATCGAGGATAAGTGTTCTACCGCTGGCAGGAAGGAGCTTTCATTTCAAGCCGCTGGCAAGCAGCGGAGACTATGAATGCGGAGAGCTTATCGGCGAATACACGCTCGAGCTGAAGAACGAGAGTGCACACGGTTTAATCAGAGGATTACAAAGCAGCTAAAAAATTAAGGAGATAAAAGATGCGAATAAAAATTGACTGGCCGAATATATGGTATATTTTTGAATATTCGGCAAACCGACATATTTACGAAAAAGAGAAAGAAAAAATTGAACAACTCGTAGATGAGCAAATTGCGGAACAAATCGAAATGTCCGAAGTTCAATATCCGCCAAACGAAACTTTGGAACAACAGGATGGATTAACCAAAGCCGCCTTAAAAGCCCAAAGAACCGGCAGCCAAAAAGACCTGCAAGAATACTTAAAATTAAGAAAGGAATATAAAAATGCCTAACGTAGAAGATTTAAGCAAATCAAATTACCTCAAAAAAAATGACGTTTTGAAACCTTTATTGGTTACTATCGAAAGTTATGGCGAAGAAGAGTTTGATGTTAATTACAAAAAAGAAGTCAAAAACGTGCTTTATTTCAAAGAATTAAGCAAGGGTTTGGTGCTTAATATCACACAAGGTCTTCAAATCCGTGCGATTACAAACAGTTCACCGACCAGAGAAGGCACGGAGTTCGAGCAATGGATAGGGAAAAAAATAGTTCTTTATCACGACCCTGCGGTAGTTAATAGAGGAAAAGTCGTAGGCGGTATTCGGGTGCGTGCGCCAAAAAGTCTATCTTCGGCAAATTTGCCCGATGCCGAAGAACAAGCAAGCGAAGAAACTTTTGAGCAAAAATACGATATTGAGACGGACGATGAACCATAAATGAAGACTTTTTACGGAATAATTCAAAACGGCAAACTGACCTTACCGACCATTCAAAAAGAATTAAGGCGGCAATTTTTGGCTTCTTTGAAGGACGGAGCAAGAGTCAAGGAAACGTTGACAAAAGAAAGCCTGACAAAGACTCATCAACAAGTTAAGGCTTATTTTGGATTAGTGGTGGAAATGATACGGCAAAAGTTTATCGAAATGGGCGTGGACGTTTGCGGCATAGCGCCTAACAAGGAAATGATTCACGAAATCTTAAAGCGTGCTTGCGGCGGCGTAGGCGAGCAAGGCGAGGTTATGGGATTATCAAGTATGTCAATAAGTCAAGTAAGCAAATTCTTTGAGAATTGCCAAACGTGGTCGGCTACACAATTAAACCTTTATATTCCAGAACCCGACAAAGATTGGAGAAGAAAAGAAGAAAGGAAAGGACAATGAAAAAATCAGCTTTATTAACAATTCTTTTTTTGACAAATTTAGTAAATGCGGGAATAGTTGACTTTTATGTGGACGCCGACATAACAAAAGGGCAAATTTATGACGGCATAAACGTTCACAATTCCGCCGTTGTTAATCTTGTAGGCGGCGAAATTAAAGCAACTCTCGGCGGCTTTGATTACAGCGTCATAAATTTGAACAGCGGTTTTGCGCCTCTTTACGGCGGATTATATCTTACCGACAACAGTGCATTGAACATCTTCGGCGGAGATATTCATATCAGCTATCCTTTGTTGGCAAATAACAGCGTCTTAAATATATACGGCCTTAATTTCAGCGAATTTCCGGCAAATGAGCTTACCGGATTTTTAAGCGATGGCACGCCATTTGAGTTCACAGGATTATTAAACTATGCTTCACATATATATCTTTATGAAGTGCCTGAACCTTCAACGATTGTAATTTTAGGTTTGGGAATATTGTTTATTACCTTAAAAAGAGTTTGTCCGCCTACGGCTTAAAGGAGATAAAAAAATGTCAAAAAAAATAATTTGTATTATATTATTTTTTGCTTCTTATTGCTCGGCAACGCATCCGCCGGTGTATATCAGTTTAACATTACAGGGTATCGTGAATTATAATGGTCATTGTCCTTATGGTGATTGTCAATGCGACATAACCACCGAAGGAAACCTCAACAGAAAATACGCTTTGAAGCTAACGTCTCTTGCCAGTGATGATATTTTATATTGGAAAGGCTCTTCAGAAATGTTGAGTGAGCGAAAAATAGGAAATTCGACAGATTTGGCGGAAGGTGCGGATATTTTGGTTATCTATTTCAGAACGGCAAAAAGATTGTCAATTACGGCAAAATCAAAAAAGCCTCAAAAACCTGACGATTGCGGTTTGTGCGATTATTTTTCTTCGTCTTTCGCTTACGAATGGAACTTTGACTTCTCTATTCATCTGTCAGCAAATAACACATATCAAATATGCAGCTGCTCTCCGTGGATGTCAATACCGCCCTGGGTTGCAGCTACGGGAGGGCAGGCCGAACTTTTAACTTCGTTGAGTTTGCAGGATTATGCTGCTATATCATCAACGGATGGATTTAACATCAAAAATTTAGTTGATTTTTGCAAACAATACAACAAATTTCTCGAATAAGGTTTTTGGTTTATATAACCGTAAGGTTATTGACGTTTTTGATGAAAGGTCAAATACGGAAGCAAGAGCTCAACAAATCGAGGCCAGAGCAAAACAAATACCTGATATGATGGACTACTTTAAAACCTATGCCAAAGCTATTACAGGAAGAAGTCGAAAAGCAGCAATGAAGGCTCAATGTCTTGAATGTTATGGGTGGGAGCGGGAAGAAGTAAGGAATTGCACGGATTTGGCCTGCCCATTATATTCTTACCGACCTTATAGAGACCTAAATAAAGGGTCTAAACTATGACTTTATCGCAGGATTAAGGGGCCAAACAGGGGCTAAAACGGCTTACCCCATATGTAACTACCCCCCAAACGAATTTGAGAGCTGGAACTTGACTTTATCGCATCAAAATTGAGCAAGATTAGTAAATGGCAAAAAAATTATCAAAGAAGGATAAGATGGAAGCGTGGAACGCATACTCAAAATATATTCGAGTCCGAGATTGCTTAAAAACCACAGGACTTCCTTTTGTTGGCGTATGTATTACTTGTGAACGAAAATTTCATATAAATCAATTAGAAGCCGGTCATTGTTTTTCGGGACGAACAAATGTTAAATTGTTTAACGATAAATTCACGAATGCTCAATGCCGTTATTGCAATCAAGTTATGCACGGCAACCCGAAAAAATATCGCAAAATTATGGAGGCTAAATACGGCAAGGAATATGTTGCTCGTCAAGAAGCAAGATTTAAGAGAAAAATAATTCAAGATAAAGACGTTAATTTCATCGAACGAAAAAAAAGATATGAAAGAAAAAAAGAAAGGTTAATATATGTTAGTGTTAAAGGTTAAAAAAAACGAATCGGTAATTATCAAAACCCAGGAACAGCAAATTGAGGTCGTTCTTTTGGGAGGAAGAAATTCAGTCAAGCTGGGTTTTATTGCCCCGCCGGATATAAAAATCCTGCGAGGAGATTTATGGGGGCAAGAAAATGAAGAAAAAAGTTAAAAAGGGCTTCTATTGACACGTTCACCACAACAAATTGATGGGATGGTGCTATGATTATAAGAAATGAAATGGAAAAGAGCTTGTATTTCCTTAAAACCGTAAGAATGAAAACAACAACATTATTTTTAATCTTGTTTAGTTTGCTCTTTTTAATAGGATGTGAAGAACATCTTACGAAAGCTCAATGGGACATACGATATAATCCCCAAACAATCGAGCAGGCACAGGCAAAGGCAGAGCTTGAAATCAAACTTAAAGAATCAGAAAGACAGCAAATATTTCAGGCAAGAATCGACTGGCTTAAAACCGGTTGCATTGTGTTAATCTATTTATCCGTTCTTGTTGTAATTTTTGCGGAAGGCAGATTAAGACATAACGGCGTTGATAGTCTTATATCGTTGACTGCAATATTAGCTTTTATGGAGCTTTATCAGCAATTTCAATTCTGGTTTTCTGTTCTCGGCGGAATTGTATCACTGGCTGTAGGAATCATCGCTATTTGGTATCATAGAAAGGAATTATTTAAGTTTAAAAACAACCTTCATTCCTCCTGAAGGTTTGCACGGATGGTTGCGCCTGTTCTTGCCATAGGATGGGTATTAAAATCTTGGACAGGCGCACTTTTTTTGAAAGGATAATTTGAATGACAAAAAAAGACTTGTCAGCCGGCGGCGGGCTTGTCCGCCTGCGGCGAGGAGGATAATGAACAATCACAATTTTTTAAGAATCCATCCGACGCCTGCGGCTATTATACCGCCTATTCCGCCCGCTGCAATACTTTTCACACCACGATATTTTTTTGCCTCGCAATCGGCGGAGTGCAGAGCAATAGCGTTATTGATTTTCTTTTCGTTCTGCTCTTCGTATTCTTTAATCACTTCACGTGCTATCTCTTTTATCAGTGCCTTTGTCGATTCGGGCATTGCCATTTTCTTTATCCTTTTGTCTTTTTTGAAGCTCTCGATTGATATTTGTTATGTTTTGCTGGCATAACATAATATGCTGATATTGCTCGTTTAATAAAAGAGCAAGCCTTTCACTGCTTAAATCTTCCATCTTTTCCATTGTTTGACCCTTAATTGTGATAATGGCGGTCAAAATACGTTACACAACTTACGAGAATAGCTCTAAAATGCCCCACAATCAACGAACTCCGCTTGGGGGTTATTAGAATTGGGGTAAGCCATTTTAACTCTTGTTTGACCTCTGATTCATACGATAATATCATAGTTTAGACCCTTTTAAACCTCCCATACTTGCATAAAACTATTTATAAGAACGCTCGAAGCGGTTGCATTTGAGGCGTTTTGTGCAAATTGGATTGTCAAAGTGCCAGCGGCATTAACAACAATACAGCCTTCAAACCATATTCGTTGTGTGTTGTTAGACAACGTTTTACCGTAAGATGTATCAAGTGCTGCTATTCTTTTATAATCCACATTATAATAGCCATCATAATTAGAACTCAACTCAAACATTATGGAGGTAGCTGTGCAAGTGCCGCTCACAGCAAATTTCCAGCCGCCCGAACCTGAATTTACAAACATACAAGCACGAAATATATATGTTTTTCCTGCTTCAAGATTGATAGTAAGTCCTGTGATATTCGCCAAATCAGTATCACTTGTCTTATTAAATTGGCTTGTTACTACCGCCCTGCCCTCATCTACAAAAAAGCCAGAAGTTTGAACCTTAACCGGCAGCGCCATTTGACTATCATATATATTCAAGACAGGCTCGGTAAAACCGTAAAAATCAAGATTGACAGTGTCGGATGTTGGGTCCCAGTTAAAAACGTATGCTTTTGTCAGGTCGGAATTATAATTTGCGAAGTTGCTCATATCATTGTCGCTTCGTGGAGTAGTCCATATCCCGCCTTTGAAAATTCCTATATTAAGACCGTTTGAATCAGGATTTAAAGTTATTAAATGCATTCCTCCGATTGTATCTTTTCCAATTTTTAACGTATAATCGGCAGGCCCGAATATACTGTTATCGCCGCCTGTTATGACCCCTGTCGTTGTAATTTTAGCATCACCATAATCAAACTCATCATCAGACTCGTCAAAGGTAATAGTTGCGTCATTGGCGTCGCCCTTAAACGAAATAACAACATCGTTTGCCGTATCGTTGCCGAGAGTCAGCAGGTGTCCTTGCATTGTAATATCGTCCGTTGAAGTAAGCTGTTCGGCCTGAACAACGCCGCTGAAAGTCCCACCGACCATATTAGTCAAGTTGTAAGTCAATTGACCGTCCAAATTAGCCCCTAACTGGGGACTTAAATCTTCAACAATATTCTTCAAATATCCCGCTGATGCGTGATTGCCCCAACCGTAAGCCGTGTCCCAATTAGAAATATCATCGGCTATTATGCCAGCAGCAGGGCTTGCCGAAAAGACTGGGTCGATTTCACTTGTTAAATAAGTATTCGTATCCAATTCCCAAGTATCTGCGGCTGTCTTTTTAAGAAAAGCGGTTGAAGTAAAGCCAAGAGCGGCAATAGCGGTAAGGTCTGCATCTAATGGCTGATAAACACCAGAATGGTTGTGGTCAATTAGAGAATAAACTCCATCGTGATTATGGGTATCTGGTGAAAATCCTGTATGCCCAGCAGAGGCATAGTCAAGATTAGAAAGTAAGGAATGGTCTTGACCTGAAACAGAAGTTAAATAGCCCGCCAAAGAGTGGTTTCCCCAGCCATAAGCAATATCCCAGTTTGCGGAACTATCAGTAATTGTCGAAAGAACACCGGCAGTGCATTTTAACAAACCGCCCAAAGAACCTATGGTAATAGTCCCATTACCGGCGATTCTTAATCTTTCTGTGTCATTAGTTCCGAAAACAATATCAACTGCATCTATTGTTCCAATCAGAAAAGAACTACTATATCTGTTCCAAATAACTCCTGCATCAGCGATATTAACGCCGAAGATTGTGCCTGCCTCGCCCGAACCATAGCAGCGAAGTTGAAATGTATTTCCGCTTGTATCACCAGAGTTATATACTCCTATGTAGGCTGATTTATCGTTGCTCGCCGTTTGGACAATCATACCTGCATCATCAGAAGCACAATAAACATCGAGCGTATATGACGGATTGCTTCTACCGATACCGACCCTGATATTAGCAGTATCCAAAGCCAAAACTCCTACGGATGAATCGGCATTAGTGAATTTTATGGCATTGGCAGCATCTGCATCTGGTTTGAAATAAAACTGATTTTTTAAGATTTCTCCGTATGTGTTTGTATCAAACTGAATCAACTTGGTAGTGCCATCGGCCAATGTAATACTGAAGGCATCCAGATTATCTGAAGTAGGCCGTATATGAATACCCTGTGCCAATGTCAACCCGATATTTGATATATTCATAATCTCTATAGTTGCACCCCCACCCGTTCTTGCCGTAAATCCCATTTCAGAAGTTTCCGAACCAGCCGTAGCATTAGTAAACCTGGATGTTATCTCGTTGCTTAAAGGATAAGGTGAACCACCGGTTGTATTTTGAAGTCTGAACTCTAATATGCCTCCAATACCATCCTGTGCTGTTCCCTGTGAACGCCTTTCGATAAGAAACGCCGACCTTAAACCTGTAGTTGAAACCGGATTTACGATACTTTCAGCACCGTAATCACCATTAGACGTATAACCATAAACACCAACACTATTAGTTGACCATCCTTGAACACCGATATTATTTATACTTGCACCAGCCGCCCCTATTCCATCAGTGCTGTCTCCCTTAAGACCATAACTACTGCCGCTGATACCGTAAATCGCTGCACTTGTGCTTGTATTTATGCCCTTGATGGCAATTCCTGTTGTTGCCGTTGATTGAAACATTATACTGCCTGTCCCCGACATCACAACAGTATGAGCGCCTAAATCAATATCATCAATAGCGCCAACATACGGTATGTAGTCTTCCAATGCGGTTGTTAATGTATTATCAACATAAATTTTTGTCGCAGCGTCCTGGTCGGCGGTCGGGTCTAAAAGACTTGTCAACCTGTGTGAACCCATAGACTGATTGCCTGTGAAAGCCCTGCTGCCGTCGTGGAGGATGTAGTCGGTAAAACTTCTGTCCTCGTTGATAATGCGAGAGCAAAGGTCGTTGATAGCATACTCTACGGACTGCCAATCACCGGAGATAATCGTGAAATTTGGGCCTGCCATAATTTACCTCAAAACGTAATCCCAACCGCTTTTCCTTTCTCAATTCGTTTTTCTATATCATCCAGACCAGATAAGTTTTTGTCCAATTGGTGCGCCTTAATCTCAATCGCTCTTTCCTGCACCAATCTCACAGCTTCTTGAACCGTATTTGCAAGAGCAATCACCGAGCCAACCGACTTAAAGCCAGGAACAACATAATAGTTTCCGTCCAGTTTGCAAGCCATCCTGAATTTAAACCATTGCTTAACATCCTTTGAAACTTCCACTTTCAGCCAGTTTTTATCACACTGCTCACTCTCCAAAGGAACACCGACTGCATATTTGTATTTCATCACAGGTTGCACTTTTTTGCCGGTTGCAAGACCTTCGATTACATCGCCAAAATTCTCTATTAACTCCGTCTGAATCGCCGAAACGCAGGGCGCTGCCCCTCGACAGGTATAGTCTATTAAATATCCTTTTATCCTGTCTGGGATTATCACTTCGGTCGAAAAGAAAAACCGAGTTTTCATCTTTTTGAAAATTGGAGCGAGTTTATCGTTAATCCTTTTAAGTTGTATGCAAACATCTTTGTATAACATAATCCTTCCGACATAGGCGCTTCCTTTAATCTCATAGCCAACCATACAAGGCGAAAGATTATCTCCGTCAAAAACAATACCATCCAAACCAGGCTCGCTACCTTCGAGCTTCTTCTCGACAATAAACTCTATGTGTTCAGCCTTGCGACCAAGTTCGTGTTTTATGTTATCGAGCAGAGGCTCGGAGTCGGCATAGTTGTCGTGGATAAAGGTCTCAACATCACCCCTGAAAATATTCAATTTTACTACGAGGTCTTTCTCGTTTTTGAGGATTTTTACAAGAGCATCGAATCCTTTAACCTTTCGAGTATTTTGTGTAGGGAGACCGACTTCTTTTTGAACCAATCTGCCCTTCCAGCGGTCAAGTTCAAGTATCTCCGCTCTGCCGACACCTGCGACAGAATAACCCTTGCCTTTTAAGTATTCCACAAGGTCTCCGCAATGAGTATCGGGA